>Ga0065711_1000167_pt1 | contig 87254 bp, 53 predicted proteins | sample Hoacrofraction12_FD_59098 | JGI IMG/M metagenome (GOLD analysis project Ga0065711, IMG submission 59098) | Hoatzin crop microbial communities from Cojedes, Venezuela - Epithelial fraction 12 v2 (version 2) | ecosystem: Host-associated > Birds > Digestive system > Esophagus > Crop | place... | reverse complement strand
ATAGAGCAACTCCCCCACCTCTCCTTGTTGGTCTGTCTTTCCTAAAGAGTCTGTAGCCATCTATGACAGCATGCCAGTCATGCGAGTTGTCCCACCACGTTTCTGTGATGGCGACCAAGTCTTGTGTAGTGGTCTTGGAGTGAATGCAGGTGTCCTGGTTAAAGGCATAGGAGATCAAAAGCAGAAACAGCACAGGTGACTTGAACACCCTGAACTGTTGCAGTAAATGCAGCTTGGGTGCTTCTCCAGACTACATGGGCAAAGATTTAGCCACCGCTGGTGACTGGGACTTGGCAGTGGCACTTAATTAGTAAGAGACAGAAAACTGCTTTTTCTTTGTTAAGTTTATTCATTGGGACCATAAACCAACACCTCAATCCTGCTTGCCCTGCTTATGCCCAAAGGAAGAGAAGGACTAGGCACCATGCTTGAAAGAGTCACTCCGATGTCATGGTACCTCTGAACACCCTCCCTCTTCTCCGCTTCCCGGTGCAAACAGCAGCACCCAAGCCATGTTAGCCATCGTGAGGGCGTGGTGGATGGGCTGCTCGGCACAGCTAGTCACTGTGTGTACCACAATGAGCCTTCATCCCTGAGAGCACTCAAAACCTACTCCAGGTGGCTCCAAAGGAGCATCTCAGGTGTTGCCTTTGCAACTGCTGATGTCAAGGAGAAGTCTCTAGGCTAATAAAGGCTGGAGGTGTTATCAAACACACAGGGAGGAAGAGCAGGATTAACAAGACAGCACAGCTGAGAAGTAAAGCTGAGTGTACAACACATCACACATGTGCTTTGTCTTGTAAAGCAGCTATGGTAAAAGTGCAAGTTTTGTAAATTTTGACACTGGATTTTTGATCCCAAAGGCTCCTAAGGAAACCCATTTATATAATTTAAAGGGTTAGAAAGGGTCTTGTCCTGTCAAAACTGATCATGTGTTAAAAAAATATGGTTTATTTGTAGATTTGCTTCTTTTGCTTTTGTGATTTGGGTAGATATTTGATCTAGAGTAACAACTTTCTTCCTGAACTCATTCTCTAGTGAAGTCATAATCCTGTGGCTATAATACGGAGTCTACTGAATATTACAGTCATGTCACAAATCCAGTTTTACTCTTTCACAACACGATGCAGTGGGGGGGTGGGGGTGGAATGAAACCACCAGGGGAGGCTGACACATAAAACCTCTTAATTGATTCTGCTAAGACCTTTCTTATCTTTTGATTTCCATGGCTGTTTATAACACCTCCAGCCTTCCTCAGCCAGGGACTTCTCCTTGACTCCTCTCCTTGGCTCCGTCATGAAGGTTGTCCTGTTTCTCTCTGCCATTTACTGGTTCGTCTCTTGCTGTCCCTCAAGACCCCACATTTTGGACAGCTTGTTCCTATGCTTGCAGTTATCCCTCTGGTACCAAGAGATGTGCTTGTCTATGGGTCAGATTGTATCCATATGACTGACAAAAGCTGAAGAAAAGGCCTGAACTCCTCAGCTGGATGCCCTGTTGCTTCCAGGTCCATTCTCACTTATAGCCACTCCCCACCCTCTGTCCTGTGGAAATCTCACTGGGCAAAGTCTTATTTCACTTCCCCAAAAGAAATCTATTATTGTAGCTGAAATACACATAAAATAGTCTTGCTTTGGCTCAGCCACAAGTCCCTGACCCGGTGGAGGCTGGTTGGTGTGGTAGAGTCTCAGCAGAGGCATAGACAGCCCAGACACAGCCCCAGAGGAGTAGTGCCAGAGTAGAGATTTATGGTATGCCAACGAAAGACTTCAGGATTTAGTGCCTCATCCAGTTCTCATTAACACGCACTAGGAGTCCTGTCACTAGCTCAGAGAGAAACTGGGCCAAGTCTTACACCCTTTCAAAGTTATTTAAAGTCTTGTCACCATCAACATACATTTGCCATGCTTCTAAATGTCAGGATTTACAACTATTTTCCTCAGATGTTGTTCAGTAGCTTTCCATGATATATTCTATTTCATACCACATTAAATTGTGCTATTCTATAAGGATGCATATTCTATAGGAACCATTGTCATATTCCCTTCTAATGGAATCAAGCACAATATTCAACCAGCTTTTGAAATTCTATCTACTAAAAAATGGGCTAGTAATATGAAATTCCTCCCCCACACTCCCACTCTAATGTTTCTCTGAAATCTATTTATCTTAGTCACGACCTTATGAGCATGAACAGAATGTGGCAAACATTTCCCAGTGTAAGAATGTGTCTAAACTTTGGGAAACGTTGTTAAAACTCAAAAGGTATAATTTCCACACAACATTCAGGTTATATACAGTGTTAAAAAATATAGATGCTGTAAAAGATGTTACTTGGTGTTTTACACTTTGCTTGAAACCACTTCTCTCTGTTAATTTCAATGGAGTACTGCAAGTTACTGACTGCTTTCAGCTCCGGCTGACATCAGTGGAAACTGAATGTTGTCAGACCTTGCTAGCAGACAGTCAGTAACTCACAGGACTAAGCCCTTTAAGAAATAAATAATTTCCAACTGACAAAACTGCTCACTTAGGGTAATTTTCTGCTGATATCAAAGCCAAGGGGAGTTCTGCTTTGTCTTCAAGTATAACAGGACAGTGTCTTCAGAAATCAGTAATAAATTAGTAAGGGAGAAAGAAAAGAAGTGTTCCTGAGAGTGTTTTGGCATTTCATGAAAAGTATGAATAACAAAGAATAGAAAGGATTAAGAAGTATTCAAAACAAATGGGCTGGTTGAACATTGGCTGATTCTACTAGAATTGCTTGGAGTTTTCTAGAACATTCTGTATTTTTTTGAGGGATGAACACTAAACTTGTTAGATGACAATATCATTATGGATTAGTCTGCATCCAAAGCAATAGTTGAACTGCCCGTGGAAAAGGGAAAGACTGTCCACAGAAACATTGGACCATCCCTGTGTGTGTTTTGGGATAGATCCAAGAACAATATGTTCTGGAAAAAAAGATGATGTGCCAGAGATGTTCACCCCTGGTCAGGCATTCCCTAAACTCTAGAAATGTGTAATCTGAGATACTAAAAATATGTCACAGGCATGTTCAGTATTTATGGATGCCATTTAACACGCATGAGGTCAGAGGCAATGATACTGCTATATAACTTTGTTCCATGTTACTGCATATGATAAAAATGAACGGACTTTTTTCCCACACTAAATGGCAGTATTTATTATACCATATACCAACACTGAACCAGGGAATGGGTGCCTACTTTATTCACGTTTCTAGTACTAATCTGGAAGGTGAGACAAGTTACCATGCTCCAAACTCAGGAACCTGTTAAAAAATGCATTTCTTTTAAATTTATAATTGTGGGTTTGAAGAGTGTTCCACAGTTGAGTGTCTATACCGAAAGTAACATAATTCACACTCTGTTTGGGGGACCAACATACTGCAAGAACATTCTGTTGACTAATGCGTCAGAGAAAGAAGTGCAAGTCACACGCCTCTCACTTACCCAAAGTCCACAGCAGCATGACTCAGTTGAGTTCACTCCAAGATGTCAGTCCTGAGAAAAGGTGTTCCTTATAGACGAGCTGCACAAGAGTGTCTTGAGAAAGTTTAGAAAGACTCCTTCAAGGAATACAGATGTCCCTCCAGACTGAACAATTTGTCCTCTGAGATTTGTCTTTGCAGAATAAATACCTAGAAGTTTACTTCAAAAACAACCAAACAAGATGAATCCCTCCTCAGCAATATAGCAAACTTTAGGTTTTCTTCAGCCATCCATCATGCTGTAATCGTCATCCTCACGTCTATGTCTTTCTCATAAAAAAAAAAACAAACTTGTGTAAGCAAATAAATTTCGGTTCCAGGTATGAAGTCACAGATCAAGAAGTCCAGTGACTATTTCATCCAACACAATTTTTACCTCTTCTCTGAGTATGGTTTTCAATCAGATCTAATTTTTTTTTTTTAATTTTATTTCAGGGTATTGTGTCTGATTTTTTACAAATTTTGTAGATAGGCTAGACATGTGTTAGGAAAACCTATCAAGGTTGAGATCAGTAAGGCTAGGGGAGGAAGGAACATAATTAGACTTCACAAGAGAAATGTGCTGGCCTTTTGTTTATGAATTAACTGCTGGCACTATGTGACATCATTCTCCTCTCTCTGAGCACAGAAGTCCACCAGCCAGCAGCCCATAGGGAGCGTACAGGACAGACAGACCTGCATCTTTTTCTAGTATGATTTTCCTTACAGCTCAGACTTACTGTTCCAGTCCTTCATTATCTTTCCTAGTAGCAGGCTTTTCCTCCTGTCTCACCTGAATTTAAATTGCTCCAGCTTCAGTGTGAGACTTGTCTTGGTCACCATGAATATGGAAAACAAATCATCTCCTTCTGCAATTTTGTGTTGCTATGTTTGTTGGGGTTGATTCCTCCCTCTGTCCCCTGCAATGCAGGCTAAAATAACCCCTGATGGTTTATTCGCTTCCTTTCTAGACTTCTGAACAGTTTTAGTGGTCTCCTCTGGACTTCCTACTGTAGATCCACATGTTCTTCAAAGGACATCATCCAACATAGGACTTGACCCTGCAGCTGTGCAGGCAGTTCAGGTTCAATGTGGCTGAATAGAGTGGAAGGACGTCTCGCACTTCTTAAGTTTCCATTTCTACTACCATGATTTTTACTGGTTTCGCAAGTAATTCCTCTTCCTCAGATTGTGATTCACAATAGCCCTCCGACAGTTTCATGAGGAACTTGTATTTAGGCAGCTGTTCTCTATCCTATGTTTATTTGATGAAGCCTTCCCAAGAATAGTACCTTGCACTTTACATTATTGACGCTCTTCTTTTTCAGAGAACCTTCCTCAGCTGGCAGGATAATTTTTAGTTTTAGCTTTGTCTGTGGTCAGTTCCAGTGACTTGGCTTTTGAAAGTTTGATAAGCATACTTATTTTCCCCCATACCTTGATACTGAAAATATTGAACAGAAATGGACCAAAAATTGACTCTTACAGAACTGCATCACCTACGAGTTTTTTCAGTAGCATGTCCTGGCTCTTTCTTGTCGCCCAGGTGATATTGCCCCCATCTTAGAGGCTGCCCCTTCCCAGCTATTCTTACTTTGTCGGCTTAGGAAAATATCAGATGAAATAGCATGAAAATATCCCTGAAAGGAAAATATTGGATCACTCCTGTTTCTCTGCCTCAAAACTGTTTCTCAACAGTGTTAGGCTGACTGGCTTTGTTTATTCTCGGCAAATCTATGCTTGCTTTGTTTTTTCCTAGATGTTTAAAAATGGTTTGTGTTAATTATTTCAGCTTTTTCCAGGAACTAAGAATAACCTGGGAGGTCCATCATTCCAAACTACTCTTTATTTTATCTCACTTTATAAAGGTAGGCACTTTGTTGTTTCCCTCTTTCTGACATCTCACTTTTCCAGAGCAGGCTGTTAACAATACTACTGATAGCGCTGAGACTACACCCAATGGTGCTGGTGTTACCCTGCTAACAAGGGCCACTGAGCCCAGGAATTGTGAAAACATCTGATTTATCTGCAAACTCCTTGAGTATTGCCTCATGGCAGTTCTTCATGGGGTGAGACCTGGTGGAGTTATACTGGCCGAGGAAAAGAGCACCCTGTGACAGTCAGAATCCATTTGCCCTAGTGATTGCCAAACAGTCCTGCACAGGAACCCTCTAATACTGTCTGTAGTTTGATTATGATCAATAGATATTGTGATAGCCCTGTGAAAAGTGCTCTTTGGTTACTTTTCCATGAAGGTAATGCAAAAATATCTCTTAATTCAAAGTATCAAAATATCAGCTAAGAAGGTGGCAGATAAATTATTAGAATACAGTCTTTGCACTGATAAACTTTTGAACTTGTATATTAAGAATAGACAGTTTTTCCAAGAGAAAAATTCATTAGACAACCTATAATTTTTCTTTCACATATTTAAGGAACATGTTCGATCTGGTAAGGAAATAATAGTAATTTATGTCTTTGATAATTGAGAAGGATTATAGTTCTCTACAGAGAAAGAAGGAGCCGTCACCTGCTCTCTGAGTCACGGTCCTGTTAAAGAGGTAGTTACCACCTTTACCGGATGAAACCTCAATATTTTGGGTTAGGAGACCAAGGAAGCGTCCATCTCCCTGTGACAGGAAAACATCACTATCAGCCTCTTGCTGTCTTGCTCCTGCCTTAAGACTTGGCACAAAATTATTAAATCCTCCTTCTTCCTCATGCTCTTTTCCTTAAAACAAGACTGTCATTTCCTCTCGTGCACACAGAAGCAGGCTCGAGGGACAGCTGTCTTGATAGTTACAAACCCGCGTTCTTCAGACTGGGCAAATTTGCAATGCACTGTCCAGCATCCCCGCTCTAAACAAACTTGTATAAACTGAAGTTTTATACATAACTCAGGGTAAAGTTTAATTTTTTACTACTGACCCTGCTGTGAAGGGAGACTGAATCCATTAAAAAGCATCACCTGACATCAGTGCACAAGGCACAAACCATAAGATTTCCTGACCAGGTTTGTTTCATCCTACCCAAAGTACAACTCAAAGCAATGAGATAAGCAGGAGGACATACTTGAAGGACTGATTTGCAGACAAGGTACCTCATTCAGCCATTCTGGTCATGGAGGTCATGACTTTTGACTCTCATGGAGCAAGACCAAGCCCTTAAAATCCTGTAAACTGTGAGATCTGCAGCTGGACAGTGATGTTCAGGTGAAGGTGTAGGGCAAGTGATCGTGGAGCACCTGTTCATCCCATTGAAAACAGCACAGATTCAGGAAAAACAGGCTGCCAGTTCTGCTTTCCCCACTTCCCCTGGGTCTAGCTCACCTGGGCAACTCAGTGAGTTTAGACGGGATGGAGCGAACCTGAAGGAAAGTGATTGTTAACCACAGCCCTCCAAACTTTCATTGGCCTTTTTTGGGGAAGGAGGCGGTGAATGATCCCACCAGCTCCCAGGCTGGCCACATCAAGACTTTTGCATCTCTGCTGAACCGTAATGACTGAGCTCTGCTCCTGCAGCTTCCCCACTTGATTCTCTCTAATCTGTTGCTTTCTCACACTTTGAACAAGAGCCTCCTAGCCTGCATGTTCTGGTGCTCTGGAGCAGCCCACTGCACATCTATCTCATCAACAACATATCGTTTTCCATCCTAATCTTTCTTTCTGGTCAAGTTATTCAGCAACTCCCACCTGTGACCTCAATCCAGGCCCTTTCAAAATGGAAATCTCCAGCTAACTTAAAGAGGCTTTGAGTCAGTTCTATGTTAGCTATTTTTGGGATTCTGAGGACTGCACTACTTAAAAAAGTCCTCTGCAACAGCGTTTGCACACACTGCTTTCTCCTGTACTTATAAATGAAAATTTCTGTAGTTATTTTCTTTCCTCTTTTCTATTAACTTATGGAAGTCAGCATTGCACAGGTTTGTGTGAGGTCGCTGGTGTGATATGATATTAATCTGGCCAAACACAGGTACCTGCAGATGGATTAGCCACCCTACGGACCCTTAGCAGAGAAAGGAGGGAAATCAGCACCGCCAGCATGGGAGTGTGTGTATCCTAAAGCATATGTGGAGTTGATGAACTGACAACTTCTGAAATGAAACCTGCCTCTGATGAAGGTGCTCCCAAGGTGGCGATCTTCCAGAGAGCCTTCTGTTGGTCTCCCAGGAGGATCTCTCTGAGTACTGATCTGCCTTTTCCAGGGTATTTTAACTTTATTTTCCAGGATACTATTGTAACCCAGCAATCTGCAAGTTATAAAACAGTATGTGGCCAGAAAAGTCATCTGTTGCAAGAAGACAGACCCACAGATATCTCACTGCTCCCTCCAACACTGCAGAAAGGGTTCACAGCTCTGCCACTCCCCAGGCATTTCTTGAGAGGGTTCATGCCAGGGAGCAAACTCAGCACAGAGGCCAACAGGCTTGCAACAGCCCAGTTCTACCTGAGCAAATGCTCTGACCCACAGAAACTGGGTAGCTGCCTGCAAACCATCTGTGGCAAACGGTCCCTGAACAGTGCTTGGAGTCTCGGCCCCTGTCAGCTGCTCTGGGCTGGGGCCACTGAGAGAACTTCACTGTGTGGACGAACCTGTCCCAGCTCCTGGAAACACTCCCAGGCACAGCTTGTTTTACCCCATCATCTGCAGCAATATTTTTTCTCTTTCTTAAAGCCTCAATGCCCACTCACTGCCCACTGCTCTACTCTTGATCTCCCCAAAAGTGGCAGCTTTAACAGTTTAATGTCCTCTTTGCTTTTGGTCAGGAGACAAGTTCCAAGATGTACTAAAAATTCCCCAACAAATAATTTTCCTGCTGTTAGCTCCACGAGTAGGAGCTACAGTGACAATACGTTTTCCATTGTTTTTCGTGCCGTTTGTTTTGCTTCTAACGGTCTCCTGGCAAAGTTAAATGTTGAAATCACCCATGCAAACTCAGGCTTTCCTGCTATGGATAGAAACATGTATGGAGAACTTATTCCTTCTTTATTCTATCATGAGTTTAAGCTTGGACGTACCTTTCCTGTCTAACAAAGTTTGTCCAAAGTGTTCCAGTACAACAGTTTTTCATTGGAAAACAGGGAGCATTGTGAATCCAAGCCCACAGCAAGGCTGTGAGTGCGTGTGCCACCCAAAACACAATGCAAGGGAAAAGTCAAACCCACAGAGAAAACTCTCACCTCTTCAAAATGAAACAATTTTGGTCTTATCAAAATGAAATTATATAGAATGGAGCTGAAATAAAATGTTCTTTCCATTTTTCTTAAATTCAGTTTTTGAAGCCAAGTCAAACAAAAATATTTGAAATCCCAGCTTTTTCCTCTGGCTGCAGGTCTGTTACAGTGTTCCTGCCTCTTGGGCAGTGGAGAATGAAGGTCTGGCTACTCCATGCGTGGCAGGTGGTGTGCAGAGAAGCTCAGGAACAGCAGGGTGCCAGTGTCCTGGACACAGGTGTGATGAATTTTTTTATCACCCTGTGTGTAAAGAGATTGAAGTGAGGCAAGTCTTTTAGGTTTGATTTTCCAACATAAAAAACATTACTAGGAGAGAGTTGTTCATGTACGGCATCTGCCTCATGAAACACCCCTCACTTAAGATGCACTGCAGCCGCCCTTTCCTACTCCACTCATTTTATAGGAGAATCTCTTTCTGTTATTACCCCCTTGCCCCACTCTTTACTCTGAGGAAATCAGGATTAAAAGACATTTCTTTCCACCTTCTTTGAAGTACCCCAAAGCCCCAGAGCCAAAAGTCTTCTCCTTTTAGCAATATTGGGTATACTCGAATTGCAATATGTACATTACATGCAAATTTTAGTGATTAGGTGGAAATTAGTTTCTCCTGGAAGGTGAGCAGCATTGTCCTCTGAAAGAAAAACAATTTCTCTGAAGATCAATAGCACACTGGAAAGCACTGTTATATCGAGTACCTAGCTTGTTGTATACACTAGCAAACTTCGGTACAGAATTTTTGAGACAAAGGTATACTGAAAAGAGTGATAATAATGGGCTAAAACTAATTTATGAAACTGTGACAGCAAAATTTTTTATCAGATTGTGTGGAAAATAAAATAAAATCCTAAAAAATGTGGAACTCAAACCATTTGGTTCTCACTCGAACTGTGTAGTCATCAGCAGTTTTAGATTATGGCAGAGACTGTCACTGGTGGCTTGATTTCGTAACAAAAAGTTGGTGGATTTCTAGCTCATAGGAGCCAGCAAAGAAGAGGAATGAAAGCAAAGACAATGCTAAGATTTAAAAAATATGCCTTTTTTTTCCCTCCAGAAGACAGTGCTAGCTCACTTTTGCAAATCCATGAATTGAGGCCAAAAATACAGGATTTTCTGTGCTACCTCAGATGAGATCAGTGCATCCTGGAGGCACAGAATGCTAAATAAGACACCAATATCTCGCTTGGCTCCCTTACATAATACCAAACGAAACTGGGTGAATCAGGCACCGAGCCGGGAGGCCCTTTTCTATTCTTAGCTCTGCTCATAACTGGCCTCACAGCTTTTGGCAAGTACTTCACATCAGAAGTTTCATGTGAAGGGAAGAGTGGCTAGGAGCAGCGTTTTTAAACACAGGGCCAACACTTAGCATTTAATTTTCAGTGATATAAGATCTGTCGCATCTTAGAAACAGAGCACCTCTGAACATTAGATCATTTATCCAGAACTTTTGAGTATGGATTTATACAATGAGCTTACACGAACTGATGTGGAAGCGCATACCTCTATCTATTTGTAAAACAGGGAGAACATATGAAATAACCACTGCTGTGCAGCACACACTGTATAAGCAACTTCCCTACTTAATCCTTCTGTGGGGTTACAAACAAGCTATAGAATATCGTTGCCTGAAATAACTGGACTTGCTGGCCTGGGAGTTTTTCCCATTCCTACATTTTGTAACCAGTCTGAAGAGTCTGACAATGCTCACCAGAATAATCCTGTGCTCCCTCATGCTCTGGTTTGGACAAGTCCTCTTCCTCCTACAGCACAATGAATCAAGATGGGCACTCGTATGGAACTCAGACAAATGTGTCCACTGAAGCGCATGGAGGACATGGTACTGTAACCCATGAGATGCAGCAAAATTCTCCAAAATCTAGGGAGGAGAAAGGTCTCCTTAGGACAGATTCACCCTGCAGTTACAGCAAGGTTTTCTGAAAAGCCTCAATTACCTGCCATATGATTTTCTGTTACAACCATATGCAGACAAATATTTAGCTTAGCTTTTGTAGATTTAACCCATCTAATGCCCTTTTTCCACTCTGTTTTAATGCAACATACACTAAGGGCAGCTATTTTCCCTGTTTTAGGCAGAACGATAGAAAAGGAGACGTGGTATTCTCCAGAAGCCAGGCTGTAGAAAGTGAAGTACCTAGCATGAAAGCCAGCTCAGGAATGCTCCAATAAAAAGTGTTATCACCAGGATCCAGGAGAGGCCTCATCATCTGCTGACTTACTTGATCTCTAGCAGTTTGACAGGTCCTTGTTCAAGGTCCTGCTCCGGCAAACTTTTTCTTACTTGTAGGATTGAAACAGCTCCAGCATAACAAACTGAGAAAACAGTATTTGTGACACAGCTTCAGAGATCTGGGAAAGTTTTATAAAAATAGTAGTTGAGAATAGGTAAATAGCACAAACAACATCAGCAAAAGAAGGAGAGAAAATCTGCCTTGGTTAAGCTTAGAGAGTACAAGGAAAAATTAAACATCTTCAAATAATGTGGCATGATGAACTCCAGCTTCAGGTGCTCAGGGGACAGCCTGTCATTAGCGTTATCCCTGGGGATTCCCTGGATGATGATCAAGGAACCAGAAGGCCCAAAAAGACGTGACTCTTGAACACGGGGACAACGGGAGGAGAGATAGTTCTGCTTGATTTCAGCATCCCTGAAAAACACCACAGTGCAAGGTTTATAAAATTGGGGTGATTCAAGCTGGTTTTGGCTTGCATTGGAGAAGTTTTTGAATGTTCTCATAAAGACCAGAACACACCCTGACATCAAAAATCTAAACGTGTCCCCAACTTGTACATCACAGAAAGCCACTAGTAATTCTGCCATGACTTGGTCATGGCTGCCTGGGGTTCTTTCCATCCTCTCCGTGCTTTTCGTTGGGTGCCTGCAGAAAAGCCACTGCACCGGAGGACACGCTGAGGAGGCAATCCTTGGGAAAGCTCCCCACGTGCGCCCCAGCCAGCATACCTGTCACACACCCGACCCGCGGGTGTCGGATCATGCACGGGCGTAACAGAGCTGTGCCACGCGGCATACATGTTCAATCGAAACAACTCGTATTTTGAGTGTTAAATATTTAAAACAAGTAACACAGGAATAAGTTGCACCTAACGAATTATTCGCAGAAATTTGGTGTTTATAGAAGAGAATATTTGATAAACTGTGGCTTGTTTGTTGATACTTTGTAGTCAGAAAGAGATGAAAATCATGATTACTACCAATTCTTTGTTCATTTCCAGTATCAGGTTGTCTGAGCTGTTTGCTCACACTTACAGCTTCTCTCTGCAGCCCTCCCAATGTTGTGCCGGACAGTGCTGTGCACCAAAGGGAGCCCAGGGCACCTCGTCCCTTACCGGAGGTCCCAGTGTGCATCGGAGCTGTGACGACATCCCAGCACAGCCGCCCCTCGTCCTTCCCCGCTGCACGGGCGATGCTGTGGCACTGGCTGCACGCTCTGCAGATCTGCTCTCCCCGGGGCTGAGCAGGGGTTGGGAGCCAGGGAAGCGTGGGGCAATGTCACGGTGCAACCTGAGGAAGAGGGAATACAAGAGTAACTCCCCTCCTCACCCTCCCCTCCTCCTCCACAGACAGAAAGCAGCCCCAGCCTGCACCCAGGTTAACAGCACGAGGTGAAACAAGTGACTCAGTGGTTTCGGGCAGTCTGCAGGGTCAGGCTCCCCTGCAAGCCACTGTTTCACTGGTGGTGATATGGACTGGACCGGTGGGACACGAGCCCTGCTCGCAGCAGCGGAGCAGGTAGTCAGGTCTATTCCTTCTCCCACATCAAATCAGCCATGTTTACCACGCACAGAACCTGCTAAATTTCTGTAAAGAACCTTTGGTTGGAAATGCACCCTTTTTTCTTCATCCATTTTCTTTTTTCTTCAGAGGCAAAATGAAAAAAAGAGAGAACTGCAAAAGGGAGAGACATACCAGAAGAGGCCAAATCTGACACTCAAGATCCACCTTCCATACCTAGAACAGCCCAGGCTCTTGCAAAGATTTTTGATAGACCTGCACTGAACAGTGGGATTGACTTAAGAAACCCTTCCAAACATGCACAATTGAAATTAAGGCAGTAATTTTCTACAAAATATCTTAGTACTTATTTGATCAACACAAGCTATCTTTTCCAAAGCAGGGTTTGAAACAATCTCTACAGTACATAGAAAAAAACCAGACAAGTCATGTCATGTTACCAGTCATGGTATCCTCATGTTTTGCTACTTTCATGTTGGGAAATTACTTTATCTCCATTCATCTCTGTTTCTGCTCTACCAGTTTCTAAACCATGACAGAATGTTGCTTTTTCCTCTGCAATTACTTAGACTTCCTAGTAGGCTCTTGCAATGGATGGTAGCAAGCTTTTTGAAAACCCAAATGCATTTCATTTACCAGTTCTTTATCTGATCTCATTCCTATAAAAATTTATGCTATTGTGACTAAAGGTATAATTTTGTATTGCATAAAGCTGCACTAGCTTAATTCAGCTGATAGAAAGTTGCACCATTCATCATTTGTGTAGACACCCATTATTACTTGAAACCTTTCTCGTCTTGGTCCATCTTGCACTGGTGAATTTACTGGTACAAGTTAAATACATATAATACATCTGAAGATTTTCTTAAAAAAAACCAAACATACAGAATACACATTTTCAACTAAAAGCAGATTCTGTGTGTTGCTGTATACAAGGTCCTAAGGGATGGGTGGCAATGCTTCTCTTTAGACAAGATGCAAGGAGTACAGATCTTGCAGAAGGAGCTAGTAGGTATGTCACATTTCAAAATGCCAGCTGCTTAAACCAAATTTTCATTTAGAGCAAATAGAGACTGAGGAGAGAGCATTGGAAGCTGACACACATCAGGATCTAGAAACCTGGTTTCTGGCAAAACCTTTCTGGAAATTTGGAGAGTGAACCCAGCTCTTTTTCTTTTGTATACACCATTGTAGGGCATTCATTTCTGTAACTGTCACTTTTCCTTCTACCAGGTAATCTGTACATCCTGGTGCCATGCATTACCTGCTGTGTGATGAGTATGTGTGAATTTCAATAGTCAAGTGTCCCAGATTAATACACCTAATTTAACGCTGTTTTCCATCAATTCTACAGTCACTTCGGCTCAACACTAGTAAAAGGCTGTACTTCTCCATATGCACACCTGTGTCTCATGGGTCTGCGGGAGAAAAAAGCTTCACTGCAACAAAGAGGCAACAGCAAATTTGCATGGGAGCCAGGGCATCCACATGGCCATAGAGCGAGTAAATAGATATTTCATTACAGACCATCTAGTAAGCATTCCTCCCTCATCAGCTGAGCCCCACCAAGAGGAATGCAACAGGGGTGCGTTCAGGGTATCTGACCTGGAGGCATGGAGCTGTCGCCAGTCAGCCATCTGGGGTTGTCTCCCACATCCCTGATCAACCACAGCTTGACCACAAGACATCTCTGCCCTCATTACCCAAGTTTCCCTGCACAGAATTTAAAAAAGAGTGAAAGTGGCTGACTTCTTTACATTTATAAACCAGCATTACAAATTAAACAACTTGATCCAAACTTAAGCTGCAACTCTGAAACATCATTTCTTCTTCCATACCTGTAGGTACGCAAGGTGTGAGAGCAGCCCTCTCCCCTCCTTTCGGGCTGTGATTCCAGCTCTTCTTCCACTGCCACAGCAGCCTGATCACAGTCTGAGAGGAGATGAGCAGGCTGCTTTCCCACCTTCATCTCCTGGAGGCTCTCATGTACCCCCAGTACCCAGTGCAACTCCAGTCCCAGGGATGCTCTTGGAGATTGCCTCAGCTCTGGATTTCTTTTTGAGAAGCAGGTGTTACACACAGAGATGGTCTCAGCAACAGCTTCAAGTAGTTATGTGCAATACCTGCAACATAATGATAAGCTGGTAGCTGCCAGTAAATTAATTAAAATAGCCTGATAAATGGTCCCATGTTGAGAAGTATGTGAATGCTTCAAGCCCAAAACCGATAGGAAAGAAAAGTACCCACTCAGAAATAATGATGCAATAGCTGTTCTCTTTCTGAATTAATATTCTCTGTCAGAGGCTATACAGAAGCTGCTCTACCCTTCTTAGGTACCAGCATGTGTGCCAAAAGAATGTGGTTGGTAACGGACAGTATTTGTCCTCGGTACAGGATTTAAACAAGAATAGATGCAGAAAGGGATGTGAGACTGGATGTCTTCAGAGGATCACAACTGTGAATTTTTAGGACTGAATGTTAGAAAATACATAATACAAAAAAAGGCAGTCATCTTAGATTTGGCAGATATGCAGGCATTTCTTTCCACACTAATATTTTCTAGAAAGACAGGGGGCTATATTTAAGAGCTGTCTGAGTCTTTCCCAAGGTATTGTCCGTTTTCTGTTTCTACCTCTTAAAGCCTACGGAGGAAAGAGTAGTTTTTTCTTCTCAGCTCTCTGTCATCTTCAAAAAAACTGTATGAGGACAGTACCAACAATACACAGAAAAAGCGCTCATCTTAATGGGAACAGAACCGAAATTAAACCACTCACGTAAATAAACAAAACACAAGCTGTCTTCAAAATCAAAAATATAGCTAGCAGGTCTGTGAATTGCAGGTATTTCCAGACTTCCATGGTTTAAGTGTAAGTCCTTGTCTACCACCTATGGATGTTGGGGATTCGACAAGGCCACTGAGCTGACAACTGCAGCAGCTAACAATGTTATGAGTTCATCGGCTGTTTGCTGTCACTTGTCTCTGAGCAATACAACTTGCATAGCAGGGCTGGCAGAAAGAAACCTGTGACTTAACGCACTTCTTTCAGCAGGTTATGCATGCGTACGTGGCCTGGAGCAGCCAAGGTAGGAGGAGACATTTCTCCTACCCACTCTGCTACTGAGGAGCTAACTTCCAGCAAAAAAGACAAAAAGACCTCTGCAGTAGTAACTTCCTAGACCTCTGCAGCAATATTTTCCAGACCTTGTCTTTCAGAGTCTTAATGCTGTAGATTAAGTTCCTAGGTGCCTTTGTTAGAGGATAACGAACCATTATTTATGTCAAGATTATGTGATTTCAAAGTCAAAGAGATCACCAGAAAACTGAAAAGGTTATATTTTAGCTGCACAATTTGTACAATAAAATAGTGAAATTATCATTTATTTGCCTTTTTGATGACAATATTTTTTTGACTGTGGCATGGTATATTGATGACTGTGTATTTCATATCATATGCCATGTAGCACAGAAAGGCAGTCTGTTCTGGGGTGGACTGGAGCCAGCATTCTGCAGGAGAATTTTAGACAGAAATACTATAATCTATTTAATCTTATCTAACTATAACCACTTCTGAAATCTCTTTTTGTATTAGTAGTGTCATTGTGTGATACTTAAGAAAGGTAATTAAGACTAACAAGACTTACTTACTTACAAGACTGTAAGATTAAGCTATCTAGTTCTTACCTTATTGAGCACCCAACAACCTCAGGAGCAATTATTATGCTAGTAATTTATTTATGTATTTGTTTATTTATACAGTGGCTCCCTGAAGAGCCTGTTGGATGCTCTGTTGCATACCTCGTCTTCTTATTTGTAAGGTAGGTAAAATTTGACTGGACATAAGCATCTCATTTAAAAGGCTTGGAACAGAAGAAAGGCAGGAGAATGACAATCTCCTCCTTCGGTTTTGACATAAAAGAATCAGAAAATCAGGTTTAAAGAAAAAAAGTAGAAGCGGAGTGGCAATAGGGCAATACTCCTCAATGGATGGGTAGCATGGAGAAGTGAAATACACGAATCAGAGTGTGAACATTGGTCAGAGAGGCATTATTGCCTGTGAAAGAACTGAATTTTTCTGAACTGTTGGATGGGGTCACGGAGCATCTTGTGTAACTTCGGTTTACATCAAAGCATGAAAATCCAAACTTTTCCTAGAATAGTACTTGTTGTCAGCTACAGGGCTGGATTTAGAAATGGATTAATGTCTCTGTAAAGTTGTTCTATGGATAAACACTACCAGGGATGTATCACTTTTGTGTCATCGACCTCTCATATATAGATTAAGAAGCAAATGTAATAACTAATGCTACAGCTTACTTATTCTTATTCTTGGACTTTGTAGCAGACAAATATCTTGCCAAATAACAACCTAACATACTAGAGGCAATACTATGTCAGATGTATATTATCAGGTACTCAGAAGTATAGGACTATCAAACATATGCATAGAACAATCAAACATAGAAGACAATCTTGGCTTGACTTGACATGAGAAGATTTAGTTTAAATAAAGTGCAGTATTTAACAAAAACAGGTCTAGAATATTTTCTATTTAGAAAAGAAAACTGAAAAATAAACTGAAGAAGACATTGATGAATTGCTGAAGAAATTGAATGTGTGGACTCCAGGAATACTCTAAAGTAAAAGATATAAAAACTACTCAAAGTGAGAAAACTGAAAACAAAAAAAAAATGGAAAGATCTTAGAAATGGCTGGATCAGCTGCCATTTTCAAAAAGTTGTTAGGAGTGAGAAATGGACATCCAAAATATGAAAAAGACTACCAGGAAAAGCACCTCTTGGAGCTCAAAATTCAGGTTTAGCTACACCTTACAAAGATTAGGAGCAAACTATGAAAAACATGAATTAGTCACATAAATAACAAGGAGAAAGGGGTGGGACAGTGGGCTTACTTTGCAGTTAGAGAAGGCAGAGACAGGGGAAGTATGGCTTCAAATTTAGTTAGTTTGCTGTAGTTTCAATATAAAGATAATGTTCAGCAGGGGGGTAAGAACAGGATGGCTAACAGAAATGAAGATTTGGGAATAGAGCTCACCACAGCTGAGATATTGAACTAAAAGTTAAATAATGTAATGTATTTAACCCAAGGCAGGGTGTGGGGGGCAATCTATCCTCATCCAGAGCAGAAGAAAAAATACAGGTCCAGGAGAAAGTACTTTTTTATAGATCTTTCAAGTTAAAGTAACGCTGCGTGACTGCAGAATAGCATATATAGACTCTGATTTTGAGAACAGAAGAAAAAAGACTTGAGCAAAAAGAATGTTAGACTCACTTCAGTACTGTGAAAGGCTTAAGACAGCAGGCTTTGCAACAGAAAATCTGGAAAGACAAATCATGACAGGGCAACTCATCATGTTTTACTAAAATATTTGATTTTTCTAAAAAGGTGCTTGATTAAACTGTATCTCAGCAAAACATATTATTTATCTATTACTTAATATCATGCCACTTGAGAAACTATTAGTTAGAATAGTGAAAATATGAGCAAGTCAGACTTTAAGATATGCATGAAACTAACCGAAAGAGAGATAAAACAACATATCTCTATGAAAGAAAAGTACAGGCACAGAGGTTTACCAACGCAGACTCTTATCAATACATTTCAGAGCAGATATTAAATCATTCACTTACCGAGGCACAGAAAGCAAGGCTGTGGAATGAATGTCAATCAGAGTATCACAGAGGAAAAAGTCTGAAAGAAACTGAAAATGAGTCTGCAAAACAGGATTAAATTTAACGACCCAAATGCAAGATCAGGAACTTGGGAATTATACCATTTTCTGCTAAAAACAGGGGACTCATCAGCTGGAAATGGCATAACAGGAGAAAGATTCAGATACTGTGCTGTCTCTGAAGATGACAGCATGCTGCTACTACTACTGTGTGGCCGCACAAGAAAAGGAATTGCCAACCAAGGATGTGTGAGGAGCAGTGATGCCACGAGAAGAGGGCTTGGGGAGACGACAACCACACACAGTTCTGGTAGTCGTGTTTCAAGGAACATGAGTTAAAACAGAAACAGACATGAGGAAAGACAACAGGCAGTGCCAGGGGACAGGAGACCCTTTGGGGAGTGGAGGCAAATACAACTTATCTAGTTCAGCAAATAAAGGCTGAAATGGACTGCAGCTGCCGATTACAAGTACTGGGGAGGGAGCGGTACTATTAAAGCTAAATGATGCATCAGAAAGAGAGCAAAGGACATCAGCGGCCACAAATACTGCCAGGCTGAAAACCAGAAGGAGGTTTCTAGCCATCTGAGAAGTGATGTTTTACAACAAACTTCCACTAGAAATACTGGGAGCAAGAAACCTAACCAGCTCTAATGTGGATCAGGATAAATTTGCGAAAGGTGGGGTATGAGATCTATTTGAGAGGCCACAGGACTAAATTCAGAGTCCCAGTATGTGCTGCGCACCCTCCCATCATCCGTTGTGAAGGAGATGAAGCAGAGCACAGAGCAAGGTTCTGCCATGTGCTGTTATCTTCCCATGAACTGTCAGCAGAGGGCAAATTCCAACCTACGGAGTACAGCATGTTAATACCAGAAATTTGTGTTTTCCAGTTAGAGTTAACTTCTTCGTGGAGTTACAGAGCATATTAAGAAGGCTGATTAAGTGTCAGTAATGTTTTTTTCTAATTTATACCTTCCCAGACTCCCTGACGGTCCTTTGTGATTGTGTGTACATATCCATGTACGCAAACACACAAACACTACAATTTTCTGCACTGGAAAAGTGAAACTGCTTCAACTAAATTACCACTGGGTGTGGATGCACACTTTACAGCAGTTGCTACTGGGCCCTCGATCCTTTCCTCTTTAAAGCCCAGGACATCCTGACCTGGCCCTCACCTCTGCTGTATGCACCTTCTGTCAGCCAGCACGGCTCCCTGTCGCTGTGCTGGGTTTCACTCAGTTGCACAGCCCTGGCACGAGGCTGCATCCTTCTTCCAGCCCAGGATGGGGCAGGTGATGGCTCAGCAGACAGGTAATGTCCCATTCACAGTTAAAGCACAGCTGCGGTGGATGTGATGCCTGCACACGGTGTCGACAAACATGATGGTTTGTTCAGAAGCTTCAGCTGTCCCACCTTCGGTGACGTGTTGCAGAGGTGGAGGATTAAGCAGATGTGGAGTTTGAACTGCCAGTCACCAGGACCGTGCACCACTGGAGCACGTGCATTGGAGCTGCACTTGCAGAGGTCGATTTACTCCTACTTTGCTGCTAAAACGAGGTATCTACAGCTATATGTTCAGCGTGTTTCCTCTATTCACTTAAATAATTAAACACTGTTATAGTGCACACAGCATGCAGCAAGAATGACTCTGCCACCCACTTTCTACATATGCAAAACTTTCATTTCTGTCCTGACATGGAAGTCTCTTGTCATCTAATTTGATGTAGTTAAATCGACATATCTTGTTAAATCTTACCTAGCAGCTGACATGAAGTTGGAATGTACGAAAGAGATAATGGCTGACAATATTGTTTCCCCATTTCGCACAATGACTTATTTAATAACAGAATAAATATTAACTGATTCTGCAGAACTGCAGCTTTCGATTGCCAGACCATTTCTGTGCTTCAGTTCCTCAAAGAAAAATTATTCACTTGCATAATGGTTATGAGTGGGGGAAAAATACAGTTTCAATTTTCGTATGTCGTAGTATTGTAGGGAAAGACCTCATTTCTTCTTGTGTTGTATCCTGTCCCAGAACCAATAAATATTTTATGCATTTAATGCATTTATCAACTCTGCTGTATAAAAAGTACAGAAGAAACTATGCAGTGGTGTCAAAGACATCTCATGTATTAAGGCAATCTGAGCAACCTCTTGGGTGCTTCTCCACCTTGAAATTTAACTTTACATCTTATCCATCAACTGAGCAAGAAGTGACAACAGCTCCCTGCTCTCCAAGGTAACCGCGCACCAGTTTTTCTGTCAGAAATGCAATTCTTTCAGCAAAAAGACGACATACGTTTTCTCACATTGGGATTTTTCACAGGTTACTCTTATCAAGAAAATATGAGAAACTTATTAAGGATGAAGTATCTCATTTAATGATCCAAACTCGCCTTTGGTTAAATTGGTCCAGACAAATTGCTCCAGAGAAATTTGTTGTTTCAAATAACGGCTTGCATTTAGAAATTGCTCCAGTCATTTTTTTTTCTTTAACGTCAAGATTTTTGAGAGAGTGTTGGGGAGTCAGATACGTCAATATGACATTCCATAGGACCAAGTTTTATAATTTATGAATCCTATGGAAAAATTCCATTCTGGGTTCCTAAGCTGGAAATTTTGTATTAAAAAACAAAAGTGTTATTATTTTTCTCTATTTCTACAAGACAGCACATATACATACATACTCACAGGCTTGCACATACATGGACCCACCTGACACAGAATTTAGTATTATGTTAATTATGTCCACTAGTATCACTCAGATGAAAAACATTATCAATACAGATGAGGATCTCAATGCCCTCTCAGAAGCAGTGGAAAATGTTGGCAATGACAATACCATGAGAATTAAAATTATAGTCAGAATGAAGGTGATCTCTGAGAGACCAAAGACAGGAACTTTGGCCAGAAATCATAAGGTCTTGTTGGCTGGGAACAACACACCAGAGAAAAAGAAAGGCCCTTATGGTGTCAGAAAATCAGGTGGGAACCACCAACAAAGTGCGTGTCTCTGTGAAATGCAGCATAAAGGAGCTCAATGTCTTCAGCAGAGCAAATGACGGCTAAGGGAGCTTGTCATCATAGATGTAAGATGGAAATAAGATGGAGTCTTCCCCAGGGAAGCAAGGTGTCTAAGCAACCTGCTTGTAAGAATAATAGGGGCAAGAAACCAAATATTACAAGCTGGAGCTATTTATTATACAGAAAGATCAACCATGCTACGATTCAGCAAAATTATGCAACATTGACAACTCTTACTCAAGAGAGATTTGAGGCTGTTATAATAAAGGTATTGTACATACGGAAAGAAGCTGTAAAGATCTGTGCGTAAAACAATTAGACTATTGTTCTAACCTGAGGAAGGTTAGCAAGAGGTTTAATCTTGAGTTTTAATTTGATAGTTGATACTTGGGACTTGCTTACTGCTACATCTTCTTCTACTGAGCATCCTCTGTAACAACTATTGGTGTCTTTTAGGGGCTGGTTGTTTAATTAATAGCATTATTTTATTTTTCTACCTTCCAGTCATTCTTCTGTGCAGATGGAGCAAGAGAGCTAAGAACAGGAAATCGGCATCTAAACTGTATTATTTTTCATTACTGTTTTTAAGGTCAACCTATAAGTAGCATTTTGTATTGCATGTATCAGATATTAAAACCAGATCATACTAGTTTTACTTCTCCATTTTTCCTACTAGTATATCTAATGACACTTTCACTATTCATTGTTTCACAGCAATTCCATGACTTCCTAGGTCCTAACTGACACAGACCCTTTTTGTCCTTTTTTCTCTCTTTTGTTTTGGATCTAGCATAATTTCCTTGTTATTTGTAGCAATCCCTTGCCTCAGGCTATTTGATTCAGCACAGGTTCAAAATTCTTGAACTCTTCCACAGTCATATTCTTGGCCCTGAAGTTCAAGGTTTTGAAGGGAACTCCAGAGTGGTGAAGGTCCTTCAAGCTACCCTTGCTGTCGTAGGAAGCCACAAACTTCACTGAAAGACGAAGTGAGATGCAAAGGGTCTCTGCAGAGTCCCCTTGAGAAAGATGAAGAGGTAACAGGATGGAAATCTTCTGCTCTCACATGCAGAAGGAGCAGCTGAGCCCACTGTCTGTTTTCCATAGCCACTGACATGCCCTCTCATGCAGTCAGGGAGGTTGGCAAGTGTTCATAATGGCGTAAGGGTCCTGCAAAGCACGGCCTGACTCTTCCTCGCTGTTATGGTTTTCCATGCTTCTTTCTTCTCTGAGGAATCATTTGTTTTAATTTATTTAATAGCAGAGATCAAGAAGATGTGCTTATTTAACCTGGGCTTAGCCCAGACTCTGCAATCATTACCAAACTCTGAAATAAACCTAGGTGACATCCTTTGGGTGCTGTGTCCTGTCAAGCTTGACCTCTACCTGTGCATCAACAAGCCATCACCCGTCTTCAGTTTTCACAAAAGAAAAACCCTGTAGTGGGTAGTAGAAGAGGCAAGAGAAAAAGAAAGAGGATGCTTTAAATAAGAGTGTGTTAAAGCTGATTTACCTCAGAAGAAACGCAAATGTAGTACGGGCTGTTGAGTAGTTCCTGCAGAGACTGTTGTCACTGGCTTTTAATTTTAACCTGCTGCATACGTTTGTTTTTTATGTCCTGACACTCTGCGGCTAGAAAGTGTCATTTTGCTGCAAATATTCACCAGAGATTGGTGAAAAGTTTGTCACACTAATTAGCTTTACTGGGTCATGTTACATAGTGAAACTCACATCACTGGGGCCAAAAAACCCTGAGAGGTGACCTTTATTTACCTGAACAGGGACTAACCTCATAAATGGTAAAATTAATGTTTAATATTTGATCACAAAAGTTATTTACGTGTGCAACTGCTCTTTGCATACAGTCACTGGGAACTTGTCACAACATACTTCATATTATCAGGCCACAGTGCTTTTTTTGGCCCCTGATGTATCACTTGATTTACTTCTCAGGCACAACAATGAACAGTGAATGTCTTCTCCAGATCTCTGCAGCTCAGGAGCACACCTTCCCTTTTAACCCAGTGTGCCCACTACTGCCTGAGACTGCTCCCGCTGCCTCTGCTCCCTGTTGGGGAATGCACAGGAATAATTCACAGGAATAAAGAGAAACTGGGCACTAAGCAGGGGTGGCCATGCCTTCCCAATCAAATGACTGCATTCCTGTTATTTTTATATGATTTATATGTGTTGTTTAAGGCACACATAACTAGAATGACAGAGAGTCCCTTGTTCAAGGAAATTGGAATAAATAATAAATACAACATTATGAATATAATCCAGGGGAAGAAGGGAGGTCTAGGAGCTGCCTGCCAGCCTGTTTCATCCCTTCCTGACTGTGGAAATCAAACAGAAGAAGGGCTGCAGCTCAAGAAACCGCACGTCCTCTGGGAGCCCAGCAGCCTGCCTGTCGGAGGGGGTCCGGGGGCTGTCAGCAGCTGCCCGTCCCTCGCAGACTGACAGCGGGCTGTGGCTTTCAGTGCAGCTTCATTGTGAATATCCTCATTACCCACAGATTTGGCATTTCCAGCCTCCTCACTCCCGTGGCAGGGCATCTTCCTTGTGAGATGCAAGACCTCATCTCCACTCCCCTCTTGGTGGGGACAGGTGGGAAGAGGGTGGGATTTGGGGTGCCCTGGGGAGAGACTGGACCTGCTTGCATGGGCGCAGTGGGGTCCCACAGCGCTTCACCCTTCTTCGCCAGGTAGAGCCCAGCAGTCACTGGCACAGCCGCCCAGCCAGCTCCGGCACTGTTAGGTTGCTTCATGCAAAGTCATCATCATCCCCAGGTAAACCCTTATTTCGTCTTTATCAGGTTTAGTTGGAAAACAAAACAATTAATTAAAAAAGCAAAATGCAAGACCTAATTGTTATTTATGCCCCTAATTATCTTATTCTAGTGGGTATTTTAGTCCCTGTCTGCTCAGAACATTAATTATCTTCATAAATACAGCAAAAGTTAAATAATAAGCACCCAGGGCTACAGGACCACTGCAATGATCAAGCTTAAATGAATACATAAATTTTATTAATAGATGCTTTATACTACTCCATATATTATAAATCAAACAAAAAAACTATTTCCATCTTCTAAGGCTGCAAAGAAAAATCTTTAACATTATTGAGGATAATTTTTACGAAGTTTAAAACTCCTTTTTTGCAGTAATGAGACTGTTATGGGGATAATTTAATCTGGTTTGTCATGAGGCACCTCAGCTTATTAAATAAGTTAATAAATGGCTATGCATTAATCAAAGTGACAAAGCTATGAAGACCTGAGGATGGGAGACAATTTGGGGGATAATATTAATTAGCATTTAATTAGAAACTTAGGGGCCATAAATAAAAAAATCATGGGGGAGATGTTTATGCAAATTGCTTTGAAAGTGTGATGGAGTTGTATTTGCTTTAGGAAAAAACCTTCCTTCCATCCACCCTTCCTTCCTGTCTGTTTTTGATTTCTTTCCACGCTGTACATAGCAGAGTTGCAGTGACATCACATGGATAGAAATGAGCTTATATTGGTTTTTATTTTTCCAGTGTGAGGGATCTGCACTTGAACCACGTTTTTCACTCTCTGGCTTGAATGGAAGTTTTTTTGAGATTTCTGACTTCTATACAAGCAGAAAGAAAGAAAGACCTGAAGGGAGAAAAGGGAGGGGGACTTCTATTTCTGCTATTTTACTCGAGAAGTGCATCATCTTTCTCTAAGGAAGAACTGATGTCATAAGGATGCCGCTGGAATTCTCTGAGCACAGCAACCTCTTCTGTTCACAAGCGTGAGCAGAGCGGGAGCCCCGTTTGTTCATTATCTCACTTTACAGAACAGAAGCAGCTTATAATTACAGCCCTTTTACCATTTGTCCCCACCAGGTACCCATTTCGAAACTGACAATTCCTTCTATCGAAAGAGATAATATATCACTCTGTAATGTTTTTCAGGCTGTTTTCCTCAGGACCAGACTTTATTATCTGTTGCATTTACACAAGAAGGTTACCCACAGTAAAACTGCATTTTCTATTCACCAGTCTATCTCTGTCATGGCTCATTTATGGGTGAACATGACTGACTGAAGCCAACATTATCCACACCTGACAAGTGCCAGACCTACAGTTCAATCAACCCCTTCCTTAAGTTAATGTCAGGGGCCGGCTGTTTGAAGTAGCAGACAATGAAGTGGAGAGAGACAAACAGGGTCAAATTGATCCAATTCCCTGTGTATAAAAGGGATTCTGCCTAATAACACAGAGCTCTTTTTGCTCTCCAAACACATTAGAACTTAAACAGGGACCTGGCCTTCAAGAAAATGTGTGACTGACACAAAAATGCTGAAGTTTGAAGGTGGCTTCTTTAGCCATTTCCTTCCAAGCCCTTTCATTAAGAATATAGTGCAAACTCAAGATAAAATGCACCTGGTACCCAGTGTTTTCTGTTTTTTTTTAATGGGATGTTTAGACTGAAGAGCCCAGTGGTGACACAGAGTTCATTCTCCTCTGCCTTTTGTTTTATATTTGTTTAACAAATGATTTGCATCCATTAATAAAATTAAACCTGAGAAATGAGTAAGAGGCAGCTCTTTTCTGTGACGCTCCCAATTCCCACTGCCAATATAGCGATTTGAGTTCCTGAATACATTTCTTTATATGAAGTCTCCACAGAACACAGCAGTTAACGCAAATACTAGTTCAAAATTACCAGCTGCTTCTGCGCTGCAATACATATCAGGTCTGGAATTTAATAAGATATTTTACCAAACTTCCAGAAGATAAAGAGCTGAGCAGTAGTTGCTAAAGACTCAGGAGAAATTTTGATACCTTCAAGCATTAAGATATCAAACTTTTACTTATTTTCTTCCTCCATCTCCTAATTAATCAGCCCCTGGAGCTGCATGTGAACATCTATCTTTTATTTTTTCATGGATGGAGACAGATCCACATATTTCAGTAATCAGAAAAGGTTTTTTTACCTCTGTCTCTAATTTCTCATCTACCACTTAGCATATTGAATGACTCACAAAGCAAGATTTATTACCCTTCATTTCCAACACAAACCCAAAAGCAGAAGGCCAAGCCTGCTGTGTGGACTGTGAGTTGTATGTTGGCTGATTCTGTGGTAATTATAGTATTTTTAAAATTTTCTGTGAAACCCAGTAAAGAGGATAATATATTTAGTACTAACCTCATTTTTTGCAGGTGCTGGTCCGCTTAGAGTCTTGCAGCCCTGGTCGGTTTCCCCTGGGCAGCATGTCTACAGAGCTCATAGACCTGCAATCGTCTGCCACGACGCTCATCCGCTAAAGTTCCCACCTTCCCCTGTAAGTGAGTACAGAGTCCAGAGTCCTCTGGAGGGGTTAAAAACAGGAAGGGAGAGGAAAAGAGCTGGACTGCCTAGCTCTTTTTTCAGGCCAGCCTTGGCACTCTCCCACACACTCCCAGCAAAACTCTGGTTTAGCTGCAATGTGACCAACTACAGGTTAATACATTGTGAACAGCAGAAACGAGGTCAAATGAGGATTTTGGTGAACTTTACTGAGGCCCAAATGCCCCTGAGGGTGCTGGGCTGCAACCGACAGGAGTAGGTGTGCTTTGATGGTAGAAGTTCTCTGCAGACATGTTTTTTTGAAATATCCCTCACTCTTTTATGACTTTTTTTGTAAGTTTATGTGCTCAGTGAGGGTGCTTCCTCAAGAAGATGTGGTGCTTCTGTGTGCTTCTCAGTGGGCAAGGATTTAACCTCTACCATATTCTTGCTCAGTTAATGAAAGGACTTGTATTATGTGAGCAATCAACAGGATGCAGAGCTTGGTCCTGCAGCTCTGTAGGTAGCAGGAAAATTTCTGTCTCCTGGGCTGTCTGAGACTTTCCATCTCACCACACACCAGAGCATGCAGTCTCCAGGAGAAATCGTGCTGATCATGGTCACCACTGCTGATGGGTAGTCACAAGAGGCAGTGTAACCGTGTTTGGACATGGAAAGGCTTCTGCGGAGGGTTATACCAACAGGGAGCACAACTGCTCTACTCTGAATGATGTCTGGAGAAATTCTCTCCATCAATGAAGGAAGGAAATCTCAACAACTCAAGCCAGCCTTTGCAAATAGCACCCAGTCAGTAGTGTTTGATGAAAATCTTTAACAATAGTTAGGATAAAGATTATATCTATGCAGGTGATAAGCATTAACTATTGCAAACACCATCTAAAGGATTATTTTATGTCGTATCAACAGAGCCCAATATATTGGAAAAATGCAGTTGCACCACTTGTCTTGATAATAATGCACTTTCCTATGCAGCAGGAAAAGTTTTGAGGATTACAATACACCACATAAACACAGTGCAAAACTTACAAATTTTATCAGATCCCATATCCAAGGATTTACTCTGCAAATTATTTTGCTAACGCTCTCAGTTAGTGAGGCTCCATGGTGTAGGACCTGTGCATAAGCACCACACTTTTGAGGGGTCTGTATTTCTCAATAGCAGATCGTCAGCGCTGGCCTTTTCTTAAGAAGTACAATGATTGCCCACATAGCATCTCATTGTGCCATTAGTAGGTCTCCTCCAACTAGCTGCAAGAATTAGATGCTTAACAAGTTTAGCCCTATTTCATTTTTGGTTCATTATCAAATTGTGAATCCACAGCCTATGTCTTTCTAATAACACAGGGAAATGAAGAAAAATGAAAACAGAGGACTACACTACCTTTAGGATACTACTTGGGAAGTTTGCAGTAGGCATTATCTGATACAGTTGCCTTCAAAAGTAGAGAACTGGACATGATGGCACAGCAAGCACCTCCCAGTCCTATGTGACTATGAATTTATATTATCAGAGTAGCCCTAATTATAATACCATAATAAATAATTATACCTTTCCTGAGATTTATGTATCCGCACTGATGACTAGTCAAAAAATTCTAATTACCTCTCTAGTTCCAGAAAACATTTCCATATACACTGGAATTTGGCGAGCTTCCATGATTTGAAAATTGCACTGGGGAGAGAACGGCTCATGTACAATGCATGTAATTGCATATGAAAGTGCATGCTCTCCCTTTTCATTTGTTAGTGCCTGCTTTGATGTGTTTGAGTTTGATTTTCATAGGCATGGGAGGATGAAAGCAAAACCTGGAATGCTCAAAAAAAAGCTAAAGCAAGAACCAAGGTAGTCTCTCAAGTCCTGCACCGTTGTTCAGGCAAGTGATGGAACCACACCTAGACACAAAACCAAGGCAAACCTCCTTTTCTGCAGCAACTCCAAAGTTTAAGTTAACCAGGGCTCATTAACTTCACCAGGCAGCAGATCTGATGCAGTGATCTCCAGGACTTCAGAAGGAAAGTGGGAACATCAGTAAGCAGAGCCCTTGTGCCATAGCTGTGACATGGGCGGTTTACGTCAGGAGACGACCTGAGGAGCATTTCAGCATGGGCATCCCTCTGCATGCTGATGCTGGGGAAGTCGAAATACTCAAAACAGACCGTTTCAGTTCCTCTCGTTAACGTTCTTGCATTTTCCAGGTTTTAACCAGTGAATTCTCACAGCACTTCTTAGGAGTAGGCAGAAGGCAAGGTCCACACACATGGCTCCGTGGAGGGGGGAGATGTGCTCAGCGGGTGTGGAGGCAGCAGGACTTTGTCACACACCTAGAAGCTCTGCATGCAGAGACACAGGCCTCCTTACTCCATTACACATCCATACATGTGTACCTATGCCAGAGCTTAGAAAAGTCAGCCCTTATCTCTTCCCTACCAATTGTGTATATAGTCATGAGCTAAAGTGATGTAACATCAGTCACTATGCTGAGCTACTGTGCAGGATTACTGATTTTGCCTGGTTTGATTATTATTTGTGCTGTGGATGCAGTGAATAGTGTTTGAAGGTCAGACAAGAGCACAGAGAGAAGGAACACAGCCACAGAGTCCGAAACCTCAGCTTGCTTTCATAATTTGCTGATATTAAATATTTTCCCCCTATCATGCTTTAAAATATGCTGAGCTTTTTACACATACACTTTTCCTCGCATCTTTTCACAGTTTTCTTTTTACATCATCTTTTTCTATACGTGTTCTTGAATTTGCTCCCCACTCCCCAAACATGTATAGAGGCAGGAGGGGGAGTTTGCAGCAACTCATTAAAAAGAATTTCATATTCCTGTTCCTTCCCATATCACTGCATTCTGCAGCATGCAGCTTGATGTACTGCCAGACAAGACGAAACACAGAGTAAAACACTGCAAGTGAACGATGACAGACTGGGTGACAATTCCTGCACTGGAATAGAAACACATTAGTGGAAGAAAATGGGGAAATGGGGAGGGGAGGTGGGTTCCATAAATTACCCCAAATTGCCTTTTCTGGGGAGAGGGGAGCTATTCAAGAGGTCATTCATAGTTTGGAGAAAAATGAGTATCTTTTGAGGAGAAGAAACTGTGGGTATGGTAAGCCTACCTCCAGCGGCTGGACAGAGGCACAGGGAGCTGTGGGGAGGGAGCAAAGTTCTCCACCCAGGAGCCCAGTGATCCTCGCCAACCATGTGTGCACAGGAAGGGGTCTCTGGCACACTGCAGGGAGCACCACGTGCAGGGGGTGAGCCGGGAGCCCTGCCTACCTCTCGCCCTTCTCCTGTCCACTGCCACAACAGGGGAGTTTGATACTGCATACGTTTCAAATCACTGCAGTGATGCGTGGTCAGCTACTATTTTCAGGTATGTCCATGGTGGAGTCATCAGTAGCCAAACCTGTACCCACAGGGCTGCAGATGGTTTCTGCCTCCCTTGATGCGAGCAACCAGCTTGGGAAGAAGAGAGATATTATTAAGTGGATTCCCAATACAAGTATTTTACTTTTCTGAAGGGCTCATTAGAGAGAAATGAGAAAGCAAACCATTATTCTTTTGAAGACAAATAAAGCTTTTCTAAACCACATCAAATGGAGATGGGCTTCAGCAAGACTGTTTGCACTTTCTAATTTTGTGTAAACGTCCAAGGTGTCTTGCTCCGGGTCTTTCTCTCCCAATAGATGGTCTGAGGCCCAGAGGCTCCCTTTGATTTTGAAGGACAATCTGTTAAAGAAGAGCTAGGAACCTCTTCCTTTTCTAAGTATTATTCTGAACTCCATTTCTTAAGCTTCTTCTTCCATAAAACAGGAATATTATTTTCTTCACAACATATTAGAGCTGATTAATGGATGACTAGGCATGTATTTAGCTATACAGTGCAAGGTCTTTGTACATTAAATTTAATCCTATCCCATTTTTAGGCTGTAAAAAGTGTCTCTTTTTTTCCATCACAGTTACCCAGAGGTGACCAAATGAAGCTCATCCTAGAGTAAGGACGGACCTCTGTGTTGAGTTCAGCAGTGTCATGGCATACCTCAGCTATGGGCTTCTGGAAGGTCTTATATCTACCTCTGTATGGAAAAGTTGCATGTAAGTAATAGGTCTGAGATCACCAGGAGTACAAAGAAATTAATTCCAAAACCCAATGGCTTTCATAAAGAATAATCTCATTTTTATGTGTTTTAACAGTGTTATGAAATTCTGCAGTAACACTCTCTATTTCTAATGTCTTCTACATAGTGGTTAGAAGAAAATGGGTGGGTACGTTCTCATTTTCTCTGCAATTCCACAGTGCTTTGCCAAACGCGCTCATCTGACCTGCACCAAAATGTAATAGTTTCGATGCTGGACATGGGATAGGAGAATTGATTCAGAAGAATGAGAATTTGGCTGTACTGAACTGGGGACTCTGTCTATACAGCAGTTCCATTTGATTTTGTGTTTACATTGGTGTGAACACTGGATGTCAGTTATGAGGCTTGCCTGCCCCCTTTCTGTCTTCTTCTCCTTGTGGATGAAGATTCTGGCAAGCGGTGGCACTGAGCTGACTGTGGAGGGTCGTTAGGAATGGACAGTATAGCAAGGTACTTGCCTCTGGTTATAGTTATTTATCTTAAGTGAGTCAAAGCCCACCATATATATAAATTAAATGCATCATGTCAGGGCAGATAAGGGCAGCTGTGATCATCTGACCTGAACACTCTTCTGACAAAGGTCGCAGGACTTCCCTGAATTAATTAGTAAAGCCTTTTCATGGAAGAATATGTTTTCCTCCCCACATTAGAGCCCAAGCACTCTGGAGATCGTGCCTTTCCAAGGGACATACCCAACCCGCAATACCTTGCCTTTGCAAGAGGGTCTCGTGCCCCCCACCACGGAGAAGCAGAAGCCCCCCAGCCCCACTCTGTGTGGTGAGTGCCTGCAGGTTTGGGGCACAAGGGACCTCCCTGTGTCCTCCCTGGGCAGCAGGAGGGATGGGCTTAGAAATCCCAGAGAAGCCTGGGGGGGCTTTCCTCAACAAGCTGAACTTTTTCTCGAGCAATTCTGAACCTTTTGAGGTTGGGCTCGACCCTGAACTCTGTTTTATTTGCCAGCACTGTGGGACATTGAGCTTACCCTGGTTCACATGACCAGAAAGATTTCTCTTTTATGTGTGATATAGAACATCAAACCACAGCTACTCCTCTTCCAGGGGAATGAGTGTAATAAGACAAACCTTATAACCTTTTACAACAGTCTAAGGGCAAGCCATTTCTAAATTTTCAGGAGAAATCACTGCTTCTTGCAGGGTTGCATGTACTGGCTGATATTTCTTTTAAATAATATACATGTCCATTGAGAAGGTAGCCACACAGGTGCTAAAAAACATTCTTTTCCAAAATATTTTGTGCTGGTGAAAGGAGCCACTTCACCACTTAGGAAAACGCAGGGGGCCTTTCAGCATATTAATGCTTTTCCTGAGACTGGCACCAAGGCTTTGAATGCTCTGGCAGAATTTTATCGAGATGGACAAGATAAGTAGGCTGAGACATGAGTCCATGTGTATCATAAGCATTCAAGAGAGCTGATGTTACCATGTCACCATACTAAGGGTCTGAGACAGATTTGGATGCTGGACAGCTGAAGTACACAAAGGGAAGACTCCTATGGTTTGAGAAGCACGCTCTGGGGGTATAAGCTGTCTCGGTCGCTGACCATAGCTGAGTGGCAGGTCAGCTTTTCACAGGGTATCCCCAAATAATTAATGTCTCTTCTGATTCATGGCTGTGGGCTTGCGTATGTGATCTTTACCTAGCTGGGTGATGTGTGCCATCTTTCCTCTGCAGGCTCAGACTTGTCCCTTTGCCATCCCCTCCATAACCCTCTCTCACTGTCCTGAAAGAGGGATTCATGATGACAAGTGCTGCCGCGCCCAAACCATTAACTGCCCTCCTCTCTAGACAGAGCTCAGATGAAATATGCTACGGTGAAGTTACCAGTGGTACCCAGCCTGCTGCAGGCAGGGTCTGGCAGTGCTGGAAGCGAAGCTACATGTCAAGTCATAGTTGCACAACACTATGAGTTTCGGGGGCTTTTTGCTGCAAATGTTGATAAAAATATACCTTTTCCTCTTAGATAAAATAATTCTTGGTAGACTTGTAGCAAATATGATTGATGATTGACAGCCTGGCACTGAGTAAGGGACTGTCTCTTACAGCATGAGATGAACACATACTCCACTGTTTCTAGGAACAGCTCTTAAGGTTCTGGCTTACAACTCTATAGAACCTGTCCCCACACCAGGTCTGCTCTCAGCATTACTTAAACTAAAGGCTCCTCTGAATCCAGCTCCCATGTAAAACAAGGCTAGAAAGCACATGGAGGACAGACCCTGCTGCCCCAGGCAATGGCATCAAGACATACTGTTTCATAAACAGATTAAGTAAAATGTAAAAACAGGTTTATGTCCCCAACGGTATGAGTAGGAGATGTTAAAACACCTCTTTCTTATGGTCGAAAGAAATTTGCTGCTAATTCCTTGGACAGATTTTTTCTGGGATGGTTATTATGCAGGAGTTTTTAAGTTGATATTTGCTGTTAGGTATAATTCTCTCTCTTCCCTTTTCTCATTAAACCACCATGCTTCCCAAACTATTTACAGACAATGGCCACACTGCTTTCTCTGCCAGCTAAGGCAAGAAGCTGGGAGCCTCCCCTAGGGCAAGCTACCATTGCCATGGCAGTCCTTGGACCCTGCCTCTGCCCAACTTCTATCTGCGTGCCTTCACTAAACACACGAGACCAGACCTATATACACATTTCCAGATGGGATGTCTTCACTATTGCACCCTCTGGCATGTGCAAGGTATCTGCCTAACTCTGACAATGCCACCTAGGGCTGCATTTTTTTCACGGGTCCATTACATTTATAGTTACTTTACACTCCGCAGAGGCTCTCAGGAGTTATTTCTGTTGCCAGTCAACAACCTTAGAGCAGAAAAGTTTGTTCCCTGGTGAGCGAGCGACCCTGTACATGCATCAGCAAATTCCACACTGCATCTGTTAGTCCCATCCACAACTTTATCGGTTCCTTCCTCTGACATCCTCCAATCCCCTTCAGAGCCAACAATGCTTCCTACACCTCCAGCAGCCACCATCCAGCCCATTGTACTTTCTTATTCCTCATTTGGACAAAGAGCGTCTTCACAAAAATAGCATTAGAAAGCCTAGATGGCTGACTGCATTTTTATACTCCTTTTCACTCTCGTTTGCAGCCTTTCCACCAGCTCACAGCTCCCCTACCTCCTCCTCTGCCGCATTAACATGCATTCCATTCCTCCCCACATTCCTCACCCAAGCAGACTTTTGTCATCAAAGTGATAGCTATTATCACAGCTTGGAATTTATATTTTTACTGTGTAATCAAAGTCCACAAGCAATCTCACAGAAACCACTTAGCATATACCAGATCTAGGGAAAAAACATCTTTCTCCTATGCAATAGGAAGAAAAAATGCCAAAAATCTGTACCCAGTCCCTCTGCCTCCTCAGATTTTTATTTCAAGTATGTATTAAAAAAAAAACCAACTGAAGAATGTCTGCCACCAAAGACTTTAAGCCACATTCATCTGGAAGTTAAGTTCTCCAAAAGTTATGAGCCAACTAGGAATGAAGTAGCCCTGGAAAAGGCGAGGTTAGAATCTCACTTACCAAGGTCAGGATTTCTTATCCATGCCAGGTCAGTGGAGTAATCCTGCCTTCTCATAGCAGAGCATGAGGAGAGCGGGATGGAGCTCCTCACAGTGCTAAAGCAAAAGTGAAGGTAAGGAAGATGAACATCTGCAAACCTTTACAGATATTATAAAAATGAGTCCAGGATCAGCCTGCTTAGGACTTTCTCCTGTGCATATCTTTTTACTGGCAGTATCACTGTATCCTTCAGACAGCAACCTGTGAGGGACAAGGCAGAGCCCTGTGGTGCCAGGAGGACAGGGCATCCTCAGCAAAGTCCCGCCGGCACCAGCTGCACCGTCATGTATCAGCCCTACTTGAAGCACTCACACTCTCGCTACCAGCCAGCAAACCCCAGTGGTGTCTCTTGCTGTGTGCACCCTGGGGCCTGGGGCTCCTTTGGGGTTTGCCATCAGCCGCATCCCTAGGAGTGGCTGTACCCAAGGCAGAGTACCTGGGCTGCTGGCATCTCCCTTTCTGTGCTCTCAGGGAAGGGCCTGGTGTCAACATCACACTGTGGCTCCTGCCACAGAGGCTTTGGGAAACATGAGTGCACAGGAATCAAGTCAAACACAGAGGCAACAGAGGCTCACACTAGTTGGTCTGCGAGCCCTGTGTAGATATGGTCTGGTGTTCACCCCGAGAGCCCCAGAGGTACAATGGTACGCTGATGCCTGCTGGGACCCACAGCCACTCCTTCAGTGACACTGCACACACACCTTCATCACGCCAGGCTGGAAAGAGCCAGGCTGGAAAGAGCCAGAGCTCTTTTGGCACCTGTATCCATCCAGACAGGCACAGCCATAGCTGCAATCACTCAGGCTGCTGAGAGTCACGGCTTCCCTCCCAGATCGGTTTCTCTCTCCCAGATGACGACAGTGGGTGCACACTGTCTGTCTCTTCACAGAACAAGTCACTGGTGGGCTCCAGCCAAGACGCCTGTCTCTCCAGGGACCCACCTGCTGCACGCTTGCTGTCGCGGGGTAGGTGGACTCCCAAGTCGGGGTCTTGGTGTCACTAGATACAGCTATACGAGTGCACACAGCAGCATGCCTGCTGCCATGTACCCTGAGGTGCCAAGAAGGCCTTCACTAGTTTACAAGGGATTGCTGTTGCAAAACATGTCAGCATGAGTGCTCTCCCCAGCACAGTTGCATTGCTTCTTTCTTCTTCGATGTGTCTCAAAGCCTAACACAGAAAAAATATCAAAGAGCAAATTGTCATACACCGTAAGAGCAGGAGGGATTTTGGGCTGTGTAGTCTCCGCCTCTGAGTAACGTGGACTGTTATGTTTCCTCCAGATGTTGTTCCAAGTCTGGAATGTGGTCCGATACATACAAGCACGGGGCACCTGAGCACCAGGTACCAAGAACAGGAGGATCCTGGTGACCACTGTGCCCTGCAGCCAGTGACCGATCTGCTGGGCGTCTCCCCACGGGAAGGCCACAATCTCCAGCTGCTACAGCTGATCAAGTTGCTCCTCTGCACCCAAATCCCAGCGCTTGTGACCAGCGCCAGCCTGGGCTTGCGAGACAGACCGATCTTCCCAGGCACTGGACGAGCTTCTCAGAGTCCCCCAGCTGCACCAGCCATACATCTGTCATCTTGGAGCAAGTCTTTGTATATGTGGCAAATGGTCATGATGCTGTAATTTCCTTTTCCTTGGCCCCTGTAGTTATTGTTGTGCATGTCCTGTTTTTCGTAATAACGTGATGGCTGGGTCAGTGGGAACCAGTCATTGACAGCAGAGTGGAATAGAGCAGGCTGGACAGAAACGGAATCCAGTAACGAGATTTGTGCATTCGAGGTTTAATTGTTTAGCATTCTCTGTCCAGTGGTCATGCTATTTTCTTCTGCTGCACAATGGTTATCTTCACAGAATGGATTAGATTTCTATCAAATAGAAATGTCTTAGTCTATAATTAACCAATAAAATTTATATATTATCTCCATATCCATATGTACACAAACACAGCAAGCAGCCTGACGAAAGGGACGTGAAGCGCACTGCGTTTTCCATTACACGTACCACTGATAATACTACAGGAAAATGTATTCCCATGGTACTACGAGTGAAATGAAAGATAATGGCATAGAAAAGAAAAAGAATATAAACAACAAAAATGCCTGCTGAGCTGTGCTAAAACAAAATATGTAAGGGACCAACACAGGCCAAAACAAGATTCTTAAAGTAAAAACTTACAGAAAAATTTAGACAGATTTTACCCCATTGGTATACTTTCAGCAGGAAAACCTGGAAAAAAAATGCACCAATAAAAAAAAGGTTGTTGTGTAGCAAGACCGACTAGAGCCCCTGTTGCTATCATAATTGTGGAGTAATTACGTGCAAAATCAAATAGACAGGACACCTCTGTACCCCATATGCTCGAATATTCAAACTATCTGCCTGCTCATAACTACGGTGCTTGGGAAAAACCAAACAAACCTTGCAGAAGGAAAGAGGAAGAAAATCTGCCTGGGTATTTTCCCCCTAATGCGTGTGGCTCGTTTGAATGATGGTGTGTTGTGGTTTGTAGCAGAAGACGTTGTGCCTGGAATAATGAATTGTATCCTACCATAAAATACCTAAGCTCACCTTCAGCATCCATTGAGAAGAAGATGTTAAACACTGTAATGATACACTGCAGCAGCAGAGAATTTCATATTAATCAAACTACGTGATGCCATAGGCCCTGCTGGCATCGTCTGTGACACCGCTCTAGAGCTACCAAGTTTTTCATTGTCAGTGTTGATAACTTTTTTCTGAATTCAAATGTAAATACTATAAATAAATTCCAGATTAAAATACGCCAGGAAATCCTCTCTCCTTTAGAAAAAGAAAGCTGGTATTTAAGTCTTAAACAAGCTGTTTTCCTCGTAAGATCTTCTCATATGGCACAGAAACAGCTTACCATGGGCTAAGCCAAGATGTGAACAAACAGGATGCTGCTGGCTGCTTGGGTAGCCTCCCATGGGGATGCTCTTACCCCAGGGCAGACGTACACCAGCATCTCTCTCCCCTCTCAGGGAACAAGTTGCTCCACATACACCACTGGCAAGAGCATACTCACAGTCTGTAATAAAGAAACAGCTGACGTGGTCTATCTGCATGCCCAAAATTACTTCAGAAGAACTTTGTACTGGAACCCTATTCCAGGCAGAGATTTACCCTGGCGCCACGGGGGATTTAATTTCTCCTTTTGTTCCCTGTCTACTACCCCTTTTTCCCTCCTCCCCCATCAGTGTGCTGCTGTTTCCTGTACGAGGCTGTATCCTCTTGCCAACACCCCATTTTCAGACAGTCACGGAAGGTGAGTGCTGTACTGGTGACAGTCGCAGGACAGGAGGAGATGGACAGTGAAAGTGCTAACACCTCTTGCTGGCTGAAGGCGTGTGCCACCAGCCTTTCCCTGCACCACAACGCATCATGCAAGGGCAACCTTAGTACACCATTCAAAAAAAAGTCGTGCTCACATCAACCCAATTGCCTCTACACACTGTTCACATACAGTTACACTAGCCCCAGTGTATCAATAGGTATCTAATACACACAACATAGACTTTTAAAAGCAGAGATAAAGATAAATCACTTAGAGCAGTTACAGAGCAGTTACATCCTTCCCTGATATTGCAGAGCTGTTCCTTAGAGTCTGGAGCTGAAAAGCACAAAATTATGGGCTTCACACACTTTCTTGTCATATTGTCCTACTTTTACAAGCAGGAAATATTTTTCTGATCTTCATCTAAATTTACTTCAGCTGTTCCCACACTGCTGATAACAAATCTTTGGAAACCAGTACTCTGCAATAACTGCTTCGCAGATTACCCCTTCCGAACTGCAGGCCTGGATAGTGGTGCTGGAGAGATCCTGCCTTCAAAGCGTGCCAGCACTGCGGGTACGTTACTGTCGCAATCAGCGCTGAGGCAGGCTGCTTGTGCAGATGTACGTGGGCAAGGCAGTTCAACAGTAGTCTGACTTGGACAGAGGCAGCAGGGTGTTACAGCAACGTGGAGCTCAGCACAGGCAGAGAGCTTGGCCGACAGTGTGGGTAGATGCTTTGGACGGCGAGGCTCACAGCTAAGCCGGTTAAAGCTCCTGGTTGCTGCCGTTACTCTGCTCACTTCATCCAGTCTGATTTAAATTGGTCAAAGCCAGCACAGATATATTCAAAGCTAGAGATGCAGTAAAGAAATGCTCTTAGGAATGAGGAGAAGCCGCTTCAAATTTGACTGTGATATTTTCCTGGTGAGAAAAATGATGGTGCTTAGAAAAACAGAGAAAAAGTTTTGATTGCTTCACTTTTTAAAAAAACAATGAAATGTTGTATTGTTTTGAGGTATCACTCTTGTTTTCCCTCCTTTCCAATGTATCAAAGCTGTTTTAAACTAGAAGACAGAATACAGTTACAAATGGGAGAAAACTTTTCTTTGCAACTTTCATGTTTTAGAAAGCATATTTCTCTGTTCCTTATACACCTTGTTTTGATACGTACTTGATTAAAAGAATGCTTTTGAAAATTAAAGTGGACTTTTGGAGGGCTGGTATTGAGGATTCCCTGCCTAGTCTAACATTTCCATGGTTGTTAACCTTGACAGACTGACCTTCAGAGTTTCATTAATGGCTGTCCTCCAACAAGCTAAAATGCACATAAAATTCTGCTTAGCTTGACTCTGCCAGGCTCTGTCCATGTTGATGGTACAACGAAAAGTTAGACTATACCTTTGTAGTTTCCCTTAAAGAAAATGGAATAACTTTGAACTTACATTTTTGGTTTTCCCCAAGTTTAAACTTATTCATCTCCTACAAACAGGAACCTAATGCTGAGATGTTTTGAAAGAACACTTATGATTAGGAAACAAATTTTAGGGTAGAGGAGTGAGATATTTTTCTGCACCTTTCTAGAGAACTCATGGGTCCTTTCTGGTTTTCTGTGGCTTTCTTGAAGAGCACTGTCGGAGCTCTGTGAAGTCCCAGGCTGAGCTGCTCCAAGCAAAGACAAGTGCCAGAGCTGCTGAGGACACGACATTTTCCATGAGCACTTGTCCTCAGTTTTAGTGACTGAGCAGCTGGAAGCTCTCCAGCGCTGGCCGTGGGAGCTCTTGCCCAAATTACTGGGACAACAATAGCCTGAGAGCCCTACATTTGAAGGAAGAAGTGTATGTTTTTCCAAAATCCCAAGCTGCTCCCTTCAGACCCCTTTCTCCCTCCATCACCATCCAGACTTGCTTCCCACAGCTATAGCTCCTCAAATGAGGTAATACTGTCCCAAGCTGTTTCACTCCCAGACCCCAAAGGCGGAGGCCATACCTAGTCTATAATGACAAATCAGAATACGGTTTACAGATACAGCTTCTTCACCAAGCCACTTTATGACCAGTTCTTCGTTTTGATGTGCCTCTTACTGGCATGGATGTAAAAGAAGGCACGGCAGCACTGCAGCCTGTGACAACACACATTCAGATAACAGCCGTGCTCTCTCACAGTGGTACAAATTCAGGGGTTTGAGGGGGGGAGGTAAAATGATCCAGCCATTGCCATCCAGCTTTGTGGTTCTAGTAAAAACACAATCTGATCCAGGTTTCTGAAGTGTTTTGAATAAACCTTATGTTGCTAATGGCTATACAGCCACAGCACTTTGGCTGTCTGTAAAGACTGCAGTAAAATCAAGTGTGGCTCATGCTTCATCACAACATCCCTAAACTTTGGGGGTTTGCACGAGGAGAACCCAGATACTCCTAAACACTTGTGATTTCAGATCACCAAAACCTGAGGAAAAAAAGAACTTCATCGACCCGCCTCTTGCATTTTTCCAATAAAAATAAAAGCACGTATCAATACTGAATGCCAGCAGATTGTGCAGGCTGAATATGTGAAAGGAAAGCCTTTTGTACAGACCTGGAATTCAGAGATTTTTGGAAGCAGTAGCTCAGTAGGATAGTCAATAAGACTTGTAAATCCATTTACTGCATCTTTTAGATCAATTTCTTTTTGACTTCTTGTCCAACATTTAAAACCTGCTGACGCCCCAAGACATTCTTCTCCTGTGGTGCCTTTAGAATAAATCCCTCAATCACCAGAAAACTTTGTGTATTTTCCTTCACAGCCACAAACTGTGACTGGTATTTTAAGGGCTATTGAAGCTAAGGACTTGAATGGTAGAAATATAGCGGTAAGCAGGTCTTTCAAAAGTTCCTTCCTTTCTCTCCATAATGTTGCTTTTGGCTTACCTTCAAACAAATGACCGACTCAATTTCTTGTTACTGTACTTTATCCTCCTGTCAGGACTTAATTGCAAGCCAGCAACACATTGACTGTGTGGACAAAATTAAAAGTGCAATCAAAGATCAATAAAAGCATGTGCAACTTTTTACTACCATTTACTCACTTGTGTTTGGCTTTATGACAAGTTATGGCTTGACAAAACTCCAAAGCATGATCTAGTTTTCCTGTATAAATATAAATTTGCTGTTATTCCCTACTGCCTTTCAGTAAATTTCCTAAGGTTTTGCCTTGCGTCAGGTAGGAACATTTCAAAAACAAGAGGGAAAATTGCTACAACAGCTATGAGCTTTAGCCCCTCTCCTCTAGATCATAATGTGGGAAATAAAATTCCAGGAAGGTGTTGGTCATGAGCTATTTTTACCTCAGTGATTCAGGGTATTTTACCCATATGATTACTTTGACGGATACCATAAGGGAAGAAAGCGTTATCATTCTGCTCTATTTGAACATGAGCTGCAGCTCAGAACAAAACAACAAAATGCATGCAAAACTGTTGCATCCCCAAGTCGGTATAAATAAGCACCTATCTTGCCTGCAAGGATTGATTCAGATTATAACCTGTGCGTTGCCATTAATTCAAGGCTAAGCTACGCACAAAGGTCCCAATGCACACGTAACATGAGGTGGGGGAATAGGCTAGAGTCTGAGTACTCATAGCTCCCCAGCCATGGCTGCGATCACCGCGTGCTGCAAACCCCAGACCGGTGCCACGCGGGTGATCCCCGGCACCACAGCTGGTTCTCAGCCAACCGTGGTCAGCTCCAGAGAAGTCAATGTGGAAAATGAAAATGACCCAGGAGGTGACTTTGCAGTGGAAGGGCAGCCTCTGGGTGAAGCTTACGTAGTCTGGCAAACGCTTCGTCACTTTGAATGATACCTACCAGTCACTACAGATTGTTGGAGTTGGATTACTGTTGCTAGCACACAGTCAATTCATGTTACACAGACCCACAGGTTTTCTGCACAGCTGCTGCTGTTCTTCACTAGTGCTGGGTCAGCTTCCCCCATTGAACAATGCATTTAATTTGGTGCCTCGTATTACATCTACACACACACTTCAGGGGTTTCATTATTTAGAATTATTCACTGAATAATTCATGGGAACATCTTGCAGACTGTGTACTTGTGAATGCTGTGCCACTGTTATTGCTTGCTCACTGGTTGGAATGTGCGATTGGTCACCGAAGCCAAACTGTATTTTGTCTGCTCTCCCTGTAGCCCCCCCTCGCAGACCAAAAATCCTTTTCAAGTTTTTAAAAATGAGAATAATAAGTCAGATGTGCTTTTTCACAAATACCTGTAACATTTCCAATTCCTTTGCACAGCTGTAAGAGAACAAATTTTGTGTGCTCACCTGTGTAGTCAATAACATGTGAAACAAAGCTGGAAAGTTAAATGAATAAATAAAGTCAGCTCTTAGCCTCATGGGCAGAATGCTTACCTAGGAAATGGGAAATCTGTGTTCAGCTTCCTTCTCAGCCTAAAGGCACGCAGTCCAGTCCCCACAGCTCCCATGGGGCCACCCTTCCCCAGCGGAGTGCTCCGTGTAGGGACACCTCTTGCCCTTCGTTTTGAATTTTTTTTCTTTTGCCATTCAAAATGATGAGTGTCCTGAAGCCGGGGTGGGGGAGGGGGGAGGAGTGGGGTGGTTGGAGTGTAGGGAAAAAAAAATAAATCCCAAAACTGAAGAAAACGTGATTTTGTAACTTCATAGCCTGGCAGCTGGTGGGAGCAGGTAGCCTTGATTCAAGGCCCTTTTCTGGAGAAACCCTCTGAACTGCAGCACAGACAAATGCAGAGGGTAGCACCGGCATGGTGAAAAACATCTTCCAAGCAGCAAAGGCTGCTTCCCCAGGACCAAGGCAGTTGCTACATTCTGATTCCTGAGGGGATGGAGAGCACCCAGGGTACAGCCCTGATTCAGGAGCCAGGGAGGAGCGGGAACAGAGTGGGACATCTGGCTTCATGTCTTCTGCTGACTGGCTCCAGGTTGTTGCCTACCTGGTATGGGCAATTTGGGGGTTACCCTTTGGAGTAGTGTTACCCTTCCCATCGATTGCTCAGGTCCTATTTCGACCTCTGAACCACCCTGCTGGTGTTGGACACCTGAATTTTTAGACAGTGCAAGGTCTACAAGGGAAGCCTTGAGCAGATGCTCTGAATCTGGCCCCTTGTTCCTATTTTCAATTATTTCTCTTCCACTACCTCTGGAAATTATTCTCATGTGTCAGGCCTCACTGACAGAGGGGAAGTGCAGTACCTTGCAGGGCCTCCAGAAGAGCTGACAGAAACTTTGCTTCCCTCCAGCTCTCTGTGGTTCATGGCCCTGAGCACGCTGAAGGCATTGGGGTTTGGAGCAGGCGACAAGGGAGGACCTCCAAGGCCAGGCCTAAGGAAAGACGTGAGACAGTCCTTCACATTTCCAATGAAAAAGTTAACTTTTTAACAGGTACTGTTTCATAGCAATGGGAAGGTCTTCCAGAGCTGCCATAGAAACAAAAATGCTAAAGGTGAGGAAAGGCCAGGGAGAAGCTGTGAAGGTAAAAGTTTTATAGGGTGGAAGTAATATAAACAATATTTGATGGGTACATTTCTAATATAAAAGCAACAAACCAGTGAAATGGGTCAAAAAACAAACCCTGTGCAAGACCCTGTGTTTCTAATAAATGTTATTGATTTTGTAAGTGCCAGAGATTCAGCTTCAAAATATGATGGTGGTTTCTGCACTATAACCTGTGCTTTGTTACCCAAAACACCGAACTGTAAGAGGTGGTAACAGAGAGAGACACAGACTGGAAAAGCAGTTTGCATATTTTCACCTGCTGTGCTTGGCTCATTTGAGCTAAGGAATAACGTGGTGCAAGATTTTTTTGTCTTGAATAACTGAACTCACAACCATTTGCCATTACCTGCCTTCACCTCAAGGAATATTGACTATGATGACAACAATGTGCAGCAGGAGATGGTGTCAGCGGAGTAGAGCTACACAGTGAACCACCCTTGCAGCAAATCCGTCTCCCCAGAGATGGCTTGGTGTATCCCCCACTGCCATTTTGTGCTTTTTTTTTCACAGTCATATCTTTGCTTTGTGGCAATTAGTTCTTCTTTCTGCCACTCTGTCTTATGCCATCCTTTTTTCCTGCATCCTCTTGGTTACATCTTCTACACTTCAGCTTTCTCTTCTCCTATTGTTCTTCAGAAGAAAGGGAAGTCTCATGTAGAGAAAGGCTCATTTACTCCTCAGAGGAGGTGGCATGAGTCACCTCTTGACCATGTTGCCCTACAGCACTGGATCCTCTCTTATCGCCCAAAAGCCAGGGGACTAAGTTGGGTTTCCTTGATTAAATACACATGTAACAACATCGGTCAGATGCTGCAGGGGTTAACTGACATTTGTGCAGACCCTGAAAGTTCTGGGTAATGTAAGCATGGTAATAACTGATCCTCTTCTCCAGGGGTGCTGCTGAGTGAGGAGCGAGGAGGGAGCGGCTGGCATGGCTGAGGCTCCAGCCCAAGCAATCAACCCAGCAGAACTGTGGGGCGAAGGGCAAAAGATGCATCCCCAAACACTCCTCATCCTGCCACGGGGACAGGGGAAGATATCACTCCTCCAGGGGCTGGGAACAGTAGGACGGTCACAATGTTTGCTGGTGAAGCTACAGTGACTGTACAATGCATCACAAGCCTTTTTTGACAGCACACAGCCTGTGTCCCCTTTAAGATGGAGGAGTCCCACCCAGCCAACTCCCACCCTCCTAGGATGGTCAAATACCTTAACTTGAGCAGATCCTCCTGCCTTGCTGGCAGTGAAACTTCTCCTGCAGCAGTAGAAAGACATGAGTGCCCATCAAGGCAATTAGACAGCCGAGAGCCTGTCCTGCTCAGTGTGGGACTTCGGCACCGGGGAGCTGCTAGAGCAGCACAGTTTCCTGCCATGTCTACTTCCTTTCACACCACCTAAGAAAGTCCTTGAATACCCCCTGTAAACATAGGTGCAGATGGTTTTGAATTGCCGCCTGCGCTTGGTGGCATAACACAAGCACACGAGAACATGCTCAAGTTCAGGCCCCTTGAGGCCTGCATTTGAAGACAGCTCCTTGTATGTGCTTATTTCCCATCTGTAGCATAAAAAACACCAGCTATTTACAAGCACAGCCAACTGCAATATACACAGAAATTAATAAAACTCGGAAATTAAAGCAGCACTCTCCAGCCTAATCACTGAACATGATGCACTGTCAAATGGCAGGCTTGGTTCAGATGAGCTGCCTCAGGTCATTTGGTTTGGGAATTATTTGGACTGGGAGCATTGCTGCGGTAACAATCATCACCTCAAGGGAAGAGCACTGTGCTAACAGCTCCCCTGCACCCAGGCGAAGAAAACGGAGGTTGCTGTGGTGGACCTTTTGGGTAGAGGGCTGAAAAAGTGCTTCAGTACTGTCATCCACACCTTGCCTGTGCCTGAGGCCACCTCATCACACTTTGCGTCACTACCCCACACAAGGCCGGGCGGCTGGAGGACGTCACTGCTCTGAAGCTTACTCAAGCATCCCCCCTTTCTGAGGACTGGCGAAGTCAAAATGCAACACTGAGTTCATTTTCCAGCCTTTGACTCAAAGCAGGCCTTTGCTCTGAGCTGAGTGAATAATGAATTCCTTCATTTTGTTGGTGACACCAAGAACACGTTTTTTGTTATGAGTCACCCTAAAGAAGTTTATTTGCTTTTTGGCAGTGGGGGATTCATTGTGCATTAAAATTCTCTATTTGACCCCAGAACAAGATGTTCCATCTCATTCTTTGGACAGGGGAGGAGAACTGTGTGTTTTTCTCAAAATTAAGAAAAAAGGCAGAGGAGGATTTGAGAAATCTTGGGACAGATGTCTTAACATGAAACAAAGTTGTTTTACGAATCATTTTGTTTCCCAATTTTAATGCAGTTCCCTATTCAGCATGAGAAGAAAACAAATCTTTCTGTGATTCATACTTTCTCACATGAAATTCATAGGGTTTAAAAATGTGCCTGGTTTTTGAAAGTTTCCTATGTTGTTTCTTATCTTCATAGCTCAAGTAATGTGTTCAGTAAGAAAGTCCAGTTCCATCAAAGATTCTGACCTTGGGCAACAAGGGAAATCCTGGCACAGCATGGTTTGCAACCTCAGAATAGCATGCACAATGCTGGACGGAGGTGAGGAGGTGGAAAGAGAAGGAAAGAGAATGGGGAAGTCTGAAGAAACACAGGATGTGCAAGAGGCAGCAGCAGAGTGAATCAGCGTGATTTTCTGGTAACCACAAAGTTATGGGGGGGCCTAAGGGGCAACACCCACACACAAACTCGAAACTCCTGAAACCTTCGGGTGGGGGAGGGGTAGTGAGACTTGGATCATCAACTTGAGGTTGTGTTGTTCATCTCTAGCAGCATGGCCGTTTGAAGAATCCATGGAGCCTTTTCCCACCTTGCTGCCTCACGCATCCTTTTTTCTCACCTTTTAAGGAGAGATACTCAATCGTATGTGTTTCCGCACCTAATGAAAAGATGTGATTAGGCTAAAAAAAAAATCTAAACCTGTTATAGCAAACGATTAGCAATAATAAACACACTTCATCATTGCATTCCTTTTAATGTCATACGTACGTATAAGGAATGAGTATAGGACGTACACCTGCTTGCCTCACTCCTGGACACGAGCCAAGAGCAGTACTAGGGTTCACAGGCTTAGGCAAAATAGCCAAGGTGACCAAGACGGGCCTGAAGCTGACTGGTCACTGTGGAAGACGCACCACGGCTGTCTAGACCAGGAACAATATTGTAAACACCAGAATTACACCATCGGAGTGTTGGAAATGTGAGCACTCGGACAAAATATAAGCATGAGGCTGAAAAACTGCATCCATCAAAAGAGCGTTTCTATATTCCAGTCCCTCAAATGCTGCTTTAGCAGCAGAACACAGTGGGAAAAAGCCACTTGCTGTCTAGGCAAGAAATATCCTTTGAGCTTGGGGGAAAGGATCTGGCCTTGTGTACAACCTCAAGCAAATTACAGGGCAGAAATGGAGGATGGAGTTGGAGCTGGGGCTGCAAATGAATTGCAACATGGTATTGCCAAACAGTGCTGCTAGTCAGAGGTGTCCAGGGCTGGGAGACTGCAGTGCAGGCTGGGGAAAAACTCCTTCCCTGCTAGCACAAACCTGAAGGAGTACAGCAGGTAGGTGGCTGAAACATGTTTAATCCTGTCCCTGAGCCTGCAGTGATATGAGCTGTTCCTCCAAAAAGTATTCCTGAATTCTGTCCTATCTCCTTGACCAAAGTCAAAGCTGGTTTCCCAAAGTCCTATTTGCATCACCCTCATTAAGAGATTCTGTGCATGTCATCAAGTTCTTAACATGATGCAGATCTATGGCCTTAAGTGAAGACTAGAATAGCTGCAGAATATTCGATGCTGTAGCAGAAGTATAAATTTCAGGTAATAAGAAATACTTCTTTATCCTAGATGTTGACAGTATTTCAGTAGAGTAAACAAGAAAAAAGCCTGCAAACTAAAGATTAGAATGAAACTTGCCAAAAGCACGTTCTTAAAAAATTGCTGTGTTAGTAAATTGTCTTTATTTCAAAGCAGTAAAGGGGAAACAACATCTTCCCTCTGCCATTGCATACAAAGAGTCCCTGTTTGGGATCAATGAATAGGCATGTGCAGCCAACCTTCTTGCAATTGCCTGCAGGTTATGAATTTGGAAGTTGATGGAAAATTTCAGACTGAACCTGAACATTTACTCGCATCTGGACTTTAATGTAACAGCCTAAAGCGAGTGTTACTCTAAATTTTAAATCACACTGAACTTGATGAAGGGCTTGACATGATCTACTGGAAAAGGTCAGAAAAGCTGTAAATGTTTATTTCAATAAGATTAAACCAGTGTTTTTGATCTTGCTTTTACACTTCCATCTCTGTATTCACTTACAGTCTCTGCAGAGCCCTTCTAGAGCTCTTCTGTCCTAGGAAGTCTTCCACGTACATGCACAGAAAGGCAGGGTATGTGGCATATAGCCCTGTAAAGGACCAGGGTAGTGGAATCTGTGGGCAACTGCATCGCAATTGCTAACTCTGCCAGCTCATCGGTAGAAAAACCAGCTGGGCAAGAAAGAGGAAGCTTGGGCCGAATCAGGAACTTTTCCTTTTGCAGGAAGGCTAAGGGCTCGCCTAGTTCACAGCAGCATGTAGGGAAAGGTGCCTTTGCTGTTGAGAGATGATGGGGAACGTACTGCACGACATAGCTTCACGCAGATCTTGTAGAGAGAGTCTCTTGTAAGAGACTGTCCAAAGGGGATGCACAGCTGGGAAGTCATCGCACCGTGCTACAAGTGCCCATCTTCTGTGGAGGGGAAAGAAGGTCAAAGAATAAAATGAGACTAGACAAGACAGACCAAATCATTATACTGTTCTCACAGAATAGAGGCGTCAGTGTATGCTGAGATACTTGTGAAGGGTGCCAGAAACTTCAACAGCAATGGACAAGAGAGGAATATTTTATCAACTGTTTGGGCTAGTCGGCTGCACACATTGCAAAGCACAGATGCGTCTGCCCTGCAGCATGCTTAGGAAAACCTCACTAGGCATTCCTGATGTTCAGCTGTGTCTGCTCTGGGCTATAAACAGCATTGCCAACTCTGCTTAAATGGCTGATGATATCTATGGCCAAACTGCCAGAGCGCGAACTCAGTGCCATGCACTGTGTAGGAATTTGGATCCATTGTGTCCGAAGTCAGCTGAAGAGTGCGCTTCCATCCTTGAAGCTGGCTGCTAAAGTTACCTGGTATAGGGTAAAAAAACAAAAATAAAGACAGGGGTGCGATGGTAAGTTCTAATATTAGTAATGGTATGTTCTAGCATATGCAAAAATGAGAAAATGAAAAAAAAAAAAGGAACTTGGTGTTTGAGCTGCGACAATATTGTATGCCACTTCAACACAGAAAAGCTGAATTCAGCCCTGTTCTGTCTGACACAACTGTTTTATAAATGCATGGAGTTACCTGACACTGACATGTGGTTCCCGCTCTCCTGCCTTACGATATCACTTACAGTCCTATTCTGTATTTTTTGCTGTGTGCTCTTTCTTGGCGTTTGAATCACTGAACTAACTTGCACTTGCACTGGTAAGTTACCAGGTTTGGATTTTTACCATGCATAAAGTCATTTCTTCTGCATTTTGTGTGTGTAATGCTGCTTATTTCCAAGACAAATTCATGTTTGTGATCACCTAGAGGACAAACACTGTCCAAGGACAAAACACAATATTTCAGATTAATTTTGGAGTTGTTACTTAACATACAGTTATAGACTACCTCTTCAGCACAACTTATTTTTGTCTGAATCCATCAATTTACTGTGGCTTGAGTGCTATTTAAAAGACCGTAGCAAGCATACTTCGAAAGCACGTGTTTTCTGGTGTTTGGACCCGTGACAGGTGAATTCTTGATTTAGTTTTCCCTATATCCTCTTCCTCTTGTTTCCATCCATGCTGTTATGCATGGAATTCCTGGTCTGCAAAGCAAAGCAAGTAACCTCCAATGCATCAGCAGGAAGAAACCAGTGAGTGTTCATGCCACAAATGTCAGGTTGTGTAGGATCAAGTCCAGGCATGAATGGCTGCATACATATCATTTGTTGAAGCGATGCTGCCTCTCAGGAGTATTTCCTGGTTTCCAGTTTAGGAAGTTGCACTGCCGCTCATTTAGGCTTGCATGCAGAAATGAAGTTTCTAGGTAATATTCAGAAAATGTTTACTCAAATTGGCCCACTGCATTTCCATAATGACTACTTCATATATGCAATAACTTTTTTTTAAGCCACTGAGTATTTTATTCCATCTGGCCACTTTCTATGAAATGGTTCTGTTTGTACTGGCTACTCAAAGTAAATGATTGTAATATTCTTCCAGGTCAAAAGCAAACCTCATACAATGCCCATTATGATCACTGTTATTTAATAGGACTCTCCTGCTGCGACAACACGTCCACAAACCTGAGGTGCCTTAATGCCATTCATCATCTGCGCATCTCCAGTAAAAAAAAAAAGGATGAGCGCAGTGTGAAGTCTCATCTTCATGTCTTTGGTTTAAGTGAGTTTGAATGATTTTTAAATGAAGGTAGCAGTTCTTAGTATGATGATGATGGACAAGACTAAAATCTCTTGACTCCAAAGAATGGTTTCATATCTCAAGCATTTCATGCCAAATGTTTGCCTGGATTTTTGTCTTAGTCCAACTATTTACAGTGGCTCTAATGCTATGTAAAAGACTGTAGCAAAACTTCCCCAGGGGTTTATACTACTATTTGGCTTTATACTTCTTTCACCACTTCCAATAAATCATGAACTTCTTCAGATGTGTCAGAGGGCATTCCATTTCCTCAACTGCAAATGACAAATGATGAATAACACACATTGCTGACTTTTTCCCCCCCTAAATTCCTGTCTACCTCTCCAGTGACTGCAACTGTTGCGTTTGGTGTGGTTTTGCAAATGTGTCCTGCAAAATGGCTGTGAATCTCTCAAATTTCATGTATGAAGATCATTCTCTTTCAGTGCTACACATAAGCATGCATTCTATTCAGCTCCTTTCCTGTAAGTGTGAACTTAACGGTTCTTTCTTCCCCCTGGAATGTACAGAAATATGTCAAAATAATGGAAATATTATATGGAAATAATTATTCATTGTTCTGTTGAACTTTGGCACCAAAGTATTAATCCAAGTAAGCATGTAGCAAGCCTACTTTGAGTAGTCTGTCATGAAGAGTATGACTTCACTCTTGCTATCCAAGCTAACTAAAGTTAGTGCAAATATGCCTTTAAAAGCTGCAGTCACACTTCCCAAAAAGTTACTACCTATGTTTGGTTGGTAGCTCTAAATGAAATATTTTTTCTCACTTTCCACATTAAAAGACCATCAGCAGAGAAGGTGCCTGCATTTTGGGGAGGACTGTCTGGAATAACAGGAGACACATAAGTCAACAGAGTCAAACGGAGGAATTATTCATTCTTTTGCACTCAACAGCGGCTGTGATGCAAAAATGAGTTATAAAGGCAGTTAGACTGCCCCAGTCCTTACATAACTTTCAGCAGCCTGTGCTGGCTTTGGTCTTTCTGGGCACAATTTACATCATTTGTGAATTAGTTCAACAAAGTACACCTACATGTTATTCCAGCCATGCACCCCTGGGTGCCTTGAGAGCTGGCTTTGTCAGCTTCATGGTGTGGGAGAAATCTCCTGGGTGAAATCAACCTCCTTTCCCTGCAAGACCCTTGGCTGCTCAGTTGTGTACAGAGTGGACATAACACTTGTGAGTGACAGAGACACCCTTCTGTCCCATCCTGGAAACTTCCATGAGCTAAATGTCGTGCTGATGTTTCTCTGTTTTAAAACAGGTACCTTTAAAATATCACCTAAGAACTTCTTGTAGTTTAACCCGGCAGCTGGCAGCTAGGCACTAGACAGCTGCTCACTCACACCTCCCTGTCCCACCCAGTGGGGTGTCGAGGAGAAATGGACAAAAGGGAAAACTCATGGGTTGAGATAAAAGACAGTTTAATAACACAACACAGGAATTATTAACACTACAACTAGTAAAAATACTGTTAATAAGGATAATAATGACTATGCAAAACCAACTATATACAATACAGTTTTTCTCACCACCCAATGACCGATTTGCAGTCTGTCCCTGAGCAGTGACCGTGGAACCCAGAATGCACTCGTGAAATTCCCAAAAAAGACCGAACTCCCAGAAAAGCTCAACCTCCCTGCCAAGGGAGGATTTGAACTCACAGAAATGGGAAAGAAAGATTCATGCCCCCCTGCCAATCCCCATTCACAAACTGAGCATGCCATCCATGGTAAGGGATATTTCCACCGGCCACCTTGTGCTGCCTGCCTGGCTGTGCTCCCTCCCAGCTCCTGCACACCTGCTCGTTAGCTGAATATGGGAGACTGGAAAAAGTCCTTGGTTTCATATAAATGACTGAAAACATCTATGGTATCAACATTCTTCTTGTACTAAACCCAAAACACAGCAGCTACTGGGAGGAAAACTAACTCTATCACAGCTGAAACCAGGACAGAACTGAACATGCTTCCACAAAAAAAGCACGAAACAACCCACGGGCATCCTCCATTCTGTCACTACCTTGTTCAGCAGGTATCACTAAAGCCCACCTCTGCTTGCTGAGGAGACACTTCTAGCACTACCCTCACAGTGCGCTTTGGAAAGGAGTAGAGGTGAGGATAATTGTTGGCAACAGTCTCTTCCACACATAACTTTAACCAGAAAACTCATGAATAAGGAATGACAACTCATATTTCAGGACAATAGACTTTAAAACATTTTTAACCAGCCGACAAGGTTCCTCAGCTCCCCTTGTGTTTCTTGTTCACGATGTCATATTTAGTACTGAACTGAATAATCAGCTCTGCCTGTAAGAAATCTGCCAACAGAGCCTATGCTGAAGGAAAATCTCCTTTCTCTTTAGGAGTCACGTCGAGGTGCTTTTCCTGTATGTCACAAACTTTCTGATGCTGGGAAGGCACCTGTAGGCACTCAAGTCTGGGAAATTCCCAAAGCTTAAATGTGAACAGGTCACTGCCCTGGCTGGTGGCCTTCTGCTGGGTCTTGTGGATTACAGAGGGCTACTCTGGAAAAACAAAACAACACACCTGCTTACTTTTTGCTAATTAAAAAGTCCCTGCCAAGCAAACCACTGCATTTGATGACCATAATTTTCAGAACAGGCTGCTCAATAGCAGTTAATTCCCACAGTCAGTTCTGGTATGAGCTGACAGGAACGTGCAACTTGACTTAGTTTAGGAAGAAGAGGTTAAACTTAGTCTTTCTGGAAAGGTACACAGGAGAGGAAAGACTGGTTCAAGATTAGCTGAAGAAATGGCCTCAGCTAAGTAAGCCATATTTGAGGCAATTGATTTTGCTCTGATCCCACCAGGAACCATTTAGAAGACCAACTAGTCACACTGTACACTTCATCTAAAGCATCACTCAGCTTTGTCAAGCCCAGACTATGCTTAAACCAAACTCCCAAACTGTGTTTTAACAACGAACTCAGAGGGCCACAGTCTGGGAATGTGGTCACATCACAGGTGGTTCTTATCAATGTTACCCAAGTCATGCTGTAAACATGATGGGATACCAATGTTTTATAACTATATCCATCATTAGAGCAGTTTCTACAGAGCAATTAAAATCAAAACAAAAGTTCATTGATCCTCTTGCATCTAAGGATTCCATTATCTTTATTATAGAAATCCCTGAATGCAACTTACTTCCCGTTACGTATTTAAGTCCATGTTGTCTCTGACACTCTTTAATTCTCTCAGGATCTGAAAGCACTCTTTTCTCTATGCTTATTAATTTTACGTGGTACTTTGAGACAAGTAAATTTAGGATCCAACTCATCCACTGTCCCACTGCTGGGGAACAAAAATGCATAGATGAGAAACCCAGTGCTAACAACAATGCTATTCAGATAAAGCTGTTTTTATCCAGCTGTGTCAGAAAGCTAAATACCCTGCTGCTCCTGATCCCTCCAATTTTGTTCTGCTCTGTGGAAGACAGTAAACAATCCCACAAGTATTAACAACTTACAACTTAATTTTCCATCCAGTTACTACATAAATTACGCTATTGCAATTTATATCTGAGGTTCATATGCTACCACACTAATACTACCCGAGCAGTGGAGACATAGGTTGATTCGTCAGAATAGACTGCACAGCAGCAGCCATTCTGCTTTCTCAGAAAGGTGTCAGGCTTGGGAAGGAAAGGAGACACTGGGGAAATGCCATACAGATTTGAATGGAAGGATTCTGTCTGTGCCAATTTCTATTCCTACACTAGAGGCACAGACAAGGCCAGGAGACACAGGCCCATGCTGGGGTCTTCAGATGCTAGCATAACATAAACATTCACCCTTGTCTGACAGCTTCAGTTCAGGAATTATTAATTATCATAAGATGCCACAAAGCAGCCCGCAATGAGTGATTTATTCAGGTAACATAGCCACTGCTGTATTTGTGCTTAGTCTAACACAAACAGTTTTCTTGTCACTGTTTGCAGTTCTCAAGTTTACTGAAGTAAACTCCCACCAGTCACAGAATTATGGCCTTATTTAAAGACTGAACTTGTTGCACAGGTTTTGCTTTTTGTCACATGCTGTGGGTCCCTCTTGAGGTAATGTTTTACTTAAGAACAGGACCCTAACCTGAGGGAGCCATCTCTTTCTGCCGCTGATGGAGAGGGAAGGCAGGTCAGAGGGAAAACTGAGTCTTTGGAAGGAAATCCTGATAAATAAGCTCATGGAGCTTCAGGATATTGAATTAAATGTCCTGGTGCCCTTCTGCAGATGAAACCACATCAGAGGCACATCCACCAACCGCACACGTTCAGGAAGCTGGTGCCTCTGTGATGGCTGTGTATAGAGCGCTGCACAGACTGCGTGCTTTCACCTAACGTACGCACAAAACAATTCCTCATGCATATAGATGTGAAATCATAACCGGAAATATTGCAGCTGAGCCCCTGCCTGGCTTGTCTAAAGGACAGAGCTGCCACCGTCCTGAGCTGAGGGCACCTGCGCTCGTCCCACCCTGCGCTGCACTGTACCAGCCTGCGGCTCACCTCTCTGGCTCGAGGGGTTTTTTTTCTTCGTTCCCCACTCCGCCTGTTGACTGACAGGGCACCTGCCTCCCCCGAGCCTTCTGGTGCACACTGGAAATTAGGAAGCTTCTGGGAGGTTTGCAGGAGGAATTCGCTCAACATGCAAAAGGAGCTGCACACCTGCAGCAGAGGGGAAGGGCAGCAGAAGCTTCTGTCAGACTGTCTGTTCCTGCCGCGCTCAGTTGTAATAACCCCCAGCCACATCACAGTTCAGAAGACAGCAAGGACTTCACCCCACAGACAGTGCGAGTCACCTCATTTTCTCAGTCATGGGGATTTTTCTACATCGTGCTGTCAGCACTCAGTTGAGTGTTTCACCCCAAAGCAACCTGGCCCCCTTTCCAATTCCCTGTGAAAGTGTGGCCCCGAGGCCTGACCGTGCAACACTCTCTGCCTTGTCTCCGAGCCTCCTCAGACATACTGCACAATTTTCCACCCTGCGATCAACATAGTTTCATCCCACATGGTTCACTTGGGGCAGAAGGCCTTTCTCCAGCTGCAGCGGGCTGCTGGCACGCAGCGGGAGACCCCACGCCAGGGGACATTTTGTTCTGTGGGGAACAGCAAAGAAAGGCAAGAACAACAAAGCACCACCGCAGAAGAAATGTGCTGTCACTAAACCTCATGCAAGGGAAAGGGAAGACCGTGGAAGCAAGTGCCAGAAAAGGCTCCAGCAATGTCCATCAGAATAGCAGCACTCGTGTGTCTCACTTCCCTGTTCCCAGCTCATGTTGCTTTCCACGGCGAGGATGCGATCCCCGGGACCACAGCTCGAGTCCAAACCGTGTCGCCAGGCTCAGGCTTACCAATCCACTGCGCCGTATCGAGCATGGCCGTCAAGCTTCATCCCCACGAGCTGCAGCACAATGCTGCACGGCTGTGCTGCACAGCTGCGCTGCTCCGGTCCCGAGCTGGCATCTCTCGCTAGGGACAGGGAAGGATCCCCTCCGAAAGAGCTCACAAGAGCTTGGGTGAAAGGCTTCAGCTACAGCTAACAACAAATGCTGCAGCCTGCTTCTGTCTATTGTTGTCTAGAGGAAAGCCAGAAGCCGGTTAAAATCTGGAAGAAAATAATTACAAATGAAGTTAATCACAAGCAGGTGGGTTTCTCCTGGGGGGAATTTTAACAAAAGCCGGAGTTTGGTGATTGCAGCCAGTATAGCAAAAACTAAAGCTGTTGCTTCATACCAGGATTTATTTCAGGAAATAAAATGTAAGGAAGAAGCTAGAATGCCTTTACGAACTCTATCACACAGACATAGGTAAAATTACACGTTCAGAAAAGAGCTGTCATTCCATATTGCAATTGGAAAAGCTTTTAGATATCAAACACATTATTTTGCTACATACTGGCACCATCTGCAGTGTTAATCCAGGGCTTCTTGGATACCATTGAGGATTCAGATGGTTTGAAGAACAGAAATTACAAGCTTCACTTCGGGCAGAAGCTAGTATATCCTCTTCCAGAACAGCAGATATATCTTTTAAAACCTCTGTGGGATTTATTATGGAGGTGCCTATTAGCATCAACATATTTAAGGATGTGTCAGTGTTTCCATTATAAGCCCCTATTTTAAAGTGTTTTATAACTCAGCTGTAAACATATGGCACTTGGAAGAGACAGACACAATTCATCTGTTTCGATACCAGGACTTGCATGCATGCACACATATACAAGCAGTTGCAGGATCTTAGTCTTTAGTGCAGTTCTGTAGCCAAAAATTATATCAATCAAAAGAATAATGTCTTCAGCCTCTGACACAGCTCTTTACTTTCACTGCTGTCCTGTTGGAGCCAGTTATAATTTGTTTTTAAAACCTTAAAAGTAACTGCTCTTGCACTGTACCCACTTCTCCTGAGGGTTATAACGTTTCTGCCACAGGAGTTTCACCTAGGGAGGGAGTGTCCCTCATCCTCCCTTTGCATGTTTCTGCAGCAGGCCTATAATGAGCTATTTGGTAAACAAGGAGCAGCGTGAAACGTCCTTTAGCAGGTGCTTACAAAGGCTACCTGTAAATATAACAATTTTTTTAAACGCTAGGCTGCAGAGAGCTTTGATATATTTGCAAAACACCAGCCAGTGAAACAGAGCTGCCAAGAAGCAATGTTTAAGTTTTAATTTTCACTCCTGTTCAGCTTTTCACTTTAAGCTGCTAAAAGGGAAGCAAAGGAAATTAAACAAAAAGCTTCTCTGTTTAAGCAAGCCCGGCCGTCCCCTCCCCAGCCTGCCCACTGTACTCCCTCAGGTCCATCCCCCAGTCTCCGAGGAGCGCCGTGTCTCCCACAGGTCCCTCCAGGCAGAGCAGGACGGGCTCCCGCTGGGACCTGTCGACCAAGCTTTAGAGTGAGGGATCCAGGTGGGGAGTCACCCCAGCAGCTCTGGGTAGACGCCCCCAAGGACAATGTCCTTCGTGCAGACAGCACGGCTCCCACCAGCTGCCCAAAGAGCAGCAGGTTGTGCTCTCCACTGCGCTTCCAAGTCCTCTTTTGAGTGTGGTACTTTCAGGCAGGGAGAAACACCGTTGACCTCAGGGGTACTATTCATGCACAGAAACTCGGCTGTCTGCTCCCGCATCTTGCTAATCCAGAGACCCAGATCAAGTAGACTGTTCCAGACTTAGAGCTAGTCTTCATGTTAGGGACACCTGAGTTCTGCCATGGCAGCCGCTACTTGCCCAGCACATAGTATAAGAATTTGTGGAAAAAAGGGAAGCCGGATGTTTTTAGTCTTTTGAAATTACAGCTTTCAGAGACCTGTGTCTTGTATGTACTTTCTGTAGCGACGAGAGAGCTCTGCAGTTATGTGGCAGATCATGAAACAAATAGCAGCGAGCTGAAAAGAGCCACTGTTTGCAAAAGACCAGACATCAAGGACGCACTGAACGAGGCAAGGAATATTCTTTTCCGAAGAATTCCAAAACTCTATCATTTCAGAATTTAATCACAAATCCACAGTGTTGCCACACTGTGCAGTTTAATTCTCACAATGCTTACATACAGAAAAACACCAGAACTGCTGGCAAGTTGAAACATCCACAGAAAGCCAAGAGCTGCACAAAAAAGCATTCACTGCGAACACAGGCACAGAGGCAGCAGTCACTCAGGCTCACGGATGGGATGGGACCCAACACGGGGAGGGTCTAAGGGAGATCTGTGATCTCTCTCAGTCACATGCCCTACACAGGGCTCATCGTGCTGCCTTAATCCTCACCATTGTTTGTCCAGTTGAGAAGCATTCAGCACTAGGGAAAGACAAACACAAGCAGTTTCTCCAGGGCTGCCTATGCCCATGGTTTATCAAGCTGTGTAGTTGTGGCCAGAAACAAACACATTGCCTGGTTGTTTTGTCCCACTTGCTGTCCTCTGGCCCAGCCATAGCATGTCCTCGCAGGATGCACACGCTGGTTGGAAAGCCAGAAGCTATGGATATCAGCTAACAAGCCATCCTGTTCTGTGCATTGGTCCACAAATGTCTCACCCAGCTGCAGCACCTGAAGACAAGCTTGGGCCCACAGTTATCAGCCATTTTCGGGCTTGGACACCCCCTTTGTCCCCACACCAGGAGGTCAGTCTACGTTTGCCCCCACTGAACATGCTCACCTGTAAGCACACACTTTAATAGTGGCAAAGACAAAAACCGTGTAAAACTATGGGCAAATTCAGGCCCTGAACTCAGCAGTTGCTAAAGCTCAGGCTTCTGCTCAGACCTATCAGTGCAGCTGCACTTCTCCAGCACCAGGCCAAATGCTAGAAACCTCTTTCATTTAATTTCTCATCAGCAGGAAACAGAGACTCAGGATTGCTGCTGGTAACAGATAACCTAGATGTGTGGAGTGAGCAACGAGATAGCACAGGGAGATTGCCCAAGTGGCAAGTGTGCCAGAAACACATCATTCTCAGTTCAGCACGACAAACAGGTGGCTAAACTAGCATTGTCACACTGGGCTACACAGAGCCAGTGCCATTTTAGTGAATCCAATCTGATCGCCCCCACGGATCCCAAAACTAGACAGACCATCTGGGTACTAAACAACAGGCAACTAAAACACCACATCATCCTTTCTCATTTGCCTGGATGTTTCTAGGAGTGGAGAACCTGTGCCCTGGCAGTGTACATGCTTCGTGATGTGCTCCAAACTTTTGTTGGTAATTATTGTTTTCCTGATTTTTTGCTCTCCTATGAAAGAACAAATGTTGGAAAATCTTTGCCTTTTACAATAAAAATTACTTCTTGCTAGCTTCTGGCTTTTACGGCCTGCATTTCCTCTGTGAGGAAGTCAATACACTCACAAAAGGAATAGCATCAAACTCTGAATAGCATTGCATCGCTTCCTCATGAGCCAACTGAGAACAGCATATATAGTCCCTAATTATCTCCGAGAGGCAGGAACTGACCAGTGTAAGGCTCAGGGTTTCCAGAGAAAACCAAACTGTATTTGCTACGTTACAGCAGTGCAGCCCAGCATGGAGAACACAGTATCACACTGCATACACCTTGTGAGTGGTGAAATGGAAGAAGAGAATTGCTGAGGTATGGAAAAAGTCTTGGATGGTTCCAGATGGAGAATACAGCGACAGTTGGGAAAATACAGGCTGAGAAACCAAAGCCACTGTGTTAGTGCAATAATTAATCTTTCTCACATGGAATAACCTTCCCTTAGAATATTGACAGGTTCAGAGCAGCTTGAAAACCCTGTGCGTACAGTCTCCCTGTACAATCAACTCTCTGTAAGGCAATGCTGCAGTCTCTTTTTCAGTATTTAGGTATCATCTCACACTAAAATTTCCCAATGTGCCTATTAGGCTTCTCAGTTGCCCGTTATGTGATTTAGACATAGTATATGAAAGTCTCAAATGACTAAGTAGCAACTAAGCAAGCTTACAACCGGCTAGTGCTTAGGGTTTTTATTTTAGACCCTGGATTCTTGAGCATGGTTGAAGAATCTCAGCTTTCAAAACCAAAACTCCTCAGACCTCGCAGCAGACAAGAGTGGAGACAGCCCCCTCAAGGATGTAAAAATTGCAGTTTGCTGGAGAACAAACTATACATTGGGTCAGACATTTGTATTGATGCCGAGCAGTGGTGGAGCAAAGACATCCTGAGTAACGGGGCAGAGTGTTCCTGTGGTTACGGCTGTGTCCACACCATACCTGGAATTCAGCCATTAGGTGCCCAGAGAAAAAAGGCTTTTATACTCAGGAAACAAAACACCGTCCAAAAATGCCTCCTGACACTCTCAGGAAGGGGAAGAAATTCCCCTTCAAGTACGTTGGTTCCTTTTAGCAATCAGTTAGCAGGACAATCATGTCTGCAACTTTGGTAGTTATTTTAGGATATTTTTAGTTACCATACTGCTCTATTAAACATATTTAAAGTGTCATTTAGAGGCACAAACGAAATCATGTTTTCTTCAGAAACCATGATTTCCACTCATTTAAGGGAACAACTGCTGTTAAGCATTATACAAAGAGGATCTCCCCAGGAAAGCTTTTCATGCAGTTTTACCTTTTGCAGCTTTAGCCTCCTGAATTGGTTTGGTTGTGCTGCTAATGGTTCCTTAACATGCAGGCAACATGGCCCAAGCTAGGCCAACTTTTGTCCCAGGCCTCTTGTTTTCAGAGGGGCAGAGGGCTTCAGGGATACCACTGGTAACGCATCTGATACGAGATGAGTTGCAGTCTGCGTGACTCATTTCCCTGCACGCTGGAAAAGCTAGGCGGTAAAGAGAGCACTACAAACAGTCGTCGTGCTGTTTAACGAGATTCAGGTCATTGGGAATCGGAGGCTGCAAACCCCAAAAGATTTTTCCTGCCCACTGACCGGGCAGAATTTGGCACTACTTCTCTCACCACTGTTGTTCTTCTAACTAACAGGCTTCCCAAAAGTGTCTGCCAAGATTAGCCTTGATGTAATTCCAGCAGCTCCACCAGAGGAATATTTAGCTCTGTCCTTAATCACCCTTGTCCGTTCTTCGACTTTCCAGAATCCTTCTATGAACAGGGACTTGCCTTTGATTCCTAGGACGCCGAACTAAGACTTCTCTGTGGTCAGACAAGCAACTCCAAGGTCAGTGGTAGGAAGGCAGATAGTGTTGGTTCTGGAAGCCGGCTGCGGCTGCCGCCTTAGGCCTCAGCTCACCGGCCCCTACAGTAAGTGTGACTGAACAGCTCACCCTTCTCATTCACTACTCAACAGATACTTCCAACACCATGCAGCAATAGCTCCATTGCTCATTTTACATCATCAGACCACAAGCACGTAGTCTTCCAGGTAACCATCTTTCCAAATATAAAGCTCTTGAAATTACATCTGTAAAAAGACAAAGGCTAAAGAGGAAGAAAAGGAAAGTTGTAACAATGAAATGCAGCCGGTATGAAAGTCAGTAAAAGACTACTCACTGGCTGGCTGCTGTGGCAGTTCTTGATTGTGGTACTTTCTAGTCATAATTGCTGTGTACAACAAGGGCTATAGAAATCTGTCAAGGTTGGTTTTAGAAATAATTTGTGTTTTGTAGCCAATACATGTTGATAGACATCTTCAATCATATGACCTTGTGGACGTCTGCAAATACAGCAGCTGATGTCATCTTCTTTGTAAGGCTAGCTCTTTTTCTCAGAGCATACAGCGCTCTACCTGTATTAACTTTAGGGATACTGATACGACCTGTAAGGATGGATCACAAACATCTCAGCAGACAGCTAGGTGCTACTTGACGCTGACAGCCCAAGTTGTTAAAGGTAACACTCCTGTCTTCCCATGTGCGGTATGGAGTGTTCGCTTCTAGAAGAGAGGCAAATCGCAGCAACCTCTTCTCTCAAGTAAAGCTACCCCCAACACCACGCTGTCTCTCCAGTAAGAATCTTACAAAGCTTTTCATCTCATATTCAGTGCAGTTTGTAACATGCTGTAATACACCTAAAACTGTACTACCTGTTGCACTGTCCTGAGGCAAGGGCTGGACATAACACTTTATGACTTGTGCTCCTTGCTTCCCCATCTATCCTTGCAAAATGTATGCTTTCAAAAGGACAAGCACTTAAAAGGATGGAAAATGTTTGTCTATGAACACTTCAGCCAGAACTGCAGAGCAAGATAATACCTGAGGGTATCATCCCTCCTAATTCTGTAAAGGTATTGGCTATGTTGCTATTTTTCCAAATTATATCCTGCATTAAAAGTAGATGAATTTTCACAACTTTAGTTTCCAAAACTGAAATGCAAGGCTGGGCGATTATTCAGTAAAAGTGCATGTTTTAATCACATTGAAGGCATCTCAGTGAAATAGATTTACGTCTAGCGCAAAAACACTCTGTGGAACTACAAACCTAAATTGGCACAACTCCAAAAGCAAAATTTCCTCTCCATGTTAGCAGCACCCCAGTTTTGATGCACTTGCGTTATTTATACCCTCTTAAATGAAAAACTTTATTGCTACTAGACAAGCCTGAAAGAAAATTGTAGCTCAAACTAATTTGACAGAACACTAAAGCATTATTGAGAAGTGACTTTCACAGAGACTTCTGAAAGCTTGCAGCAGGAAACTTTGTATAGATATACAAAGAAAATGATGGAATATGGGTTCTCTATAGAAGAGAAGCTTACTAATGCAAACCACTTATATCTTCTACCCTTAAAAATACTAGGAAGCCAATTTTACTTTTTCATAGTAAAAAAGTCCTTCAGAATTTCATATGTATTCCAAGAACTGTCGACTGGTCATCCAAAGCACTGATTGTACCTATTAGCAGATGCACTGTCTTGGAAGAGCTCCATCTGTTCTACTAGACAACCACAGTGAAATACAGTTCCAGTCCTCTCAGTGCAGCTCTAGCCTCCGAATATTACCTGCAATTTCTCTCAATATAATAAATTTCTTGCCATATACATGCAATCCACAGCATTAAAAACCAAAGATTTTGAGAGTAAGACACAAAGCACTCCAACAGAAGCTGTCTTGGATTTCAGTTGCACGTGAAAGTCCAAGTCTCCCGTATGTGCCTTTCCTGCCCTTTTTCATGCTGAAAAGTTGTGCAGTTTTCTCTAATGGGAAAAATGGATGTGGCAATGAAGTAAGCATTGAAATACTAAAAAGCTAAATGAAGGTAATGTAATTTGGGTAAGGAAAATCTCTCTGGCTTCTGTTCTGGCAGAATCGATAAAGTAAATCTGAAAAACTTACAGGCAAAGTCAGTTTTCTTGAGCTGCAAGACAGTCTCGTAATACAGAAATAATACCACCTTTCAGGATTTCACTCGACTCACCACAAGAACGAAGATTCAATGGTAACCTACAACATAGAATTCTGTTCAGTTCCCTTCACTACTGAATAGCAACCGTGAATTTAAAAAAGTTCTCATTTAAAGGAGCGTTAAAAAGCACTGAAGTACTTGGAGATAATGGTAGCAGTCATGTTCAGTTGTGCATCTCAAACATGTGGCTCTGAAGAGAAGATACGGAATCTGAGACATTGTATTTTGACTAGGCTTCCTTGTGCTTCAGAATTCACTGCAATATGTAATTTTAGAAATAATGGAAATATTTGATCAGTTTTCAATAAGACAGCCCTCAGGCACCTTTTTTTGTGCACTCTCATTCTTGGGTTCTTACTACCCCCACGAAACAAGAGCAGTACCTATCTAGGCATGTTTGCTAGAGAGATTGGCCAAGCCACTGTTGGACCTTGAGGGGTTTTAACACGGTGCTAACGCTACTATGCAGCACAACTGCAGATACAGAAGAAATCTTGCTCAGTCACGAAAACAAGCCAAATAAACTTTCATCAGTTCTGAAAGAAGAATAAGCCTTTGTGCTCATCAAAAGCAGGTCGCAACCATCAGGATTCCATTTAATTTTAAAGTCTGGTCTTCAAACAGGCTTCAGTTTTGCAATCTACATAATCCACAATATCCTTAATTCTTTCTAAGAGGCAAAAAAAACCCCAAAACAACCAAACCCATGCAAACCCTATTACAGAATAGAGCATCCCTCTTGTTCCTTACTGTCTGTAGCAGAAAATTCATCCAGGACGAAGTAACAAAACCAAAATGTTATGAGGATTCAGTACTTGAAAGGGATAGAAGTCACAGAAGCTACAGAAGGTTAGAACTGTTAGGTCAGGAGAATTCAGCTATTATAGCAAGGCTTGGTAAAGGCTTATATTTTACATAACAAGTTGTACAAGGATTCAGATCTCTTCCTCCTTCATCTTCCAGTGACACAAGCCTCACTGTCAGAATTCATGGATACATTGGCGTCTCCGATAGTTGCTTGCTGCATGCCAATTCTCTTTTCAGCTGAAGATACTCAAAAAAAAAGTGAAGGTGTTCAGATCACGTAGTCCAATATGACACCATGTAACTTTGCTAAGATGATAAAGATGTTGCTAAAGCAGAAAGATCCTCTTCAATTTTCAAGCATGCTGTACCCCATTCTTCACTGATGGCTGAAATACTCCCACAACTCCTACAGAGCAAGGGCTCCAAAAAAGCAGAAACGTTGGCTGTCAGCTGGTGAGCAAGAACCCCATACTGTGTGGAGTGAGCTGCATGGCTCAAAATACTTTGGAAAAGTCAATCCAAAACCAGCAAGAACTGTCCTTGTGTATATTCACAGCACATCTCAACTCTCACGGTCACCGAAATGATCCACTGCATGGGAACATACCCCCACACACTCTAGCATCCCACCACGGCAGCAGGCCAAGGTTTACTGCTGGCTGTACAGACCCCGCATTTTCAGTCACTGGCAGCATTTGGTCCCTCCTTCGATGCACCAGGTCGTCTTCCACCAGCAACTGTGAACACTGCCATTCCTCGGCAGATTTTGAGGAACAAACCACTGCTTTTGTGGGCTTGTTGGTCATACTGCTTGCCACGGTAACACACTGAAGTTGCAAGCTGGGCATTTAAGATCTATGAACTACCTGTACATAATTCAACGCCAGTAACAGACACCATAAAGAAGGCAGAATCAACTTTCAAAAAACTAATTTTAATCAAAACAAAAAAATTGTTGATCATTAACAAGTTTATAAAACAGCGATTTAGTTACATAAATAAATTGATATCAGTGTATCAAATTTTAATTACTTTCAACTTCATGAGCATGTTTACATGGGTGATGAAATACAACCTTTTTACCTATTATAATAAATAAAATGGAGAGCATGAAATAGTTTTTTCTAAACAAAAATACCTACAAACATACCTCTAGCATGTTCTCTAATGAAGGGAACAAGAGACACTGGACAACTTTTGCACCAAAACATAAAAACTGCTTTAAAAAGCACAAGGATACAGAACCATCAGCTAAAGTAAAGACACTACATTGTAACCAAAGTCGGTATTTAATAATATAATGAACAGTTTGGTAGTTAGATCTCCAGTTTGGTTATTTTAAAGCATTAAGACAAGGCAAGATAGAAGGCTGCTTTTGTTTGAGTAATTCTAGAGAAAATAAAATATATTAAAAAAACAAACTGAAAAGTAGAACAGTCATACCTACACAACTTTCTGTCCTGCACAAAGTCAAAATACCTATGCAGAATATATATATATAATATATATATATGTTATTTGTGCACAAAGGTTAGCTTATTATTAGCTCACTGCAAAGGCGTAATGTATCATGTCAATCATTTTGGAAAACATTTTGCGTTTTGTGTCAAAAAGGATACTTCTTTAAGTCTTCTAGGCTAGGAGGCACAAACCCCGATTCTGGCATACTGTATTCTTAATGCTAAGGCTTGCTGCTCTGGCTGTGTATTTTTTGTTGTCCCTCTTTACTATAGTGCCTGTTACAAGCATGTGTGTATGTGTGTATACACATAGATGTATACACGGGTTGTATAAATATATATATATAAAATTTCCCCATTAGGTATCAGTCCAACCATGCAATTCAAAAGGTGGCTCTGCATAGATGCCCAGCATATAGTTCACCACCTGAGCCAACCCTGAAGCAAGGCGCACTTTAGTCCTTCTGATAGGTTTTCTTTTTTGTTTAAAACCAAGCTACTGCAGCTTCAAGTATTTTGCATTACATAGATTTTTTTTTATAAATTAGTTAATGTTATATTTTTCAATATTCAGACATATACTATAATATATATACAGTACAATAAATGCTCTCATTCTTTTTTTAATTTTTTTGATAAATCCCTGAGAATGTATGTTGACAGTCGCTAAGTTTCCACATGCACAAGCATTGTGTGCCATGCTTCTGGATGAACAGCACTGCAAAGCCACGTGGTCAGCCTTTTAACTATTAGTATTTCACTTGTTGGTTTGTTTAAGTATGCTGAAATGTAAGGATGAGTTACAAAGGAGTAAAGCTGAATCCATTCGAGGTACTTATCACAGGATGGAGGTGTTTTGTTTGGTTTTTAAAGCCATTGCAATACATGTTTGTTTTTGAGGCTGTGAACGTATACAGAAAGAACAGGAGAGCAATGTGGGCTTTTGCCACTTGACAACATATACTCAGTGTAAACCAAACCTTTTTTAACCTCTTTCATACAAAACAGAAAAAAGGAAAAAAAAAATTAAACACACAAACTTTCACAACATGACAGTTTAGTCTGCAAACTCAATATAACTATACACATATAATACCGGTGTGGCTCTGTTTCTTTAAGTTAAAAAGGATACAAAGGCAGGCTCAAGTAAAAACAAACCACCCCTCCCACCCCCCAACCCCCCCATTCACACATTTTAGTCAACCAAACCGCTCACGAACCAGCATCATCAGTTTCTTTTTGCCTTTGTAGATTTGTTTTAGGTTGTCAATAAACTGTGTAAACTGGATGTGACCATCATGAGCCATTAAGAAGGTCTCCCGGGCCTTACTGAGGAACTCTATAAACTCACTATAGTGTCGTGGGCTGATGTGAGTGAGACGTGAATGAGTTGTATTAATGTAGGCTCCAATTGTGGCATCCAAGAGTTGCCGTAAAGGGGCTTTGTCCAGTGACATAAGCTTACCAGAGTTCCTCCTTCCATGAAGTCCCACCATGCCAGGAGTGGTCAAAGTACACCTACGCAAAATGTCTGACAGTACTGTTGCACATTTGACACTTTTGACCACCAGAGGTATTATAGCTGCTAGCTCATTTTTCCCAAGGGAGTGGCTGAGCGCACATGCCCACAGAACGTCATTAATGGCAGGGTGTGTGTCCTGATTGTAACTCAGGTTGAGATGTGTCATGGCCAAAGTGGCCAGCTTGTAGGCCCGCATGGGGTAACCACGGTGCTCCATGTACCGTGCTATAGTAAAAAGCTGCGAGTAGCTCATGCCAGTTGTAGCAGCATCTAGAACGATTTGGTAAGCGGTCTCAAAAGCTATGTGATCCTTTTCACATAAGGTCAGTGCAGAGAGGGCACAGTTTTGAGGATCCTTCATGGCACACTGTAGAGCAAGCGTCCTAGCACTGCCGGCCAACTTCTCCTGTTGATGGCAGTCCAGGTGCAGACGGACGATGGTGCTGTTGGACATCACCGTTGTAGCAACAATACTAGTGGCTTCTGTTGGAGTGAAAAGTGTAAACCAGTTTTGCATGATACTATCCAGTGCATAAACACCTGGGGAGAGAAAGAAAGGATTAGCCACAACTGACAAAACCCAGCAAATACAGATGTTCAGGAAGAGATTACATTTGCAAAGTCTAAGAGGTTGCCAGTACATCCAAGGGATATGCTTCAGCAAGTAGGGCTAAACCAGACAGCATGGCTGGAAAAGGACATTAAAACAAAGGCTACTGTGCAAACTCTGCAGCAATCACTGAAATGCAGAGAATAACAAGAAAAACCTGCAAGACACACTTTAATCTCCTGGTGTGACAACTGAGCTGTTTTACTTGTTATTTAAGACAGTTTGGGTAAGTTCTGGCTCATTTGGTCTCATCACATCACTTAAAAAGCAGCCCTCACTTTTACAAGGCAATTTTAACTTCTTTTCTCACTGTGCATCTCAAGGTACAGTTCATGCACAAAGAATATGAAAATATGCTAAATGGCTTTCTTAATAGAACACCATGGCACACCTTAACAGAAAACACTAAGCACACCTTAAAAAGAGAAGAGAAAAAAAATCCTAACCCCACCTCCTCCCAACAAGCTCTACAGATATCTCTTGTATGAAATTCATTATGTGCCTGAACGTCAAGGTCCTTATCAGGGAAATACTCTGAGCAATCTGAACTACTGGATATTATCTGAAATGGGCATTTTCCTTAGTATCACTTTATTCCTGGCATATGTGTGTGTGTGCGCGGCAGGGGAAGGGGGAAACGGTGACTAATGTGTTCCACAAATTGAACCTTACAGCCAGCTAGAGTGCCATATTATTGCTAGACGCAGTTTACGCACATCTGTGAGCCCACCTAAACCACACCCAGAGGTCCTCATTTTCTCTGTAGGACTCTGATGCTTCCCATGCACCCCTTCACTCCTGTGCAACAATTCAGCATAGCCAGAGAATATCAGATCTTCATTTAAATAAACAGATTCCTTGCTTTACCAACTTGATTAAGTCTCTAGAGTACTCTGCATGACATTATAGGTTCTTTATGGGATAGTTCTATTAGAATATGTAAACTAATTTAAAGCAGTACTAAAACCAGCATTTTATTTGCCGATATGTAACTGCACAAAATAATACCCAGGCACTAATACGTGTAAGATAGCCTCAGCAATAATTATCTTAGCAAAGATATAAAAGCAATAAAACAAGAGCATTGCATGAAAATTTGCAGACACAAACCTCTTCTGGCTGAGGGCATACAAAGGCAAGCTGTATTTTCCCATGCTGCTGACAACATTAATTTCCCAGTTAAGCACAAAGCAAAGAATAAACTAACCCAGAGAATAAGCAGTGGCAATCCTCTGAAGTTCTGAAACTCCAGAAGCACCTACCCAATATAATCCAACTCTGATGTACGAAACAAATACAGTAGGGAAGCATGCTTTCCAGAAATACTTTTAGTGACAATCAAAACTGCTTTCTTACTGTAAGTAATTCTGTGTCCCCACTATCACAGTTGCTGGTTGTCAGGTTTTGGGTCTGGTTTTTTGGGGTTTTTTTTTGACAGCTACCCAGTCTTTAATGCACTCATCTTCACTTTCAGATTCTGTATCCTCATCTTGCAGATGGTAAACTGGAATCCAGAAGCTAAGGGAAACCTCATGAAGACACACAGGAAAGCTATGGCAAAGCCCAGAAATGAACAGAATGTCCTGCTGAGTGCACTATTCACCCACTGCTGTCCTTGTAAGTGTAAGGTTGGTTCTGTGCCCACCTTTTCATCTTACATGGTTAACAACAGGTACACTGGTATCCAGTTTGCATTACAGTGCACATGAGAGGCTTGCATAACATCATAGCCACATAACAAAGACACATTACACTCTAAGCTTGGGTTTACCCAGCAGCTTAAAATAACCCTTACAATGAGAACTCCTTCATGAGACCCTGCCTGCCACACAGAAGGCATCCCCAGCATTTCATTCACCTGTTTTCTGGTTCCTCCTCCCACAGCTGAACAAATAGCTCTCACTTGCCTTTCAGAGCCTCACCTGGCCTTTTGGAGCAAGCAAAGTTGTAGCACAGCACAACAGCCCATAACCACAAGCCTTTTCTTTACCACAGCCTCAAACCCACACCCATCATGGAGGGAACACATGGAAATCTGAGGTTTTTCCCATAGGTTATGCACACCCCCACCCTGCAGAAAAGTCACCCTGCATTACTCAACTATTGTCTCACTTGGTCTGTGCCTAGAAAACCATTCATCACTGCCTAATGACTTCTCATCAAAGAAATTTTATAGGTGAACAGAAAGTGGCAGACATCTGCAGAACCTGTGTTGACAAGGAAGATCAAGCCCTCTAAGATTAGCTGACAAAAGAAGCATCTCAGAACATACCTACTTCCGTTGCGCATGTTACCAACCACCTCACCATTTCCCGCCGTCGCCAATTCAGTGTTGACAGCGTCATCCGCATCACCTATTAAAACAACACAAACAAAATACAAATTAATCCTATTACCAATCAAGGCAATATACCAACAATGATGGATTTTAAGTTACTCAAATACAATAAAGGTTCAAAATGGCTGCCTCCTGCTCTCTCCACTCTGTTTACCTCTTTTTTAGCTGATAGGTCAAAAGATTTGAAAAATATTGCTCTTAGAATAGCATGCAGAGAGTAATTCTGACTGTAGATCCTCCAAGGCTAGAGGAGGGATACTGTTTTATTCGTGGGGAAGAAAAAAAACACTCCACAAAAAAGCCCCACCAAACAATCAAAAAAGCCCAATCAATTACCAATTATTCAAATTAAATTATATCATGTCTCCTTCCTCTATGCACAGTAGTCTTCAAAGTGGAAATGTGTCAACTGTTGTTGGGCAAAGTGACCTCTTCAATTTTTCCCTCATCTGCGTTTCTTTTCATTTATTTCAACAATACAGACAGGAGTTAGTGTACTGTGATTTCACTGGCCGTTTATTCTGTGTATATATACAGTTCCAGATATATCCAGGTATTATCAGGAAGCCCACAGCAATGACTTCTCTCTCTGAACAAGTAGTCCTTGCAAAGAAGTTCCATCGTAAATCCTTCAGAATCCTACAAAAAGGACTTTAAGCTTTGATTGCAGTGCTCGTATTTTACATCACCTGCACTTACTGCCTACGTTGTTTCTCAAAACATGGGAAAATACATTTATTCAGTAAAACAAACACTGCATAGAAAATAGATGTAAAGCTTCAGCTACCTGGACAGACCCCACAGATACAGAACATACTATGGTATTACTATTTGTAGCAATCAAATAAAGAGCACAATAGGTCAATCACAGAGCTCTCAGCAATGACCTTTACGTACTAAACTCAGGAAATGCACTCACAAAACAGCCTGGAGTCAGCAGCATTTGTAAGAGGGTTCTCAACCCATATCTTCTCCTACCCCTAAGGTGACTTCAAACTGGCATGTAGCCCTCTGTCATATTTGTTACTCCTGCCACCTCTTTTAGTCTTATGCTGTAAACAGCATAATTAAAAAGATGGAAAGACTGCTGAGGAGCACAAACACACAGATGATCTTTAAGAAGCCTAGTTATAAGGAACCACAAGTGGTTCCAAGCTGGCCTCCAAACACTACCACCTTGAGACCCAGGCGACTGGTTGTACATCATCCAAAGTCACAGGATAAGGCCAGCTTTGCTGGCCCCAGACATTGTGGTATCATTTTAACTAAACAATTATCTAAGTGCTAGAATGGAGAATAGCATTTTGAAAGAAAGCAGACTGATCTGTAAGGAGCAACCCAACACAGTTTAAAATATGAAAACATAGCTCAGGTGAATCATGGAACGAGCCTTCGCTTGAAGTCTTTATGGAAGAAAGATGGGCAGCCCCAAGTCAAAATGCTTTGGAGTGCAACTCTGTCCCACTCTGTCCAAAGGGAAGAGGTCTAGGTGACTTCCTGTATTGACACACACACAAATTGAAGGCTAACACTCTTTCAATACCCACAATGAATTTTCAGCTTGCTCCAAGTAGAGTGAATCCAACAGAAAATACAGGGTTATGGACTGAATTCTGCTACTGGTGAGGGAGGGAAGGAGGTAAGAAAAAAAAAAAAAAACCCAAAAAAACCAAAAACACACCAGTGTGAATGACAACTTCTCTGAAAGTCAGTCCTCTGATTTGACTTCCCTTACCATGGCGGTCTGTAAAAGGATCAGCAGTCACAAGAGCCTTTAGCACTTGCAGTGGGCATATTAACAGTCCCAGTGTAGCCAGTCCTAACTTCAGAGCAAAAAACAATACCATATCTAGTTTCTTGACATGGAAAAGTTTCTTGACAAACTACTCTGGCATTAGGTGCCTTCATTTAATTAAACTGACAAGCTGAGAACAACAAGAGAGGGGCCCTTTACTGATGATAAAAACCCCAAGGATTTCAAATAAAGCATGTATTGATGTCCTGACCAAGGAGGAGCTGAAGTTAATTTATATTGTAGCACATGTACTCAAAGAACTATTTCACTGCTGCTCAGTACATTCTTGAACTACCTTTTCCTAAAAAGGAGTTCCACATCTGTCCAAGATCTATCCGAGATCTGTACTATCAACTGAAGAGAGCTTCTCAACAGTCTGAAAATGATGAGAGACCCCTGGGAATTACATAGCTTATCTGAAAGCCAGGCTCTCTTCCACACAGAATAGCCTTGACCTCATCTTGACAGATCTTCGTAATAATTTCTTATAGAGGAACAGAAGATCTCAGCACCACAAGAAATGGCTAACCAACAATTAATTAGCTCACACACCAATGCAAAACCTCTTCATCGTACACACTGGAAGGAATTTCACTTCTTTACTCATTCATTCACTGGCTGGGGGGAAAGGACACCACTTGCCAAATACCCAGAGTGATCATCTGCACTAACTTGCTCAGCAGTTCGGCCAGCAGTACCTATTTTCATGTGTGCAGTAATACTTACTTGCACTGAGGTAGCATACAACAGGCAAACATAGGAATAGAAGCCCCTCCTGTACCTGCAGATCTTACAGCATCTGTGCCAGCAAGGTTCTGAAGGACAGAATATAGCTGAGATGCTCCATGCCCATCTGGCCACGCTGACGGCCTCTTTCCACCACCCGTTTAAAAGCTTTCCTTCTACTGAGTCACAGAACACATGCTGCCATTGTAAGTAGGGAGAAAGAACTCAGGAGTCTATACGTTACTCCCAAGCCTAGAACAATATTAGAGGCTTTTCTGTCACAGAGATCCCAGTGACGTAATTATGAAATTGTTGGTATCATCTCCCCCGCCCAGCCAGGCCAACTTGTCATTGCTGTAGCTGAGGCAAAATAAATAGTCTACCTGTGAGGACCCTGCCGTTTAGTTTACCACCAGGGGAGAAAGCTTTCTAGGGCACATAAATGTCATAACTAGTCAGATACTAGATAACGAATACAGACAATCTAATTGCCATTAAGGTGGGGGGCAGGCAAGGGGGAAGCATCTGTAGGCCACTAGAGACAGTGCTGACATGAAAGGTTTTTGTAGGAAAAGTGTTACTGTAAAAGTCTACACAGCTGTGAGTTACTACCAGAAAACTGCTACACATCTTCCTTCTGGAAAGCAAACTACCTCTAAGATTCTTAAAACACCCTCATAAGCTTGGGACAGAACAGTGGACAAATTCAATATCAGTTTGTTCCAAACCTTGGGACTGAGGAGTAAGTATGGGTTCATGGCATTTCTTTAACTAGATCTCACTGAACACTTTCTGACAACATCATCAACCACAAAGGGGTATCCACAAATACAGTTATATCCAATATGTGCTGCTACCACTGAGTGACACTTGGTGAATGCTTGAGATGACACACAGATCAATCATAAGAATCTTGCTCTCAAGTAAACAAACATTTAAGGCAGAAACATACCGAGACTTAAAGAAGCAGACTTCCACAGCAATCCTGTAAATATGAAAGGCTAACAAAGTATACAGAATCTCAGCTTTCTGGTTTAAGACTTTAGCTGTTAAATGTCTAGAATAGGCAGATAGTTCCTTTCTTTGGCATGAGAAGCAACCGGGATAATATCCTTTTCCCAGAAGCTTTTGGAGCTTTGTTTACTGAAGCAGAGTAATGAATGGTTTTCTGATTTTTGCATTTTTTTTTTTTAAGAACTCCCTGAAGAGGGATGAAGAGATTTATTTTCTTGAAATGAACTGTGTAATGAACAGTGAAATGAACTCCAGGATTCATCAGTGTCAGGCAATATTACCCCAGATACCTAAAACTTAGTTGCCTCTTTTTAACTTGCAAAGTGTCTCCTAAGAGCCTGAAAACTCATCTGAGGTTCTTGTACACCTCAAGCTGAGTCTGATGGATCTGACCATCCCACAGCCCGTGGAATACAGGATTTTGATGAAGGAAGCGAGAGGGCTGCTGTCAGCACAGCGTGCCTCCAAAACACATCATTATGGTTGACCTTGTCTTTCTCTAGTAATTCAACAAGTGCCTACCAAGTCTCATTTAGGGGAAAGGAAGCTAAAGAATGGTAAGAAACTCCTCAAGATCATGCAGAAAATACCATGCATTTCTGGCAAGCAGAATAATTTTGCTTCCTAGCCAGTCCTACATATATTCCTGAACCCACTGCACTGGTCTTCTCTCACCCCTGAATAGCCAGCCACTCCCAGCTTCCACCCGAATGGCACAAAGGGGCTATCCAGAGCCTTGGTCTGCCTGTACATTAAGCTTGGTACAAAGAAACAAAATGTAAAAACTCCAGACAGAGTGCTCAAAAAAAGCTCAGTGCTTAAAAGCTATATCCAACAACACTGGGTCATATTCCTTTTTTCTACTGTAATAATAATGGAGTGAAATACCTGAAGGCCCAGCTCCAGAGAAACTTTCAGGAGAGTGATGTCTGGCAAGCTGTCCATGAGTGTGGCTATTTTAAATGCATCCTGGGCAAGTTTGAAAATGTGTGATGAAGAGTGGATGTTTTTCTGGATGGATTCTAACACTGTTTCCAGCCTTCGAACATCACCTGTAAAGTGCAAACAGAGTCACCAAAACAGAACAAGGTCCCAAAACAACTAGAGATGCATTATAGTCAAACCTCCCATTGCTCTGCAATAGTATGATGTTACAGTTTTAGACACTTTGTTTTTAGAAACTTTCCATAATCAAATCACATATGAATGAAAGATACAAGACAGCACAAAATACTCCAGTGCCTGATGGTGTTGGTGCAGTACATGGCCAAAAGTCATCTTCGTTTGTGAATTTTACAAGTGATTTGTCCACTCCTGGGTCTCACAGTCTACCCTCAAACCAAGCTCATCTGCCTATCATCTAGCTAGCTTAAGTACTTGGCTGGGAACTTAAGTGACATGTTTAAGCCAGTTCGGTTTGCTGTACCCATTTCAAGCTCCTGTCAGACTGCAATTTGGATTCCTAAACACAAGTCTTATAATCTATTTACTCCATGCAATGAAAAGCATACATTTCACTGAGTACATAACTGACAGCAATGTACCTTTGGCTGCTGTTAGCATGGTTGATGCCAACTCACACTGCTGGGATTCGATGTGACTTAGGGTGAACCAGCGGGGATACCGGTTTGGAACAACTGATGCAATGTGGTGCGGGCGGGACATGTCTCCTGAAGGAGCTGTAGATTCCAATACTAGCAACCTGAAATAAGGAAGAAATCCTGTTTCATTAAATTATTATTACATTAGGTTATTCACGAGCAAAACTAAAGCTGCAAGAACACTTGACCTTGTTTACGAAATGTGCCTTTTTGGTTATTAAAAAAAAGATTGGAAAACCATTTCTTTGGAATTTCCAACATCTATTTGCCAAACTTGTCTACATCAGTGGGCACGTACAGAAATTCACATGACAATTAAGCCTCCCATTAGCCAAGGCAGCAGCGACTTTCTGCACCATGCATAGAGCTGCTGCTTTTCTCCCCGCCTTGTTTGTCTTTGAACCACAGCCCTCAGGAAGCAAAGTGGAGTAGTTCTCCACTGTACTGAGAACATGTAAACGGTTTTCAACATTTGGAACATACTTTCTTCACTTACAAATGCTCAAAGTAAGAGAGAGGGATACTAAACAAGTCATTTGGATTTTGACCTTGCAATGAATTCAGACATGAATTTCTATCCAAAACAGACATTTTACTGTTCAACTAGGACTACTTTTTAAAGTTCTTCAACTCTACCCTACCAACATTTTATAGCGTACCATAATCTGATGTTAGGGTCCCAAACAGCAGTGACAGTTTCCTTTAAAGTTACTTTTCAGACTCCATTTTCTAATCCTGAAGCAAAAATTTCTTTGCGTATGCATCAATCTACAACAGTCTTATCCAACAAGGAGAGTTCATAATTGGAAAACTCAAATTAATGCGTTTGTTACTGACTACTACAACACAAGGGATGGCCCACAACAGAGACTCAGCTGATGGTCCTTACAATACACTAGATACAACCCGTACACCAGATGGTATATAAATGCCACTGCAAAAAGTAGGCATGAACAAAAATAGGCATTTTTATTCAATACAATTGAGCATAGTTTCAGGACATGAAAGGTTCATGAGACATCAGATGATATTAATAAGACAATGTTCAGAAGAAAAGCCTTTCTGGTGCTTAGTTTCACAGTCAGTGTTAATATCTGAGTTCTGTTTCTACCAGGTTGCATAGGCAAGTTATTTTCTAGCAGGAACTCATCTGGGAGGACAAAGGAAATTGGATCTCTTGTCAATAAAACTGTAGCTACTGAATACTGAAAATCCAATGCATTGTGATTTTCTGTGCTAGAATATTTCTCATGGAATAGGCTCATTTAAACATAAGTTATAACTTCTTGCACTTAAATAAATACCTAAGTTCTTTAAGTAACTGGAGTGCATGTCTTTTTGACAGTAAGATAGTTTTAAGTTCCATCAGTTTTCTGTAGGTTCCTGAAGTATATGAAAATATCTTTAAGAATTCCGCAAGAAATTCTGAATACACAGGAGGGTATCTAGCAGGCACATACAAGTACAACACACCACATAAACAACTATCAGCAGGTTATATTAACATTTTCAGACATGTGTAAGTGCATGCTAATATGAAAAAAAAAAAAACGACCTCCCTTTTGATTTGTATCAAGAGTCAAATTTCTTCCCTAGTACCACTAAGACACCTCTTTATATAGCTTTATACACATAAAAATAAAATACATATAACTCTTCAGCTTATTTTTCTCCAGCACAGAAAGAGGGTGGGGGGAAGAGATGCATTGTTAGATGGTTTCAATAAACAGTACAAACCCGAACTACTTCATGCAAAAAGGGATTATTAGGTTATGAGTAACAGCAAGTAGACAAAGAGCATGAAACAAAGAGGCTATTTTGGGGAAATCTTCTGTCACTTTGAATTTCATTGCCAGCTTCTTCTATATTCTTTTGCTTGAAAAGAAATGCTGCTGTGAACTGGTGGCTTTCATGCAATTTTGGCAAGATTAGGGAACATCAGAACAAGCACAAGAAGATGTAGCATTCTTCACCCACCCACCCCCCATCCTTCAAATATCAACTATTTAGCTAGATTTTAGCAGAGCTACCTTGTGATTAAACATCACCATTAAAGTCTGGCTCCCAAAGCCTGGGTGAAATTCAGGCTTAACAAGGGATCAGCCAAACTAAGCCAAACATTCAACTTCAGATTCCAAGTGAGCAGTCAACTAGGTCACTGCAGACCCACTTTCTCCAAGGTTCCGCTCCATATGTTTCAGTGCTAAAAGCAGAGAGCTGTAGACAGAAGTGACCATCAAGGACAGCACAACCCTACCCTTGCAGACCAGAGGTGTATGTATGGAAGGCTTCCTGGTCTCAGCTTCCACTGATTTCATACAGAGTGTTCCACACACTAAAACAGGCTTCAAAAAATGAAACAGTAACAGATCAATTTGAATACAGACAGGTAAAATACTCCAGAGCTGCCATCATGGGTCATTGACCCATGTGGACTTGTGTGTAGACTGACACTAAACTCTTATGGCTGGAGAGCAACTAGCTAGAGCTAAGAGCAAAGAGACTTCTTAAATAAAGGTTGAAGTGAAGAAAGAAATATACTCCACTTCTAAAAGCATGAGCAACTGCACAGATTTCTATGCAGCATCTTTACTAATTTCCACATGAGATTTTTCTTTGCCACAGCCACCTCCTCCCTACCATGGAAGAAAAGATGCTCAAGTTTTCTCTTCTGATCCGCTCAACCTCACAACCATGACACAGACATTCATTCTTCATCTTTGCTTTCTTCTTCCCCTCTCAAGGCAGTATTAAGTTACTTTTTTACTGGGTTTGTATTGGGAGTCCTTTATATACTGAACTATCAATTTGGTGCAAATGGGAAGAGTAACCAGCCTTCTTCAGGAGAATTTGAAGTGCTGAGGAATGCAGACAGGCATGGAACAGAAAGTGTCTAAAACTGCCACCACCACAGTTCAAGACTGCAGTCCACATTTCTGAAGAGTGCCAAATGTCAAAATACACAAGGACTGAGTATTGTCTGGGGCTGAACACTCATCTGCCGTGTAAAGTGATGTCAAAAGTGCTGTAGAGAACTGCCCTGACTAGGCTGATGTCTCCTGAGATTTTACCAGATGGAAACAGTCAACTCTTTCTTTTACTGGTCTGTCTGAAAAGCAACATCGTTGGCTGAGATGACAGCTTTATACCAAAAGATGGCTGGCACTACCTATGACTAACTGGAGATCTCATAATTTGAATCTTTCAGTGTCTTTGGTCTTTTCCGTGTCTTGGTTTTCAAGTTGAGAAAGGAAACTTCTAGAAAAAAAGGTTTCAGTGATGACTGGTTTCTGGACAAAGCCCAAATCCTTGTTCAAATGGAATGGCATGCTGCCATCACGTTCACTGAAGCGTTCAGTAGACTGTGCAAAGCTGTTGAGGGATGTCTATTCCGGCCTTTTCGCATGGTTTCAGTAGTTTAGCTTAAGGGGGAAAACTGCACACAAACAATCTGAGAAATGCTTTAAGTTAATAACTGAAAATAAACATAAGGACACAAGTCTACTTTATAAAATTGACCTTTTAAAAAAAATCCCCTTCAACTGAAAAAAACAAGCAAAGAAAAACCCCCACCCATTGCATTTTGTACTATCGTGCTGATCTGATATGACCAGGGTTATTAACGCACTTAACTTGCAATAAAAGAAGAGGGGTGTACTTAGGTGGCCCGGACAGCTTCCTGATCATACGTCTGAATGTTCTCAGTAGTTTATCAGTAATGCACTTTTGTCTTCTCAATCTATTTCCTAAAATGCTTATCAGAAGCAGCAGTATGCAAGGTCACTCCTTCATATTTCTTACACTCTTTCCTTAATGTCCGTTACTAGACACTCTTGGAGGCAAAAAAAACCAGGCTAACCAGACCTTTGGCCTGACCCGATAGCAGCTATGTTTTATTCTTATGTATGCCCTCCTGTTTAGTCCTTTGCAACATCTTCTCCCCATTTAGCTTTCTGGAGAAACTAGCTCCAGAACACACACCTCCAAACCACAGGGAGACAATCTGTCTGATGAAGCTAAACAATACTTATGTGGATAGTGTGTCCTTCAATCACCATGCAATCATTCTTGATAATGATCAGGAAATCCAATACTTTTTTGTTCGGTTTTTTGTTTGGTTGTTTTTTTTAAAAATCCGAGACTTGATTGCTCTTAGTATTCAGTTGTGGCAATTCTTTGTCAGCCATCATCCAAGGCTCTTGACACTGACCAGACAATCTAGATAGGACCAGTTTCTACCCTGCATTGTATGTGGACAACAGATTTATCACTGATCATTCAGGCTCCTGAAACATCCTTCAGAAGGCTTTTCTTAGCCACTGACACCAGTGTGGCCTGCCTTGCGATAAAGCCAGTACACACTGAGCACTCTGAGAAACATCTTTTTCCTGCTTACTGAAGACAAACGGGATGCAAGTCAGACATTTTGTTGTTGTATTACATACCTCATTTAAATGCCAACATTCACCCAGAGGTGGCCAAGCCTGCTTCATTATGAAACACAAATAAAAGTACGGGCTCAGACGACACCATATGGTTTCAAGTCTATCGCTGAGAGTTAATTTATAAAGACGACCAGTGGAACAAACAGTCCTACCAAACAGGCTAAGCAGCAGATTATCCTGAGACTGCTGGCGAGATGCCTCCTACCTCATTTCCACGCCAATACCATCACATACACACAACCACATGGGAGAGAGAACACATGTGCTAACACTGTCGTCATTTAACACAAAACTATGTGCCCCAAGAGTGGGATTCTAGAAGAGTTTGTAATAGGGAATGCTGTTGTACAGTTGTAGATAGACACTAATTGTACGTTTATAAAATGATTACACTGTAGTTACTACAGACACCAGTTGCTTTCACAGATGACAGAAGCAAAATAATTTCTCCTTAAAGGGAAGAACGCTTCTTTCATGAAAAAAGACTAGGTCTTGATTACCAAGCTTTTTCCCCTTTTCCCAACCACCACTTCTGTTCTTTCTAGGCGACTCGTGAACACGTACCGCATGGCTCTCAGTGCAGTTTTGTATGCCAATTCAGCATCATGAGGTAGGAGAGAGGTGAAGAGATACTTGGCAAATGTGTGCATTGGAACGCTCTCTCTATGGATGACTTCGCCTAAACCACTATATGGTCCAGCTGCGGGAAAAAGAAGGAGAATGTCAATCTTTACATACTGCTACAACTCAACTTCTGGACCTTTAAGAACACTCACTATACCTTCAGTGAGAATTGGTACTCAGAGATAGAGCTTCCCGTACAAAAGGTAAAGTTATATTGATGTTTTCTGTGAAATACATTACACATATATCGCATGTATACAATGTTTTGCAAGTATATTAAACACCATATATTCTTTGAGACCACAAGACAGATTGCAAGCTGCATAGTACTAAGCACACTACCAGTGTGCACACAAATGACAGACAGAATGGTTCCAGTACTCCATGGCGCTCATTCAGCAAGCCTATGATATGCAAAAGTAGACAGTGATAATCCTAGCTTTGCCTCCACGTAGTTACATTGTGCACATGAATCCCTATCCACCCTGTTGGTGCATGACTGATTCATCACAAATCCACCAGTAAAAAGAGTGGTTACAGTGGAAATGTTTGTATCTTTAATTGAAGTTACATGACCAATCACCACAGCAGCACTCGATCCCTACCTAATGCCTCACCTGACATTAGGCATTTAAATAATCCTTTGGTCTGGACTTGGTCTCCAGAGAAGACCAGGTCAGATCTTGCACCAAAGGTGGTTTTGTTAGTTCATTATAACCATGTGATCTTCAAAATTGTATTTGTTGTGGGAAAACTATCCCCCTTGTTGGGGCAATGGATTTTGCTCACACTCAGTGCAGCCACTGTATTCAACTTCATAACAGCAGTATTAGGATTGACAACAATCAAGTTAACTGCAGCTATTGCCCTGCTGAGTTCTGACTGCTCACTGTGCATATGAATCCCATTTTCACATTTATCGTGGAACTTCAAGACTGTTATTCCTCTTAGTAGGAAAATTGTGTCAAACAGGTTTTTTTACTTCAGCAACTAAAAGCTCAGGCAATAAATGTTGCAAGATATAGAATAAGAATCTTACGTTAAGTATTTTTGGACTACTATTGCACAGACAGCAGTCCTAGAAGTTATTACTACTTCTACTTGAGCCTCCAACCTACAACACTTGGATGGATGGACGAACAACTTTGTGAGCACACTTCTTTGCTCAAGAGTCATATGTATCATTTAAACCGCTTCCAGCAGCGGTTCAAACTAACACAGCCGATGCTACACTGAAGCAGACAAGGAGCGCAGATAAGCAGAAACCACCAAGCTGTTTCAATTGTGTTCTTCTGACTGGTGCCTTAGCACAACATGCAAAGATAAAAATCACTAGGCATGAAAATATTCTGTGCTCCATAGGTGGGCATTTCTGAAGACTGGGGCTGATTACAAAGGAATTGTCAATGAAGATTCAGTAGGTGACAGTGTGTCTCAATCATTTAAAATGAAGTTGAAAGGCACTGAAAACTAGCTGGCACTGCTTCAGTGAAAGAAACCATTTCATGTGTGTTTGTCAGCTGGTGGTCTAGTCAGAAACTCAGTTAAGACACAAAGAATACAGGACAAAGCATTTATACAAAAATATATTCTGCCATTAACTTGGCAGTCATGCAAAATATTAGAACTGTTCTTGCAAGAGTCTTGCGTTCTGCTTTCCCATGCAGCTACATACAGCATGCATTAATCTGCATTAACAGCATAGAAATCAGTTTAATATTGGATTAAGCTTTCTGTATTGTATCTACAGGACTTTAACTATAAAAACACAATTGATATGATTAGCAACTTAAATCACCACACAGTTTTTCCTCCATGTGAGCTGGCAGTTTCTGCCTAAGCTGGAGTAAAAACTGAAGCTATTGCAGGAAAGCAGGATCTCTCAGCACAGTCACGCAAGACCATTGTTCACACGCTGTCCACCACAGCAATTTTGTAGTTAGTTATATTAGCAGATATGATCACTTGTTTACTATTCTAAGAAAACACTGAAAGAATTTCAGTGATCAAAGTAGTAAACTACAATTATCCGAGAGCACTTCAGGGATATCCTGCCTTTTCCTCAGAAAGTGTCCTTACCAGTAACTAATCCAGCAAATTGATTTTATAATCCATAGGATCCCTGTATGGTGGTTAACAGCTGGATCCAGCCAGCAGCTCTCTTGTCCAAAGGCCGTAAAGCAGCAGTACAGCTACACCATAATGGAAACTCTCTCCATGGTGTGGCTTCTCTACAATTTCAAATGGCACCATGGCACCAAATGGTACCAAAGTCTTTAAGGAAGTGGGCAAGAACAGTGACTCAAAGCTGAGAACCCTAAACAACATATTGCACCTCTTCCGTTAGAGGAAGTTTTAAAAGACAAATGTCTTGCAGAAAGAAAGTAAAACCTGACTGCTGTGTAACAGTCTTCACAACTTACCTAGAGCAACACCACACTCCCTACCATGCCTTGAGTAAGCACTCAAAACTTGGATTATGCTTTTGGCTAATTGGTTCCTCTAAAGCTTTTACTTCCATTAGAAAAACAAAAACTAGAAAGACAACCTCAGAATCCATGAGACTATTCTTTGAACATGAGAATTCAGCACTACATGTTCAGCTTTTTGAAAAGCTAAGGCAAAAGTATGCACTTCTCTTGTACAGATTTTATTGCAACACATCCGCTAATTCCCAAATACTAATTATTTGTCTTGGTCAAAATTCAGTCACAAGACGAGGCCTTAAGCCTCAATATTTGACCACATATTTCATGTATGATACAAATTTCAGAGGCAAGACTTCTCCTAATTGCTACAAATAAAATGGTACATTTCTGTCACAGCAATTCTAAGCTAATTATATGAGCTCTTCACTTTGGACCAAAGGTAAAAATCTTCATACATTTAGAAAGCTGCCAGTCTTTTTCAGGTTACAAGGAACACTGAGTTTTGCTACCTGAGAACTGATAATGATAAGTGATCTCTACAATATTTAGCTGTGAGCCTGGGTTGTATAATCAGGATACTGAGATTGTGACAAGCAACCAAAATAAAGAACAAAATGTAATCAAAATTAAAACAAAAGGTTTATAGGTCAATGGGCGCCTAATCTCTACAGTCATGTGATATCTGAAGTACATTTGATTTTCATAAGATATTGGAAACAAAATTTTGCTGGAGTTCTATGTCAAAACAACATCTGAAGTATGGAAGGCAGTTTCCACTGGAATACTAATTCTGTGTGCTTGTGTAAATGAAGACAGATTAAAGAAGCACTTAGCATCTATATTGGGCTACCTTCTAATAGGAAGACTGCTTGTTTTCGAAAGATCTTCACCAGAGTATCATCCAATTCAATTTCCTGTAGCTTAGAAATGAGCTGCTCCTCATTTCGGCAAACCTTCTCTTGTGCATACAACCCATTTGGCATTATTCGTTGCTGTCCCAGCCCTATCAGTGCTACTTCTACGGCCAGCGTTAAGTAAGATTCCCCTTCTTCTAAGAACTTGTGTGCAGGCAGGTGCTGGTACTCCAAAGATTTGCATTGCACCACGTTCTCTGTAAAGGGTAACAGAAAGAAAAACACATCAGCAAATCATTCTAACCCATAATCTGCCTACAATGCCACATATACACATACTCCCTCTGTTTGTATTAAGTTTTTTCAATGATTTAAGTTACTAGGCACAATCTCAAAATCCAATGATCCAACCTAAAATATCCCATCCAATTCCACATGGCAGAAATAGACAAAGCAGTTAAGTTTTAAATAACCCACTCAAGCAAAAATACAAGTTTTTCTTTTTTAAACTGCAGAATTTAGAGAAAGGCAGCTTCTCCAGCTTTGTATTAATGAGGCCACAAATGGAAGATCCATTTCAATTTTCCTTCCCCACCCATTTCGGTATCTCCTTAAGTCTTGATGTGTAAGAGAAAGGGAAAGCAGATCATAGACCTGCACAGATTTTTGTTGAAGCTATCAGGATTGTGTAAATCCTATGATTCTATGAAACACAATAGGCCTGGAAACTCCACAACTTCAAAGCATCCTGTTTGCTAGCACTCTTTTCAGGCTTTTTTGTTATAGTTGCGTTTATGACAAAAAAATGTATACTATTAACACTAGAACTCTGACTTTCAGTAAAGATTACAAGTAAATTCTGCACAGACCAAGCCCTAAATTGCTTTAAAGAAATTCATTTGGCACTTCACAGACACACCACACGATAAACCATTATTCCAACCTGTAGCAGTTTACAGTCTGATTTGGGAACAAAAACTTAAAATAGACAGACATGCGGAGTTGGACAGTTGCAGCAAATGGGAACGCTGAATGCATTTGATAGATTGCATATGCATGTGTAGGAGGAAGTTACTTTTCAACACACACTGTTTTTATTTCATGGGGTTGTGTTGGGTTTTTTTAATAATTGCAGAGAATCTGATTTCTGATATCTTTTAATTAAAATTTTTTCCAGAACTGGCAGGTATGGGATGAGAAATTAACTGAAGAAAATCTAATTGAATATAAAGAGTTTTGAGGAAAACCCCAAGAAGATTGTGGATGCGTGTATAAGAGAGCTGCAGGTAGAGGGCTGTCCACACAGGTGGTCATAAGAAGCTACCGCAGAGGTGGAAACAGACTGAGAATAAGGAATTAATCATTTAAGCTACTGAGAAGCAAATACTGAAGTTAAAATGGGCATACACATCCTATCCTAAATCATGTATCAATACTCCAACACTACTTTCCAATTAGTATTATTTATAGACCATGTACATTCTCAATTTTAAGTGTTTTGTCATCAATTTGAAGTATTATGTACACTTGCAGCTAAGAAGTCCAGTAACATCCTGGGCTGCATTAGCAGGAGAGTTGCCAGCAGGTGGAGGGAGGTGATGCTTCCCCTCTGCTCAGCACTGGTGAGACCATACCTGGATGCTGTGTCCAGTTGTGGGCTCCCCAGTAAATGGACACGCTGGACCAGATCCAGCGTGGGGCCACAAAGATGACTGAAGGATCTCTCATACAATAAGAGTGAGACAGGTGGGATTATTTAGCCTGGAAAAGAGAAGGCTCAGGAGGCTTTTACCAAAATGTAAAAATATCTGATGGGAGAATGTAAAGACGACAGTGCCAGACTCTTCTCAGTGGTATCCTGTGACAGGACAAGAGGCAATGGGCACAAACTGAGCACAAGAAAACACTTTTTTTACTGTGAGGGTGGTTGAAACCTGAAAGAGGTTGCACAGTGTCCAGAGTTATTCAAAACACAACTGGACACAGTCCTGGGCAACCTGCTCTAGGTCACCCTGCTTCAAGCAGAGCAGATGGACTAGATCTCCAGGGATGTCTTCCAACCTCAGTAATTCTGTGATCCTATGATTTGCTGCAATTTCTCAGAAAAAGGACAGAGCAATGTATGCAGAGAGGGCTGCTACTATGAAGTCTTATTCGGTTTTATTTCAAGTGTGAAATACAGAATTGTCTTCAAGAATGAGTAACTAGTAATTTTTAAGTGGTTTCATATTTTACTTGAAATATTTTCTCTCCCAATGCAAGTGTGAGTTCTTACACTACAAAAACACTGACTTTGAAGGTGGTTCAGAAAGGCAAGATAGAAAAATGTCTCCAGTAAATGAACACATATACAAGATTGCTCCCTTTCCTTGGCCTTACCCGTGAAGTCTGAGAATCCGTGGAAGCTCTCATTATCCACTCTGCAGGCTTCCATCAGGCTACTGAAGAGGGTGCCAACAGGGTCCAAAGGGTGTCCCACCCAACCTTCAAGATTCGTTATCGAAGTCACTCCTCTGTGGAGAAGTTCTGTGACAGAAAAGATGGAGAAAGGAGGGAAGGAAAGAGTGAACAGGTTCGCCCCTCAAAACAATTATAAAACTAAAACTGATTAAAATGCGCTCAGTACAGAATTCAAAGTATTTCCAGAGGCTTCTGCTTAGAAGAAGAAAATCGTAGCTTTCAGGGTAAATTCATTCCCCCTTGTGAATATGTTAAAAGGGAAAAAAAGAATGAAGGCCAAACATTGTGCACTAGCAAAGTGTATTACGGGTCAAAAATTTCAGCTGCAGTGTGTTTGGAAATTTCTTACTTGATACCAGTAACTTGCCTGAAAATGTCTGCTGAAAAACTACAGCAAAGATTTTTTTTTTTTTTGTAAAATATTCACAACAGTTTCCTCATTCAAAAAGACATAGTACTGTTTTTACCTTTTAAGTTAAATCTGATAAGTGAAAATATACTAAAATATGTTCCAATTTCATAAGTAAAATATGAGCTTATCCTGCATCTAAATATTGCACTCTGGATGACAGTTCACTTAAACAAAAAGAATAACATGTCTAAATGAGGTATACAAGAAAAAAATTGTCCTTTAAGTGGATCAAGTGCATTTTTCGGTCATTCTGAAATTTCAGTCAACAAATACCTTCACAGATACTTTGTTCTGTAGCCCTCACCCATCACTAGGTTAGAACATCAAAAAATTGTTCAGCACAGAGAACTGAAGGAAGTGTGTTTGTGGTAACAGATGTCAGAGATTCCCCAAATCCCTTTTCTTTACTAAAAGTCTTATGGCAACAGCTCCCCTTTGACTCCAGCTCCCAACTTCTTCCCTCTTTTTCCTTTCTTCCTCCTTCATGACTGAAATCAGACGCATTATGAGTGACCATTTAGACTCTGTATATAAGCCATTATGGATGCTCTTTTTCTCTGCCTGTACACACTCACTTGTACCTGCCTCACGAAGTGTCATCTGAGTAACCACAGAGCTTTTAAATCCTGCCTGTTGCCTACTTAAATGTGTGGGGCTACAAAATGAAATACAGCCACACTGCAGGAAGGTTTTTTTGTTTTTTTGTTTTTTTGTTTTTTTTTTTTTTTTTAAAGAATCCACTGATAGGTAATATGAAAAACAAACACACAAATCATTGTCTTCCTAACAAAGAGCATGTACTAGAGACAACATGCAGAAGCAAGTAATATTACGAAAAAGGATTAATCAGTGACTTCTGACTCCTGTGTTCTATTTGTTCTACTGTGCCCACTTCTAAGCTTCACTTGTGCCACGCCAAAAGTTTCAGTCCTCCAGTCATATAGACACTTAACTAAATCATGCAAGTGGTTCCACAGATATCAAATCAGCCACTTGAATAAAAGCTAAGTAGAAGCACGTGGTGTTCGCTGAACCAAAATCTAAAGCTGGGCTGTAGCTGCAGAATTCATCTGCTTATACAGAAGACCAGCACATTTGACAGTATTAAAGGAGCATTATTTTAAAAATTCCACACATACTAGGAAAAAAATAAAAAAGCAACACAGAAACAACAAAATTCCTTGTGTCAGGGTAGGATGGGTTGCATTTTGTACACTCCATTTTTTATTTATAATACCATAATATTAGTTGACAGCTACAGAAACTGCTCACAGGGAAAGGAACTTAACAGAAGTATTGAATGTCTAGGTACTGCATTAGCAACTGGGAATGAAAAGGTGCAGTACTATGATAAGCACACTTGCAGCAGACCCTTCGTACCTGCCAGTGGTAGGTACACACATACACAAACACACATTGACATAGGCCCCCCGATTCTTACGTGTCCCCCCCTAGTCTGAGAAGCTAGAAAAGCTGCAAAGGTTTTAACAGAACACTTAAGGAAAGCTACTTTACATGATAAAAAGACTTAGCAAATTCTCTTAAGTAATAACACAAAGTGCTTTAAAGTTTTATCCAAATCTAGGATCCAAGATAGTGCTCAAAAAAACCTTCTTCCTTGGGTACTGGGGGGGGGGGGGGAA
>Ga0065711_1000166_pt1 | contig 87264 bp, 45 predicted proteins | sample Hoacrofraction12_FD_59098 | JGI IMG/M metagenome (GOLD analysis project Ga0065711, IMG submission 59098) | Hoatzin crop microbial communities from Cojedes, Venezuela - Epithelial fraction 12 v2 (version 2) | ecosystem: Host-associated > Birds > Digestive system > Esophagus > Crop | place... | reverse complement strand
CTCCATCCAACCTGGCCTTGAACACTGCCAGGGAGGGGGCAGCCACAGCTTCTCTGGGCAACCTGTCCCAGTGCCTCACCACCCTCATGGTGAAGAATTTCTTGCTAATATCTCATCTAAATCTGCCCTCTTTTAGTTTAGAGCCGTTCCCCCTTGACCTATCACTACACACCCTTGTGAAAAGTCCCTCTCCATCCTTCCTGTAGGCCCCTTCATGTACTGGCAGCTGCTCTAAGGTCACCCCGGAGCCTTCTCTTCTCCAGGCTGAACAGTCCAATTACTTCAAAATTATATTCAATAACTGAGAGTGGAAGTCAGTTTACTATAGTTGAAGAACTTTTTTTCCAATTTCACAGTAGCAAATGAGCCCAGTATGGACAAAGCTATTGCCATCTCTTTCTACTTTTTGAAGAGTTGATCGTGCTCTCTGTTTCACCAGTTTCAGATGATATTCTACTATTATTTCACTTTCGGACTGCTCAACAAGATTGTTTCTTCCTAGAGCTAACTGAAGTCGGTGAGAGCGTGTGGGTGGTTCTGGAGCAAGTGACAGGCGATACAGCAGACTGTGACACTGTAAGTGTGGGCAATGCCAATTGCCATTTAAACTGCGGGATCAAATTCTGTGCTTACTGTGATTGATTTTGCCACAAATTTGGAAAACTTTACATTTTCTTTGCTCTGTTTCTAGCTATCTGCCATCTGTTGTGCAACACTCCAGCACATATTGATGCTTAAAATAAAACAGAATACTCTTCTTTCAGCACTTCTTACTATTTCTGATTTCTCAACCATGTAGAGACAGATAAAACATTTATAGCAAACATCTTCCAGGTTTTGTTTAGTTCATGGAATACTTAGAAAATGTAACTACATTTTTTTTTTTCCCCAATGAAATTATGAGCCTTTTGTTATCAGGATAATCATGAGTATATAAATAAGAATACACACACACAGATGTTTATTGAACTTCATATGCTATTTCAGTTGCAGGTTTGTCTCAAAGAGGAGCTGACCAAAAACAAGACTAAAAGTGCCAGCAAAGTGCTTGGAGGGTTTCAAATGCTAACAAAAACTACTGAGGCTAGTAGTTTTCTTTAAGCTTGCTTATCAAACATTTAAGGAATTTTTCTGGGATACAGAGGACTGCCCAAACTCCTCAGAAAATGAAGTACAACCAGAAACTAATTTTTTTCCCCTGGTAGCTCAGCAGACCAAGTATTAACCTAGCAATAACCTGGAGAAGAGAAGATTTGGGGAGGAGCTCATCGGTGCATATAAATATCTGATGGGAGGGAATGAAGAAGAGGCAGCCAGACTCTTCTCTGCGGTGCCCGGTGACAGGACAAGAGACAACAGACACAAATTAAAAATTGGGAAATTCAGGCTGAACACAAGCAAATGGTTTTTTAACATGAGGGTGGTCAAACACTGGAACAGGCTGCCCAGAGAGGATGTGGAATCTCACCTGTGGAGACAGTAAAAATCCAGCTGGACATGATCTCAGGCAGCATGCTGTAGGTGACATTGCTTGAGAAGCGCGGCTAGACTGGATGATTACAGTAGATCCTTTCCTACCTCAACTGTTCTGTGCATAGTAGCCACTCTTTGAGTAGATACTCTTATTATTAAAGTTATAGCATAAGTTACAATGTAAAAAAACTTCTGCTTTCCGTGGAATTCCTAAATCTTCTTCAGGGTTTTGGAAAACAAGACAGAACAACTGTGTGGAAAACAGTCAAAATGGTCTAGCATTTCTGAAACATAGGTCTCAGTCCTGCATGTAACAATAGTTCATTTAATTAGGGACATACTGGAAGATGGACTGAAACCAAGGTCTCCAAGTTCCTGGCAAATTACCCAGCCACCCAAGTAGATTCATTGATTTTTCTTTTTTGTCCCAAATTAAATCCAAGTCAATTCAAATTCATGATGCTTGCCTTTTTGATCATTAGAACATTAAGATGCTATTGAGTAATGCCTCAATGCTTTCACAGGGTCACTTCGTGCAGCTCTCTTGTAGCTACACTTAAGGATCTCTTAACAGGCTACAGAGTCACTGGCTTGCTTCCAAATGCCGGGAAGTGCTCAAATATTAAAATCATAGAATAGTTGCAAGGGACCTTTAAAGGGCATCTTATCCAACCCCCTGCAATGAGCAGAGATGTCTTCAACTAGATCAGGTTACTCAGAGCACCGTCCAACCTGGCCTTGAACGTTTCCAGGGATGGGGCATCTACCACCTCTCTGGGCAACCTGCTCCAGTGTTTCACCATCCTCCAGGTAAAAAATTTCTTCCTTATATCCAGTCTAATTCTACCCTCCCTTAGTTTAAAACCATTGCTTCTTGTTCGGTTGCAACAGGCCCTGCTAAAAAGTTTGTCCCCATGTTTCTTACAAGTCCCCTTTAAGTACTGGAAGGCTGCTGTAAGGTCACCCTGGACCCTTCTCTTCTCCAGGTTGAACAACCCCAACTCTCTCAGCCTTTCCTCATAGGACAAGTGTTCCAGCCATCTGATCATCTTTGTGGCCCTCCTCTGGACCCTCTCCAACTTGTCTTTCCTCCTCTGGGGGCTCCAGGCACAGGAGTCCAAGTGGGGTCTCACGAGAACGGACTAGAGGGGCAGAATCCCCTCCCTTGACCTGCTGGCAATGCTTCTTTTGATGCAGCCCGGGATACGGTTGGCTTTCTTGGCAGCAAGCACACATTGTCAGCTCATGTCCAGCTTTTCATCCACCAGTATCCCCAAGTCCTTCGCATCAGGGTTGTGCTCAATCCCTTCATTCCCCAGTCTGTACTGATAGCGGGGGTTGCCCCGACCCTGCGATTGTCCCTGTTGAACCTCATGAGGTTCACATGGGCCCACTTCTTGAGCTTGTCCAGGTCCCTCTGGGTGGCATCCTGTCCTTCTGGTGTGTCAACCGCACCACTCAGCTTGGTGTCATCTGCAAACTTGCTGAGGGTGCACTTAATCTTGCTGTCTATGTCATTGACGAAGATATTAAAAAGCACCAGTCCCAGTACAGACCCCTGAGGGACACCACTTGTCACTAATCTCCATCTGGACACTGAGCCATTGATCACTACCCTCTGGATGCAATCATCAACCAGTTCCTCATCCACCACACAGTCTACCCATCGAATCCATAACTTTCCAATTCAGAGAGAAGGATGTTGTGGGGGACCGTGTCAAAGGCCTTACAGAAATCCAGATAGATGACATCTATAGCTCTTCCCTTGTCCACTTCCGTCTGGAAGATTCTATTCTTCTATCTGGAACATTTTCAAAAGGTATAAGGACCAACCTCAAGTCACCTGATGGTCGATGGCCTGGGACATGTGGACTATCTACAGACCAGATGAGACCCTTCTCTAAGAACAGCAGGGCAATCCCTCACATCCCAAGGAAGGTGGAAGGGAGGCTGTTGAGGAGGAGAGCACACCTTCCTGCTGCCATCTGCTCTTTGTGTGCGGAGAGCCAATCCAGTACTTGGGCTCTGGGCACAGCTATGATTTTGGGCACTTGATCCCTTTAAAAACCAAGGAACGAGCAATAAGCATGTAGGATATAAAAAGCTGCTCAGATACCTCGGATGTTTGCTGGTAAAAAGCATAACAATTTAGATAACTCCTGATTTAGGTGGCAGCAAAAAGAGCTTTCTGAAGTCCTTATGTTGGAAAGGAGTACTAACAGTAGCAGTTACGACAAATTCAGATGCTTACATCCTTTTGCATGTAAAACTAAACGGCTTGCTCGGAGACCATGGATATATCAGGGAAAAAATAATATAGCTCTCCTGAATTCCAGCTGGGTCACCTAATCGTTGCACAATGATGGAGCAACTGATTTAAAAAGCACCAGAAGGTGAAATCTTGTGTTTACAGCCTGAACAATTAAAAACTGTAGAAGTTTAAAGTAGCTAAGGTGTCCATACTCCTGGAGTTTTTCTAATATGCAAATATTTCTTGAGTACACTTGTGGTCCCCTTTTTTGCACGGTTAGGACCCACACTTTCATCATTATCTGAGACAATGACAAATGATGGACTTGTGACTTACCGAAAAAGTAGATGGCTTTTGTGATTATATTAAAGTCTTGGCTTTTGTTCTAAAAAGTCTTGGAAAGGAGCATTCCAGAGAAGAGTTACAGTCCCGCTTTCCAGGGAGTTTTGAAACTTGAAGATTTTATTGCAGTTAGAATCCAGTGCAAAGTCAGTTTACACAAACTGCTGTACTTGGCAGGCTGTCTGGAAAATCCAGAAGCCTTCTGGGAGCGCAGTGTCTGCCATAAGTTTCTTCTTTGCCCTTGGCAGCAAGCTCCAATAGCTCAAGTGACAGGACAAAATGAAGTAACATTGGAATACTGGGAACCATGGAAGACATACACATGCTTCCTAGTTTGTGTTGGAACTTGTGTTCTATTTCTACAGAAACAGAAAGTATATGGAAAGCCACAAAAAAGGAGAAGGGGCTACCTGCTGGGCTGATTCTTTAAGCTACGTAGAACTCATTGCAATCAACACAACTTCAGTGGATCTTGGGCAGGTAGAAGAGCTTGAATGGTTGTAGTTGAAACGAGCATGTTGCACATGAAAGTAGCCTCAATAAAATCATCTTTTAGTCTCATAAAAGAAGAGATGAAGCTGTATAAAAAAATCACAGAACTGTAGGGGCTGGAAGGGACCTCTGGGGATCATCTAGTCCAACCTCACTGCCAAAGCAGGGTCACCTAGAACAGGCTGCACAGGACCTCGTCCAGGCGGATTTTGAATATCTCCTGAAAAGGAGACTCCACAGCCTCTCTGGGCAGCCTGTTCCAGTGCTCCATCACCCTTAGAGTAAAGAAGTTCTTCCTCGTGTTCTGATGGAGCTTTCTGTGCTTCGGTTTGTGCCCGTGGCCCCTTGTCCTGATGCTCCAGTTCCCTCATCATCCTTGTAGCCCTCCGCTGGACTCTCTCCAGTAGCTCCTCATCTTTCTTGAACTGGGGAGCCCAGAACTGGACACAGTACTCCAGATGGGGCCTTGCTAGGGCAGAGTAGAGGGGGAAGAGAGCCTCCCTCGACCTGCTGGCCACACTCCTCTTAATGCACCCCAGGATCCCATTGGCCCTCTTGGCAGCCAGGCCACACTGCTGGCCTATGGTTAACCTGTCATCCACCAGCACTCCCAGGTCCCTCTCCACAGAGTTGCTCTCCAGCAGATCCGCCCAGAGCCTGTACTGGTGCATGGGGTTGTTCCTCCCCAGGTGCAGGACCCTGCCCTTGCCCTTGCTGAACTTCATCAGGTTCCTCTCTGCCCAAATCTCCAGCCTGTCCAGGTCTCACTGAATGGCAGCACAGCCTGCCGGTGTATCCACCACTCCTCTCAGCTTTGTATCGTCAACAAACTCAATGCTCAAAGGTATTGAGCAATTCAGTGACTGGATGTAAAAAAAGAGTTCAGAACTATTTTTCTTCCTATTATGTAACTAGTGATGGTTGTCTGCCTGGTCTTGCTGACCACTCCAAAGGTTTAGCAAGGTGAGTAGCGCTCAGCTGAAAGACATATAAATAGTATTAATACAGTATTTCTGATTTCTTCACATCAGCATCTGGAGAATTTATTCTGCTATCCAGTCTTCCACCCTGAAGACAGCACAAAAAGAACTTTCAGAGTTGGGAGCATGATCTGGTCAGATTTATTCTTTCAGATCGTCTATGTCTACACAAACATAAGCCACACAACATTGTATGCCAGTTGGTTCCCATGGAGTTTCTGGACTAAGAATAAGGTGGAAACACTTGTTAGTCTCAGAATAATGAAAACACCCTTCACTCCCCTTCAAACAACCCACAATTATTGATGAAGACATTGGACTTGACACAATTGTGGGGGAAGCGGATTTATCTTAGGATGGGACAAGGAGCAATGGCTTTAAACTAAGGGACAGTAGATTTAGACTAGATATAAGGAAGAAATTTTTTACCATGAGGGTGGTAAAACACTGGAACAGGTTGCCCAGAGAAGTAGTGGAGGCCACGTCCCTGGAAACATTCAAGGCCAGGTTGGACGGTGCTCTGAGCAACATGGTCTGGTTGAAGATGTCCCTGCTCGCTGCAGGAGGGTCAGGCTAGATGGCCTCAAAAGGTCCCTTCCAACCCAAAGCATTCTGTGATTCTATGATCTTCACTTCTATATAAAATATAAAAAAATATAAATTATATAATTATTTCTGTTTTTACAGTGCAGCTTGTTGTGTTTAAACTGTAACATAATTCTCTGTGGTGTGATTAAGGAACTCCTCCTTTCTCCTTTGTTTTTGCAGTTTCATGGTTGCATGGAGCCCCAGCTGCTGCTTTCAAAGAAGATTAAAGTACTAAGTCATGAAGACTTTCTAATTATCCAAATACACTCTACCTGGTGATTTCAATTAAAATCGTTGCATGTTTCAGAGGAAGTTGAAAAATAGAGAAAGAATAGATTAATGATAATAGGACTGAAAAGCCACAGGCAAACACCTGAGCAGACATGAAATCTTAGGGCAGGATTTGGAAACATCCTTTCCCCAATCTTAAGGAAAGGGAGCATTAAAGCTACAGCAGAATCAAATCCCAAAAACCAGAGTAACTGCAGGGCACCTACATTTGTGGATGACTGCAGTGGAATTCGACTGTGCTTGGCACCTCCTGAGAACTAACTCACACTGCAGCAAATGAGATTAAGCCAGTCTGATGTTGCTTCCTGTACAAGCCAACCTTGTGACATAACATTACTCTCAGGTAGTTTGATACTGAGGCCGAACCGTAAAACGTTTGAGAGTGGGGTTTAGGTAAGATTAGAAGTGAAGAAAGACAATATTTTTTTAGTTTTGTTCTTAGTTTTGTGCCAGGAGCTGATATGAAGGAGAATGCTAAAAGTTGGGGTTTTTTAGGCAAACTATTATAATGACATCACATTGAATCTGAAAGTTGAAAGCAATTTTGAAAAATGGACTAGAGCTTACAGGGAAAAACACTTCTAACAAGCCTAGCAATTAAATAATGTGGGCACATGAAAGAATAAGCCTGACAGTTGTACAGAGAAATAAATCACCATATGAGAAGGGAAAAAACCCTCCAGCAAATTCCAGAACACTTCTGAAAAAAAATGTGTGCTATATTAAGAAATGTTTAAGAAGTAAGAAAACATGAACTGAGATAGGATGTCTGGATGTGGCCCTGACTGTTGTGACATCTGTGACATTACTGGTCATCGTCATCAGTGTGTTTAAAAAATAAACCACAGAAATATTCTTTGCCACAGATGCAAGAGGCTAATTGTGTTAGATAGCTGCCCCAGATGGGCAGAAATAGTGACAGTGGGAGATAGAAGGAGGACGGTCTGGGGATACTGCAGTTAATGTCAACGGAGACTTCCATTGCTAAGGTCCAGAGTTCCCTGGAACTGTGTTTGAAGTAAAATTAATGACTGTATTCTTTCTAAACCAATAGAATTTAAACATCATCCACTTAAGACACAAAAAAAGACCTAGGGAACTGCACTGAGCAAATGCAATGGCGCTGCTAGCCCTCTTAACACAAACACCAATTTCAAGAGGAGCTCTTTGTGTCTCATTAACTCCCTCAGCCTCCTCACTGAAATGCCCCTAGCCCTTGGAAGCCTGGAGGAGCGTTACGCTGCTGACATGCCTTCCTTTTCGATCGTCATGCTGAGTGATATTTCCTCATATATTGTTCTGCATCCGTGCCTGTCAGCAGTCATTTCTCCTATGCTTGCCTTAAATTAATTTCTCTGGGGCCAGGAGCAAATTCATGTTGTTTGAATAATTGGCTTTGCATGGTGATCTGGGTCCATCACTGCTGCTCCTCATTCCTGTACACTACACGGGCAGCGGTTCTTCATTGGGCTACTCTGAGACTGAGCACAGCCAGATGGAAAGGAAAGGAAGCCTTCCTGTTCCGAAACACGCCTGTACAGCTTCCGACATGCTCAGGTCATCACGCAAAAGCGCTCCGCTTGTTATCAGCCCACTTAAGACAGCTGCAGAGAAACGCATGCTGTAAGACTGATTTTTTGCACTTTTCAGTATGTCCGCCCATTAGGGTTTGAAGATAAAAGAAATAAAATCCAGATTAGCTTGGCTTCTTTCCATGCTCCGTAGATCAGCTCAGGCAATCCACTGCATGAAAGGCATTTGATTCTGAGGTTGTTTTAGAGAGTAATACAATTGCTAAAACAAGAATTAACAGTGGTAAAATTTCAGTCTTGCCGCAGAGGCTTTCCCTGGGATCTCAGAACTGTCATACAGCTTTCTGAAATGAAGCTGTGTTTAACTCCAGTTTCTAGTAGACATTGGGGGGGGGAGGATTATTTAAATCCAGAACTCCAAATCTAAAAATAGTTAAGCACTTAGACATACCTGGAAGACTTAAGTGTCAGAAGCATTCACCTTATCCAGTTATGTTACCTGGCTGGACTGCCTAAGCCTCCTAAAATTGACTCCTGCTCTGAAGGAGGCTACCATGCCCAAATAGTGGTAGAGCAGGCCCATAAAGACTACCATTTCTACTTTGCCAGCCAAATACTACGTCTCAACTTAGGCAACACACCACCTGCTTTAGCTCCAGCGCTGTGTGAAGCACAGTCAAGGTGCAATATGTCAAACTGCAAGTTTTGGCTTTTTATCTCCAGCATGAACTCTGGTTGGTAGAGAGTCATTGTACAGGTCAATATTAATTTAGATGACAAAAGGAAAAATGACTTGGGCATTACCTGAAATGTATTAATTCCTTTGTGAGTAAGCATGTTGGACTTGTCTTATATTGACATAAGCCTACTTGGAGAATTACTGCATTACCTGAAAATTCCCTGAAAAAAATCATCCATTAAACTTTATCCTCTTTGGGACTCCCTATTAACTGTGTTCACTCTGTGGAAGAAAATGTTAAATCAAAAATATTTTCACTATTGGTATGTAAATCAAGTGAGAGACATCCCTCATGGGTGTTTAACTGGGGACTTAAAAATCTGCATTTAAATTGAGATTCTAAAACACATAACCCAAAAGATTTTGAATACCTTTTTCAGACATATTGTACATGAAGAGCATGATGCTTGAACTCATTTGTTATAACTTACTAGTTATCAAGAAGCCAAATTGGAGATTTAGATAAAAATAGAAATAAGAGGTTCATGAAAAATAGCTGAGAAATGATTAGGGATTGATTTCTTGCCAGTTTGAATGAATGAAGAATTCACAAGTTTAAATTTAAAGGCAGGGATTTAGATTTACCATGACTATGTAACCTGTGCCATCCTTTCACTGAACAAGAGCAGATATAACCAAGTCGGAAAACATTTTTCACTCACCTTTCCCGGCATAGATATAGATGCAGAGGGTAACAAATGTGAACTGCATGCTGTGTAGAAATGTAACTGTTTGATGTTCACCACAAACTGATGCTGTCCTCCACTGGTACAAGCTGGCATCACTGGGCATTGAGCCTAATAACGCAAGAAAAGGCTCTGACTCGCTGGAAATATTTCCTCTTACATTTTCTCAACTTGTCAATGTCACTTATTCTGTGGCAGTGGACGTTACTCCTTGCAATGAGTAAGCAACTATGTACTTGGATCTGCAGAACAAATCACATTCCCCAAAGGCTGCCTAGTACCACATAGGCTTAGTAAAATTTAATTGAGGAGGAAAGCTAGATTCTTCTCTCCTTCAAGAGGTTTCATCAGTTAGGTGAAAACAAATAGAAAAAATAACCGTAGCCTTAACCTGTGAAGGGTCTGGTATTTTCCCCAGCTAGTGGTTTGAGCTGTCTTCCATAAAGCCATAAAATGGCTACGCAGTAACATCAGGGCTTCGGTAGTTTGATTCTTTGCTGTACATTGTGTTTCCACTCCACAGTGCAAAAAGCATTTGCGTGCGCGAATGGGAAAAGTTATAGAAAAGAGGGAGTAGCTGTCACCTCTGCGATACATCTTAGAATGCTTTGCATGTTGTCAGAATTGGCAGCAGTAAATTTCATCCCTTCTTTCCTAAGGGTTATTTTCTCTGCAATAGCTAGGCCCAGCTGCAGCCAGGCCTTTCTTTTTCAAGTAGGAATAGACATCTTGGTTCCCACAAATGTGGGCAGCTCCTGTTTGCCCAAACACTTCACTCCTTCTGTCTGGCTTCTTCTCACTCTGGCTTGCACTGCTCAAATACGCTGTACATCCCAAAGCAAGAGAAGACTAGGAAAGAAGAAGAGGAGTTAGGAAGTCTTAGGAGACCTTAGAGCACTATGAAGTTCAAAAAAAATTCCTGGAATGTCAGAGAAGCTTCCATCCACAAACAGAAGTACCTAGGAAAAGGCAGTGCAACCCAGAAGAGGAGCCAAGTTGTCTTATATCTTGTTAACTATAGCGATTCATTAGAGCTGTTTGTGTAAACAAGTGAATAAATCACAGTCTAGTAAGCTTATTCACCTTTTTTTCTTTAAATTTTAGGACAATGAATTTGTAATTGGCTCTAGGGTTAATAGAAGCTTTTACAGTTTTAACTGGACATTGGAATTAGAAAGAAACCACCACTTGTATATCACATCAGCTAGTGTACCTGTGACGGGGCGGTCAGGAGAAGAGCACCAAACTGTACTGCTACCTCTTCCTCCATAGCTAACGCTGAACTGCCTTCGCGTGCCCCAGGAGGGACTGGTGATGGGAGTTTTGCATTGTTATTCATGACAAGTACAAGTGGCAGGTACACTATAAATCACTATAATCTGTGCTGGTTTTGATTTCAGACCACTTCGGCAATCTATTATTACTAATCCTCAGCAATTAGAATGTACTTTCAAAGTTATCTGGGAAGATTCACAGAGAAGTCAACGTATAAGGTTTATTTTGAAGCATATAAAAGTGATATTGTGTATTTTTATTACACAGATGTCATCATGGTCCTGCCAACCACAGAAACTATAAGAAAAAAAAAAAGATATAAGGAAGCTCTAGCAATCATTTACATTAAAAAAATTATAGCGATAAACCCCTCCCCTCCTGTTAACTTGAAGTAGGTCAATTATAACTAAGTCAGTGACATAGAAGTTCAGCAACCTATCTGGGGAAAGTTCATGGATATTTTCGTGGCAATTGTTATAACAGACAATATTCAAAGGATCTCAGTAACACCTACTTGTTGACCTCACTGATCTTATTGTCACACAAAAATTGTTATCTTATGCTACTTTACTCTTCATCAAGACCCCAACCAAAGTTTTATTCCACATACTGCAGGCTAACCCTCCTTGAATAATGCCCCTTTAACTCAAATACATTTCATTATTCAGCAATCTGTTACAGGAGTCCAACACCAGTTGACTGCCTCAGTTAACACTGTTCAACTCTGCAGGAACTTCACCTCACTACATCCTGCTGGGGTCAGAAAAGTGCATCAATCAGGCTTGCACCCAGAGTCCTTTTTCTACAGAGGAAAAGGAATCACTCTACTGTAGCTCAGATTCTGAGCTTAACACCACCACCCCCAAGCTATGAAGTGAAAACAAACTATGATTTTCTCTCCGAGAGCCTTACTAGGTAAGAAAATAACACGTGCACAAGAAGTTAAATGATTAAGGTGACCAAGGAGATAGAAAAAGTATCTGCTACATCCAACTTCAGTTTACAGAATCTCACTGTAGCTAGGGAAGGGATCCTCACCTGGCTCTGCTGAATTATCCTCTGGAAGACTCTAGCTCTTTTCACCCATTACAGAGGAAGCCAATAGTACCTAGTGCCCCATTTTAAGATTAACCTAAGTCCCTAAACAGACACACCTGTAAGCCTCCCTTTAAATATGTTGTGTCTTTCATACAAGTAGTTTATCATTTACTAGAAAGTGAGGAGTGGAATCATAAAAAGAAAAGTAGTCTAGAAGTTAAGAAGCCAGGAAAGAAAATTGATATAAATAGTGATTTGGAGGAAGAAAGACTGCCCAGAGCCCACGCGGAGGAAAAGCCTCTGGGTAAGTCTTCTGTTCCTAGACTTGTTGGAGAATATTTTATTGCTCTCAGAATATTGTTTCAGGTGGAAGCAAACAGTCCTGTCCATCTGTGGTTAATCCCATTCCTCACTGAAGCTACCCTGGAGTGCAGTTCTGAGAGCCACAATGCACTGCAGCAGTGTGGAGGTCAGTGGGGGCTGTGGAATCCATCTTCACATTCCAATAGCTTTTGCTGTCCTGCCTGAGGTCCCTGATGCTGCAGTTCTGGTCCTCTCGGTATCTGGATTAAACACGGGTATGTCGGTAACAATTGTTTTGTCTCCGATTCCAGCATTGACAGAATAATGATGTGCAGTTAATGACTGCCTGGAAAATCTTGAAAAAGATGACTTCTGAAATGCTTTCTCTTGGATTAAGTTATAAAAATTTATCACTTTTGTAACCCAAATATTTTACTTCTAAGCCTTTTTTCCCCTTCCAATTTGCCTGGGTTTTTTTTAGTGAAGCCTTCTTCAAAATGAGAATTTTATTTAGGAAATGAAATATATTCATAAAAAGTATATTCTTTCTGCTTTTTAATCAAAACTGTTTGCTCAATTCCACACAGATTTTCATATGATTTTGTTTCTCCTAATTTTTTTGTTTGTTTGTTTCTCTTCATATTTTTTTTTTTCCAACTAGATTTTCTGGGTCAAACTGTTGTTATCCAACTCAAGTGTATGTAATTCTTTCTTCTGTTACCTGTGTTTTCTTGCTGGGTGAATGAAAACCACCATCTTTTACGGGGACTTCAAGCAGAACTTTAGTCTTAATTTGTTTTCTTGTATGGTATATAGGTATATGGTGACATATACTTCTATGGTAACAGGATCATAAGACAAATCCATATTGCTAACCAGGACATGTCTGTTTTCAAGAGGCTGAGCTGAGTGTCCAAGCCAGACTGGCTGTAAGACAGGATCAGTCACTGTGCAGTGATCTGAAAAAAATATAAACATCATTTTTACTGGCAATATGTGAACTTTAGTGTCCCATAATGATTAAAAAAAAACACAAAAAAAATCAGCTTTCCCTGTGATTGAAGAGTGTGCTAAACTACAACAGTAGTGACTTCTCTGGGACATTCTGAAAAAAACCCAGAATTTCTTCTGCTGTTCTCTGCAAAAGTGAAAGGAAAACGGCAAAAAAAAAAAAAAAAAGTGCATCTCATCAGCAAGGTTTCTCAAAGCGTCAGCATTGACCTGGCAGTCCCACGGAAATCATTGCCCTATGTCTACTGAATTCAATACAGAAATTTAAAAGTCACGGGTGAAAGTTTTTGAAAAACAGAACCTTCTTTGATTCCTCTTGTATGACATAACGTCTGGGAAAGGGGCTGTTCAGAGGATGGCATGTTGATGGCTTTGGTTTGACTCGGGGACGAGAAGAAATGTAAGAAATCTCTATCTTCAAGTCTGCTTTTGAAATTTCAGTTTAGCTCCTTTGACTGCATCTCAAAAGAGAAGTTTTTCTATTTGTTGTGGTTTGTTCTCATGTTCTTCCGTGATGTTGGTGTGTATGTATGCAGAAGTATATTGCAGCCTTGTATTTCAGAGGTGGCAGAAAGTAAGGTGATACAGGGCTGAAGTATCTGAATATTACATGAGTCAGAGAAAATAGACTTCGGGCCACCAGGCTGCTATTGGCAAGGGATGGACGGACCTTTGCTCCTGGGACCATCTGCAATATAATCAGTGATAAAGCACAGGGAATTATGCTAATAGAGCCTGTAGGCACTAGACCACAAGCCAGGATTTAGAAACACTCGGAATTTCTTTTCAGCACCTTTAAAAGAAATAAAAAATTTGAAGGTGGATTGCTGTCCCTGTGGCTTACAGCTGTACGGCCATGGCTTACTCACTTCACTGACTCCTGTGACAGATTCTATCAGTCTCAACTAATGATTTGGAAGTGAATTTCAGCCACCCCCTCTGATCAATTCCCTCCAGCAGCCACACTCCATTCAAATTACTGCATACATGAGAAGAAGAAACAGGTAATGATTTTATACCAAAAACCAGAGGCTGGAAAATTGCTTTGGAAGGCTGAGAGTGACTTCTTGGAGGCTCTGTTTGTAGTAAACATCATTCACATTTAGTAACATAGTGACTTTGGGACCTAAGAAGGTTGGGAATGTAATTCTTAAACTAGACCCAGGAAATTTTCCGTGGTTTTGAATGGCTCATTTTTGCCCTAGTCACTGATTAACATTTTAAAGCCAGAGTGATGATGTCTCCAGTCTCCCTGAGCATGTGCAGCATGTGCAGCTTGGTAAAATTTGTCAGTTTAAACCCAGAACTTCTTGGATAAATTGTATTTGACTCAGTTTCAGCAGCAGAGACTTCTGTAGCATCACATTAAAAAAAATAAAGAATCATAGAAGTTACTAAGATGGCTTGCCAGTTGTCGCACCCTGTGCTGCAACTCCATCAAGTGTCCCAGGTTGAGCAGCCACGGACAGCACGAGTGCTTGGGTAGGAACATCAAAGAAGTTTCTGTTACCTTTTCAGGGATCGATGAATCAATAATCTGCTCCACTGTGTATGACCCAGGAGTGCATATTAATTTGTGGTCCTCTTCCTCTGTGCCCAGAGGATTCATGGCCCTTTTGTAAGAGCTACTTTATAAAAATTTTCAACGACAAAAATTCATTAATAGATTTTCCACTTTCATCCTCAAAGTATACTACTTTTCCTAGCTTTCAAAGCCAGGCCCTGTTTAAGTTCAGCTTTTTTCTTTGAACATCTCTTCTTTACCTCACCTTTTATTCCACATCATATAACCTATAATCAAGTAGTCCTTGCAGGCTCTCACATTCTCTCAGATCTGTGCATTCCCCCACATCCTGGATACTCCACCCCCATGTCTATTTATTAAAATAAAACAAATGAAAACTGGCTTTTCCAAAGGAAAATGGCAGACTTGGGCAAACAGCTTGGACAAGGAACATAAAGGCTTGGTGAAAGGGTACAGAGAGGCCCTTCAGTTGCATGGAGCAGGACAGGCAGGGGAGAAAGGTGTAAGCTATGCCCAAGGAGTGGCTTCAACAGAACAGATTATCCATTCCCAGTTTAGATGCTTCTGTACAGAAAGTGCTGATGATTGGTTATGTGGCTACTCCCAATATCTTCAACTGGACTGTCTGTAAAAGATATAGTCTTTTATGTAAGAAAGTACATCCTAAGAGAGGCTCTGAGACTGTGCCTCTATCCAGCTCTGGTGTCAGCCAACCTTCTGATACCTTTCTATTGCATTACATTTTTTAAAAGGCTTTTCTGTTCAGTAGAGAACTTTAATTTGTATCTTACTGGTGATTGTGCTGTCTGCAGAATCCCTTTTCTTTCCGTGTCCTAAAACTATTTAGTGATGTTGATGTGCTTTATTGAATTACAGCTTTGTTCCAAAGGCTGCACTTTGGAAGAGTATGAAATGATCTCTGTTATTCATTCGTAAAGAATTTTGTCATGAGAGTTACTCTACATGTACGGTCTTATTGTTGGTATTTAAATTTGAAAACTGACTGTCCACAAAGGACGTGCCCCCTATATATTTTTTTGTTTTCCCATCCTGTTTGTCCAAGTATGCTTCACTCCCAATAGTTTTTTAAGCTATTGGATTCTGGTTATGATTCAGATAGCTGAGAGATACTAAATTCCCAGTAGCTCTGTGAGTATGGAGAGCAGGCTGAGGGGAGACATACTAGCAGTAATAATGGTGCTGGTGGAAAAAACAAGAACTCTGGCCTTTACTCCTTCTGAGAGGCAGCAACCAGCTGGGCAGCCAGTGTGCATCCTTCGGCTTGCCAAGCCTTAAACACAAAGCTCCCAGACAGGAGTGGATTAGTATGGGCGTTAAAGGAAAGCTGGATGTGGGAACATGGGAGAACTATAAATGGTTGGTTGTGGGAGATAAGGTGACATAAATTCACAGCTTTATCTGTCCCACTGCTTATGAACTGTTGCCTATCCACATTTAGCATCTGAATGTATTTTGGTTGGTGTTCAGTAAGCCTTATCACTTTTTCTGTATAGATGTCTATAAAGGTGATATTTTCAGCTTTATCTAAATGACAGAAAACAGGAACATAACAAGGTCAAGAGCCCACAGGAATACTGGTTCCTACTGTTGTGATATATCTGTAGCCCCTCCTCCCCCCCCAGCTATTGAAACTTCAAGGACCTCCAGTCTCTGAGACACTTTTCCTGGTAAAAGAAAAGCAAGCAATGAAAAGCCCAGAGCCATGAAGCAGTGCGGAGAGAAGTGGCCATACTCTTTCTTTCACTAACATTACAGAGCAGCGTTAGAAATCTAACGGAAAAAGGCCCACCTCTTATGTATGGCCCTTCTGATATTCATGAGTAATACAGATTTTATCACACAAATATGGTTCACGTATAAATGTGCCTCAATGTTTACACTTGACAAGCTTTGGCACATTATTTCACCATTTGTTGATCCTTGCTTCTATATAGTTTAGCTCCATCTTGATATGCATGCGTCATATTGACAGGCAAATGAAATACTTGCTCTAGTCAAGTGCAAACAGAATCTTCCTTCCTGAATGTGAAAGCAATAAAGAAACATGGAATGTAGTATATTAGTTAAAATACATGTTTTTGATACACATAGTAAAAACGCTGAGCTACGAGGTTCATCATGGCAAAGTTGCCATCTGTGGATGATGAGTGAGGGAACTATATGTAGAAGTGGGCTCACTGTGTGCAGCCTTCCTTAATTTTATGGGGCTACAAATGCATTAACATTTCCTGATGGCTTAAAAGAAGCAGAAAATTATAGTCTGACTTTGCTGGTATGTGTCCTGTTAATGCCTTGGGAAGAGTGAGATTTTCCTACCTATTGCAGGTTAAGGGGAAGAATAAAGGAATAAGAGGTTGCCTATATATTTATAATTCTTTTTAATTTTTATTTCCCAAAAATATTTCTGGAAATATTGAATAAAACCAGTGACTTTTAAACACAGAAGATCTGAGCTGTACAGAGTGAGAACTCTGAAGCAGAATCAAACAAGCATTACTCCCATAAATCTGGAACTAAAAATTAAATTTGTCTTCAGGACATGAAAGGGAAAACATGTAGTTCTGATCTTTATATGGAACAACACATTTCATAATGTGAATACTAAGGAGTTACAGCAAAGTGCTCGTGAGAAAAGGAGTCATAAAGAGTCTTCTATAGAAATTCTTCAGTCTGGCATTGAAACATGAAACACACTCAAGCAAGTCAAATGTAGCTTGAGGACTAATCACAAACAAAAAAAAGGTCTGATTTCAGATTGAACTATGACATCCTTTTCAATAGAGAGCGTTTACTCTCTTGGATAAGTGGCATAGATAATTCAGTGGGAATATTTGTCATAAGATTTGAAGGGACTGTGTGTTAGATGGCCTGAAATTGCTGCTTAGCTTTATGCGCCAGGAGGTGCTTAGCATGTCTTTTAGTTAGTGGGAAGAGGAGGAGAACTGAGCGATGATGGATGTAACGCTCTGACCTAGCAGATCTCAAGGAGGGGTCTTTTGGTGTCCTGGGGTTGCAAAAGATGCTGGAGGTTGTCACGGAAACAGTTGGAGAAGACCAGGGGGAGAAGCCAGCAGGAAAACTCAGTGGATTAATGACGAGGTGCAACATATTGTCTGACTGCTGCGGATGTTAGCTCATTTCTGAACACTTTGGTCGGGAAAACATCTCCATGTTACTAGTGTAAAAAAAGTCACTTGCCTAGGGAGAACAGATAAAATGTTCTGGGCCACAAAAATGATCAGAGGGCTGGAACATGTCTCCTATGTGGAAAGGCTGAGACAGCTGGGGCTGTTCAGCCCGGAGAAGGCTCCAGGGAGACCTCATAGCAGCCTTCCAGTACTGGAAGGGGCCTACAAGAAAGACGGAGAGGGACTTTTTACACAGGCATGTAGCGACAGGACAAGGGGTGACGGCTTTGAACTGAATGAGGGTAGCTTTAGATTAGATATAAGGATGAAATTTTTCACTATGAGGGTGGTGAGGCACTGGCACAGGTTGCCCAGAGAAGCTGTGGATATTCCCTCCCTGGCAGGGTTCAAGACCAGGCTGGATGGAGCTCTGAGCACCTTGTTCTAGTGGAAGGTGTCCCTGCCTATGGCAGGGGGGGTGGAACTAGGTGAGCTATAACGTCACGTCCAACCCAAATCATTCTATGATTCTTTAAAAATTTCTTTAAGCTGTGTAGTATTTGCTACAGCTTTGGGTCTTAGCAAGTGTGCCGAGTCCTGTGGAAAAGAATGCTTTTCCTTACTGTTTGGTTCCTAAGCGAAGTTCCCATTGGTTTCAGTGAAGAGCAAAGGTACCAGGTGGCTCCCCAACAGGGAACTATAGAGACTGACCATGGAAGAAATCGGACTGCTTATCTAAATTCTTTATACCTGTAACCAAGATGTCAGAAGTTTGTACCCATCACTGAGAAGACAGTGTTTGACATCATCCTTGTCTGTGTGGTTAAATATTTTGAATAAGATGATCTGCAAGTTTTATGGGGGCTTTGGATCCAGTTTTCACAATCATATGCTTCCTTGATAAAAAACACAATTTCCTGCCTGCTTTTATAATATTCCTCCTCCTTCCTATGGCTATTCTACTGGTTTCTTAGTTCAGAGATATGACTTTTGAAGGAGACCTATCAAAAATAAAATGTCCAAAGATTAGGCCAAGTCTTAGGTTTCATTTTTGATTAATATTAATAAAATGTAGATACTGATATTTCTTTTCTCCTGGCTTCTATGTGTGTTGTTCTTTTGATTCTAAATTCTTCAAGGCAATCATACATAGCTATAAACTTCTTCATACATATAAACTACTTCATACATAGCTATAAACTTCAGGCTATGATCTCAACTGGTTCTGCCTTAACACAAATATTGATGCCAATTTTTGATGCTGGTCACAGAAAATAACTGTCCTGTCATTAAAATGAGCTGGATTTAAGCAGTAGCTATTCAGAATGTGCTGGAGATTTAGTCCTGTGGGCTTAGGTCACAAGCCTGAAACATGTGATACTGAGTGAGACCCACATGGGTAAGAGCTGTAAAGCCAACTCATCCAGATAGAACTGTGGTTGACCCTCCTCAAAAGCCTCGCAGATGAAGTGATCACTACAAAAGGAAGAAGGGAAAGGCTACGGTAGACAGATGGGACCGTATCCAGTTTTATGCTGTGTCTAGGGCCTCAGATTGCCTTAATCCACCTGTAGAGGCAGTCTCAGGATTGGGGCCTTTGCACAGTAATAAAAATAATAAGGCAATAAATAATACTTGATTTAGTGTACTACATTTAGCTACAGCTTTGTGCTGTTAAAAGTTTATGCTACTTGCTCTATTTAAAGCCCTATAATTAATAACTGGTTGTAAAAACTAAAAAAGGGTTGACTAAAAATCTCTGTAAAGATAATATTGACATGCTAAAGGAATTACAGTTGCCATTTAAGATCCAGCATGACTGAATGTAAAATCTTGAATTATAGCCAAGTAATACTGTATTTGTGAGTACATCTGTGCCATGTTTTCTCCTGTTTCACATAGGTTTTCTAACACCTCTTAAGCATTGTAGGGTCAGATCTTTTAGCAACCGTCTGGGCTGGGTTTTCAAAGAAACAGAGCTGTAATTCCCTGCAGTGAGTTTTTAACTCTTAGTACCTGTTTTCAAGTTTCGTAATGGAAAAGAGTTAAAACACCTCATTTTGTCTCTCCTGTCCAGAGCTGAAACATCAGGTCGCTGTCTCCAGTGGTAAGTTTTCTCTGCCAGGGGTGACTGATACCATGAGTTTCCAAAAATGTTTTAAAGGACTTCTGTAGCCGGTGTTGCTGGATGTCCTTTCCACATGTCCCATTGCACATTCTATGTCCCAAGGGTTTAGAAATGCGTACTGTGTCGGTTGACCAGGGATTATGTTTTCTAGTCTTTAGGGGCGCTCCTTTAGCGGCCACTTGTTTTGAGAAAGTAACCACGTTTCTTCTCAGAACTTCTAGGAAAGAAATGGTACAAGTGCAACAGTTACTTACTTCACCTGCTTACAAGAGCTGTGTAGAACTTTGTCCATAAACACACCTCTAATGTGTTTCTGTTACAGAACATCAAGGATCCCTGTGTGGACAAGAGCCATTTCTGGACAGGCAGTTGCCTGCTGTGTCTCATGTGACAGCTTTCTAGCTGACAGCTTTTACCAGGAGGTGCTGTCCCTTGCGCAACAGAACAACGTTGTCCCTGTTTTATGGATGGAGGGCCCAGCTGATATTCTGGGTGGAGGAAGGCGGGAAATTCCCACAAGCTCACCTTCTCCAATATATACGTTCAGCAGATTTTCACAAGGGGAATTAAAAACTTTGGAGATGCTGTTAGCTAGATTTCACCCTGTTGCTCCAGTACCTTCTAGAATTCAAGGCCCACAGATCTTTATTCCTTAAAGAGCTTTCACCATGGAACTGAAACCTTTAATTAGCCTTGCCTAGTACTCAAAATCTGGGCCAGGAGACAAATTTTGGTGGCTGGATTATTTAAGCAGCAACTATGAGAGTGCTGGCTTATTTTATTTTTTGCGGGAGAGGGAATATTGAAGCCATATGTCCTCTCATCTCTACTATAACTCTGAAAATTAGTATTGTTCATTTGGCTTAACATGCACTGTTTCAATGTGGAAGTTCCCTGTTTGCATAACTAATGTCAGAGTACTGTATACGTTTGCCTCTAGTTTTATTTGTGGTGTCCTTCCATCCCTATAAAAGGTTTCATAGGAAAGGGTCCAAGGACATCCGTTTGGCTGCCACATCATCAGCACATAGAGGTGATTAATAAAATACCTATAGATTATCAGCAAAGGCATGAAAAGGAACATGGAAATATCAGCTTCTGAGGGTATTCAGAGAAAGGTTCCTTTCTTTCCAGGCTATTAGACTAATTGGAAACCTGTTTTGCCTTGCTAACAAGTCCTTTGCCTGGTACATGTCTAGCACTTAATTTATAGTTTTGCCTTGTCCAAAAACTTTGGAAAGTGCAGTTCATACAGCAGCGGCCATGGCAGCTGCTTTGTACTTCTATAATGTGACTCAGCGATGCACATACGCTAAGGGAGCAGCCTTCTGATAATCCGTATTTCAATAATCAGGCTGTAGTGCGCTGATTCAAATCCAGGGAAGAATGGGCGGAGATGCTCAGTGATAACAGTTCAATTAATTCCTGCTCTCTCATCAGAGAGTGTTAATCTTCGGCAGGTGACCTCTGTGGTGTGCACACCAGCAAGCAAATTTACCTCAGGTGTGAAAGAAGAAGAAACTTGGACTGCATGAAGAGTAGGTGGGTGGGACGTTGGGTGAAAATTTCTTGCTGTGTATCTGTAAGGGCAAGCATGCAGCTCACTTTTTTCTTCCCAAACTTCATCCTGAAGAATGCCTCTGTCTGCCCCGGGGCTGATTTAGAGCCCTTTCTGCTGTCTGATCCTTTGTATGGGTGACTGCCCCATTCTTAGCTGGTTGGTTTTAATTCCTACTCTGACAGGGTGGGTTTCTGGTGGGTAAGGTGAGGAAGTCATGCTGTAGGGTCACAAACTCTCAAATGCAGTTTGTCTGGAACTGGGAGGTTACGGCAACTACAGAAAAACAGACTTTTAAATAACAGTGCAAGATATACACCTACAGGCAAATGCTGCAACGATGCGAGTGAGCTGCACCTGACTTTTGCTCCTCTGTATGAGTGAATTGCTTTGCTGTGAATTTGGACTAAAGGATTTAATTATAAAAAGTGAGCTATAAGCCTGACTTGGCCCAGGTGCTGAGCATCTGAACAATTTATCCAGTCCTTTGCAAATACCGAAGTTGTGGCACATAGAAAGTAAAAATGTCTGTCTCTCTCTGTCTCTCTCTGTCTCTCTCTGTCTGTCTCTCCTTTTATTATTTCCCTTTTTCCTGAGTCATTGCCCACTGCAGTCAGCAGGTGTCAATGCATTACGGATCAGGCCCTGTTTGAATACTTTGAGAACTGAAAGGTCTGTGTTTCACTCGTGGCTATATGGCACCTGTGAGTCATAGGTAGGTGGGTGTCCCCTAATGAACCGAAGTCCCCCAGGACACTGTGCAGATGCTCCTATCAGGTCAAGAGTCTTTCAGCTATATGGAAAGTCAGGGACTTTGGCCTTGAGCCTGTTCTTAAAATACAGAGTAGCTGTTCTACTCACCAGAATTAGAGTTATGAGGAGAGGGAAAAACAAAATGCCAAAACAAATAGTCTATCTTTTAATTTTAGTAACTGGAATTTACTGTAAAATACAGGGTGGGAAGGTACAAAGTTTCCTTTTTCACTTAATGTTCACTGTCTTGATTTCATACAGACACCTTTTTCAAGAGGTCTTTCTCACCAACAGCTGAAAATTTCTGAACAAACTCAGCAAGAAGAATTTTCTCTATTCTTTTTTTACTAACGTAGAAATAAAATGAAACTCTGAATTGTTATGTGTTGCTATGCTGCTAGACATACAAATGCCTGGAGGGGCCATTGATACTAGGAGCAAGGTTGGAGGGCAAAAATGCTTCTCATACGAAAAGAGTTGCTCAGCTGAGCTGGGCAACTCTGATTAACAGTATGGAGGGGAAGGCCTGGCTCACCTTAGCAGCTAAGCACGTGAAAAGGTTGGTGGATCTGTATCGTAAAGACTGCTGCCCTCTTCCCCTCACTCTGCTGTCAAAGGTAGTTCCTACATGGTTGTTTCCCCGGATAATTGTGTTCCCTTCAGCAGTTAGTACACTCCTGGTAGATCATCAGAGGACAAAATCATTGGTAGGACTCTTTACCAAATCCAGCAGCAAAGCTGATTGACAGCTGCTGCTCAGCGGTAATGGGGCCCAGGAAGGGCTAACATCTCTTGCAATGTCTGGGTAGTGACGGACTTCATGCATAGTCATATACACTGAGCTACACAGTCATGTGCTCCAGCACAGACACCAGGTCCAGCAGATGTTCAATTTCCATCCCTACTTTCATTGTTCTTTCTTTGGGGGCCTTTAGAACATCACATGTTAACAAGAAGACAGCGAGTCCCTTGCCGCTGCTTTAGCATATCTGGAGAGCCAAGCAGCAGGGCGCTTCATGTGACACCAAGCTGACAGAGGCTGTCTGCCGAGTCTCCCCACGTCCCCTTTCCTGCCCTGTAGGAGGGCACTATGACCAGGCAGGCTCTTGTCGTTCCATGCTGGAGGTGACTGAATCCACCTTCTCAGGCTCCTGGGGCCAAGACCCCTGCCTTTTCTGCACCTAGCCTGGGATGGACAAGCACGTACTCAGACAACAGTAAGTGGCTCCTACTAGAAACAGCCCAATAGCGTATTTTGCTGTGCTATATGTATGTATGAACCTGTATCCCAATAAAAACTTGTATCCCCCTGCCTCAACCAAGAAGGGTGGTTGAGAAACTCCCTGTGCTGTATAGGTGTCAGGAATTACTCCCCTCCTGCCTGTCATGGCTTGGAAGAGTAAGGGGGATGTTTTGCTCACAGTGGGAAGCTCAGCTGAGCAATGATCCTTTTGCTTCTACTGATTCTTGGTTAAAAGTCCTTGCATTAAAAAGCCCCTTGAGATTAGAAAAAAATTTATGTCCAGGAAAGCTAATATCTAGATTTAATATTTATTTTCTGATAAGCAATAAAGCTTGATTTTAGTTTTATTCTTATTTGCCAAGTGAGAAGAGCTAAATATGTAAGTTTTTAAATAGAGGAAAGAGGCGTTAATGTAGAATGCGTCTGGAGAGAGCCACTTTTTATGACTAGCAATTAGCATCTTTTTATTTCATTACTTCTGTTATTTTAATTAGTTGTGAAACCACAACTCTGAGTTTTTGTTGCCTGAAAAATCAAGTAGTTGTTTTACAGTTTTAATGATGAAGTTGAAGAATTTGCATACATAGTTTTGATCAGGGACACAAATTAAAGTCCAAAACATTTGGTTACTTGAGGGTGTCCTACCGTGAGGTAAAGGGTAAGATCTTCCTGTTGCTCCTGGCTGCTGTATTTTTTGCTTACTCAGCAAAACACAGTTGCAGTTCACAGACCAAAGACAGCAGGACACAAATATGCAACTAATAACGTTTCTCAGCTCAGAAACTGTGGGTCTTTAAGCCAAAGAAAGAAGGCCATTGTAGTACAAAGAGGTCACTTTTTACAGCAGGCTGCCAGGAGATTTCCAGAGAAGTTGAAGGGAGGATGGCAGCATGCTTGTTTGAAAGCTGAGTGCACCGTGTCAGAAATCATCTTACTGTATGAAGTAAGAATGTGGATGAAAACAAATTTGGGTTTACCCTGCCAGACCAGGATCACGCAATGACCTTATACTTTAGAGACAAAAATATGGCTGGGGAGTAATGCTGTGATTAATTCACTTTGCACTCCTGGATTTCGTAGACTGCGGCTGAATGAGCTGCATTCTTCAGCTCTCCAGGCAAGGAGCTTGATTCCTCCATGTCTGAGGCTTTTTTTATGTGTTTATATTCTTTTTACTCTTATCACTAGTGTTTTGGTACATTTGTATTACTAAAAGATAATAAACTCACTAATGAAGATCCTTGCCATTGTTAGCACGGGTTCAAGGACAGGTTACAAAGGTGTTTGTAAGAGCTTAAGAATTACCTACACTGGAAATACTGTACCAAGTGTCTGGGCCCACTGGAGGTCATACAGAGACAGGTGAGACAGAACACACCCATACTTTCAGAAAGTTTGAGAAACGCTGTCCTAGCACTTTCCTTCATTGTTACCTTCTTTCCTTTCAGCTCCCAATTTTGTTCTGTCTTATCTTCATTGCATTTCTGTTCCCTCCATGAAGTCTATTGTTTTCTGTCTTCTCTTTATTTCTGTTTTTCTTTACTTATACCACTCTTTCTCTTTTCAGCTCTGGTTTTATAGTAGTCATAGTTGATAAATGTCACATAACCAGTATCTTCACCCTGTTCATCTGTGTAACTTCTTTTCCATAGGGACCATTCTTGGATTACCCAAGTACCATGCTTGCTTGGTTATAAAACAGTAAAAGAACATTTCAGTTGCAAAGGCAATCAATGACATGTAGTCAAGCAATGATAGACTAAAGCACAGGGAAATTTATATGTCATCTTTTCTTTTTTTCTCACAGCTACTGGAGTTCAGCTCCAGGTTGTGCAGAGTTCACCAGGGTTCACCAGTGGCTGCGAATTCTTCAGTCCCTGTGTTGATAGCCAGCCTCCATCCCATGCTGCTCTCATTCACCTTTGCTGCTACCCTGCCTCTCTCTTTCACCCCCTGTTCATAAATTCTTCCTGCAGTTCTGTATCTCCATTGCTCAGTTTTTGTCCTCTGCTGCTGTCTTCTATCTCCTGTTTATAATCTCAATCTCTTTCCAATTTTTCTGTATCCTTGCCCTGTTCTGTTCTGTGCAAGCATCCTGTTTCTCTTGTGCATGACCTGAGCACCACTGAGGGAGGATTTCTGCTCTCGAGTGTCCACTCCAGCATCAAGTCACACACAAGACTAGACAGGAATTTGTCCTGCACTCAGGAGAGTTGGAGCCTGTTCACAGGGCTCGACTTCTGGTGGCTTTCTGCACTCTTGGGGGAGGAAGAAGGCAAAGTAAAGGGAGTGAGGGAAAGCCCACAGTCTGAAATTGCTTGAAGTCCTACCTAGGCTTTGTGAGGCACTGCCACAGAGCGCCCCTCTCTCGTGTGAGAGAAAAAGAAGCTACTGAAGAGAAAGCCCTGCTCCGTGCCTGCAGACCCAGGTAGGAACACTTCACTGCAGACAGACTCTCTGGACTCTTAATAAGTTTTGATTGTATCTGTGCATGGAGAGATTTTTCAAAGCCTCTAACCAAATGCGGGAGAAATTTCCTGGGAGCTTTAAGATGCAGATCACTGCCACACGCAGGAGAGAGAGCAAAGGAAGGGAAACAGCCCTGCTGAATTTCAAGTGTCATCTTCAAAAGACCTCCCTATGAAATGGTTGAACCAAGGATATTTTTCCTTCTTGCTCTCTGAAGTAGTCAGGCTAATCCTTGCACTGTTTTCCAAAGTATTCACCTTTTCTCCCCACTTTCCTGGGGTTAGCTGAGGTTTAGAAAATGGTGCATGTGAAGATGGTGGGATGTCTGACTATCACTGCACCTCCACGAGCTTTATAAAGTAGTCCAGCCAGACAGCACTGTTTTTCAATGATATAGATGAAACACTACATGATTAAAAATACCTTCTTGCCTACAATGCTTGAAGGCAAGGTAATCAGTTTTGTCCAAAGTAACTCCAGGGAACTTCCTGACTGCTCTTCACTCATCAAAAAGTCCTCGGGAGCATCCCAGAGTAGAGACTTTAAGAAACTCATCCTACTCTCATCTTGGTGACTAATCGTTGTGTGATCTGATGCATTTCGTCACTGCTGAATGATGAGGCTGCCTTCATGCAACCATGTTTAGAGTAAGAAGAGACTGTTCAATCACGCAACGCACTGAACAGGAGGAATTAAATTTTCATCTGTTTTAATAGTGTGCAAAATACCAGAAAGGTTTAAATGAAGAGCTGTCACTCTGGAAGGGGAATGAGGAACAGCAATCCACTGGTCCCCTACCCCCATGCACACACATTATTCCCACAGAATGAGTCTTTCTCCACCTGGTAGGAGGAGGAGTATTTTCCATCACGGGACAATATAGAAAGTTAAACGTTCCTGAGGCAGAATACAAGACAAACTGACTGTAAGTAGCTTCCATCCCAAAACTGGCTATGTCTTCGGATTTGGCAATGGAGAAGCTTCAGTACTAATCACATTGCTTTGAGGCTGCCAGAAGAATATGGAGAGTACTGAGGACAAGAATGATGCTGGTGTTTGTGTTCATTTTCTTCCCAGGAAAGCTGCCTGTGAAAATGGAGCTATTAATGCTCATAAAGACATTTGAGAGGCGGCAAACATTAGAAAATTTGATTTTAGCTCAGTAAATGTTTTTCCTCCGTGGTCAGAAGATCTGTCTGTGTTGGTAAATAAAGTAAATAAAGTTGCATCACTTCATGAGAGCATTTTTGTGATCCTAATTTAACTTTCCTCTGAGCAAGTGCAGTAATGAAAATGTTGGCTATTCAAAAAAAACCTCAGCTTTCTACAGAAGATGTGAGGATTGTAACACCATGGACGGCCAGCGCTCCAAAGCTATTGCAGAAAAATGCTTACAAATGTCTTGGAGAGCCATGAGGCATGTGTTAATTAGGTAAATTCAAGAGGCTTTACTTCGATTTTGAAGCTTCACTTTTATCAAAGTAATTTTTAAGTGCAATTTTGAAATATTTTCTTCCAGATATTTAAATATTTTATAAGCATCTATCTGTTTTTTCAATATAATTTCTAATTAACTTTGTCAGAACTGCATTTTGGTAAATATTTAATCATCTAGTAATAAAATTAATAAGAAATTTTTATTCTCTCCCATTAGGACTACATTAGCTTTAAGAAATAATTTAATTGAGGCATGTCAAGTAAAATTTGAAGTAAGAGTGGATTATAGTTATAACTTCATTTGTGCTACAGGCTCAGGGACATACATCTTGTGTGGAGAGCTATGTACAAACATCTATACCTTCAGCAGAAACCTAGCTAGGAAGACTGGTTTGGCCTCCGTAGTAGTAGTATTCATGCTGAATAGAAAAATAAAGAAAGCCCACAACATAACCTTCCAAAATTTTCTATCAATTTGACGAGCTTTGCCTGATTTTCAGCCATAGGCAATTAAATCTATCCTGATGATGATCAGCATTTCCAGGGCTCAGTCCTATCCCAAAGCTTTTGAAATGCAATACTAGGAGATAGGACCAAGCTCAGAAAATTTTCTTGTCGGTTAGACTCCTGATGGGTGAGTTTGTTCCTCCCCAGAGGACTTGCTCTCTTTCTATCTGAAGCCCGCAGCTGGTCCCTCCAAAGGCGAGATCCCTCTTGCTCTGTGTCCATATGGGACAGCAGGTCCCCAGGGCTGGCCTGTAGGTACCAGGCACTTCTGCATCACCAGCAGTGTGGATGGGGATCAGTCTCACGTCTCATCAGCTGGTTGCTCTGCTCATGGGGCTTGTGACCGTACCCATGAAGCCATACAACAACACTTTTTGTGTTTTCCTTCTGCTAAAACTGAGATCAGCAGTCTCCTTTTGCCCTTTAAAAAAAGGGGGACTATTTACCAAGAAGTGAATGAAGACCGGTGCCTGAGCTGGCCACAGAGTTATTCTTTATAAAAACATAGCTACTTTGCGTAACAGCAGGAGCAACAGGCATCCATGATCTCTTAGCATCATTGTCTCTGATCATAGTGGTTTGGTAAATGCAAGAAAGTTTTAAAAAGGGATTACTTTAGTGTCATAGTTTAATGTGGCAGCTAGCAACTAAGCACTAGACAGCCACTTGCTCACCCCTCCACTTCCCCCTCAGCAGGACTGGGAGGAGAATGGACAAATGGGGGAATTTGTGGGTTGAGTTAAAGACAGTTTAATAAGACAACAAAGTAAAAACTAAGATTAATACTACTAGTACTAATACTGATAATAATAATAATTACTGAGATGCAAAACAAGCTATATACAACACAAATTATCTCACTACCCGATGGCTGATTCACAGCCAGTCCCTGAGCGGTAACTGTGGAAACCCAAACTCACAAATTTCGCTGAATTCCCAGAAAAGTTTGAACAAGAGAGGATCCAAACTCACAAAAATGAGAAGAGCAAAATGCCTCCTGCCCCCCCCCCCGCAACCGCCATTTATAAACTGAGCATGACATTTATAGTATGGAATATTGCCGTTGGCCAGCTTGGGCTGGCTGCCTGGCTGTGCTCCCTCCCAGCTCCTGCACACCTGCTCGTTAGCTGAAACTGGAAAAAGTCCTTGATTTCGTAGCAACAACCACAAACATCAATGTTATCAACATTCTTCTCCTACTAAATCCAAAACACAGCAGCTACTGAGAGGAAAATTAACTCCATCCCAGCCAAAACAAGGACACTTGGGGTGGTGAAGGAGACACAAACAAGAGTTTGAAAATTTGGGTTTTGGCTGTGGTGTTTATTATAAATAGATGAAATCAGAGCTAGAGAGGGAATGAACTTTGCAAAATGTTGGAAAAATAGAAAGTAGCATGATTTTGATCTCTTCATTTTTGACAGCATTTTCCTCTTCGTTTGTTTTATGCTTCTTGTGACTACCAGACCCAGTTGGAGCTGAGTCATTTTAATGAGGTTTTGAATGATTGTTTTCTACTGTTCTAATATGTCCTCTCAGGCCACTGAATTAGAGCAGAACATTCTCATAGATGTGAATTGAAGAAGAAGAAAAAAAGAAATGAATAAGTAAGAATTGCTGCTATATCACAAACACAAAAAACAGGACATCATTCCTTAATGCCAGGTGTGTAAAAGACCACACGTATATTCAAGAGCTAATGAGAAAAATGAATCTTCAGAGGAGAACGGCATAATTCTGAACTACATTTCTTGCCAGGACTGGATAGGATGGATTGGTTCATTCAGGACAAAGTCATGAATGTGTGTGGTGAATGGGTGACTGAGAGCTGTGCTATTCCCAGCAAGAAGTAGGGAGCGAGGTGTGGTGCCTCCTGGTGAAGTTTGTTCAGGCAGCAGTTGGTTATTCCTTTAGCAAAGCAACCGTGCCTTATTCTGCAGCCCACAAGATCTCCTGGGCAGTGGGTCAGTGAAGGCGAAGATGGCTCTATGCTTTCCCCGCTGTGTTTCTAGGGGAGATACTCTCAGTGGAGCACCTTGTTATATTCCCAAAAGAACAGTGTGCATTTGGGGATTATCCAACCTGGAACCGCAGAAGGACAGGATTTGGTAACGCCCTGCACAAGCACATCGCCAAGCATATCTACAGGAGACACATAAAACAAGCCAAACGCAGGACGCGCCTGCCCACCATGCTGCAGTGGGCAGTATCTCATTTCTCAGCAGAAGGCACTGGCGCTTGCTTTCTATGGTGAGCACCATGCAAAGCCTTTTATGGCAGGGAAAGAAGATAAATTACTTTCCAACCCACCCTGCAAACAGTTTGTGCCCCATGTCCGAGAGTGGATTATATGTCCTACTATTAGAGGCAGATATATTTTAATGTATTTTTTAATTAGGTAGTCTTCTAAAGAATTTGCCTCCACTGATTTTTAGCCTGTGCAGTGAAATGTCCTAAGAACCAGATGTGATATTGTGTGATCATAACAGTGTAATAAATAGTTAAATGCCTTCTCAGAAAACGGAAATGATAGTTTGATAGCTCTTTACCATGAAAAGTAGTTTTACTTCCAACCAGATGATTCTTTCAGTATTAAACAAAGCCAGATTTATCTAACACAAAGTAGCCATTTATAGGAACTGACTCTTGAAACCTTGTAATTATTCTGAAAACAAAATTTCCACAGAGACTGGGGCTTATTTCCTAGTTTTGGAGGAAAAATTTTCTGATTCAGTCCCATATAAATAAATAATATTTATGTCTATGTCTGAAAACAAATGCTTACCAGAAATACCTCTAGAAACCCGGGCTGATGGCAGTATAAAGAATAGATGAAATGGTTCAAGTTCCATTTAAATCAGGGGCTAGAAATATGCTTCTCAACCACAAACATGTATGGAGCTGTCTGCCGTGGGGTGTTTTAGATAAATATACTCTTTTTTTGATTCTGAACAGTACCATTTAGTCGGAATTTAGATTTATGATAAAGAAATATTATAGTGCAGTACACTTATTTTACTCTGTGTCTACTTTCTTATTAAGCATCACTCTACACCAGTAGAATTAGAATCAATCCACTGATTTGCTTTTATTTGTTTTCTTTGCTGCTTTGCTTGCTCATGGGTAGTGTCCAGAAAAGAGAGCAGGAGTGAATAACTTCTGGGCTCTCCCCTCCAGGGGCTAGACCTACCGCTGCGCACATCTCTCAGGATGAAATGCTAATCCTCTCGGGCTTTCACGATTCACAGGCAGCAGCTCCACCACAGAAATCCCACGCTGTGTCCGTTACGGTCAATTGGTAGGAGCTGTGCTCAGCTCTTCATAAAAGGACCTCTATTTTTTGTTGAAGAAGTTGCTGAGTAGATTGAAATACAGATGTGAAACGGCATCCTTGCAGGCCCTCCATCTCAGGCGCTTGAGCGGTGAATGCAGCCGTGTGCTGTGGTTTGGATGTCACAGTCCTCTGGAGAAGCTTACTGACCCTGAAGATAACCATGTTTTCGTTCTTTTGGGAAGAACGTTGGTTTGGTTACGTGTAGATTTCTAGGGCCCCTCACTGGACTTCAGCAGAAGACCATTACCAGGTACCGTGGTGCACCTTAGACTGACTTTTCCAGAGCAAGGAATTAAAATTTGCCAAGTACACACCTTGGTGGAGTGTTACACTCCCTGTGTTCAACTGCGGAGGGGTGTTTTTAAGGAATAAACACTTGCACTCAAAATATAATGTGAAAAACATAGGATGAGTAATTTTGGTAAAATTTAAGTGGCAATTATTGCATACAATCTGCAAAAAATATTTGCATAATACTATCCTTCCCTCTGTGGAAGACTCTCTTTTAAGGTACTTATAACAAACAGTTGTTATGCTGCAATTCAGGCATCTACAAAGCTTGAAAATGTCCCCTGCTGATGCTAGAATTTTTACTTTATTCTTGTTACAGCGTGACAGGTTGGAGCATGACTGGTCAGCTGCCAGGGATGGTTTACAGATCAGGTTAAGCAAGCCTGTGGTCCCACGGTACACTCAGATCCCAGCAGGTTTGCAAAGAAACTCAGTCCTTTCTTCTGCTCAGGTGAAAAAAAAAATCACTTCCAAGCTGTTTATTTTTCCAGTTTGCAAGAGAACAGAAGTTTCCTGACTTGTATTGCAGCAGGAGGAATCTGTCCTCTGTGTCCTGCTCCAAACTATTTCTCCCATCACCTTATGGAAGGGTTTACCTTCCTTTCCCACAGACACAGAAAACTAAGATGTAAGACATTGTAAGATTACATGGCACTGTGTATTTTTTTAAATTATTATTTTTATACAGTCCTATACACACATACATAAATAAGTCTCAAAACAGCGGTAATAGTATTACAGTTTCTATTACCATAGCAGCTAGAATGCAATGGTAGCCTCACACCCTTTTCTCTTTCTATATACATATATGTTGCCGTGTATGTGTGTGTATATATACGCACACACAGTGAGAGACAGCCTGTGCCCTGATGATGTAAAGCAGGCAGTGAGGCTGTGGGAGGCATGTGTCAGCAGAAACATCATCATCTCTGCTCTGCTTTACAGCTTCTGTGACCCCGACTCCGGAAAAGATGCGTGTAGGTTCTTAAGCTTACCTCCATACACGAAGCCATGCTAATAAATCCCTATCTTTTAAGGAGCTCTTTAAGCCTCGCCGCAAATTTTATTCATGCTTGCTTACATGATTAAGTGCTTTTATAAATTGGGTCCTAAATCGCTGGCCAAAGCCGCCCGTAAATTTGCCTTCAGGGCAGGTATAAGTGAACACTAGGCGAACGCACGCCGCCCTCCAACCACCTTTCCATCCTGGTATTTCCAGTGACTTTAAATACAAGAATAATCAATAACTGCCCAGCACTTGCGTACTTTGCCATGTGCATGACCACGTCCCTTTGATACGGGCATCGGATTTACGTTTTTCACCACAATTACAGGCTGTCTGCTGAGCCAGTTCATAGATTTGCTTCAATACATTTGTGTTACAGTTTCATCATCAGCTGGCAATTAGAACCTTTTTCATGATTAGATAGCAACAGTGTAGCTGGATGCTATTACAGAATTTCTTCAAGGATGACAAAAATAATTTGTTAATAGGCTCTTCCTTCATCAATTGCCTGTTTCCTCTGGGCTGTCAGAGTCCTGCCTTAGTGGCCCTGACCAGCCTCACCTGGGGTCTCCTCTCATACCCTGCTCACGGGCCCAGGGGCTCTATGTAAGCTCAGCCCTGGTCCTTTAGTCCCTGCCCAGGCTGTGCTGGGGACAGTGCTGGTCTCCAGCTCAGCCATGGCTGTGCTTGGCCATGGACCCCCTTGACCCAAGCCTGAACTTGCAGACTGACCTCCTGGCTTGACCTTGGACCTGCATCATCCCCATGCACTTCCCTGGTGATCAGGTCTCTTGGTTGGACCTGGGGACCATTTGGGTTTGCAGTTCTTCAGCAGAGAGAAAAGAACAAGAAGCCTATTACAGATGACAGAAAGAAAATCTGTAAAATGCATCTGCAAATGTGCTTTGAAAACAAGCTTTTCTAGTTAATGATACATACACAGTGTTCCAGCTGTATATTTCTATTTTTCCCTTTGCTGTTCACAAAGTCTAAAAATAGCAGTTGACTATTCTGCAGCTATTTAGGGGAATTAGGCTTATAAATCCTGGACAGATGTACAGTATTTTGATAGGTGGGACCTTCATCCTCCAAATAGCTCTCTTTTTAGAACTAATTTTATCCTTTATGGATTTTTTTAAGAACAGTCGTGAAAGGAAGGTTTCATAGTAGTGATTAAGTCTGAGCTGAGGATAGGCAGACACCAAGCAAGATTTTTACCTATGACCCTGCTGTTGTTGCAAAGTTTTTTCAGTCTCACCTGTGTTATTGCTGCACTGGCTTCCACAGCTACTGACGTAATGAATGGTCCCCAAGAGATGCATGTTAAAGTAGGTGCTTTTAAATCAATAAGCAGGTGGATCTGGTGAGGCTGAATAGTCCCTACATGGATTTAGAAGTGTTTGTTTCTTCCACTCGCATTGTACAAAGGCTGGAGACAGCCTATTTTCTCCAGTCTGTAGGCAGTGCTAGGATCATCCCCTCCATGGGAGAGTTTAGGCTCGGGAGGTCTCACCTTTCACAAAATTAAAGATTCTAGACTTTTTGTGTGCAGAGCTGGGATCTACAGACCCCATATAGCTTTCTTCACTTTTCTTAGTGGCAATGAGTAGAAAGAATATCTCCTGTCTGATTTAAGGTTAGAAATTCTGGAAGTAGTGACTCTGGAAGTAAATTTAGACTAGTTGGTTCAAGCACGATTTTGGTGATTCTCCAAGAATGTAAGAGAATGAGAAAGATCTTCATTACTAAAAAATAAAATTTAAAAAAAGGGAAATGCTTCTGCTATGCCAGAAACATACTAAATGAAACCACAAACACATCCTCTCACCCCGCCAAGTACTTTGTGTACTTTGTATTCCCCAAGCAATATTATCAGGGTATAAAAATGTTTTCTGAAATAATGTCAACAAGCAACATAGTTTTCAGAGAATAATATAGAGCCCAACAAGGGGAAGGAAATTACAGTACCTTATTTTAAAATTAAAGGTGAGCAGATCAACAGATATGAAACCTATCTGTTTGCAGCTTTCATTAGACTGTGTTAGCACTTAACAGAAGGAAACAGGAAGGAAAAGATAAATACAGCATATATTAGTGTTAGGGAAAATGGTGAGTGTGCTGGATGAATGAAATCACTCAGTAAAAAAATATGAAACACTCTTTGATATTCAGATGAAAATATGGTGCATTTCAAACCACTACACAAGATGGACCATTTGTTAGGAAACTTGAGGTCTCAGGAAATGTAGATTTTTCATTTGAAGTCCAATATAGAGAACAAGTCAGTACATGAATTGGAGTGCAGCAGATGTGTCAGTCAGCCCACTGCAGTACAAAATATTGTTAGTGGGAGCTGTTCTGACTTTGGTGAGTCCCATAATTTGGTCCTCTGCACTTTATGATAGTGACAAATTATGTTATCACCCATAAAACAACCTTCTCTGATTTGAGTGATAAAGGAGAGGTTGATTACTTTGCAGAGTCACAGAATTGCAGAGGTTGACAGGGACCTCCATAGGCTATTTTCTCCAACCCTCCTGCTCCATCAGGGCCACCTAGAACCAGTTTCCCAGGACTGCATCCAGGTGGCTTTTGAATATCTCTGAGGAGATATTCCAAGATACTCCAGTTTATACTGACTTTTTTTGTGAACATTTTGGGGTTTTTCCTTATTGTCCTTTTTTCCTTATGTATCTTTATATATCTGTGTGTATATATAAACATGACATACACACAAATATATGCGTACCTGTGTATAAATCAGAGCTGCACAGAGATACCTGGGCAGGTGAAAGGCACCAAGTGGGCTGGGTGCTGCAGAGCTCCCAAAAGCCAGCTGCACAGGCCAGCAGATAAGCCACATCCTTTATGTCTACCTAATATAAACCAAGAAACAAAACCCCTTACATAACTGCTTTTTTACAGATAATTTCCACATGCAATTTTAAATAAAGGAGTACAGTAGGTTTCTCACCAGTTTATAACCCACTACAGCTGAGCCTTCTTCCCAGACTGCTCCCACTACTGTGCTGGCCCCTTTATAGTGTCACAAAAAACATTCATGCAGCTGCAGTCAGTTTAATCAATAATTAATCCAGCTTAAAAAAAACCCTACAAAACACCACATGCTGAAAGAGTCCCCCTTCCTTCATCCCTTCTCCCAGGATCAGTTCCCTGAAGAACTGTATAAGCATTGTACCGGACCAGGTGGCCAGGCAGGAGGAAGGGTAGCAATGAGGTAGGTCAAGACTACCCTCTTTATGTGATAGTCTCATTATGATCTGATAATGGAACAAAGCATCCCTTTCTCAGAATGATTTACTATTATTAGACCACCTAGATGTATGTAGAACAGCAGCTAAAAAAACCATAAAGCATCCTACACGGTACAGAATACTTCAGTGGCATTTTAACATAAGGGTACCTCATACAAGTAAGTACCAAATAATACATCAAAATAAGTCATGATGCTTAAGTCTTATTTCTGATATATGAAAGCTAGAGTGTGTAAACACAGTACAGCAGTATCTCTTCCTGCCTTTATGATCATGGAAAAAAAGACAGCAATATAGCTTTTCTATCAATTCCTATTAACTACATTTTGTCCTATTAGCTAGGTTTTTTTCTTGCTTGTTATCACTTATGCTGTGCATAGGCTGAATTCTCAAACCAGAACGTTTAACATCAACTTCTTGGTTCTTACTCAAACATGCAAATGAAGGCTTATATTTCATGGATTATATGTCAGGATGAGAACCTATTATTAAGCACTGTGGTTTAGAAACACTAGCCCATCTGACATGCTGATGTTTGGACTTGTCTAATAAACAGTGGGCAATATTCACAATTTCCATCCATTTTGTGGTAATGTAATTTTCTAGCAATCAAGGCACTCTTAACAATCTCTCCTTTATTGTACTGTGGGTTACAACTGAAGCAGTTAATATGAGCGATGCCATAGGATGAATGCTAAAAGCAGACTCTTCAATGTTGTATTTGGCATCACACGGAAGAGCTGTACTCAGACAGGGCTAACCTGTACTGCTGGGAATGCAGCAGCTCTATAGGATGGAGCTGCAACTATTGATAAATTGCCTGTCTGGATTCTTTTTGTCCTTTGGCCTTAGTACCGTTGGGTGAATACATACCAGAATGGACAAAAAGGATGTATCAAACAAACAAACAAACCACCTACCCAGCAAAGTTACCACACGCTTAAGCCATGACACTTGGAATTTGGAGATGAATCAAAACAAATACATAAGAAAAGATTAAAACCACAGGAAAGACAGAAATGGAGCTGGTTAAAGCTTGCCTAGTATTTCAGCATTCAGTGAGCTGTTTGTGTGAAAGCTCTGCCAAAGATGTGTGAGCACAGAAGTGAGCAGTATGTTTTTCTTTCAAAAGAAAAACACTGATGTTCAATTGTGCAGCTGAAGTAAGAGGGGAGAAGGAACCCGCTAGTGAACTGTTTTGCGTGGCATTTTTCAGCTGTTCAGAGATGACAGTATCAAGGAAACTGAATGCAGAAGTACAAAAATGGGGAGGACGGAGTATGGAAACACTGTAGGAAGTGTGTCACAGAAAGGCAGTGAAAGCATGATACATGGAAGGAGCTATTCTGGCTATGGAGAGAGATGAGCACTCATTAAATAACTTGATGTTCATGTAAGCACTCCTCGAACATCCTAGTGAAGCTACAGAGTGATTTGCTCACTAGCAGAAGAGGCAGCAAAACTACACTAAAATTTAGAAGTCTGGTGGATGCCGAGTGCTTAATTCCCTTTGCTGTCAGTGAAGAAGCCTGAAGAAGAGAAGGCTGAGAGGGGACCTTAGAAATGCCTATAAATATCTCAAGAGTGGGTGTCAGGAGGACAGGGCCAGACTCTTTTCAGTGGTGCCCAGCGACAGGACAAGGGGCAACGGGCACAAACTGCAGCAGAGCAAGTTCCAGCTGAACACGAGGAAGAACTTCTTCCCTCTGAGGGTGACGGAGCCCTGGCACAGGCTGCCCAGGGAGGTTGTGGAGTCTCCTTCTCTGGAGACATTCAAGACCCGCCTGGACGAGTCCTGGGCAGCCTGCTGTAGGTGACCCTGCTTCAGCAGGGCGGTTTGACTAGATGACCCACAGAGGTCCCTTCCAACCCTGAACATTCTGTGATTCTGTGAAGCTTCGCATTTCTTTTAAGGAAAAATGGAAAAGGTGACTCTATGACACAGCTGCTAACAGAGCTGACATAGGTGACGTGGCACTGACAGTGTGGACAACTTTTAGCTGAGCTTCACCGGGTAGATTTCTCAGTGTGGAGAAGAAGACATCCAAGCTACAAGCCCAAGAAAAAATAGAGAAAAGCCTGACTTTTCTTCAAGTCAGGTAATTGCAGAAGACCTGAAAAAATAAATGGGCAGTGCAAAGCTCATGAGGTCATCGGGAACTCTGATAGCTGGGGAGGGAAGACGGGAAGAGAAAGGGCAGGGAAACTTCAAGAAGTGCAAAGACAAGGTCCCATCCCTGAAGGGCGGCTGAAGCAAAGAGGAGCTTTTGTAAATAGACCCTTCAATAATACAGAAAAGTGGCACAGAGCTGCCGGGGAGCTGGGCATGTGTTCTCTCAGAACAGGGTATAATCTTGTCTGAATTACTGAATTACAGGCACATAGTTAGAAAAGTAAAAAAGAAGACTTTATTAAATTGCCCACTATAACCTGTAAATGGACAGAGATGAGTCAGTGTCTGCACCAGTAAAAAAGGCACAAGGCCTTGTAGTACTTCCAATAAGAAGTGTGAAGTGATCTCAGTCATCCCCCAGGTCAGATCCACCCTTCCCTGTCACTTTTGCACCCTGCCTGTTCTTTCAGCGTCGCTGGATTTTTCATTATGCTGCACTCAGCTCTTTTTCCACCTCCACTTGTTAACTTTTGAATTTGTTTTGAATGACAGCCCTTTCTCAGGAGAACAGGCTCGTATTGCCAGTATACACTGGCTCTGCTCTACACCAGTAGCTTGTTCTTTTTTCCGTACAGCCACTCCACATCCTTATTCTTTCAGAGGGATTGGAGGGAGGTGGTTTGGAGCTGGAATAAGATTACATGGCTGCATTTTTCCCTCCGAACTGTTCCTCCTTTCAAGTTGCTTCTTTTCCACTAGGTGCCACTGAAGGCTAGGGGAGCAAATAAACCTTAGGAAGAGCATCTGCCTTGCCTGAATTCCAGAACTCCTGGGTTTCCTTGTAACTTAGGGGTGGGGTTTTAAAGTGACCTAAAACTTGTGGAATTGGATTCCTGATTATCTCCTGTACTGTTAAAGGCTGTACCTTTTCTGTACTAATCCCCGGAAAATGCAGTCTTTGGAAGCACATAATAAATGCACATACTGGAATTTGACAATGACATCACTGTGACCAGCTCTTTGTAGGACTGTGGGGACTGCTGCTCAGGCCCTGACCAGCTGGGCATGGCTCACAATTGCCTAGAGATGGCTTACAGTTTCTTAGGATCATGGAACACTAGAAAGGATAAAGCTATTTCTGTCTCTTTCTTATCCGGATCCAGTGCTGGCTACAAGAGCCATGCCTGGGACATTTGAGCTATCTGCAGTTGTCTTGCACTGCAGAGCAGAGAGTGATCATGAACATTTGCTAGAAATTTTAGCATCGATGCGTTGTTTTTTAAGACATCACTGTTAATGAACAGAAAATTTTATGGGGTTTTACCTGAGAAGTAAAATTAGAGTTGAAATAGATTTATTTTTAAAAGGAGAGCAGTAATAATACTGGTGTTGATTCAGATTTCCTCTAAAAGAGTCTTTTTTTCAAGTCTCACAGCTACAGAAAAGCTCAGTAAACTTTTCTTACAAATTCCCTCATTCCTTTTAAATAAAATTCTACTACATTCAGTCTACTCAAAATCAATCTTTATTCCACTCTGAAGTCATGCATTACAAGGGATATAGGTACGTAAAACCAGTATATAATCTAAAGTTTGCAGTAACATAATTATCAAGAAATTTATTCCAAAAAGACCACTTTTCTCGTAAACATGAGAAGAGTCAAAGTTAACTATATTTACTCACTTGCCCAGTTTGTTATGGCAGTACTCTGTGGGTCAGTAGATGCCCTCAACAGGCAGAATGAGCCAAAGAAAAAACAGATTTTAGCAGCCTTGCTCCCCACTTTCCCATCATCCACTAGTTATGAAGTGACCAGATGAGCTCAACCACCTCTTTCAAATCTTCTTCGGAAGTAGAGTCTGAGTATGGAGGTATTCAGAATGGTGTGTCCAGAGTGGCTCTGTCCACTCTCTAGCTGAGATCAAACTGCCTTAGGACAGCCTGGCAATGGAAGCACAGTTACTCTTCTAAGAACTTCAGGTCTCCTGCATGTTTGACTTCAGTAGTTGTGTTATGGGCCTCTAATAAGAGGTCATGCAACGTTTGTGGATGTGGTCCCACAAATATGACTTCACTGGCAATTTTGAAATTTTAAAGAAAGATTAAAAGGGAAAAGAAAGCCTCACAGTCCCAGGATGGTTCAGTGGATATAATGCTGGAGAAGGGATTATGACACTTGGTTTCCATTCTTGCCCTGTTGAATTATTTTTGACAAATCACTATGCCTCTCTGTTCCTCAGATTCTTTCTGTATGATGTACTGCTTGTAATTTCTTTCTACCTTTGCTCACTGTTTTATGATACACAGGTGAAAAGTACTCTAACAGCTGTGACATTCAATGTTGTCACAGCCATGCTAATCTGAGGGAAAGCCTAAGATGTGCCTAAGAGTTTGTATATCCAAGAACTTGCTCATTTTCTCTAGCTACTGGCCTGGTTAAGAAAAGGAATCCCACATCTACCAGCAATGCTGCCTTTCTTGTGGTAATTATTAAGAAAAAAAAAAAAAGTGCAACACTTTCAACACTAGAATTTTTTGTTATATTCACCTTGCAGCATGACAAATTATCTTCCCTTTCCTCTCACCAGATTCCTCAGTAGTCCCAATGCATGGAGCAATGACTTTTCCTCACAACTGCCCCTATTTTCCGCATGTCCCTTAACGTATTCACATTATTCCCAGTGAACTTAGTTTCTTCGCTGAACAGAATCCCAAGTACTATATCCTACCGGCTTGCAGAATACCATTGCTGTTGACAGGTGGGTTCTCAGCAGTGCAAAAGATACAGTGGGCCAAACAGGAACCAAAGTTTCTCAGATATGGGTAGCTCAGCTCTCAGCATATGTACAGCAGCACTTCCTACATGATTTTTTAATGTGCTGTTACTTCATATTCAAAGTTGCAAAAATCAGCACAAGATGCAGAGACAGTCTATATCATTTGCAGTAGAGCTGTGTTTGGGTGAAACAAGGATGTATAGATTTATTTTGTCTGACATCATACCCAACAGCTTGCCCCCACAGTCTCTGTGAGCTGTCAGCTCTGCTCATCCATCAACCTAAACAGCGTTCTGCTCCAGCAGTGTTATTATCTGTCTTATCTTCCTTTCTGTTGCACCTGGCAGAGAAATGATGCTTTTTGATGGATTTTCACTTAGGTCTATTGTTTTCCTTCCCCTCTCTTTTAAATAAATATCCTGTGAAGTGCAAGCTTGGAAGGATTTCAGAGAAAATTTTACTAGCAGGGATAAACAGAATTCTTTAACATTTATTCCTTTCAAATATTACTGTGTTTGTGCTTTGTATCAGTGTCTCTGTGTATCTGTGAACAAGTATACAGTGTGGAAGAAATTCAGAGATTCTTGTTTAGTCCGTATTGAGCATTTTTGCAGACAGTATCCTGCTGGAGTTGAAAGGAGCTGTGCAGAATGAAGTTCAGATAGTCTGTATAGCCAGAGAGAGCTCAGCTGACTTGCAATAGGGTAGAGTAAAAGTCCTCAACTCTGTTGTCAGTACCAAAATGGACTTGCTTTGTACCCTGTTAGCAGTGGGATCTGGGATCCTCTTCCTGTGCCTGTTCTCTGAACAGGACAGTGAGACCAGAGCAGTGGTCCCTGAATGTAGAGCAAGACACTTTCCATTCACAGGAACTGAAGATAACAAACTTAGGCTCCTTTCAAACCCCTACCTGTAACCAGGGAATAGGCAGCATGCTGAGGCTAGGCTGCTGAGGAGCACACGCCAACAGAGATGGTGTGGTGGAGAATTTATACAGTTCTGGAAGTCTGTGAGTGAGTGCCCTGTGACAGACACGACCTGCAGAGGGTCTGTGCTGGGCAGTGCAGGGAGGGCAGTGAGTGCCTGTTGCTCAGCACACCTACATCTTTGTGCCTTGTTTGCTCTAATCCTACCCCAGGACTCGCAGACCTGAGAGACAAGTTTGCAGACCTTGGGTACTAGGGCTGCTTGACAGGACTGAGAAAGGCTACATGCCCTCGTTGCAGCCCAAGATGGTCACTTTTCATAAGTCCCTCTCACCCACTGTTGGCTGGATTTGGTATCAGGAACCAAAGGGGGCTTTCCCTTTCTGTGGGATAGGTTGTAAGCAGTAAGATTTTCCACCGAGATCTCTACTTATTTAACTTCAGCTTCCACCTTTTCAACGAAGCAATGGGTGTCATGTTTTCTTCTATAAACACAAGCTGGAGCACATCTACAGTAGCTCAGGTTTCTGGGGATGACTGGATCAGCTTTTCCCCATTTCATCTATGTCCAAACAGACTGCAGGGATGGAGCCAGCATGCAGTGATAGCTTCAGTATTTTGCAAGGCCACTCAGCACTGCTTACACTGTTGCTTCTAGAGTGCCACAAAGGTCTCCCTGCAGCAATCCAGTGACTTCTGAGAAGAAAGTGGAAATAGACTTTCATCTGTTCAGGTCACTAGGAGCTACCACATGTCCCTTTAATGTTTAATCAATGATCTCTATTGCTTTGATATACAAAGCAAAGAACAAATATTGAAATTGATTAGGTAGAAGCATTCAGTTGAAACTGAAAGCTGCCACTGAGGGGACATGCCAAGTCATAAAGCTGATTTTCAGAAAACCAAACTTACAGCTTTTTTTTTTGCTGGTAATCTCAAATTAATTTCTTTATCAGCTTTTACAATGTCTAATCTTATGGGTATGTGAGAAGAAGATGGCCAGAATAAACAAATAAATGCAGAGGTAAGATTAAATATTGATTTCCGACATGACTGTGGGAGCTGCCTAAACCAGATTCTCCATAGATCGCTGCTGATTACCTACTGGTCCTCCTTAAATTCTCAACAAAGCTTGCTGTAATAAGAACACAAGCTACTAGTGGATGAGTTGCATCTTCATACTCACAAAGGTCAGAGTCTTGATGCAATAGGGTAGAGAAAAAGTCCTCAACTATGTAGTCAGTGCCAAAATGGACTTGCTTTCTACTGCTAGCAGTGGGATCTGGGATCTTCAATATCCCCTACCCTCCTATAAGGAGGTAGGAGGGGAAAAGTTTCTTCTACTGCCTTTATGTGAGCTTCACCACAATCACGGGCAATAAGGCAGCTTCATCTCTCTTGGAGAGCCTCAGCACTCTTTGTCACCAAACCTGTGAAGGCTGCCATGGAGCAGCCAAAGCAGCTGACTCTGTACCTGAATGCATGAAAGCGGCTCTGGGCTACAGTCACGTGGGCCAGCCTTGTTCAGAGCTTGTGGGAAGCCAGAAACTGAATTCTGACATCAGATTTTCTTGGAGTTCTCCATCTGACGTAGGACAACACAGTCACGTTCTATTTATCACTCAAAGCCTGTGGCAATTTCACATTCAGATCCTCAAGCAGAGTGCTGTTTTGGGCTGGGATAGAGTTAATTTTCTTCGCAGTTGGTATGAAGCTATGTTCTGATTTTGTGCTAGAAACAGCGTTGACATACAGGGATGTTTTAGTTCGTGCTAAGCAGTGCTTACACAGCGTCAAGGCCTTTTCTGCTTCTCCCACCACCCCACCAGCGAGAGGGCTGGGGGTGCACAGAGAGTTGAGAGGGGACACAGCCAGGACAGCTGACCCCAACTGAGCACAGGGATATTCCATACCATATGATGTCATGCTCAGTATATAAAGTGGGGGGAAGAAGAAGGAAGGGGGTGGACGTTTGGAGTGATGGCGTTTGGCTTTCCAAGTAACTGTTATGCATAATGGAGCCCTGCTTTCCTGGGGATGGCTGAACACTGCCTGCTGATGGGAAGTGATGAAGGAATTCCTTTGCTTTGATTGCGTGCACGGCTTTTGCTTTACCTATTAAACTGTCTTTATCTCAACCTGTGAGATTTCTTAGCTTTACCCTTCCGAGTCTCTCCCCCATCCCACTGAGCACCAGCTGTCTGGTGCTTTGTTGCCTGCTGGAGTTAAACCACAACAAGTGGTAATTTTAGGACCCTCCTTTTTTTTTTTTTTCCCCAGGTGGAAAGAAAATAGAATCTGGAGAAACGGATCAATGGGGACATGCAAGCAAAAGAGTTAATAGCATTAATCAGAAAGACAACAAACTCCATAACAAATCCTGCAAAAACCTGTTGTTAAATCCCAGCAGCTAATTGTATGTTGTTAGCATAACCTGCTTGCCAACTTCTAGATATGATTGATTCAAAGAGGCTCATTTTTATTGCAACTGTGTTTAAATGAGTTTATTTATTTAATAGTTTAAAAGCTGCTGTTAAAAAATCTTAATTTCAACCAAAAGTATTTTAACCTACTGCCTTTCCTTTTCTGACTGTCATAATTAAAAGGAGAGCCAGCTTATAACAACCGTAAGGAAGCCAGTTATGTTGAAAATTGCCTGTGGTACAGTAATGACTTGAAAGTGGGTAGCAATAAAAATGCATGATACATTTAGAAAGGTTTATGGTGACAGTTATGTACTTCTTGGAGTATCTGATCTACCATGGATTGCTTTATAGCCAGCATTGCCTATATGTAGTTTAGGAAGGACAGTGAATGAAAACCACTAGCATGCAAAAAGTTGATAATGGAACATATCTGCAAAATCTGAGCTGTTTCAGCCTGCTGGCTGCACATCAAACACTGTCAACAAAATGATATTTGTTAAATAAAAAAGGAAGCAGACAGTCAAGTCGGAGGTGACAGTTTGTGGGACCTTTTAATGATCTGAGGCAAGGGAAAGTAGGTCATCAGTAGACAAGTCAGTGGACTAAAAAAAAAAATTTAGTACTGATAGCCCAACATAAAAATGAAGGTGGGCAGATCTTCTGTGGAGAATACCTTCCTTTCTTGGACTGTGTAGCATTTAGCCATGATGACATTTAAACTTTCTTCATTATGCTTCTGAGCACAGAATTCGAAAAATTCACTCGTGATTTGGGGCACTTATTTTTCCAATTTTTGAACAAAAAAAGGACAGATTTTTGAAGGGCAGAGTTAAAATGGAGTGCCTCTAAAGCATTTCCATTTGGGCCACTCAGAATTCAATATCCCCCACCACTAGCCAGTTTTGACAAATTGGTGTGATGGTAAGAGCCAGCACCGACAAGACCTGTTGTTTCAGGTTGCGTACCAGTTCTGGAGGACACTGTCCTGCCAGCTGCGTGTAGTACATACGGTGAAATTCATGTTCTACCCTGTCAATAGCAAAGATTGCCTATCCTTGTGTTTCATTTTTTTCCAAAGAAATGTTAAATTTTGGTTCATAATCTCAAAACTGCATTTTATAACAAACAAAAAAAACAAACAAATAAATACAAGAGAGATTTTTAACTTGTTCTGGTGCCAAGAGGCAGTACTTTTCAGCACTGTGGCCATAAATATTTAAATGGTTATTATTAGCTAAATTCATGTTTGTTTGTTTCCCTGCAGATTAAAACAAGTTTTGCAAACCCTAAATCATCTCCTTATTTTTTTATTTTATAAACATTCTCTAACAAAGTGGATAATTCATGTCATTGATGATTTCTCTGTTTTGGGCTCACATAGATGTTCCAAATCAGCTACAGCACAGCGGGTGTGAAAACCTCCTTCTTGAGGAAGAGGTGGACACATAGCTGTTGTAGTCTCCTGGTGTCCCAACAGAGAAATGTTATAGCAAATAAACTATCCTGCTTTCAGTGGCATGTCGTAGTTAAGATCGTTGTTAAGACTTGTTGGGATTTGCTGTTACTGGAAGGTGAGGTTTTGTCCCTACACAGGCTCTTTCTATCAGCATGACGAGACTGATTCATGGCTTGTTGTAAGAAATTCTGTCCTGGCAACACTGAGCATCATGTCCAGTCTGGAGCTTGGAGAATGCCAAACATAAGCAGTGTGCACACCTGCGCTTGTTAGTGTGCACGCGCACCCACGGATGCCTCCATAGACTTCCATGGTGTGAGAACGGTCTGCGAGAACCTGCTTGTCCTTGTTCCTCACATCACTGCAGGGAAGATACAGGTTTAGTATGCCTGCAGGCTTGGAAAACAAGATTCTATCTGTAAGTCTTGTGAAGGTCACAAAAAAATCCCCAAAGCCCTAAGAGGCCTGCCTTAAGATAATATGTCTAGTGAACCCACTCATGCTACTCAGTCTAATACTGGTTTGGAGGTGCAGAGATCTGGGAAAGATAAGACAGCAGGAGTGAAAACAGGCAACGTGGCATTTCATCTGGTTACATTTTCTTTCAGTAGCGATTTTCTTGATTAACTTTGATTATTTACTGAGTATGAAAAAGCAGTAAAAAGACTGATTTTTCCTCTTTGTTCAAATTTGATACCTCCCCACTGACAGATAGTGAAGCTGGCACTAATGTGAGGACGACTTTTGGGGATAATTGCAGACTGAGGGCACAAAGATGCAGAGAAATAGTCTCCCTTTATTTGCTTGGTTTGCTTTTATGATTCTTATTTTTAACTCTGAGCCTTCTTATTTCAATGCACATTTTTGATAAACTTGGTGACATGGATTTACAAGTGAAGATTATTTTTCAGCTTCTATCTGACATCAAAGGATGTTCTGAGAAATCACATTATGTTTTTCAGCTTAAGATTTGTTTATCACATACATATATATAAATACAGTTCTGGACCCAAATCAGAGGCAGCAGAACATCTGTCTGTGATTAATCTCCACTAATAATCCCTTACTCTCCAATGAAAATTGCTTTTGGATCTAGCTGCGTGATTTGACTTGTCGCTACAGTTGCCTTCTCTTCCTTGATCACCAGAATACAGAATATTGCAACTTCAGTTCTGGGAATAAGTTCTTTCTGCCTTAATTTCTTGTTTGCTTGACTGTCAGAGGGGCACCTTCTCGATTCTCCTTACAGGCACAGGACATGGATGACTGTAGAGAAGAAACAGAAGAGCCGTTTGTGGCTTTCCAGACCAGGAACCTAATTCAGCTTTGTGCTGTGTGCTGTCTGGCTGCATTCCTAAGCAGCCAGCAGAGGTTTCTGGTGTGATGGCATCCCAGTCTGTCTTCCCAGTGCTGGCTCCAGCATGCTGGAGAGGTAGTGGAAAGCAAGGAAGTTATCACTGCAGCAATCCTACCTTGGCCAGTATCTGAGACAAAGAAATTATTTGCTATACACATCCATCAACTTCAAGACCTTTTGTTTCCCTGAAGCCCAGGAAAAGCTGTGTTAAATGGTGCCCATATTTTTTACAGCGACAAAGTTTTCATAACCTGGATAGGCTCTGCAGGGACATCTGGCTGCTCAGACTCTTGTGCCAGGTGGAGATGTCACACGTCCTTTTTAATTCCATTGATTTGGACCTTTGACATGTTCTCTGGAATGTGTTTTTAGGAGTCAATGACAGGGGTCGATCAAAAGGAAAAGCGTGCCCAGGAAAGCACTATTGACAGCAGTGGTCTTCCCCTTGCAAGTTCAGTTATTTGGGCTCCTTGGAGAAGAGGATGAGATTGAAAAGAGCTTGTAATGTTTGCATGCAACAAAAAAGGAATCTATGTGACTATTAATCTGGTGTTAACATTGCCATTGCAGTACCAGAGTATACGCACATATACCAATACATATATGGAAATTAATATTTTGAGAAGGTTTAGACTACTCTTTCTAGCCATGACAAGTGACAGAGTGCTACCAATTTCTCTGGATTAAGATGGTGCTTTTATGAAAAATATGTATCATGGTCAAACCACTACCTACAGCAATGGACACAAGTGTAATACAGGAACAATGAAAATTTTGTTTCACACTGTACCTTTAAAGTGTTTTTGGAAATCATGTAAGCAGAGTATCTGTATTTCTAGGATTCAGATTTTCAGAACATGTCTAAGTGGGAAAGAATTTCTATAAAGCTAACTTTTGGGTTAGGAAGATTATAAAAATAAGTAGTATATAATAATATATGTTTGCAGTGCATACCATATTTTTTATCTGGACTTGTTTTTACCTGTATGAAATAGTGACATCTCTTTATTTTATCATTCTTATTGCCTTTTTTTCCCCCAGATAATTTAGATGTTCATACCTAACCAACAGGAACCTGCCTGTCACATATTATTTTAAAGAACATCAATGATATTTCTAATCAGTCAGGGTTTTGCCATAGACTGGCTTTTTACTGGTAAATTTTTTTAAATTTTTATTTCAAGAAGATCAAACCTGCATTCTGATGGAACTTTCATTCTACTCTAGGTTATTCTCTATTTAAATGAATGATCAGAAAATCACATTGCTGGACCAAATTTTGAGAAGTATCAACTCAAAATGACATGTACTCCAGTTTTCCAGTGTATGATCAATAAAAAAATATAATGAGGAAAAAGAAAAGAAAATAAAATGCCTATGTCTTGAGTTGACTGCTTGGAGTATAAAATAATACCCCTATTATTAGCACTTACCTTCATTACTCGAAAGAGCCTAAATAAATAGACAAAGAAAGTAGATTTCCAAATTGCTCTTCATCCTGAGACCATCAGTAGCACCGAAGTTGTGACATCAGCCTTTTACAAGGCTGATTCAAGCAATGGAACTGAAAAGTACGGAGATTATCAGCTTACAAATGGTGTGAGGTGAATGAAATATGTGACCTGCCTGTGAACCTTAAATGCTTCAATATGTTTGGAAGTCCAGTGGAGGCTGATAAGATTTGATTGATTGTGTTTGAAGAACTATTGGGACCAGTAGGCAGAAGTTAAGCTTGTAATGTCTCAGCCATCTAGCACAAACTTGGATTGTAGTTTTTTTTGTTCAGTTGCAGCTTTTTCTTTAAATTGGAAAAGGACTTCGGAGCTATGAGGTCAGTAGGCCTCACCTTAGTCCCTGGAGAAGTCATGGATCACATTCTCTTGGAGTCTATTTCCAAACATGTGAATTGCAAGAAAGCAATCAGGAGCACTCAACACAACTTCACCAAGGGCGAATCCTCCTTGACCAAGTATGGTGAAATGACCGCCTCCGTGGGTGAAGAATGTGGTGGGTGTAGTGATTCTCTGATGAGCACTTGCTCGTTGTTGTGAGTCTGGATGGGACATTGTCAGTCCCTGAAGTTGTGACATTTCCAAGAAATCTGAACACTAATTCTGAGAAAGAAGTAGCTAAGTGCTGAAGTCACCCTCTTCCAAAACCTCCAGAGTCTTCCTTTATGTCCATCTGAGGTCACCAAACCCAGCGGTGACTGTGCCACTCACATCATAAACACACTCATTAAAAAACACAAGTGGTGTTGGCATCCTGTGGTGTTTAAATATAACCAGAGTAAGTTCTGGTGCGAACACAAGCGCGCATACAGCATCGCTGAAAAATCCAGACTCTTCTAGTTTCCAAAGTAAATCATCTGAGTCTGCAGATTGTATTGCTCATTAAGCCTTACTGGAAAATCTTTTCCTGGCTACTTTCCAGGGTAGTTCTCCTGGTTTTTGAATGTACACTTGCTACTTCCTCCCTGACCACTTTAAATGGACATTAACTGAAACAGAGTAAACCAGATTTCGCTGGTAGATCTGTTCTAAGCAGCTTGTACTGAATGCTAATGCACAGCTCCTAGTATTCATTAATCCCTGAATTAAGTTACTATATTTGGTATTACTCTGAAATTCTACCAGGAATCCTGGAGCCTATCTCAGTTTTGACAAGATTGAAGAGTTGCAGGGCCTAGTTTCTGACCATACATAAGCATGCAGACTCTCTGGCCCTACTTTGTGCTTTTTACTGGAAACTTTGGACACCTTGCATTTCTTTAGACATTAGACAGCACACTGGTTCTTCCAGGAGAGCTGCCCTAAGGGTTTGAAAAGGAATCTTCCCGAGGTATCTTAGGCATTCCTACAGTCCTCTACAAAACCGTTTAACGATTTTGAAAACTCTTTCAAGGACAAGAATAGAGCATTGTAATGATTTATGCAAGGCAACACTTACGTGTTCTGGCTACCAATACAAAAACTTTAAAAAATCTTGTATTAGGGAAACATGAAAATCAGCATTAGAATCCATGCTCCTCAAAGAGGGTGGAAAGAGTCCCATTTGTTTGAATGAACTTTGGAGCAGGCTGGGATAAATACTGAATAAACAACCTTGCTCTAGCCCCTCCACTCTAATAGCTGAAACTCTCAGGAAGGACAAGAAACTTTTGTTCTTTCAAATCACACTTACACAGAATCTGCTTTTCTTACCATAAAAATTCCATCATCAATTTTTCACTCAGCCTTTCTATTTTATTCCTGCATCAGGCAGATTTTGTGTGTGTGTTTGTATGTGTGTATGTCTCAGGTCTGCCAGTTCAGACTGCCTAACAAGGAGCAGTTTCAGAGCCTGGGTATTACAGCCAAATTCTTTTTATTATTATTATTTCTTCTACCACAAAATGCAAGGTCTGTTCAATTCCATACGTCGGCCAGCAGTGCTACAAGTCTGACACTGCTATCACACACAGCAGAAGGCACCTACCACGCTGCTTGATGGATCTTTGAAGCTCAGGTGTGCTGTGCAAGGGAACCCCATACCTGCTTGTCAAATTGGCTTACTAGTTGTGAGCAGAACAGGGCTTTTTAGACTCAGGTTACAGGGAAATAAGCATTCCCCTCTGTTCCTGCAGACAGCTATAGAAGGATAAGGCAAAACAGCTGATCATTTCAGTTCTCCAGTTGGTTATTTGACAATGCCTTGCAGAGAAGCCGCTGTTTCCTCTGCATAGCGGGTTCAAGACCTTCCCTACCTTGCCACAGGCTGGGGGGATCTGGAAATGAGCACTGCATGTGTGTGGACCACCACCTGCTAGTCTCAGCAGAGAGGTTGTGTCTCGCTGGGGTATGGTACAGTATCATCAGTGTCCTTGGTTTTATATAGTGTATGAGCCTGGGCTGTTGCTAAGACATGTCCTGAATGACCGAAGGAGCTAAAGTGCATATCTCAGCAGGCTGTTCCTCGAGACACTAGGCAAGAGAAGTAGCAGCATAGTTCAGATATTTCCTCCTTCATGTCTTAACCTTACCTGAACAACCTCCTGTTTAGTTATGGCGTATTCAGGAGCTGGCCAGATGCTTTGTTCCCTAACCCAGTGAAGCTGACGACGTATGAAAAAGGATCATGTATCTTTGGATAAAAGGTAGCACAAATGAACTGAGGACTTTTAAATGGAGGTGCAAGGGAAACATGAATACAGGCACTACTAGGTGTTTTGTCTGAATAACTGGAGAAGAACTACTGGGAACTGTGTCTTCACCTAGGCAATGGATGCATTCTTCTTGTTCGCAGAAGAGTGCACTAGAAAGGGTTTTACCTATTGCACTCTCCAGCAGACCATATTTTTAGGTCTTCTTGATTCTCTTCGAACTTCTAATTTCTTTGATGACAACCCTTAACTGTTAATAAACTCACAAACTTCTCTGAAGTAAGAAAACATGATCAGTATCTCACAGAATGAAACTGGAAGCATAGATTAGAAGGATCTTTCCACCTTGCCATAAATTAAAGCTGTGGCAAAGGCCCTGGTATTCTTTGTTTGAAGTTTACTGTCTCATATCTCAAACCAGCTTTCATATCCAGTAGACTATCCAACTTCTGGTGAGAACTTTTAATGTAGACAATGGCCACAGCCTCTGTTTGGCTTGCTACATAGAGCCATGAGATGGACCTAAACTACTACTAAAAAAAATAATCATCTGAATTTTGAGTACTATAACACTCAAGGGGTTTTGATTCAACAATATATTCCAATCTCTGAAAAGAATAAAACAGCTGCAAAAGAAGTTTGGAATGTGAAATTTCTACCCAGCACGAAGTTTAAACTTAGCAGTTTGGCTAAGATCTGTCTCTTCTCAAAGCATAAGTCAAAAGCTATATTTAGATGACACAGAAATTCGGCTACAGCATGCCCTGGTGTCCTGGCTCTCTGGTAGGCAATGTGGCTGGATGGCCCTGTGCTTCTTTTCTGATCCCTCCAGTAGAAAATAAAGTATGAGGCAAGGGAGAAAGGGCTGATGCACGGCAACAAGTTTCCCTAGTGTGGGGACAGGGTGCAGTCAGGGTATGTGCCCAGATCTGGGAAGGGGGCATTATTTCAGGGACCCCAGATGAGGAGTGGTCAGTATCAGTATACTATCTTCTTAGGGCTACAAAAATGTGACATGATTTCTAGGACTCTAGGAGAGTCAGCGCCTGTGTTCAGTTCTCAGAAATAGTTGCCATTCTCACTACTGTGAGTTTAGACCGTAGGCGTGCAAACCCTCTTTGAGAACCGTCTGGGAAAGGGCAAGCCCATTCCCACTCACTCAGTTCTCCATCTGGAGTAGATCAGTGACCACAGGTTCATGCCTCAATTATTGAAGCCTGGGGCAGATGTCATGAACTAAATAATTACTGCACAGGCTACAAGAGTGAAGTGGAAGCGTTCCTGCTTGCTAGATCTTTTTTCAAGATACTTTATGTAGCAGGATTTTGAGAAAGAGAGGAGATGGATGGGCAACCCTATTTTTTATTTAAAAGGCAATGTTAGTCTTTGCAGCTGAAGACTAAAAAGGTTAGGGCAAAGGACTGAGCACTTGGTAGGCAGATGTACTCAGTAGTCAAGGTCTGTCATTTGGAAAGGATGATGTCTAGCTAGTTTCTATCTGTTAGTCAAAACCTTAAAACCCAGTGCTAGTACTTAGTTCTGGGAGCAGTTCAGTCATTCTAAAGGCAAGGTAACTGTGTTTCAGCAGTAATTTTAGAAATCTCAGAAGATTTTGGTCTGAAATGAACCAGTAGTAACCTGAGCTAGGGTTATGAAAAAAAGGAAGGTTTTTTTGGTTTTTTTATTTCCTTGGTTTTTTTCACTGGGGGTGAAGGACAGAGAAATGTCTTAAGCAAAGACACAAAGACATTTCATTAGAAGAAGAAATTGTCCCTTCCTGAAAAACAACTATGTTATGGGAAAGGTGCTCTGTTTTGTTCTAGGAGCTCTTTTGTATAAAAGCATGGTCAGAGCTTGTATCTCTGTTACTACTGCTCCTGTTAAAAAAAATCTACCTTTGGATTCATAATACCCGGACAAATTACTTCATGTCAAATGTATTTTGGGGAGAAGCTCTGGCAGGGGATTTCTGCCTTTTGTAAGAAATTTGTTTTCTAGCTATGTTTTAAAACTATTGGATATCATTGCCTTCCTCCTGGTGAAGAGATCTCCTGAGAAAGGAGAATGCTTGTGCCTGACACAACATCGCAATGTTTGCAGCTAGTGCGCTCTTTCAAGCCTTGGACTTCTGTTAGATTGCTATTGCCCTTATCTAATGCTCTCAGACTGCTGATTGATAGTTAATTTCCAAATTAATTTCCACATCTTCTTTTGAACTCAGAGTCCTTCAGTTTTAGTGCTTTTGTGTATTACAAGAGGAGAATTCCAAAGACGGAAATTTTCTCTCTTTCCCCAAGGTACACCAATGAGGCATCGGATATTTCTTCTGAATTTCAACTCCCATTGCTCTAGCATACTTCTTAAAGGCTCTAGTGTAAGGAAGCATGCAAACAAATCTGAAGTTATGAGTAGAGCTTTCTTCCATGAAGCAATTGAGCTGCATATGAAAGCCTTTCACTTAGATAAATAGATTTTTCGTAGTCCTTTGAATCCTTATCATGTTTCAGCAAAGAACATTTCCATAGGCATTTTATCATTTGACGGTGTGAGGGAAACAATATCTCCTGTTAACTTCAACAGCATAGCTTAATGTCAGGGTCGCCTGTGGTCACTGAACAGTTAATGCTACTGTTAGAGTAGACCCTCAGTAGCCCACAAAGAGCCAATATAACACACTAACAGCTTTAAAAGAGGCAAAAGCAGTGAAATACTCCTAGCATATGAAGAAGTTTTATCATCTTTTCAGATAAGAATTTATTTCTTTTCATGCCACGTGTTTGGGGGTCAGAAGGGGGATCCTAAGTGACCGGGAGGCTGAAAAGAGGCTGAAAAGACCCTGCCAATTTTATGAGGTGGTCAGTGGCTGAGATTAAAGCATTCTCTTGCTCATCACAGTCTGTTCTCTTTGATTGGAATGATAAAGTCAACTATCTTGTGCTGGTAAAAACAGAAAGACGTAACTGGGAGGATGTTTCAGGTTGTCTTACCCCTAGCCACATCTGCCCTGAGGATGTGCAGCTGTCAAACAGTGCAATGTGCTGCTACGTTTGCTCAGCTGTGGGTCAAGTAAGCCTCTGGGTTGCAACTGGTTGTGCTGTATGTAGCAGCAACAAATCTCATGCTATGCGTTCATATGGTATCAAAAGGCTTTATTATTCCCCACTGGGATAATGAATCGCTGCTTCTTTTTTAAAAAATGGTTTTACTCTTACAAGTTTCTTTTTTCTTAATGACAGGAATCAGTAAAAATGAAAACCTGTGCTGGTCACTTACACACATTCCCCCTCAACAGTCTGAGTTCTGAGTATGTAGTGTGTCCTTAAATAGGTGTTTTTTGAAAACCATCTTTGTCCTGATAGCTATCTGTAATTACAGGGTACCCTGGAAGTGTATGCTATTAGTCAATATGGGTCTTAGGCTCTGTATCTTTTGTAGGCTCTCTATCTGCCAGTGCTTCCTCTTTAAATGGCAGGGTCTGCCTGATGGGTTTTACCTGTGTGCATCAAGATTTGATCTCTCTTAAGAACGTGTATTTTATTCACAGCTGAGTCTACAAGACTTGCCTATGAAGTGAGACATTTTTCTTCCAGAAATCTCTCTAGCAGTTTTATAATATGAACAGGCTCCTCCTCTGCCAGTGTGGTGTGCCATTTACCTGATGAGTCCTTCCACTTCTTGAGAGCTGACTCTTTAAATGTTAGTGGGTCACGTTGTGTACACTTTGTGCAGTTCTCAGAGGCAGCTTCAAATCACAAAATGAAATCCAGTGAGAATCAGGATGGAAAGATGTGCTACCCTTGAAATCAAAATGAAGAACTAATGAACAAAAATTCCTAAGTTAACTGAAATCATATTCTACTTAGCAGAAAAGTATCAATCATGTACATGCAAGTGAGTAGGAAGATACCATTTCAGTTTTCAGCAATTTTTGAGCACTGTGAAGAATTTCTTCTGTATGTAGATGTGAATACAGGCATTCATAGAAGGATATGATTCATCCTCAGCTTAATCTTTGACGGTGCCCCCAGAATAAATGGAACAACCTGCATCGTATCTGTAAAATTTCTGTCTACATTGTCATTAATGAAGAAAACAGGGAAGAACCTCCATTCCATCTTGTCCTCCACTGGAGAAGAAGTATCTAGTCCAGTTTTACCATAATGAGCATAGCCTTCTCACTCTATCGTGGGCTAGATCTTAGTGAAGTATGTATAATAGCAGAAGTCTGGTCATTTGTGCCCGGTCTGCATTTACTGATTGTACATGAAACTACTGCCTGAATACTGCTAGAACAGGTATTTAAGATGTGTAGCTGGACAAAAGGCTTAAATGACAGGGAAGAGATCCCTGAAAAAATCACTGTTACCAAAATGCTTATCAACACATATGAGTTTCATGGTAAAGAGAAAATGGTTGTGCAAGTGTCAGGAAAGATTTTCAAAGACTCACTAGATAAAAAAAGGGGTTCCTAACTGTGCTACTGGGAAAACAGGATTGCAGCTCAGGTAGGATAAGTGAAATTAGAATGGGTTTGATAAAAATGGCTCAATACTAACAAAAAAAATTAGAAAAGAGGGATTTCTCCAACTTAAAACACATGCAAATGTGACATTAACTTTAAATGCAACTTGCTATGACACTGTGGCATTTCAAATCAATATTCCCAGCAGAATACAAGCACATAGAATATAAAAAGCCCGACAAAATTTGGCAGTGTCAGAGATAACAATTCCACCGAATACACCTGGCAAGTGTTTACAGCAAATAGGAGAGAGAAAAGTAATTCAAGATGGAAAAAACTGGGCATGATGTTGACTTGGAAATTTGACCTAAGAATAAGGCAGTATAATCAGAGCACCAATTACACTTGAAAGCACCATTGAAGTCTGTCAGACGTCCTGGATTTCAAAATGGAGAGCTTAATAAATCACATAGCCTAGGAAATGACATACAAAGGGAGTACTGGAACACTACATTAATTGTGATCAGAAAAAATTATCTTTCCTGGTTTCCAGATCTAATGGCAGTGCCAAGTTACACTCCCATTTCTGCCTCCACAGCAGTGGTGCTCACGTGAAGTGGTGAGATCTGGGGAACATAAATGGACATATCTCCTGGTCCTTACAGTGGAGTCACCCTCTAACTTTTTGCACTGGTGTACTGTGAGATAGTCTGCTTGTTCCTTCAGAGAACATCAGTAATAACTTGTCAAAATATGTTTCTCTCCTGGCATACTTGGGTTATGTTTGGTCTGTATTCCAACCGGTGACAAAAAAAGGTCTATCTCTCATGACCTCTAGTGATGCAACTTTCATGCATTTACATGCCTTCTCTTGTATCAGAGGTACAACAGAACCCATCTGTCAATGTGTAGGGAAAATGATCTGAACACACTTCCTCACCAGTGCCAGAGAAACATGGTATCAGGGACGAAGATACTGTAAATTGCATTATAAATCTAGCCTGGGGTCTATTATTTGGGAAGTGACATCTGAAGCAGAAGCAGAGACCAAGTACAAGCAAGAGAAAAAGCCCATGGGGAAATACGGGAGGTCCTGGAGAATCAGCAATATTTGAATTGTTTCATGCCTCCATCCTCATTCCAGAGTGACCCTGTTAGCAGCATTCTCCACCATTAACCTCTACTTCTCTCAGACCACCTGGATCAAATAAAAAGGAAATAAAAAACATTATTATTCATAAGCAGAAGGCTTCTTTATTGTATGAATTAGATGGTAGCAATTGAAGAGCAGTGGCAGGAATTCTGTGTTTCATAACTCTGATGTGCGATTGCTTGTCCACATGGGTTGCATTGAATAGAAAAGTCACCAATGGGTAAGGCTATTTTTTTTCCTTCATTTTAACACTGTATGGCATGGATGTCTTATTTTTGTATTACCTTTGAGAAGTTCTTTGAACCCGCCTAGACTATGAATGATGCTTTCATACTGCATGCTTATTTTGCCATCTTCTTGTTTAATTATGATCAGGAAAATGTAATGGATTAATTTGTACTAGCAATACCGAGAGACCTGGAAGGTTTCTGTAGCCAAAGGGGTGGAAATGAAATTCTACTTGTATTGATTTTGGTCTTATTTTTATCCAGTTCCTAATCCATGACAGACTTACTTTTTATTTTCTGATGACTCAGTTCTGTGAGGAAGAATTTACAAAGTCTTTAGGGTTATAGTAAGGGTAAAAGTAAACAGACCTGGACTCCAGAGCAATTCAATTGGCTCTAACAAAGCTCAGCCATCATCCTCCTGATACCTGGAATGGAGTTTGCTGCCCTGTGCTGCCCTCTTATTGCTTGGAGACAGACTGTCTGATTGGAAGCTCTGAGCCCAGTCCTGTAACTTTAGTAATCAAAGTTTCTTTTAACAAATTAAAGCACGGGTCTGTTTATTCCCCAGAGGTGGTGAGTGATGTCATTTTAATAAGAAGAAGCAGGAGCTGATGGTCTGAAATGGTTGTGCACCAAAATGCAGTATCTTAAAAGTGGCCGAAGCTGGAGAGCATGATGTTCGCAGATTTGAGCAATTACAGGATGGCTGTGGGAGCCTTACAGTTGAAAGACATGCTAACATCAAATACAGCAAAGAAAGTTTAGCTGAAAAAAATATGTTTTCTTTTCTTTCTTCTTTTTTAATACAATTTCTTTACCCTCCATGTTCTGCTGCAACTGTTCTGTGTTTTGTGTGAACTCGGCTGATTACAGCACGTATCAAAGAACACGACATGCCTTATGCAGTGTTTCTCTCTCCTGCTTTGATGGATACGCTGCAAATACAGCAGTACATTCATTTGAAGGTATTCTTCTCTCTTTTTGCACTCACTGTAAGCGTTTACTTAATAAGCTACACTTTTTCCTTGCATTATAGGATTGGTGAGAGTTATTTATGACAGAAATCAATGTATTCAAACAACCCTTTGATGTCAGTCTCTGCTAATGAAATCTGGATATATTCAAAATGTGATACGCATAGCCTGCCAAAGTTAACGCTCTGATGTCTATTTCCTATTAATCATAGAAATAATGAGTCTTTTATCATTTCTTCATTCAGGACACTTGGTCTTGTTCCAATGGTGAGAGGGACAGTACAACGTACTCTGTTTATTTTTACTGCAGTATGTACAGATCAGTCTGGACGACTGGGGTTATTTCACTGTATTCTTTGTGAATATGATCCCTGTTTAACTTCAACCAAAGAGCACATTACCTTCTTATCTGGGCTTTCTGATTTTGTGGTCAGTGCCTAAGCATTAATAAACCAAAATTAGATGTGAGAAATGGATTGAGGTTGGCAAATTAAGTTTTGGAAGAGTAAAAAAAAAAAAAGGGAAAAAAAAAGAACATTACATCTTTCTGCTTAGGGAACACAGATTTCCTGAAAGCATGATTTAAGGAAAATGTGATTTTCTGAAACAGAACCATTTGCAGAAAAGGGGCTTTTGTTTGGTTAGGTTGTAAACCAAATAACTCAGGTTTTCTGACAGCTTGTTAGATTCAATCACAGCTTCAGCCTGAGCCTAGATAGCCTTTAAGAAAATATGCTTCAAATAAACACGTTTTGTTGGATTCAGTCCATCCACAAGCAACTCTTTGTTAATGATCTGGGGCTTGAATCACAGCTGAGCTTGAATTTTGGAATTTGCAGTGCAACACTAAATCTGACACTAAATCTGAGCTTTTATTTTTTCGTATGACCTATCCCCTTCCGGAGAATAAATTCCATTCACTGAAATTTATAGGAGCATGTTCTGGTAGACAGAGACGTTTTGTTTACATTGTACATTTTAACGACTATGCAACATGTATAAGAAAAAAAGATTAATTCCTACATAGAAGACCCCCAAGCCACATATGTATTACTAATGCTGGAAATATTAATCATTATCTGACAGTTTATAGGCTAAATGTTATGTAATTGAAACAGCAAAAAGCTGGTATGCTTATTTTCTCAGTAGGGAGAGAGACAACAAAATCAAGATTATTTTTGTTTTGTACGAATGTGCATCGAATTTGCAGTGTCAGGGATGTTTCTGTTAGCAAAGGTTGTGGTCTCAGGCTCTCTCCACCCTTAACAGGTCAGTGCTCAATGCCCTTTGTACTCCTGCTTTAAGCCTCTGTCACAAGGCTCTCTCTTCTGTCTGTTGTTCCTTTACAATTGTGTTCCATATCTGTGTTGCAATATCTTAAACTATTACCTCAGAAAGAGATCCGTATTTCCTTAACACTGCAACATGAAGGTTCAGTATTGAGAAGAAGGGTTGCTGCAGCTCAGCCTATCCAGCAAACTGGTCCTCGCAGTTCACTCCTGACACAAAAGCAGTCTGTTTTACAATGGGAGACTAAATGATGAGCCAAGACAACACTGTGCCTCTTCCCTTTCAAAAGCTATTTCTAAAAGGGAGAGAGATAGTGGTGTTTGTGGAATACTGGTGCGTCTAATACTGCTTTCCAGAGCATCCAAAGGTGCCGAATAGCAACTTCAAAGGTTATCCCCATCAAGGGGAAGATGTTGAACAGGATACAACTGAAGTTACTACTTATTTGTTAGAGTTTTGTCATTTTTTCCAGCAGTCGGTGCAATGCATTGACTTGCTTTAGTATAATTAACGTCCTTAAAAAGAGCATTTACTACATTATGACTAATAAGGAAACCAGAGTTTAGAAAACAGCAGATGGATTCTAAGGCTTTTGAGTCCCTTTGGAAAAACAAGAAAAAATTAATAAAAATTGTCTAGGCCAAATCTATAGCATGGTTATATCTTATGAACTCTAGACCAAATTCACAATGCAATTAATTTTCGTGAAGAAACAGTCAGATCGGATTTTGCTTAGGAAAATCTTCATATTGTCAACAACAAACCAAACCAAACTGTATAACAAGTCAGTGATGAAAAAATGATAATCAGTTTCCCTGCTTGACTACACCCTGTGGGGCAAAGCAAAGTGTAACACTCTACTGGTCTGAAGCCTGGTTTTCCCCCTGTCTGCTTTTGATCTCACAAATTTAAGAATTCAGGAAAAAACTATCACCCTTTTAATGCTGCAAAGATGATCAGAAATCCCGTCACACTTGGCAAATACCCTCTGTTGACACACGTGCAAGTGATGGTCTCTCATTCAGTGAGTGACACAGGACACTCAGTCAGGGACTGAGCCATGGCCAGCCCCAGCTGCTGACAGGTAGCCACCAGCTGCAGAGGGAAACTTTGAAACCAAGGAATTCAACTATTGCCCAGGCAGTTCTGGCTGTAGGCAGCTGTGTTTCATGAAACAGCCGCAGGCTCCTCCATGTGCAACAAGTCACAGTGTAAGCTAAGGCTTTGCCCCCAAGATAAGGCACATGCCAGTCACGTCAGCACTGGTTTGGTGGTTGGCGTCACCTCCCATACTCTTATCTGTGCCCTGCAACAGCCGAGTGTCTTGAGTTTACCCAAATGTTTTTGTATTTTCAGTCCTGCGATTTTCCAAAGGTTGGTAATTGTAGTTTGTATGCAGTTATTTCTCTTTTGTAAGAATCTTGCACCACAGCGGCTGCATCAGGTAGACAGAAAAACAGCAACTGATGAATTTTCAGCCCGCTACTTATCAAAGGGAAATTCAAACCTCACATCTAACTCAATATGTTCACCCATCGTTCACAGAGTATTCCTGGCACTCTCTGACAAAGCATTTCAGTAAGGTTTGTGTAGCGCATTTAAGAAAAATTATAAACATCTGACCCACAAACTGTAGTGTCTTCACAAAAGGTGTGGCATGAAAAATGAAAACCAGGAGCTGTGGACGAATAGTGCTGCTGAAGTAAGCTCTAGTCAGCTAATTTAGAACTCCATGGGAGCAAATGTTTGGTAACATATGCTAGTAGCAGCAATATAGTGCTAAAATAAAATGGTGATAGACCCAATAGACCACCCCTCAGAACTAATTGTCTCTATTCAACACTGCATTGTACAAACAAGTAGCTTTCTCCACTCTCTTCACTGATAGTGCCTGATATTTAATGGAGCACCTTTTTGCTAACACGCAACCCTGGCTTACACTGATGCAGTCAGAGGAAGGCAAATTCTCTTTTTAAAGCCCATGGTGGGCTTAGCAGCCCCATATTAGATTTAGTTGTGGGCTGGTATCATATCTTTTGTTTGCAGGGAACCATTTTTTGGGGGTATGTCCCTTTTTATAATAGAGCATGTCTGTGTGTGTTTTTTGGAGGTTAATTTTTTTTTTCAGAGGCATAAACTTTTCTGTTTTGTCTGTTTTTTCAGGGCTGTTATGACAATGTGAAAAAGACTAAATGGAAGTAACTAAAAAGAAATAAATATAGTATTCCAAACAAGAAAAGAACAGCATATGCCACAGAAACAGGTAAAAGGGTTTTGTTATGCTGTTGTTTTGAAAAATGAATAGATATATATTGTGTGTCCTGATTTAAGAGCAGTCTTTAAATGAATTGTTTTCCTCTCCGTGCTTCTGTTCACCTGATAGTATATTTCCTGAGCATAAATTAATAAAACATGCATGATGATGTCCAGATGCTTTCTACATCTTTCTGTGTTCTGTGAAGGTTGTCTTTTTTCAGAAGAAATATCAAACAACATTTAAAGAAAATGAGCAGTTGCAAATTAATAGTTTAACATTACTTCAAGTAGCACGATTCTGAGAAAATTCAAACAATATTAGGGACCTAACATGCTAGATATTCCATAAAATCACAGTGAAAGTTGTTTCTTATCCTCTCCTTCCAAGATTACCAGTTCAGAGACAAGACATAGCTCCCATTTATAGATGAAGAACAGCAGCATGGACTGTAATAGATCTATTTGTTTGTGGAGTTTATGCTATATTCTTCTGGGGAAAAGTAAACAAAATAAACTCTGTTGTGTGAGCATCACATATTTTGAATTATGGAGAAGCATTTTATAAATTCCTATGATTTACAATTTGATGAATATATTTACTGTGAGAAATATATACACCATCATCATGCAAATAAACCAGTGCAAGTAATTCATAAACCAGGACAAAAAAAAAAAACTAGCCAGTAATTCTACAGCATCTTTGAATTACAGGGCTCAGAGATGCTTTTCTTGAGAAGAACTAGCAACAACATAACCAATAGAAATGGCCACCAGAAGTGACAACAATTGAAATTGCATAAGAACCAAAGAAAAGAAAAATGTAGCTCTTGGCTTGAGTATAAGACCTAGCAGGATCCCAGATGTTCTGGGAACCGAGGCTGTTCTTGGTTCGGTTTCAGGTCGCAGTTGAAAGACTGGAAGGAAGGTTATTTTTGTTCACTGTTCTGGAGAAAGTTCTTCTCTATTTGTTTAAAACTGGCCATCTGAATTTCCAGCCCTACTTTCAACCTTACTTTAGGACTTAAGAGTAGTTCAGAATACTTTGTACGTGCTCTTGCACCAATACTGTAACATTGGTTTTGACTTAGCTTAATGTTTTAGACTATAAAATTATCCCTCCGCTACTGTGGCATTAACTCCAGGCAGGGTTTAATTGGGAGAAAAAAGCTTCAGGGATGAAATAGAGAAATCAAGTGGATAAGGTTTAGCAGTAAGATGATAGTAAGTAATGGATACTAGGGAGAATGTGAAGATTGTCCGGATACCTAGGCTTGTGCAAAGCATTCGACAGTCTCGTGCGACACCCTTGTCTCTAAATTGGAGAGACATGGACTTGATGGATGGACCACTAGGTGGGTAAGGTGTTGGCTGGGTGGCCACACTCAAATACTTGCCATCAACGGCTCAATGTCCAAGTGGAGACCGGAGTCAAGTGACTTTCCTCAGGGGTCAGTATTGGAACAGATGCTGTTTAACATCTGCATTGGCAACATGGACAGTGGGATCAAGTGCACCCTCGGCAAGTTTGCTGATGATGCCGAGCTGTGTGTTGTGGTGTGTTCAACATGCTGGAGTGAAGGGATGCCAACCAGAGGGACCTTGACAGGCTTGAGAGTTGGGTCCATGTGAACGTTATGAAGGTCAACAAGGCCAAGTGCAACATCCTGCAATCCCCAGCACAAATACAGGCTGGTCAGAGAATGGGTTGAGAGCAGCCCTGAGGAGAAAGACTTTGGGGTGTTGGTTGACAGGAAGCTCAACGTGAGCTGGAAGTGTGTGCTTGCAACCCAAAAAGCCAACAGTATCGTGGGCTGCATCAAAAGAAGCATGGCCAACAGGGTGAGGGAGGTTATTCTGCCCCTCTGCTCCTCTCTCCTGAGACCCCACCTGGTCTCTGCAGTCAGCTTTGGTCTCTGCATTCAGCATAAGAATGACATGGACCTGTTGGAGTGAGTCCAGAGGAGGGCCACAAAAATGGTCAGAGGGACGCAATGCCTCTCCTATGAGGAAAGACTGAGAGAGTTGGGGTTGTTCAGCCTGGAGAAGAGAAAGCTCCGGAGACATCTTACAGCTGCCTTTCAGTATGTGAAGGGGACCTACAAGAAAGCTGGAGAGGGACTTTTTACAAGGGTGTGCAGTGATAGAACAAGGGGTAATGGCTTTAAACTAAAAGAGGGATATTAGAAACAAATTATTTACTATGAAGGTGGTGGGGCACCGGAACAAGTTGTCTAGAGAAGCTGCGGATGACCACTCCCTGGAAGTGTTCAAGGCTAGGTTGGATGAGGCTTTGTGCAACCAGCTCTAGTGGAAGGTGTCCCTGCCCATTGCAAAGGGATTGGAACCAGATGATCTTTGAGGTCCATTCCAACCCAAACCATTCTGTGATTCTGTGATTTATTTTCTGCATAGGCGTGGAAGGCAATGGATAACAAAGCATGTGCAAGAAAGATAGATAAGCATGCAATTTCAGTTCTGATAAATCTGCACTGTGACAAAACATGATTGTTTCAAGTTTGTGGTAGCTCAGTCTTCAGCTAGCCACTGCCCCTTCCTTGCTAAGAAATCTCAGTTCTGGTGGTTTCCATGGTTATGTAAAAACACACGTCTGATTTCTTCTATCACGTAAAATACCTGTGAATGCACCTGATGATTACGTATGCGAAAGGCAAAGTTGATTAAATGTTTACCTCTAAGAAAATATTTGTATGGCCACACACAGTTTCTGCTCATTTCAGTCTTTGACATCGAGTAAAACCATGTACCAGCCCAAAAACATCAAGCTGCCTGATTGAAAGAGCTAGTTGCAGGGCTGGGCAGCAAATTTTGAGCAGAAAAACCAGCTGTAGATAAAAGGTGTGCTCACTTGCCTGTCATCAGAAAGCTGTAGAAAGGATGCACGATGAATGTGACCACAGTTGACAATTTTTGTATTTGAAATAGTGTCTACTGCGAATGAAGAAGGACTTCAGGGGGGTGGGAGGGAATGTCTGACAAGGTTGGCCTGCCAGATCATGCGCTGCGTGGCCACCCACTAGTCACCCCAGGGTATTTGAGAAAGCTCTCAAGAAGGATCTTGGTCTGGCAGAAAAAGGAAATAAATAAGGCTTCAGTTCATAAAATGACAAGGCAACAGGGGTTTGTTTTGGTTGCACTGGCTTTAACAAGGGGCATCTTTTCCAGACAGACATTTAAATTCTTGTGTTCTTATTTATGCTGCTTGATTAGAGGGAAAAATCCCAGTCCTCGTTTGTAAACGTTAGATATCTACTTTTTCTTCTTGAAACGACAACAGCCTTTTTTTTCTGTGAGAGTATTACATGTTTTCAGAAGAAAAGGAAGTATTCCCGAGTAATATAAAGTAATAACGGGGTTCCAAAAATGAGCATGGAAAATGGTTTTAAAATATGAATTCTGAAATATTTACCTTTAGCTGCCTCCAGCAACCTTTCCTTTACACAGGCTCTTGTCATCCACAGGTGTCAAGGAAGAGAATAAAAATAGAACAAAACTGAGATTCAGGGAACAAAATTGACATTCAAATAAATGAAATTATTTGTTTAAGGATCTGTATTTAGGCCAATGATGCAGGTAAAAGCAGAGTCCCAGTCCTAGCAAGTATGTGCTGTCCAAAAGAGATTATACGACCACTTGATATTTCTCAATGCCTCGTCCTGTTGCCTGTATTTAAAAGGAGAGCACTGTCCCCTACTGTATAACCATTGCTGTTTCCCTAAAACATCCTCTGGAAATCTGTCATTGAAATTCTGACTTAACTTTTTTTTCACCTATCTAGCAAGTGATTCAGCCCAGTAGAATCTGGCTGAATCTTCAAAAGAAGCTACTAATTGCATCAGCTGAGTAAATAGATGCAATGTGTCAGATGCTTAAACTAAGATTACACACACAGCCCTGTGTTAAGAGCCTAGTTATGCTGTGCAACCTAATTTAAAAAATATCCTGAAGTTCTCCCTGGAGACCAGCAAAATCTCCATGGTCCTGGACTGTCCGGCAGGTAGACACTAATTGACAACAAGACCAGTGTGTGGGAGCCTGGACACCCCATGGAACATACCTGCTCAGGTGAAAACAAGGCTGTGAGATGCAAGTTATGGTGTCTGGCTTGATGGCAGACCCTTTAGATCAGAGATTTAAGAAAAACCTGCAAAACTGTGTCCTTTCAAATGTGAATTTCAAAGCCAATCCATCACCAGCTGTCACAAATGCATTGAAGACTGTGACAAAGGACCTTGTGCTGGATTTAATGTTTTTCATGTTCTGAGAAAGTAAACAACTAGTTTCTAAACACGTCATCTGTTCTTCTCAGTTGTCTAATAAGCTTTACTGGTAGAAGGAAGCAGACCTTTTGCTGAAGACCCGCTTATGTCTCTGTCTCTCTAGCATCCTCTGGAAAGTATACTATCCTGATGGCTTTTGGGTTGTATAGAAGGAAGGCAAAGGACTGTGATAATTAAATGAGTTTGTACACATATTTTGAAGTGGGTTCATACAATATTTTGTTTTCAGGGTGAATTCTCATGCTAATATCCCTCTGGCAGATTTTCTCATGATTAGAAGTTGTTCTGTCCTCTAGAAATGCAAAGTATGTGATGTATCCCCATGGGGAATGCAAAAATGCTTCATCAGAAAGGGCTCCTCAAGAAAAGACGTACCAACTCTGTTCTAAGCTATGTAATAGAGTCATCAGCCAAATGTTTAGAAATGCATTCTGTTTTCTCCTTATTGCCTACCTCTCCTCAGAAAACAGCAGCCTGCAGTTCTAAACACTCTTTTTGTGCGGATCAGTTTTGTAATTTCTGTCAGTAATGTAATTCTTCTAACCAGGAGAAAAAAGGCTTATACATAAAGGACCTTTAATTTCTATGCATATCCTGCTGAATCTAGCCTTCTAATTCCACAAATACTCTCCAGAATATTGCTTTCCAGAGAAAAACAAAGCAAAATCACACTCTCAACTACATCCCTCCTGAGGGATTGTTACTCTATGAAGACATAATTTTAAACTGAGTTCACTGCAGAATTCCTGCTGCGTTTTGCCTGGTTCCACTCACTGACTCAAGGTAGCAATAGAATAGCAGGCATATCTGTTAAATTAGCGCAAATGTCTGGTGTTTCTTTGCGGAGAGAATGAAATACGGCATACACAGTTATTCATGCTGCACTCCTGAAATTGACTTGTTCAGCTCTCTAATCAGGTACCTCTAAGTAATTTCAGCCACTGATGATTTGTTCAACCACCTGTATCAAAACAAAAAACTGTTCCACAAATACATAAACTGAATAGAATCTGCAAAGGTTATTTACTTTCAGGTCATACTGATTTCAATGTAGTCCCAAGATCTTTAGGGTTGCAGGGAGTTCAAGAAAGTATTTCCAAACATTGGTTTCTTAAATCCTGGAAAACATAATTCTTCCACTAAAAAATCAGGCTGAAAGGTGCCGATTTTGTTATTTTTTATTTATCATGAATGTTCAGCTCTAAAAAGAAACAATCAAGTCAGGAACAAAAACATCAGCAGGTGACCCAACTGGCCAAACTTGTAACATAAGTACAGAAAAAATAAAAATAAACAGCGAACCTCCCGCAAACCAGCCAGAGATTGAATGCCTATTTGTCCATGCTAAAATAATACATTAAAAATAAACTGAGAAAGGAAATCAAGATTAAAATCTTGTAAACTAATATTACACTAACTCCAGGAAGAAGATTATTCATAAAGAATTTCTGAATAGGTTTACTTGATCCAGTCTAACCATTAGGGTGGATAGAGCACTGTTAGTTGATTCACAATAATTAATTTGCCCTTAATGCATGAATAGTGCTCTGGGTGCTTACCAAACAATCCAGGTGGCTCTAACACTAGGGTTTCTGCTGTGAGGAAGCTTATGGTCTAATTATTTAACAATAATCTGTTCCAGGATCATGGTGCCAAAAAAAGTGCAATGTTTATCATGCATGCTCTGTTTTCATCTTTCTGCTTAGTGGTTCAGAAATGGTGAAGAGCTAATCAGTCTTTGCCAGATAGGTATAGAAGAAATTATAAAATTCTCTATGCATTCTTTATGTTTATTCCCCCTAGTAAATAAAACTTCTCTTCCCTGTCTCCCGTTCTCCTTGATTTTCTCAGTTAATTTCCATCTCTAAACAGAATTAACCTCTGAAATGTCTTACACCATATTAAAAACCCAAACTTGAGCATGAGGAACCCTGCTATCACGGATCCTGAACTTTGCCACTCTCGCCTGAGTCAACACAGTAAAATAGTTCAATGCAGGGGCTATATGCAATGTAAATGTACTTCAGCTAGCTGACCTAAAGCTGGCTTGTTTTCAGGTATTCTGATTTTGGGTCATTAGCTCAGCTTCTACTTCACAAGCTGTCAAACAGCTGCTTAAGCAGAAAAAGATCACAGAATCACAGAATCACAGATCTACACTATGCCTGCAGAACTGATCAGTATTTATTGTTAGTGGGAAGCTGCAAAGGAATTCACTTCATTCTCAGCCAAAAAAACCCAATGGCCATACTCTCGTCTGGAAGTGCTCACAGTTCTGCACAGGGATCCTTCTCTCTGCTGATGGTCCACATTGCTTATCTGCAGGTAAATATGTAGTCACTGTCTGCTGCTTTCCTGTGGTCCCTCTCGGGTGAACAAGCTCAGCTGCAAGAGAAAAGCTTGAAAACTCTTGGTTCCTCTTGTTAAAGACAGTATGGGTGCAATTGCACCTGGCTTGCTCACAGACGTCTGAAGTACCACAGTAAGCACTGCATGATCCTCAATGCTTTCCGAAATGTCCTGGTCCTGAGACACCCTACACCCAGATGCTGGACAAAGCATTTAAAAATATCCTTGCTTGCTTGAGACCATTCAGACATAGGAAATACCCATCCACGGTTCTGAAGACTTCTTGGCAATTTCCTCAATCACAGCACGGCTAACGAATGCGATTTAGTGAGGTCAGGAAATAGCTGTCACACTGTCAAGAGAGGAAAGACTCTTCACCATCTTCCAGGAGAGTCTACAAGATGGAGGCTGTTTGTTTTCTCCTGTAGGATACAGTGGTAAGGCAGAAATAGGACGGTTTGCTAGATTAGGTAGAGCTACCTATTGCAGCAGCCTCTGTTGTGGTTTCCCAAGGATTTGAGTTCCACTAGCCTCTTTACCTTTCACCAGCAAGGAGGATCTCAGAAGAGATGATAAAGCTACATCTCAGACTGCAGCAAATGCACATGGTTTTGGATGGAGTGTGGGAAAACTATCATGCTCATCATATCTCTGAAGGCATAAGACATTGACCCCCTCCCATCCCTGACTGGGGAGCAGCAGGGTATGAAGCAGCTGTAGATTACATGAAAATGCAACTGCCAGAGCTTTGCACCTCCCAAACAGTCATCTGACGTAGATGGAGTTTCTTCATCAGCTTGCTCCTCAACAGAGGCTACTAATAACTTGTTGCCTTTCAGAAAGCCAAAGACAGACTGTTTCCTTCTTTCTCTCCCTTTCCCAATGTTTTGTAGTTCCCCTCTCTATTTCTATTAGCAACAGCTTAGACATCTGCAAACATCAGAGGTCCCCAGAGGAGATGTATTGCAAAGGAGTGGGGATCATGCCAGATAAAAGCTGCAAAATTTGATGGTGAGGTGCAGTTGACCCAGTAAAGCTGAATGTAGTCAACACTGCACGTGTTGCCTCTCCCATAATCCAGCAAGCGTTGATATGACTGTCTTCCTGACCTCTGGAGACACTCCTTAGCTGGAGAGGTTAGGTTAGTCTCTGGCTTCGATACTGATGCAGTATTTACCTGTAGTAAAAGGAAGATCATAATGGGCTAGAGATGACTTCACCAAAGACCTTTGTAGCACCCAGGGATCCTCAGACCCTCTCACAATCTGTGTCTGTGTCCAGATGGATTTGAATGATCAGGTGGACAGGATGCAGTACTCAATCTTTGATTAGATAGCTTTGAATTTTCTATAGCATGAGTACCAAGAGAAAATGCATGTGCAGCTCCCTGGAAGCAGTCCTTAACCTCTGCCCACGTACCTCTGATTTTCATGGAGCCAGCAGCCATATGACTGCAACACTCCTTTCCTACTGCTTCCATGGAGCAGCTTCTGCAAGAATAAATATATCATTTTTCTTTGCAGTTGAATCACAGATCCAGCTTGCAGAATGGATCTACAGAAAGCTGTCAGCTGAGAGGAAGGTATGCAGCAGAGAGACACAGAGAGGATGTGGAAGCAGAAGCTGGAGCTTCTCTTTTGTTGCCCTAAACAGAGAACACATGAAATTACAGCCTCAAGTTTTTAGAGCTGTGGGAGTGATGGACACAGAGTTCACGACTTAACTGTAAATCATATCTGTAAATATCTGTGGTGAGTTTGCAGCATGCCATCTCTGTTTTGGCTGAAGACCTTTGAATGCTATACTGCATAGAGGAGTTTTATTGCTACCAGAAAGCTGGTCTAGACTCTCGGATGCAATAAGCAACATAAACCTGTTCTTCTAAAATGCAGACAGAAATCATCACAGAGCTTCAAGATTTGTAAATGAAATTATTCCATGACATTCCACACTCAAGACCATTTTGTGTAACAAACAGCCCCATAGGTATTTCTGAGCATGGCAAATACCTGCTTTCCCCCTTACCATTTCTTCTGCACCAGACACGGTGAAGGTGAAAGAAAAAAGGTGCAGGGTTCTTTCTGGATTCCGATAAGAAAGGCCCAATAACAAATGGCTTAATAAAATAGCTGTTTTAATAAGATAGAATAAAAAGAGGAATATAGCTAGTGAACAAATTTAAATCTTTTAAGAGGCTGGGAACTCTGCTTTTGTGAAGCATTGGCTGGACCCCAGAAGGATTTTTTTCCATGCCATGCTGCACAGATCCTGTTGGTGGAGAGGTTCCTCCTCCTTCCCATGCCATGATGCCTGTTATTTCATGTATCTTCTCGTGACGTCATAGCATCCACCAGTGCCCAGTATACGCCAGCGTGGGGCACTCAGGCAGATTTCCTTAGAGCAGATACTCATATGAACCAATGGGCTGCTCAGGCCCTAAGTACAAGACCCACTAAAGCAGGCAGGGCAAGGTCACTAACTCCTTGAATACAACGTCTTCTGCAAGTTCCCGATAGACTGCTGTAATGATATGTAAGTTACTGCACCAGATCAGAGCAGCTGTCCGTCTATTCTGTTCTTTTACTTCAACAAAGACTAACAGCACATTTTCAGAACATGATGCAAAAAAAAAAAAGAGAGAGATTGAAAAACTTTCCTTGCTGTGTTAGAGGAAATCAAAGTACTTTGCCTTGAGGCTGTGACTCAGGAACCTAGAGCGCACAGGGAAAAGGAGAAGGAGAAAGGAGTTAGTTTGGCTTTTTTAGCATTACGGAGCCTCTGTTGGCCTGTAGTTGTCTGTTTAAATGTCTGGTTGTAGTGTCTCACCTAATGGCTCTTCTGAGGACAGATGTTCTGAATACACTCAAGTAATGAAGTCTGTAGGACTTAGATTAGATTCACGAGGGACCCACTTGTATTATCTTTTAAAGTTAATTTGACTCCTGATTTGGTAGGAGATGCATCTCTACACTTTGCTCTTCTGCTTCTCTTTCCAGCAACTTTAATTGGCTACAAAATGTCTCTCAGTCTGCAACGTAGCCATCTGCTATAATTACATATATATTAATTTCATAAGAAGACTTCAGACATCACCACAAGTCAGATAGATAGGTTATACTGCTACTGCTGTTTTTATGTGGCAGTCAATCTTCATGTCTGCGATTAGAATGAAGCAGTCCAGCTTTTACTGGGAATTGTTTGCAGCCTCAGAAAGGCTGCAACCATTCACACACAGTTCGTGGTCACGGTCAGATGTGCTTACTAGACTTATGTCAGCCCTCAGCTAGCAAGAATTCATGTAAATGTACAATTTAATTCACATTGTTTTTTCTCAGCATCAGGAAACTTCGGTCACTGGGAAACAAAACTTCAGTATTTTTCTAATGGGGTTGCATCTGACACATATTGGAAGTTACCCAGCTGTGGAAGAAGACAGCCTGTGCACTGAGGAGATTATAAATTTACAAATATACTATTGATTAGATATTTAGGAGTTCAGAACAGTAATTCCCATTGCTATTGGATGCATGAATTTTAGGGGAGGTAAAAAAAAAAAGACTTCAGCTACCAGACACTTCATCTATAAAGATAGCATGGTTATAAATTATTTTTTTATATATCTGTGTATATACAGGCATGTATTTGTACTTATATATCTGTACAGATGAAGAATTTCTACCATCACCTGGACTTTTATCATGTCCTTTTTGGATTATGGACGTTGCTGAAAGTATAGTGAGTGACAGGCAGGTTGTTTCTTTCATTCTCAAGCACTTTTACTTTGATAAGTATTTTCCAATCAGTGCCTTCCATTATCTTCCAGCAATGTTAATTGAAGATGTATTCACATCAAACACTTCTATCTTATCTGAAGAAGGTGTGTGGAACAGAATTCCAGTACAATAGAAACAGTAATATTGTGAGACTGTAATTATATTCACACTTCATGTGCTGCTAGAATTATTTGCAAGTTAAAACCATCAAATGCTGCAGTTGTTGTGTCGCTGGATTAGCGATGAAGAAACATTTAATTCCAGCTAGTAGATGGGAACCTCCCAAATTCTCCGAGATGTGTTTTATATTATTTAGCAGTCTTTATGAAATAGCAAAGTCTCAAACTTTTCTTAGGAAATTAATGTTCATCTGATATGAAGAAAAAAAATGGTGTAGGAGTAAGTTCCTTTTTCTTAAAGACCAAGACAAAAAACACTTTTTGGTCTCCCTTGCTACTTCAGAGGGAAAAAAAAGGCCCAGATAAATTTTTACTTGAATGTTGCAGGTTATCTTAGTAAGGTTCTTTAGTAACTCGTCTTGTGCTGTAGGGTTCTTGCTTTGATGGCCACATTTCCTGAGCCTTTGAAGTCTCCACACAGCCTTGTTATTTTTTCTGACCCTGTAGAAAGGCAGAAGGGATATAACCCAACACAACTGTCAGTGGCACACTGCTGAGATATCTCCTGACTTCTGAGCTGTGGGATGTTAGCCGGGATGAGGCAGGGCTGCAAAGCACTTATGCAGCAGCTGGAGTGACACCAACTTCTGCAGTAGTAAGTGATGGCCTGAATTTCTGTATTTTTTATTGGGATTCGACTACCTAGAAGGTAGGCCTTTTCCTCTGTGACGATCCTTATTTGCTGTCTCACTAGGATGATGACAACGCCCTGAGATTCCGTGGTCTGAAAGGGAAGCAGAAGAGATGTTGATGCTCATCTCCATCCTACTGCACTCTTACTTCCTCAGATATAGTCAAGGTCTGACCATGTCTGGGAGCCAGCCAGCGACAGAGTGCAAAATTGTTTGGAAACTAAGACTGAAAATGCTGTTGCAGTTGAAGATATGATGAATATTCTAAATTAAATACTGTCATTCCAGTTTCTTGTCTCTACAGAGATCTGAGATGCTTGCAGGGTAAATGCTTTTGAGAAGTGGAACAATGGGATGGCACTACAGGAGACTCCATCTGAAACAGAGCCTCTAGTTTCCAGGGGAGAAATGAAGCAACACTGAAATCTGAAAGATAAACTGTCAGTGGACCATTTTAACAGTTGCTGCAACAAAAGCCATGAAACACATATGAGCAGAATGTGGCTGAGGGATGTACAAAACATGTAGCGAAGCGCCACATTATTTCCATGTTTCCTTTCCCCTGCAGCCTTTGTCATCTCTTCGTTACATGCTGGAGACTAGCGTTGCGTGCATCTCCCATGAAATATGAGTTATCATCCTACCTTGGAGTGTAGCAATTGCTTTAGGACTTCAGCTTTGTGAGTGTGACTCTGGTATTTGGGGAAGAGAATAACTAAAGTAGATACCTTTTTTTTTTGGAAGAAAGTCAGGGTTTTCTAGGCTCACTTAGGATAAGTTACGGTTTTGGGTGTCAGGCAGGAAAAGTTAGGCTGACAGAAACTACTGAAATTAGGCAGATGAGGGAGCTGTAGTTATTAGTACAAATACTAGTAGCGTTATACCTACAGGCAGTACTGAACTCATGGAGGTCAGCAATAGACCTTAGATTAATGTAAACAGAACAGAATAAAACCCACTAGTGATTCCTGCAGTTCTGTGGGATATTTCAAGTGGCAGCAGTATCTCTTGATTGCTAATTACAAATTATGGACATGAAAAACTGTAATTTAAACTGAAGTTGCTCATAGTGAAGTAGGGCTGCATTGATTAGCTGAGAACTGATGGCCTCCTCCTGCTGGGCAGGTACACAACCAGAAGCAATGCAAACTCTAGTGAAATAAGACATAAATAAAGACTTTCCTTCTTTACTTACCTTTCTGTAAAATGCTTCCTCTGCAGCTAATGGAGACCTTTTTATAGGATAATAGTCTTAGGCTTCTGGAGAAGGATACCCTAGGTTTGGTTGCTCTTGAAGTCAGTACTTCTTGATACACCCGTGATTTGTTCTGCACTGTTCTTTTTGTCTAAAGGGATGATCTCAGTAATGTGTGAGTAACTGCCTTGAGACTATTCAGTTCCCATCCTCCTTCCTAAGGATGCCAAAAAGCTGAAAGATTATGTGATGTGTCCATATTTTTGTTGAGGATAAACCAGAAACTAACTTGTCCTAACAGCCAAAGGGAAATCAGACACTTCTTACTTCTGGCAAATGTTGACTTGAATTAGTTTTGAATCAGTGAAATGCCCTAAACACTCCTGTGTGTCTCTTGAACAGTTGTTTCAGATTTATTTCTGATCTTTTCAAAACAAACTTTATTGGCCAGGAAAATACATGTGCTATGGGTTGTATAACTCTCTATTGAAATTGCTTAGGACTTTGAAATCAAAGAATCATGGACATAGAGTTTTGATGGGTGGATAAAAACTTAAGGAAGAGAGAGGCTTTCATTTTTAGAAATCAGCTCCCCAGTCTCTAACTATAAAGCTGAGAACTTGTCTGAATTAATTACTCAGGTCTAAGGACCAAAGTAGGAAATCCAACTCTGCTGCTTTGATAACCAGGATTGCTTTCAAATCCATACTCCCTGGTACAAGAGTAGCAGGAGTATGTAGTACAGAGACAAGAGGTCACTTCTTGGAGAACCTGCCCTAAAGCCAGCCAAGTAGCAGAGCAGAAGATGAAGGAGTGACCTTGCACAGCTGATCCGCAGCTCACTTTGACATGGCTTTGCTGTAAGAGTGCTTATGGCAATGTCACACAGTTACCTGCAAAGATAATGAAGTAATGAAATGCATTTGCCTTGTTCCACAGCACTTTCTCTTCAACACAGAGGAGTAACTTTGGTGAAAAAAATCCTTCTTTTCTTATCATATTTTACCTGTGTTTTTTAATCTTCCTCTGCTGCAAAGGTGATATGAAATAAAACAGGGCTCTTCAAGGAGATGCCTAACTTGTCAGGAAAAATAATACCTGTATATGTTAGTCTACTTTAGAACTCCAAGTTAATTGATTTTTTTACAATATTCCTGTGAAGAAACTGAGTATCATTGCTGTTTTACAAGTGGCATAAGACCTACCTTACTTGTTTATGGACTTCCTCCCATTTTGTTCTGAAATGGCAAGACGGAGGACTCGGGGAACTACAGGCCAGTCAGCTTCACCTCAATCCCATGGAAGGTGATGGAGCAGCTAATTCTGGAAACCATTTCCAGGCACTTGAAGGACAAGAAAATAATCAGGAGTAGTCAGCATGAATTCACCTAGGTGAGATGGTGTTTGACCAACCTGATAAGATTTTTACAGTGAAAGACTGCCTTGGTGGATGAAGGGAAAGCAGTGGATATTGTCTACCTTGAGTTCAGTGACTTTCAACACCGTCTCCTGTAAGATCCTCGTAGAGAAGCAGGTGAAGAATTTGCTGGATGAACAAACAGTGAGGTGGATTGAAAACTAACTTCAATGGCTAGGCCTGGAGGTGCTAACCAGCAGTATGAAGTCTAGTAAGAGACCTGTATCTAGCAGTGTACCCTCGGGGTCAGTTCTGGGTCTAATCCTGTTTAACATCTTCATCTGGATCTGGATGTCGGGGCAGAGTGAACCCTCAGCAAGTTTGCTGATTACACAAAACTGAGAGGAGTGGCTGAGACACCAGAGGGTTGTGCTGCCATCCAGAGGGAACTCAGTAAGCTGGAGAAAAGGACTGACAGGATCCTCATGCAGTTCAACAAAGGGAAATGCAAAGTCTTACACCTGGGGAATGCTGAGAGCTGACCAACAGAAAGGAGCTTTGCAGTAAAGGACCCAGGGGTCCTGGTGGACACCCAGTTAACCGTGAGCTAGCAAAGAGCCGTAGTGGCAAAGGCGGCTAATGGCATTCTGGGCTGCATTAGGAGGATTGCTGTCAGCAGGTCAAGGGAGTGATCCTTCCCTTCTACACAGCACTGGTGAGGCCACGTCTGGGTCCAGTTCTGGGCTCTCCAGTGCAAGACAGATATAGAGCTACTGGAGGGAGTCCAGTGAAGGGCGACAAAGATGATTGAGGGACTGAAGCATCTCTCATACGAGCAAAAGCTGAGACAGGTGGGACTGTTCAGCCTAGAGAAGGGAAGGCTCAGGGGGAGCTTATCAGTATATACAAACACCTAAAGGGACAGTGCAAAGAAGACGGTTCGAGGCTCTTTTCAGTGGTAACCAGTGACATGACAAGAGGCAATGGGCACAAACAGAAGTGCAGGAGGATCCCTCTGAACATCAGGAATCACTTTTTTACTGTGAGGGTGACCAAGCACTAGCACAGGTTATCCAGAGAGGTTGTGGAGTCTCCATCCTTGGAGATACTCAAAAGTGATCTGGACATGGTCCTTGGCAATCTCCTCTAGGTGGACCCTGCTTGCACAGTGGGTTGGGGAAGATGACCTTCAGAGTTCCCTTGTAACCTGAACCATTCAGTGGTTCTGTGAATTGAAACTCAAAAGCACATAGAGACGTATCCTAGAGGAAGATACTCAGTGCGGTTATTTCAGCTGTTTATGGATATAAAGCTGATTTTACGTATTATACATACAGAACTGCGTCTTTATCCAGATTATAGTCAGAAATATATAGGTGTGATAAAATCAGCTGGATGTGCTAAACACACTTGTTTATTATTTGTGTATTTTTAAGTAAAACTGTTTTCCTGTTGTACTATAAAAATACCACAGGGGAAGAGACAATTCTGGTGCCCAATCTAAATAAGTGAATGATGTCCACATCCTTTGAAATCATCATGGTACCCTCATAACTTTTCTCTGTGCCCACGCGTTATTCAAAATTAATGGTAGCCTGAAGCATCAATGTTTCTAATACTCACAAAGATGAATCAGACACTTCTTGTCTACCAGCATCATTCAGAAATCCAAGCAATCACAAATTCTAAATGCAAAATTTTTTTATTCTTTTCTACCTGAAGATGTTCCCAGTAAGCGTTTGCTCTGTGTGCAGAGTGTAACATTTTGAAAGCAACACTTCTTCTCATCGTGAAGTAGTTTTTCTAAATGCTCCTGATTCAAGCAGGGGAAGAAAGCAACAAAAGATTTTTTGACAAAGCAAGTAGTGAAGTAGATAATAAAGTATTAGTCTTCCCCAAAAGTTTTCAATTTTCTTCCAGCATCTTATCTTTCAAAACCCGATACTTTTTAGAAATCGCTCATGACATTATCAAAGTAGGCACAAGGGTTTCAGCCTCTTTCTCTGCAAAGACCGCAGGAAACCTAAGCAGCTGTGGAGCATGACGTGCTGGGGAGGTGGGGGGGTGAGCATCCGCTCAAGGCAGAGTGCGCTTTCTGAGAGAACATGAAATAGCATTCACTAGGGAATGAACGTGTGACGAGGGTCTCTGCATGTTTTAACAGATCTCCACTCCCACTTATTTGCTGTGTTGCTCTCTCCTAACAGAAGTTGCTGTGTATCATCAGCATGTTGTTGCTGCAACAAGGCATACGGAATTACAAAACAAATTTGTGAAAGAGGCTTGATGGATGGTCTAAAGCGGGATGAAGTATACCGTGAAGCTCTTTCACAGGTATTTGTCCGATCTAATAATTTGAAGACCTCCGCAGACAACCATCTCCAATTCCTTAGCAGCCAGAAAGCTCTCAATAATGTTCATTCTGTTACAAATGGGAATAGATTCTTCTGCTGAGTTCAGCATCCAGGAGCCGTGTTAGCTCCTTTGATCACCAATTACGATAACAACTTTGGTAATTAATGATCATATTGACTCCAACATCCCACCTTCCTGTATAAACTCATTCCTCCAAATTTTTCACAGAAGTGAACTTCACTTTCCTTCAAGTTATATTTCAGAGACTATTTATTCTTACAACTCTTCTCAAAAATATTCAATTTTTTCCCCAGAAATTGACATATCTTTCCTTTTTTTTCCTATTAAGGAACATTTTCCAGGTTTTTTGTTGAAATCACAAGGCCTTAAATTTAGACTTTCTTTTTCAAAAAGAAGCAAAACTGAGACTGTCAGAAAATCAAACATCTCTGAGGGATTTGACTTCAAGAAAAATGCCAAATATCATGAAGATGGTGATTAAAATTGCAAGAGCTGGCAGCATGACAATTGCAGGTGATGAATATGTATGCCAAGGCTTTCCAGACATAGTAATTAACAGATTGATGTGCCTGAATGCTGCATGCAACAATTTTAGAAATGAGGGTAACTCTTCGGCTTTATGCTTTGTTCTGTACTGAACATGCTGCTGTACCTCAGAAAGCACACAGAAGTCACAGCTGAAAGCCACAGAAGATAAATGAGAAAGCAGATTTGTTTGAGCAGCACACCACCTTCAGCAGATGTGTACAATATGAGCCCATGTATAAAGGTGGTGATTTTTCTAACCAAAAGGAAGGCAATTTCAATGTCATTGTGCTTGGATATGGTTCGTCTCAGCACTGTCTCCCCTCATTCAGAGCAGACTTGCAGTGCCCACAACCAGTCAGCGTCCTCATTTGGGTGTCCACTTTTCAAAACATGACAACCATGTTATGTACGTGCCCCATAAATGGAAGAGCCACAGCCTGGGCATCTCACGCCAGAAGCAGTTCACCTTCCATTACCAGACCTCTCCCTGTGATTTCACTCCCTGCATGGCCGCTGTTTTTAGTTAGGCTGGAGGCATGGTTATACTGAAGGTGTCTTCCATAGTGGAGACACAAGAAAAGCCCTGAACAGCCCCGACAGTGGTCCAGCTAGACTGATGAGCTGCCGTGGATAGGATCGAAAGGGGAGGCAATTTTGGGAAAGCACATGAGCCTGTTCAGTTCCTCTCCTCTTGCACTTCTCCAGGAGCCTGAACTGTTGTGCTGGGGATATCAGAGCTGCTTTCCTGGATATTCACTTTGCCTCTCTATGTATGGAGCCATGGTTCATGAATTTTTCTAGACCATTTTTAGGCCTGCTGTTGCTATCTGCCTTCACAACCTCCACTGGCAGCAAATTCACTATCCAGTCTATAAAGAAGTACTTATTTTTTAACCTGCTTAAACCAACCTCCTTCCAGTTTCAGTGTGTCCCTCTTGCTATAGTGGGTGGTAAATAAGAGGTCTGAAGTCATTACTACTCCTCTGAAAAAAGCAAAAATCTGATATGCTGGTATCAAATGCACATTTAGCTTGACATTGGGTCTGGAGACAGCAGAAATGGAAGAAATAGGAGAAGAGGGATTTGGGGGAAATCCTAGATTAATTAGTGTAAAGCAGGCACAGTATAAGTTCAAGCAGATACGGATTTATAAGAGATAGCAGGAAATACGTGGAGAATTATTGAGGCTGGACAGGGAGCTGGGTAGAGATTGTGTTGGTGGACAGGCAGGGGACAGGTGGACATCAGTTTCAACTAGGGACAGTTTTCCATTAACACTCTGCCACCTGCTTTCCACTGACTGCTCCTGGGATCCAGTATCAACGGGCATGCTGAAATACGCATCAGAGAAAGCCTATGCTGTGTCAGAGACATACTTCACCCTGCACAAAATGGTCCTTGAACACAAACTGAGAAAGGAACAAGTTTAGGAACCAAAGTTAGTGATCCTTTCTGTTTGGGTTTGCCTTACAGCACTTTAACCGGACCATGTCGCATTTGAAATTGTGTATCCTCAACCACATGCTGATGCCGAATTATTTTTTTAGTGAGGGGAGGGGAAAGATGTTCTTAATTTTCAAGATCTTAATGTTTAGAGTCCAGTTATTTTTGGCAAAGAAGATTGATGGTGAATGGGTTGCGTCTGTCAACTGTCGAATTAAGTCTCCCAGGTCTTGTTCTTTTGAAGACACATTAATATAAAGACAAGAAGAAAACAGAAAAAAAAAAAAAAAGACCTACAGAGTCATATTTTAGTTAAGTAAAGTCACAGAGATCCTCTTTTTTTCATGTGATCCTCTTTTAAGCAGATTTGTAATGTGCAACCCACCCCTGTCCCCAGGACTTTTTCTTTTCCAAAATGTGTGTCATATTGCAGAACATTCTAAACAAACATTCATTAAATATTGCTATATTTTTAATGGAAAGCAACTGTCTTCCTTCATGCTCTTCTTTTGTGAAGCAGTGGCATAAATCTGGCTATACCTGGCTTTTCAGATTGACTAACAACAGCTTGGCAAAAAAAAATGTGAAGACATTAATTAGTTTTGATATTGGTGCTATTCTCTTTTAATCTGTCCAAAGTAAGTGATCTGTGAAATCTTGAAAGATTTACATATTAGGTTCTCTAGGTTGTTTCAATGAGAATTATCATAAAACACAGCCCTTGAGTCTGTTCTTAACAATAGTTTAGTCAGCGCATGCTAATGAACCCTCCTCATTTATTTACTTGAAATAACCTTACGGAGGGGAAAAAAAAGTGGCAGAGACAAAGCATCATGTTTTCAGGCTGTCCTTAGAGATTTCACGAATGCGGCAGCAGCTGCAGGGGCTCTTTGCATTAAATTGCATGCGGTTGATCTAATAGGAACACCACTCTGTATTAATTGGAAAAAGCAAACAAGCCCCAGCCTAGGCATCGCACCTCTGAGCTAGTAAGAACTCCCTCTCAGAAGCCCCTTAAAATTCCAGGGATTTTCCAGGATTTGTGCACCTCTTTTGAAAACCCACACTTCCAGGCCAGAAGATGTTCTAAAGCCACATCCCTGCTGTTGGTGCCATCCGTCCCAGGGATTCCTCCCCAGCCCCCAGCAGCAATGGCATGGAGGCGCTGGACACACACTCTCCCAAGCGTTTGGCAGGATCCTTGATGCTACGTAGCTAGTCTTTACACCCCTTTGCGAGATGCCTGCTAGCACAAGGCATCCGTCTTGCTGCATCCCCCCAGCTGCCTCCCGAAGATGCTGCTGCGCCCTGCTGCCGGTACCACTCCTGCTGCGGCTCCGACCACCGGGTCTGCTGCTTCTCTTCAAGCCACCCCAGACTTCGCAACGTGCTGGAGGTGGCTTGGGTAAAAATTCAAGGTGATGCCTTCAGAAGTTTAAGCAACACAGGGGGTTGGAAAAAAAAACAAGAATAAAACGTTAACAGCTTATTAAGCAGAAAGAGTAGTGAGGTACCTTATTTTGTGCCCCCCAGCAGTGTCCATCGTTTAAGAGCTCGCATTTTGCTGAAGTGATTGACTGGATTGTGTTTTTCCTCCACCTGTTTACTTTAGCATTTTGATTTTGCTGATCATCCATCAAAAAAACCCAAGTCGAATCCCATATGATGGCCCGTATGAGAAGTTACAGCTTCTGAAATGGGTGCAAATATTCCCCTGTTGCTAAATGGAAAGCTGCACTTGCCTGCTGACACAAACATCAAAGCAATAAATAAAAACAGGCCAGTAAGAATTATAGATAGGATAATAGGTTTTTCACAGTGCATTACTAAAAAAGAAGAGTGGATTGGCTGCTGCACAGGACATTAATTCTTTAGCTATAGCCTGAGCAGTGTGCAAAGTTTAAATTGATTTGTCCCAGAAGTATCTGAAAGAACAGTCCATTTACAGTACATTTTTTTCTTATTTACTTATTAAATGATGCACCTCATAGCACTCATTTGTTGATCTGTTTCTCTACTTCCTTCCACTGCAGGTGAATTATCTGAACTTCTGCTCTGATCTCTGGATTTTCATTCAACAAGGGGCTGTTCACGCTACAAGGATTTCAGCAGGTCAGCGCCTGTCTGCCCTCCCTGGCTCCCATTGCATCCTGGTAGTGGGAATCCCTTGGAAATGTTCTAAACTGTGACTGCACTTTGGGCTGAACATGGGAAATGGATCAGGTCAGTGCCATTTACAGAATACTCCAGTATCTTCAGAAATGTCTTTGCAGAAACATGCGCTTGAGTCCAGTCTCCCCAGAGTATTTCTGTCCTGCTAACAAGAAGTATCTTTGGTTTTTAGTTCCCCTGCTTTCCTGCTTCATGTCCCAACTACAGCTTCCCAGTGGAACAGCTGCTTGCCACGAGAGTGGTATGCAGCGTCATGTGCGATTCTGTCTACCACGCAAACTCCAGATCAGCTGGCTATGTGTTGGGGTCCTTGCATCATGCTGGGACTTCAACTCTTGGAGTCTCTTCCCACGTTTCACTTGCTGCCTCTCACTAAACTCTCTGTAAACCTTCTCCCCCATACCTCCTCAGATACCAGCCGTGGCGCATTCTCACAACACTGAACAGCTGTTCATGAAGCATTTTTGGGCACTGCTTCTGCCCTGGGATCTCCTCAGACCATCTTTCATTTATGAAACAGAATTGAACCAGTGTCTCTAGTCCACTTTTCCATAACATATGGGGAAAAAAAAAATCCTCTTTCCTAATCTCCCTGTTATTAAGAGGCGTGAGTGCTGGCCTGGATGGAGTTCAGAGCTAGCATTACAGTTATGCTGCTCAGGAACATTCACTATTGATACTTAAAACATCTCTGTTTTTCATGTCTGTATTTCTCACATGGCTGACTTAAAATTGCCCAGGAAATAAAGGTCTTGGTTAGAAGATAGTGTAAATTTCCATTCTTTCATGTGCTTCTGCATGAAGGTTTCAACTCTCTGAAAGTGGAGGCAATGTGGAGGTTGTGATCCAGCATTGTGAGTAGTTGGCATAAGCTGACTGTATCTTCCCTGGTTGCCTAAAGCAAGCTGTTCAGCTCTGTGGCCTAGGCTGCCCTTTATTTATGGCTGCTGTGTGTGTAAGCATAAAACCATTGCTTGCTCTTTGTAGTTAATTTTGCAGCACACGGAGGCAGCCCAGATATTTTGGCTTGAACCTTGTATTTAAATTTTTAAAGAAAATTGATCTTTCAGATTTCAGAGATGCCAGTGGGTGAAATAATGATCTCAGTGCTGGACAGGTCTGAGGTGAGCAGGACTCGGTGTGAGAGCTCTACCTGTGTGAGAGATGAAGACCCCACACAGCTCTGCACATGATTTGCTCCACAAATGGGGGCTTAACTCCACGCTGACTAAGATTTCATTTAAAAATGGAGTCTGCTGCTGTCTGTGTTTGTGTATTTATATAAGTACATAAACACACACTTGCTAGTTACATATCTGTATATACCCTTTTACAGTGATAATGGACTGAATCTGAACTAAACATTTCTGCCTCCTCAGTAATAGAAGGTTTTCACCCCAGTGCCTTCCCTCAAATTCTCTTTCCAGTCACCTTCAGTCAAGGACAGATGGGGTAGGACAGCATCAAAGAAACGCGAGTCACTGCACTTGGAGGAACTGTGATCTGTCAGGAGGATGCACTGGCCAGGTAATCAGGGAGGAGGAGGGAGTTATTGTGTTGGGGAGAGCTCAGCAAAATTTGAGATAAAAAGGAAGTCAAAATGTATGGGCAAGAGACCACGAGAACTCAACACTCATTACTTTTTTAATTATCTATTGTGATTGTGAATCAAAATTAAGTCTGTACAAAGTACGAATCTCTTCTCTCTCCAAACCCAGCATCTATACAGATGTGACAGAAAATACACCAAGGCCAAGGCAGTCCTACAAAACTTTTATTCGAAGTTACAGCCATGCTCTGAGGGGTTCACTGAAGCTCAGATTGTTCATTACACTGTACCTGATATAAATATCACATATCACAGAGCCTCCCTTGAAGAACTTATCTGTAGGGATAATTCAAGTAGTCAAGTCAAAATGAAATGTAGTCTGGGGGCATGGTGCAAGTTTGAAGAGCTAAACCAATACTAAATATCTTCCTTCTCTTTTGCAGAGTCAGGTCAGATCCGTTTGTGCCGGTTCCAATACCGATGCCAGGTGGGGAAATGAGTAGCAGGGACGGTGAACACTTAGAACACAAAGATGTAACTTCTATGTAGATTTTCCTCTTTTGCACTGTAAGTGACAGAAGACAACTCCACCTGGAATATTTCCAGCTTCAGTGCTCATCAAAGCTTTCTGCAAGACATCAGCAAATTATTGAGAATTACTGTCTCATCCTCACAACTGAACTTGCTTTGCACAGAGCTATCCCTTGCTGGAAGGAACAGGTAAGTGGTAAAGAGGAGCCTGGGGCGGGCTGGGACTTTGGCCCACTGGTGTAGCTGCTTTCCAGAAACTCCACCGCCACAGAAGAATAGGGAAGAGTTACCATATATATGAAGCCCTCGAAACTACCTTTGACAAGGATGTGTCTGGGTTCCCAGAGCAGAGGTGGGCTCCGTTTGACACTGGGTGGGGATAGAGCGGTATGAAGAGCCCTGGGATCACAAATAGTTTCTTCTGACCACTAGGGAAATAGTTGTCCCTTGTGGTAATATCTATAGAGCGATGCCAAAAGGAGAGTGTTAACTTGTTTGTGCCCTCTGTCCTGCAGGCAAGGAAACAGAGCTGTTTTCAAAAACATTTTGTAAGAACAAAATAAAAGGCAAGTTTAGAAAGACACTCAATCACTTACTGAAATTCAGAGGGGGAAGCAGGCAAAAGCGCCAGTAATAAAAATATGTAAGTCTCTTGACAGTGTTTATTTAGTGATTTTCAGTATTTAATAACAATGAATATTGATTAAATAATGAATGAAATTTATTAAGCACACGTAGTCAAGTTAATTAGATTTTATTATTTGAGTGAGGAATTGGATATTAAAAATTCAAGTCTTCTGCCAGTAGCTGGCCTCACAGAGTATCAGGGAAACAGTCAGTGCCCCTATCTAAGCAACTCTAATGTTTTCACCGCATTTCCAGTCCTAACATGTACAGAATGGAGGAGAGAAGGGAGTATAAATGTTCCATCTCCTCTGAAGATCATGTACGAATTACAGTAGACACCGCTGTGGAGTGGAATCAGGTGATAAATAAGACCATAAAAACTAAATAATAAAAAACCTCCTGATTTTCACTACCTATCCAGAAGTGCTGATTACTGCCTAGAAAAGACAAAAGGGTAATCATTTGACATTTTTGCTGTTAATGAAAAAATCTTGTGAAGGAAGACTATAATGAAACATAGCCATATAAATAAATTAGACTATGTAATGGTAATTTAGAGCATTTTCTAGCAGTCCTCCAGTATGATTTCCCAGAGTGATTTGATTTCCCTTTGTCTTGCATATAGATGCCTTGCTCAGCTCTTGCCCATGCACATACTCAGATGTCCTGTAGAATGATGGACCAAACGCCAGTTGCTCAGTCTGCAGTGTCTGGTGTGAATCTATCACCACAGGAAGAGAAACCATTCCTGTTCTATGCCGTAGTACAAAACAGCCATCAGGACTTTGTTCTGTACCCCAGGGCGTTCCTTGATGGATGCTGTGTTGACACAGGCAGTATGTAATGTCACTGCAATGCTTAAATGATAGCCAGCTCCCCCATTGAGGCTACTACTACAGTGACAACAGCCAGAACTCCCACTTTGAGCCTGCCCCTGTGTTTCCCACCACCCATCCTACCTGTGGAGCTGGGCCGGCTTCACCTGCATGCCCCCCCACCTCAGCAGTGAGGAGGGCAAAGGGCAGAGCAGAGCAGAGTGACATTCGTGCAGATGCTTGTGATGGGGCAGCTCAGAGCAGAAGGTCTGATACTCCAAGGAAGGGGTAACAAAGCAGTAGGGGCCCCAAGTGCAGACATCAGCAGAGTCACCTGTGCGTAGCAACCTGAGCTCCATATCTGCTGCCCACAGCCTGGGAAGCAGACACAGCTCTGTAAAGATGGGGAACGTGGCAGAACTCCTGGCTTCGGGTGCACACCAATGCTACAGAGGGAGCTGGGGAAGGCAGCTGAACCTCCACTCCTCACAAAGACCCATCCCTTGGGCCAGCCGGGAGGTGGGGTGCGCCAGAATCAGTGTTCCTACCACGGGACGTGGGACCAGGGCCATATACCGTGCCTTGATGGGCATTCAGAGGCCAGTTCATACCTAGCCTGTGCCTTTAGGAGAAGCAAGGTACATTCTATAGGGTCTGGAATCTCTCGTGTGTGTCTTGAATAAAGGTAGAACTAAATCCCCATGCAGAGCGTGGTGCCACGCTACACCTGCTGTGTCTGGGAAACAGCTGTTGGTTTGCTTCAGCTGCGTAGAAAACATGAAGAAAATTATTAGTTTGGGGCATGGTAAGGAAAAATAGAACATACTTCAACCATGAGAATTTTCCCCTGGAGCCCTTTCCACTCTTGCTTTGTGTGCATAGATAGATGGTTAAACAAATAAGTAATCTTTCTTTCCTTCTGCAAGCTGTGCTTGACAGATTTTGGGGGCTGGGGATTGCATTTGAACCGCTGCAGATGTGTGCATCTGGTATATCGTTTTTTTCTATTTTCTTTGGTTTAAGTGTCTCTGACGCCTTCAAACACAGACCCTTGAGGCAGATCAAGTTTTTCATTCTCTATTTTGGCATTTATATGCTGCCTATTATTATTCAATAGTGACAACACAATAGTCTATGAAAGCCTTAAATGAGACCCAGGCCCTACTGTGCTGAGATCTATATAAATGTATACCTGCATCTCCACATTAACAAGGAACAATATTATTATCTTTCCTTTTTCCAAAATAAATGCACATATGCAGGGCAATCACAGCTCAAGGACCAACTATATGAATGTTTATAAGTTACATTAGAGCTATGGCGTACAACCCAGAATGTGAACCATTGAACACATACATGCATACTTCACGTGAATACTTACATACACTCCAGGATCTTACGTCTCTCTCCCTTACCCCACACAACCTGTGGATATTCACGCAGACCAAAGGGCAGATTTGGATGTGCTGTTGCTGCAAGCAGTTCACACGGTTCATTTTTCAGTCCTGTTCAAGGCACTGCCTGATCACCGCATGTCCTGGAAGGCTGTGATGTGCTCTCCTTGAGGTCATACTGTCTCCCACACAATGCCATCTTGCTCCTATCAAAACAATCATATCAGCTTCTCCCTGCCCAAGTACCTTCCCTCTCCACCTTGTGAAAACCCTGAATCCCAGGACTTGGAAGAGGTTTACAACATATGGTTCTCAAGGACCACAGCCAAATGGCCTACCCACACCGGTGTCTGTGCAGAGCTGACACTATCCGGCCAGCACCAGCATCCTGTCTTTTAGAAGCGCATGCTGGTGGGAACAGACTTTTCAGTGAAGAACCAATACAGTGTTGTTAAGTCTACAGTGGACATGGCTGTGACAGAAGCAAGCAAAGTCATCAACGAGACCATTCCAAACAAATCCACATTAACAACCCACCAGGGTCTTGCAGACCTTTGTCCAACACAGACCCCCCAGATGAAGCCAGGGCTGTTGGTACGATCTTTGTCTTCCCACTATACTCCCCATGAAGCTTTCATCTCTCCATTTCCTGCCACATTTTCCTTTTGTCATGATGAACAACTAGCATTCCTAGGGCTAGGTTGATAGAGGGTTGGTTTTCACCCCAGGATTTATATTTATATTTATATTTATATTTATATTTATATTTATATTTATATTTATATTTATATTTATATTTATATTTATCT
>Ga0065711_1000165_pt1 | contig 87292 bp, 48 predicted proteins | sample Hoacrofraction12_FD_59098 | JGI IMG/M metagenome (GOLD analysis project Ga0065711, IMG submission 59098) | Hoatzin crop microbial communities from Cojedes, Venezuela - Epithelial fraction 12 v2 (version 2) | ecosystem: Host-associated > Birds > Digestive system > Esophagus > Crop | place... | reverse complement strand
GGTTGGAAGGGACCTCTGTGGGTCATCTAGTCCAACCCTCCTGCCGAAGCAGGGTCACCTACAGCAGGCTGCACAGGACCTTGTCCAGGCAGGTCTTGAATATCTCCAGAGAAGGAGACTCCACAACCTCTCTGGGCAGCTTGTTCCAGTGCTCTGTCACCCCTCAGAGGGAAGAAGTTCCTCCTCACGTTCACACGGAACTTCCTGTGCTTCAGTTTGTGCCCGTTGCCCCTTGTCCTGTCACTGGGCACCACTGAAAAGAGCTTGGCCCCATCCTCCTGACACCCACCCTTGAGATATTTATAAGCATTTATCAGGTCCCCTCGCAGCCTTCTCTTCTTCAGGCTGAACAAGCCCAGTTCCCTCAGCCCCTCCTTGTAGGAGAGATGCTCCAGTCCCCTCATCATCCTCGTAGCCCTCCGCTGGACTCTCTCCGGTAGCTCTTCATCTTTCTTGAACTGGGGAGCCCAGAACTGGACACAGTACTCCAGATGGGGCCTCACTAGGGCAGAGTAGAGGGGGAGGAGAACCTCCCTCGTCCTGCTGGCCACACTCCTCTTAATGCACCCCAGAATGCCACTGGCCTTCTTGGCAGCCAGGGCACACTGCTGGGTCATGGTCAACCAGCCATATACTTCTGCAAATTTATGCAGTTTTAAGCTCTCAGCAACCTGAAAAAAAATACTATTTAAAATTTTCTATACCTCTTCAAGCATGTCCTGTTTACAGATGCGCTGGGTCTGGTTAGGACAGGTTAACCCACAGCTACAGAGTATCAAACAGAAGCATGGGACTTTTAGTTGTAACTCAGTAGTTGAAGGCTACTTTAAGTAGATACTCTGAACTAACCTGCCAGGGAAAGATCAGCCAGGAAAAAAGGTGAAAACACTGTAAGGTGAGTAACTATGCCACTTCTTGCATAAATATCTATTGTGTTTATTGTATGAATGCCCTTTTTCCTTCTTTACATCAAGAACTTTCGGCAGGATGGTTATCATTCTAAAACCAAGAGCAGAAGATGTAGTTACAAGGAGTTCAACTAAAAATGCCTATAATTAAAAGTGTCCAACTCAACATTTTAAGATGCTGACTTTTAAATCCTTATCACTTTTCTCAGTTTTAATTGTTAGAACAGAGCCTAAAAACATTTGCCACAGGCTGAATTTTATTTGAAAGTTTCAATTGAAAGGATTCACTCATTTTTCAGAACGACAATAAGGACATAATGATATTTCACCTATGTTAAAAATAACATTATTTATCAACAAAGTTCCAATGGCTTACTGATTTGTGTCTGGGATCTGGAATATGTCGGGGCTGTGAGTATAAGATCCTGGCATTGAGATTTTGCCTATAGTCATTACATGGGAAATTTGCCCAAATTTGATTAAAATACAAAATTATGAAAATTCTCAGTTCACCCCTGATGATAAATCACATGTTAGAGGTTGGTGCCTGCATCTCCTCAAGAACTCTCTCGTTTGCATGCTCCATCACAGGGTGCAAAGGCACAAGAATTTGTTCACCTGCAATAGCTTTTGCAGGCACTCAAGGATGTGACCCAGTGACAAAACACACATGCAAGGAAACTCTCCCATATGCTCCCACAACTTTTCCTGATGGCTTCCAGCTCCCCGAAAGAGAAGGAAGAAGCTGCCTCCTAGCAGAAGGGCTTGCGGGGATTGCTGGAAGGGGAAGCTGCAGAGGGAACAAACGAGAGGACAGGAACTGGAGAACGGGGTTTGTATAGGAGTAGAGGAGCACAATGCCCCCAAATTACAAACAGACTTGAGATCCCTGGGCTTCTGCAAACTCCAGCATTGTGTACCTGGCTAATGGGATCTGATACATCTCCTTCAATGCCCGGCCCCTATAGAGCCATACTGCTTATGTCAGGTACCTTTAATAGTTTAAGGACATGATACCATCAGCTCCAGGACAATGCCAACAGTTAAACAGGGAGTCAATAGTCTTCCACTTACAGAACTGCTGCATTATGTACTGCCTGTGTTTGCATCTGGTTAGTTTCTAGTTTGCAACTACATTAAAAGAAAACTGATTTTCAATACATGAAGGTTGAGGGTTCACCTAAATACATGCATTTGTATAGCCCACCAAGCCAAGCCAAGCAGAGTTTTTGTTTCTCAGTGATGTTAGTTTCTCATTGCATCAGGAGAATGAAATCCAAAATTAGGGAAATACTTAGGACTTCCAATTAACTTCTGAGGGCTTGATGAGTGCTAAAAATATCATGTGGAGCAGGAAATAGACCAACCGGCCTATGGTTCATTGATCTGTTTATTTTAGTCCTTTGCGTGTTTTCTAAATATCTACTGACTGCTCTGCAATATTTGTTTGGAAACGCTACACATAAGGAGCAAAAAAGGATACTATAGCAGAACAGAAAGATATAATTTCCCACAGTGTAGTGGGAAAAGAAGAATAATTATCATAAAGTCATAGAGAATTTATGTATTAATTTTACAGTGAAAAAAACTGTTTAAGGAAAACTGAAGCATAACAGTTTTTAAAAATAGCTTGCAAATAATTAACTATTTCACCTAGTTTGGTATTAAGCAATTCTTGACTATAAAAATTGTAAGACAGGATTTTTTCTTAGATGTTAATAAAATTTGAAAGAACTCTGCTTTAACCTCATTTTAACGGGGTTAAAGAAATTTAGAATAATGTGAGAAATGTGTATCTGATTAAGAAGATTTTTTAAAAACCAGGGAATCGATTCCCAAACCACAGAAATTCATTATTTCATGCACATGTAAGTCTTCTGAGTAATATAGAATTAAACCTGTTCAATGAAGCTGGTGGAGGAATCAATAATGACAAAACAGGTATTTAACTACCCATTCTCCATTCAGCCTGTAGCTTGAGCTACTAGGTTTCTGATCCCACATTCAAGCACGAGTGCACAGCTGAAGCTATTGCTCCAAGAAAATTTTGTACCTATAAGCTCCGAAATAATAGATTGCAATCTTTTGTGCAATACCAATAAGCACTTGAAGACTTTCATTTAATAAAAAATGGGCTGTTCCTCCTCTTGTCCTCCATCAGAAGTGATTACTATCTATGGGCACTGCTGGATATTAGAGAACTGAGGCTTTCTGATCAACAGCTTCAGGGCAACACAACCAAACTGAACTTACAGGCTGATAAAAATCATCACGGTGGATAGAGAAAAGGCAAGTGCAGAAGGTACAGCTTAGCTGTGAATGTCATGTCCTGGCCCCAGCTCAGTGATCAAAGACATTCCAAAACAAGCACTAAGTGTTTGCAAGCTGCCAAAGAATTTGGGTGCAGTATTAGGAAGAAGATGAAGAACAGATTATACATCAGTAGCAGCTACTCCCTAGTTTGATGAGGACAGATTTGAAAAAATAGCTGGGAAGATACACAAGCCTGTTACACATCCATGAAGATCCTCAAGAATAGTGGTGTAATGTATATTGCGTTATAGTGCTCCAAGCTGCTATTTAAAAGAAATGCAACAAACAGGAGGTTGTAGGGTGGAGACAGGAGAGAGAGTGATGAAATAAATGATGAACTAAAAAAGGAGAGGAGAGACTAGGAGGGAATCATGATACTAGGGCAGCTTTGAAACAGGGAATCTCCTGCTCTGAAGCTAAAAACATTGCTAGAAAGTCACATTACAAGAATTACCAGCTTCTGGCACCTCTTTGCTGTAATGACTCCAGGAGATGGAGGAACACAAACATGAAAATGTGGAGCGAGCTTTCATGTTTGTCATGAAGGCACCTTGGTTTTGACGAGCAAAACACAGTACATGCAATTCTCACAGAGCAGAGCTGCAACTTACTTTGGCCATCCTTCTCTCTGCGCCTACCCATCGTAGGAGGATGGAAATCAGCTCTCAAAAAAAACAACACGAGCTCTGCATGACTGGTTTGCAACAGCATCTGGTGTCTTGGAAACTACTTCTTCAGCCAGTTGTCTTGGCTGCTTTAGAGATGCAGTGATGTTCAACTGCAATACGGCTAGGCTTGCTTCCCAGATCATATCTACACTGGCCTGTAGAGCCTCTGCCTCCAAAGTACTGGAGGTAGACGGAGAAAATGTTCAGAACATGTACGTGACTGGAACAGACTCATACCAGATGGCCATTCAAAATAGCAGTCAGGAGAAAAGTGTCACACTGAGCAGACACAGGTCTTATCCATGAGAAAAGTCTTCCCAGCTGCCATTTTCCTCTGACTCATCTCCTAGGAGAACTGTGTTTATTCCAATCAATCAGAGCCAGCATTGAGTCACAGACACCAAATGTCAGACCAGTTCACTAAGTCCGCTTTGTGGTTGGGGTGAGGAGATTATTTTAGGCAACTAAATTTGGTTTAGTTAGTACTAAAACATTTCATACTTACATGCTTAGCACATGCAAAATCTCATTTTTCTCTTCTTTTCAGCTGCCTGATTGCTAGAACAGTGGTACACCTTTAGAAGCACTAACGCAGACACAGACAAAAATACATCAGACAGAGATTGCTAACAATGATAAACAGAAACGCCTTGATATTAAGGAACATCGGACCAGCCTTACATTAAACCAGAACTTTGGCTTTCAGTGCTGGATGTTGAAAGTCATTTTAAACATGAAGTGGCTGAGGTCTTTACAGACTTAATTATGTGAAACAGAAAGTTACTCTGAGTCCCTGCACCTGTATGAAATGTTCTTTCAGGTTTTCTACTCTTCAGAAAGCTTTTTTCCTGGATATTTCAAGAACCACCTTTTTCAATACTTAAGCCATGATTTCTTTGTACTAAAATTGGATATTACAACACAATGCCATGAAAGGTAAAAATAGAACTGGAGGAGGTTTTTTTCATTTCCTGCTAATTTCCTCAGCAAATTCTGAAAGGTTTACAGCCATTTCGTCAAACACAGGTACTGTCTGCACTGAGCATATGATCTGTTTTGATCTTCTTTCTGTTCCCAAAATAAAAAAAACTGAAGGTCTTTCATGAATATCTTTCCTCCTTAGGTAGAAAACATGTGAAACTAGTTCCATCACTCCTCTTCCTAAGCCCCAGTCAATCTGTGCCACAGAGGAAGAAGTTTTAGTTCCCACCTTAGGCTAGCCTATAAAATGCGTTATGTTTTCTTGCTCCAGCTGTTGGACTCTGCCTCTATCCTTTGCTGCTGCTCTCCTGCCATACTTCCCATCAGTTCCTACCATTTTACTGAGGCAGGAGACATAACTTACCATTTTCTTATCGTAAGTTTTTAACCACTTTCATTAAAAAAAACTCACTTTTTTTTTTGCCAAATAGTATCTTTATACTCAGAATTAAGGGTTTAGGGCAATAGTCTTCAGTCAATGGACCAACTCCAACAATTTCCTTAGAATCCATTAAACTGGGAGGAAGCTCAGAGGCATTTGCATTTCTTCAGAGATACCACACTCCCAAGATTACCCAGGTTAATTATTCACCATATGGACTTTTTCAGGGTGCCATAAAATAAATAAACAAACAGCACAACAAGAAAGGTGGGTTCATAAAGCCTCAACAGCACACACAGGGACAAAACTCTTTGTTCAATTTTTATTAATTTGATGTATTTTTCCATGGCACTGGACCAAGTTATGCAATAAGAGGAAGACTGTCAGCATTTTAATTTTTGGACTACTGCATTGCCTTTATTCTTTGGCATCGCTGAGTAAACCTGCTTGATTTTCATACAAGGAGAAAACATCCTGCTTGTAGGTGGTCAAACACCTGCTCCACAAGTTGGAAAGGCAGCAGCTGCTGTCCTTAGCATGCCTGATTTGAGGAAAGTAGGATGTTGTATACATATTTTCACAATGCCATTTACAAGACAATGTTTGTGGCTTGCTACCAGATGAGTTATTGTCTTTGACAGGAGAAATAAAATTTTAATACAAGATTTTGACAGGAATATTCAAAAGGAATTTTTTTTGAAACACAGATTGAAGAAGTCAACTGCTTTGGAAAACTTAATAAACTCTGTTCCCAGTGCTGCTTTGCTGTCCTCTGGAACAGAACCTCTAGAAGCCTGTAAGCAAGTCCAGGTTCTTCCATCCTGAGACAATGGTTCTGCCATACTTACGCCATATGTGTCAGCTGGTCTCATAACCCAGAAAGCCAACCATATCCTGGGCTGCATCAAAAGCAACGTGGCCAGCAGGTCAAGGGAGGTGATTCTGCCCCTCTGCTCCCCTCTGGTGTAGACCCCACCTGGAGTCCTACATCCAGCTCTGGAGCCCTCTGCACAGGACACACATGGAGCTGTTGAAGCGGGTCCAGAGGAGGGCCACAAAAATGATCCGAGGGCTGGAACACCTCTGCTGTGAGGAAGGGCTGAGAGAGCTGGAGTTGCTCGGCCTGGAGAAGAAAAGGCCCTGGGGAGATCTTATTGCAGCCTTTCAGTACTTAAAGGGGACTTCTAAGAAAGATGGGGACAAACATTTTAGCAGTGCCCGTTGCAACAGGACAAAGGGTAACAGTTTTAAACTCAAAGAGGGTAGATTGAAACTGAACATAAGGAATAAATTTTTTACAGTGAGGGTGGGGAAGCACTGAAACAGGTTGCCCAGAGAGGTGGTAGATGCCCTGTCCCTGGAAATATTCAAGGTCAAGTTGGATGAGGCTCTGCACAACCTGATCTGGTTGAAGATGTCCCTGCTCATTGCAGGGGGGTTGGACTAGATTACCTTTAAAGGTCCCTTCCAACCCAAATTATTCTATGATTCTATGATTCCACTTTAGGTATTCCATATTTCTGTTGAAAAGCCAAGTTTATTTGGTCTGGTTGGGCTGGAGCATGGTAGATCTGCATATTCAAATGTCAGGATATTTGGATTCTGTAAGGAGGCTCATCTGGAAGCAATGTATAAGTTTCAGTTCTATGTAGAAAATGCTTAATTCTAATTTTTCACAAAAGCCCTTTCTCTTGGAACAACTCATCTGCTTAAAATTAGGCATGTACTTGTTTGTCTTGCTGACTTGAGGGTGTACAATACACAGTCCTCTGACGCGGAGTAATTTATGTGCTTGTTTAAATCAGTGGGTAGCCAACAGGGGACAGACTGGATGCAGCAGTTTCACATACGCATTTTTCTTTTATGGTCAAAAGATCATGGAAATGAGCTCATACTTCATGCCTTTGAAAGTCCCTTCCTTTTTCTGTCATCTCTGGAAAATGCAATGTGTTATGATTGTTTCCAAGAATTTAGTGAATTATTTACAATCCTGAGAATGGAAAAACTGTGGAGTTTACTATCTTCTCCATTATTTGGAGTGAAGGCTACAAAGTTGATCACAGCCTGCAATGGTTCCTCCTCTCCTTTCACCCCTTTGAAAGATTTAAATGTTTGAAGGCTGTGTAAAGCTTGAAGAAGTCCTAGTCATGTAGGAGAGCCAAAGACTAACTAGAAAGCCATGTGCCCTGCCCCAACTAGCAGAAATGATTCTGTAAAGAAAGAGTTGCAGGACTGTAACTGCACATTTCCAAGTCCCTTGAGAGACAAAACGGAGTGTGCTGAACTAAAATGCTCTTAGAAACACCTCTTGTTGCTCTTCTTGAGTTATGGATGGGCCTTCATGTTGAAAGCAGCTGAACTAGCTTGTCCTGTTAGCATACAGAAAGAGTTTTTTATATCTTTATGGAAAGTGTAAGCACACCCCACATCCTTGCCAAATCACAGAAAAGATGTGATAAATGCAGTAATACAGCTAGAACATTTGCATAAATGTGAATAATGCAATAAAGAAGAAGTAAAAAAATAAACGTGGCTGAGTCCAGATTGGTAAAATCCCCATTTCCAAGCCTGATTTGTTTGCTTGTCATGTACCAATGCATATGGGTTATACTCAGGGAAAGGAGAGACAATTTGCCAGGAAAAGACAGCACTGAAGCATAGGTCTTTCTGAGGTTATTTACCAGACCGCACTCCGCAGGTTTCAACAGACCTTCCACGATGAGCTGTGAAGCCCCAAGGGTTGAATCCAGTGCAGCTCACCTTGCCCAGCTCCCCTGCAGGGTCTGGGGGTGGCACTGGGAGTTTTTCAGAAGGATGAGGAGACTTGCAACCCCGCCATGGAGAAGACCCAAGCCCCCTCCCCAGGCAGGGCCATGGGAGAGGACAGGGGTGCCTGCCTGCTTGGGGTGCATGGGGGACTGCAGGGCAGCAGTGTCTGCAGGCAGGGGATGCCAGGTGCCTGAGAAGCAGCCACAAGCCAGCTTCTGCCTCAGCAGCTATGGCAACATCAACGCAGCAGAGAGGTGAATGAACAAACAGTCTGGCAGAATTTGTTTAAAAATGAACTGCCTCAAAATGTTTCTGTGTGTTAGGCCACACTTCGCTGATTTTAAAATCCTATCGACACCTTCACGTATAATGCATCACCATTTTCCATCTCAAATTCATTAACAGTAGAGAACATTCATGTGCATTTGAAGTTCTTCCTGTAAACTGTATAACATTTAAATCTTGAATTACATATTAAATTCAAATGGGTAAGAAAAAGGCAGCACCTCTCAATGCTTTTTAATTTAGAGGTGTGGGTCAGAATTGTTGCTAAACCCAGAGACAACTGAAAACATTGTAGTTTTTTATACCAACCAGGTCCAGAACTGACAAAATTTCACTAGATTTTCCCATCTAAAATGAGTTGAAAGAAACGCAGCTACTGATTTTATGTGAATTGGAGAAATGCAGCTAGTGAATGATCCCTTCTTCCCCCCTGAGCCCCTTCCACACACTGTTCAGACTATGTGTGATACTGATATGTTAATGACTTGTATGTACCTCTGGTCATGAACAGGGCCTCTAACATGGCAGGCAGGAGAACATCTGAACTAGGCTGACATCGGACCAGACCACAATATTCGAGTTTTATGAGTGTGAGCAGAACAGACAATCCTCTCTACCCTTGCTTTAATAGTTTCCTTAAAGTCTGCGAAACTATAGAGAAGGTAAGCAGCAAGGTAATTAAAACATATATTGCTTACTTCATCATTATGGGTGGCTGAAAGTGTTTCGGAAAAAGTGTTTTTCCTTTAGGAAATACCTGTGCTTAGAAAAGAAAAATGTCTGTTGCAAATTGTCATTTTTCTCAAACTACCTACTCCCAAAGCCTGTTTAAAAAAGTATCAAAATGTCAAATTTCAACCTTTTTCACATTAAAATTCATCTTTGGTTCAAATAATCTTTCAGAACTTCAAATTAATTCCAATAAAAACTGTAAATCAGAGTCAGAATCTAAATGAAAAGTCTACCAATATTGACATACATTGTTTCAATTTACTCAAATCAAAATTTTATGTTATAGTTAATAGATTACTGGAATGAACATGTGTCAGAGTTTGATTTTTCACCCTGATTCAAGCTAAAGCCTTTTTTTCAAATGTCAGCTTTCCCAAGAAAGAAATACGATTTCCTCATCAGCTCTGTTCCTCATGAACCTTAGTTTAACAAGTGTGTGATACACTGATTTCTGTCACCAGATCACAGTGAGAATATACTGTGGCAGAAATTAACTCCATCTTCCATTCTGAATTATCTTAAGCAGCTCTGTTAATATAATAGGCTTGTGGGCATATATTATACAATGACACAAGGCCTAACCTTTCTCTTTCAAGCAGTTTCTCATTTCCTGACTTCAACAAACATAAGAGAATATCACATAGTAAAAGAATGCTGTGAAAAGTATATTGAATCATCTGGTAGTATTTAAACCATGAGATGACATTCTATTTTGCTTATTCTATATGGAAATTCCTAACATGAGCTCTTGCTCAAATACATCAGTCCAGGCTCTGCTGTTTCTCTTCAAACATTCTTTATTCCCCTCTTCTTGTTCTTGTTATATCTTTTTATCTATTAGCTGGAATGTGGGTTTCTGTGGATGTCTAAAAGCAGATAAACACCCAAAGTCCAAGCTTTTAATTTTTCCTTCTGAAAAAATCTGAATACAGAATACTGAATGCAGAAGTCTAACAGGACTGTTTTCTCTCTTTTTCTCTCTCTTTTTCTGTTTTCCTAGACAACTTCAGAGTCATAGCTAATGAACAGTGTGTTAATAACAAGTTGCCCTAAAACTCCAGTGATGCTCCAAGGGAAGCTTTGGTAGATAAGTGTCAAAATAATGAAATTATATATGTTTAAATTAATTGATTTATGGCAAATCAGTGACTATACTCTGGAGACTCCATCTAAAAACACAGTGCTTCTTGGCCCAGACTACTTGTACACCTAAAGCTGACCGTTCTCTTAAGAGCTTTCTTGGAGAAGTTCCAGAGCTCTCAACACCTTGAAGGGCTGAGCCTCAAACACAGAGTTATTTCCCAGAAGAGGCAGCACTTAGTAAAGCTATAAAAGAAACAATTCAGGAAAAAAGTATATGACAGTATTAAAAGAAAAGAAAATTAACAAAGCACAATAAGACATCAGTTGCATATCTCTAGAGACGAGTAAACAATGCATTACAGCCAGCAAGTAGCAACTGATTGCTGCCATTTGAACCAAAGGGAAAAGCCTTTGCTGTTAGCAGGGAGGGTCTTACAACACCATGTATGTTTTCGTGGATTTGAAACCCGGAAAGGACTATTATATCTTCTAGTTTTACTTCCTTCATAACACAGGCCATAAAATTTCATGCTCCTCCTTCCACTTGGTAATGACTCGTGTGCTGGCAAGAGCAGTACACTCCCCACAGGCACCTCCAGCCGTAGACTGAAAACTTCAATGGGGAAAGAAGTGGGTCTCCTGGCCCTTAGAGTCTTGTTATAGTCCATCCATTCCAGCAAAGGTTTACTAGTCCACATGCACTCCAACACCAACATTACGTTATCCAGTGACATGTAATTATACATGACTGCTTGTGATTCATCGCTTGCTTCAAGTCTTCCCAAATGTATCTTGGTTGCATGCCACTGCTCATGATGACAGCAGCTCCCAGCTGGACAGGACAGTCCAGCAATGCGCTGCTTCACTCTAGTGCACGTACTGCAATTTGGGAAGATCCAGCCTGGCTGAAAAATAATTTGTGGCAGATGCAGCACCTTTGTCCACTATTTCTGCCTAGAGATAGCCAGAGAGATCTGAATGTCACAGAAAACTTCAATTTATCTCAAAAAGCTTGATTTCAAATTCTCCACAGTCAAAACGGAAATTTCTTTCTCCTTCAGCTGACTCCACGGAAGACAACTTAGGGTGAGGTTTGCTCAAGGAAAAGGGGAATATGAGATTACAGCATTAGATATGGTATTAGATAAGCCAGAGCACCATGACCTTACTGTGTTCTTTAGAGTAGTTCCCAGTAAATTTGGTGATTGCTCCAGTGCATGTGAAAAAATACCTTTATTGAGCGTAAGAATTAGAACAGTTAACTTCTACCAAATCAGAAAGAAAGAGTTCAGAGAAGAGGACATAGCCATATTTATCCTATAAGAGAGCTTCACTGTTATCATGCATGCAAGCTTTCTGGAAGGAATTTTCTTCCTTCTGTTTTTTTTTTAATTTATAGTCAATCCTAAACCTGTAAAAGACATGAAAAGACTCTCTGTTTCTTTCTAGACTGTATAAAATAGAAGCCTCAAAACATGTCTTTTCATCGGCTTATGTGTAGCACCTATATAAGGTGCATAACTGTGCCCAATTTTTCTTGTAGAAGGCTTCTATTCCTTCTTTTTTAATAATATGGGAATTGATTAAATTGCGCCTGTAAACATGCACTTTTTGTCTTGGAGATGTAGGACCCCATGCAATTGGAGAGGAAATATTGCTTGGTGAAATTTCAGAGGGAAATAATTTTCAATAAAACCTCCTTGGACTACAACACTGGTTCCTGTTCCATACAAAATCCTTGCATGGTACAGGTACGCGTGCTTCAGCGCCCTGGTCTGAGATTATGTTCCACTCGTCCCACATTTTTGTAATAATGCAAATTCAAAGTTTGTCCCACTCCCTAATAAATGTTGATGGGATCTGTGCATACACAAGATTAAATTGTAAACGGCAAATTGAAACAATGGCAGCAGCAAAAGAAGTCCAGGCCCCGGGGAATTTCCTGAGAGTTGAACAAGAGGTTTCATTGTTCCTGTGTGGCACATATCAGAATAAAGTCTAGGAAAAAGTCACTTAGCTCTTGGAGAGCAAGTGCAGGCTTTCCAAAGAGCAGAAGGCAGGCAATATGGGAAAAAAAGAAATTAACTTGGTTAATTCAAGGCACAGTTAGACATCTTGCTCACAAACAATAATTGATCAGTCTCAAATCCCGGTCTTCTCTAGTGCTCAGCTTTTATTGAGTTGCACTGGTGCTCTGCACTTTGCAACAGTTACATTGCCTGTTTCAGTAGTACAAAGCAAGTTGAAGGCTTAGGTAACCCTGCCTGACTTCCAGTCATCCTAGTAACCGCCTAACGACAACCATGCAGTATCTGCGAAACATCCAGGAGATGCCAGACAAATTATCTCCAAGGTTTTTCCAAAACAAAAGCGAGTCTTTAAAGACATTTTATTATCCATAAACAGTTCTGAGACAGATAGCAATTTAAGGAAGACAAGCAACTTCAGAAAGAGTTGAAATTCTGAATTCATGCCCAAAATTAAAATAACTTTTTAATAGCCTTGCCCTTAAAGAGGAATTAATGAATGTTCTTTCACATCTTTACATAAAGCCAGACTCTGGCAGATGTGAGATAGATTACTACACACAACGTAAACAATATTTGGTCTTTTTTCCTTGCAGCAGGGAGCACACATCTCTGTACTTGAACAAAAGACCATTTCTAGCTCAGCAGAGGATGTAAACAACCCCAGTCACCAGCCGCGCTCCAGGAACCCACAGGAATATCTGGGGCAGCATTTCTACCAAACCCTGAAAGCCAAGCTGAGGGGCAGGCAGAGGGGGGATGCGGCAGAAAGCCTGGGGCAGGATTTGGCCTGGACACCAGGATTCATCAGTGGTGTTTGCTTTTGCACAGGCTTGCCAGCCCTTGCTCAGCTGAGCTCTTCGAGCTGTAGCTAGGAGACTGTCTACAACACGCTAAAAATACGTCCTCTGTGCTGGTCGGTGACAGCTTGTCTGCAAGCAAGGGGGCAGATCCTGGATGCTGCGGACCCTGGCTTCAGCAGAACAGGGAGATGGCCACCAGCAGAGGCCAAGCGCCCAGCACGGGTGCACACGGGTGCACTCACAGCATCCCACCTCAGTCAGGGCTGTCAAGGATGGTTCCGCTCCTGCCTCATGCACCACTGTCCTCTCACAGGTGCTGCTGACCCAAATGGTCACTGGATGACCGGTGGCACCCCGTCCCAGCAGGAGGCCACATCTCTCAACAACCTCCAGCGAAGCAGGGTGGAGGAGACTGTGAAGAGCAGGTCCCACACACCCACCCTTCGGGGTGAACGTGGGGTGGCACCTCGGGGCCCTTCCTTGCAGACAAAACTCACCCGGTGCTGACCAATGTTTCTCCAGTGCACCAGCTTTTGTCCTCATGGAACCAGTCCCCAGCTGTTTTTTCTGTACTGCGAGTCACCTGGGTTGAGCATCTGGAGACCAGAGGGGACATCATCCCTGGCTCTGCCACTGCTAGCAGGCTGCAGGCGATGCGAGGCCTCTGTCCCTCCATCAGTAGGCTGGAAACAGTGCCCTGGGGAGCCCTGTGACTGCCAGACGTCACATTTCCAGCCAAACATACAGAAGGTTGAAGCTGGTATTTTTGTCTCCGAACTAACTCGAGAAAAGCAATATGGTGCTGGGAGTTGGACTGTGTGTGGTCAGGAGTGGGAGGATGAGTTCATTTGGGTCGTCAGCCAGTGAGATGTGCCTTGCCCGCACTGCAAACACAACTCTGGGGTGAAAAGCATGCTACAATGTGTGCCAGCAGAGAGAGGTCATTTCTTACCAGTTCTTCCCTGGTAGTGCTGCCCAGCACATTGTGTCAAGCTAAAGGTAAGACCTAGAGTAAACAATTACAGAGTTCTGCACAGAGATTGCACTGTCTCCAATTTCTGCAGATATCTGTGGCTATTCCTAAATTCCCATCCACATTCCAAGGACACACACTTGCAACACAGGAATATTTGTTTTTGGGAACTGTGCTTTCATAGTACAGCAGGAGCCCTTGGCAGAGGAGCGATGAGGAGCTGTATGTGGCATAACCACAAAGGCACCTTTGATGAACTAGATCTCTTGCATTTGCACATTTATGATGAAACTTACTTAGAAAAAAATGTAATTTTCTTTAACTAGAAAAATCTATACCTCCTGTGTATCATTAGTATCCATGGAGATACAGCACAAGAAGCTATTCTAGTGCTGGCTTATGACATCTTCGTTCAAAACAGCAGAGGAGCACAAGCACCAAGAGCAGTTTAGTTGCTTTGAAATGAATAGATTAACGTACCCCAGCAATATGTGCATGTGAATGCGTACAGCCACAAAGTCACCCTCCCCTCCTTCTCCCTCTGTCCTCGGGACTTTCTTGTCTGCTTAATTCTCATTTGTATTAGTATCAATAGTCCTTAATATATCACCTTATAGTAATCAATGGAAGTTTAACATCAATCTGTTTGAGCATTTCAGCCATTGTTACACCCTGGAATGAGCCTGGCAGAATTTGGGTGGGATCTGGGTTTGCAGGAGCACAAAACTAGGTTTGCAAAGAGGGAGTAGGTAATGGCACACCAGGTAGTTATTTAAAAGATCACAGATTGCATACATTTGTTTGAGACACAGCACTGAAACAAGGGAGGGGCCTACTTAGTGTTGTCTTTCCCCTTTTATTTCCTCTAATATCCTGATCCCTTCAAGCTGTTAGTCTTAAGAAGAGCTTTATTAAAGTTACCGAAGATATTATAAAGAAAAAAATAAATAGAGTGACCTGATAGAGCTGGAGCTGCCAGAAGTTTGAAAAGCCTGCCTGTTGTTTTCTCTTTGAAATCTTGGCAGGCATTCAGAGAGCTCAAACCTGCTCCCACACTTTAGTTGTCATTCCACATCCCGTGGTGGCTACCTTTATGAAAAAACAGGTATGGTCTGAGATTTTTATGAGCTTCACAAAATGCGTTGCACAACCTGGAGACAAAATATGTAAAGAATACATTAGCTCTTGCAGACAGTCTTGCAGACAGTGGCTCCCCCAGACAACCACACGACTGTTTACAGTAAATGGTATCGCCTGTTAATCAGGTATCCGTCTCAATCAAGACTGGAGGCCGCATCCTGAGCTGCCTCAGCGATGCAGAACCTTCTGCCTGCACCAGCTTTGTGGCTGGCTAACCTATTGATAACTGGCTGCTTTAATATTAATTTCTAACATGCTGAAAGGCTCTATCTACCCCAGGCAAAGCTGTGTTTGATAACACCTTCACTTTTCTCAAAGACTGGGCATGCCTTTGATCCTTCACATTAAATCATCCTTAAAAGGGTAATCGAAAAAGTTCTTTGGATTCCTTGTATTTGGGGTTAACTGAGGAGTCTAAAAAGCACATTTGAATTGTATGTATAAATCTAGTTAGTTGGCATTTTCAGCCAGATTTACCAGGGTGACAGTAACAGCTCCTTCTACCTTTACTGGCAACGTTGAACTCAGTAGTCCTGCTTGTGTGGTCAGGTCGACCAAGTTCAGCACCCATTATAGAAACTGGTTGTCAGCCCCTTGTTTGTACAGCTGCTTGAGGTTTGGTCTCCAGCATTCTTGGGGTCGGGTGCTTTTCTCTGGTGAACTGTGAGTGCTAGCACCCTGTCTCCATTGAGGAGTGTGGAAGGATGCTGGCTGCACGCTCCTGAGGACGCACTTGCCCAATGGGCATTGTGCAGCTGCCTGCTATGTCGCTGTTGCCGTTGGTGTAGTTACAGGAATGGCAGAAAGCCTAAAGGATCACCTAGGACTCTAACACAAGTCTAACTGGGGAATGCAGATGCAGAATAGCAGCTTCTCCAAATGTCCAGGCGACATTTCTAGCAACACCCTCCCACGTTCTTTTGTACACTCCGTACTCACACCTGTGTACACATGAAAGTGTACTTTAATGCATAAAGTTTAATAATATTCTTGGAATGGGCATCACCAAGACACATTAATTTATGGAAAATACAGTTTTCCATATGTTGCTGACTCCTCTGCTTTCTCAATTTTAAATTATGCATTTATATATATATTTGTTTCTCACAGTCTTTTCTGTGCTTTTTAATTTGAGCCCTTCCCATGTTAGTGTTTCTCTTGTTTTCTGTTTCCCTTTCAGCACTGTTCTCTGGTATCCAGTTGTATCACAAATCCTCCTCTTCCGAAATCCTTTCAGCGCACTTGTGGTTTTTTTTAAACGTGGTCATTAGGAAGCCTGAGGACTCTCTGAGCTTCCTTGGTAATGATTATGAAAATCCCTGAAGCTGGTTGAGCTGGGCCAATTCCAAGCAGTAGAAGAACTGCCTTTCCTCTCACTCTGAGCTTGAAAACTGAATATGCATTGCAAAAGTAGTGATCCTTTCTGCAGTCGCATACCCACATGCAATATCTGCTTGTAGAAGCAAAGGCAAGGGCTGATTCAGTGCAACTCCTGAACAGACTGGGCAATGCATTCTCTGTTAGTGGAAGGTTTGCACACTCTTAGTAAATCACATTAATGTCTCCTGTACAAACACTGTCGTTGCAACCTTAAACACAAAAACAGTTTTCCTGTGACACACAGCACATATTTTTCAGTGTAATTCCTGAAATATATAGCCGTCCATGTTTCAGAGTAAGACTAAGGAGTCTTTGTAGGACAAACCATTTGAGACGATAATTATTATAAATAAAGTGATCAGGATATCTTCCACACACTCAAAAAAAATAACCCACAAACCAACCCCAACAACCCAAACAAAATTGAAAACAATCAATCAAAAAAACTCTAAACAAACTCCAAACAGAAGGTAAACTATAAAAACAACCTCTTGGGATGGGTCAGCGTCTGGATGACGCTCGTCTTTACCCATATTAGATAACACGGTTGTACAACAGCTGCAGCTGACTCACCAGCCCTATTCAGGACAGCAAATAAATACCTTGCAGTGTGGGTCCTCCTGGGACCACCACAGCTCTCCTGGTGAAAGAGGCCCCACACCTAAGACTTGGGGACGTGATGGAAGGAGGGAGGTATTACACACCATGACAGCCACAGTGAAGTGGTGTTGGCCATGACTGATTAGGAAAAGAACTGTGTCATTCCTTATCTTGAATAACTTCTCTTATCTCACGTATATTTTGTTTTATCCCCGAAAGAAAACAGTGGAGGTTGGCAGATGGGCTGGAGCACAGTTGGCTATTCTACTTCAAGCAGCTGCGATTTCGCTTGGTCTAATTTTAACTGAAACACAGTATGCATTTGTAATTGAAACCAGTCATTTTACTTTTAGGATATCCTACCCTGTCAGGACTGAACTTCTGCTTTAATGACCCTCAAAATGGTCTTCAAGTCTATGTAAAACCACCTTTTCCTGTGCTCGTAACTTCCCTTTTTACCATGTCTTCCCTGCAAAAGATGCTGGTTTCAAATTCACTGTCTTGCTCAAAAATATCTCAAAACTTATGAAGGCTTTTTATTCATATGTATCTACTTACTGTCAAATATTTTTATTCCAAATCCATACCATTTCAATAAAGAAATATGACTAATATATCCAGGTTATCTCCAACATCTGTCATATGAAAAATGAATTGATGAACTCACCCATATTTTTTGTGCTTTTCTAATACACAAGCAAAGTTTCAGCTTTCAAACTAAGCATATATGTGCCAAACATCATCAAAGTCTGTTCAGTGGTATGTGTACAAAAAATTTACACACCCCTTTTTTTCCCCCAGACTCTATTTATAAAGTTAAGTGATCAACGTAAAAGCCCAGTTCATCGAAGCTCAGTTTCTCACCTTCTGCTTATGAGGAGACTCTTGGCTTTCAAGTTCTCAGCCTGGACCAAAGGTTGCAGATGGTTCTGTTAATGTTTATAAAACACCAGTGAGGTTTTGGATGTTCTTGGATGTAACATGACCAAAACCATCACCAGCTTTTGCCTACACAATATTTAGAAATCAATGTTTCATTCAATTTTTATAGCAAAACCTGCAAAATTCAGAAAAACACCAAAAGTGCACAAGTTGAGACTCAACTGGCTAGTATGTACCTTGTCCTGTCAATGTGCAACACAGGGCAAAGCAAGGATATTTGCACACTCGGTCCATGCCAAGATTATATCTTTAAAATTCATTCTACCATTCTGGAATTATAGTTTACTTTTTAGACACTGAATTTACAGAATGGGCTAGAAAAAAGTCCTAGAAAAGTGTCAGACGTATGAACAGACAATTACTCTTTAATTTGAATTTCTCTTCAATATGTTAATGTTAATGAACTAAAGTTAATTAAAATTGTGATAAAGACATTTCACTGGCAAAGAATACTTTATGCTGGTGTATACTGTATATTTCTGGACTGAAATGTTTACAAATAAATCTAACAGAATTTAAATTATGAACTTGCAGAAGCAACAGGGAGGTTAAGAAAAACAACACATTGAATCATATTTTCCATTTGCACTTTTAATCACAGGTTTCAGTAAATAGAGCCCTTGTAGTGACTGTGATGTTACCCTGAGAAATTATTATTAGAATTTAAAAAAATAGCAGTGCTTCAATCAAAACACTGCAGAAGCACCAAAACTGAGAAGTTTTACTTTGTTCACCACAACAAAAAAAGGTTATAAAAGCCCCAAGGAAAGTACATGTTTATTCATAAATCCAAATTATAAGAACTGAAACAACTAAGTGGTAGTTTAGAAGCGCTCCTTCAAGCCAAACTGCTACGATGGTGTTGCACTGCAGATTCATTAGTTGGCACTAAGCTTCAATTAATTGTGTTCAGGGACCAGCCTTCGTCAATTAAAAATGATGTATGTCCCTTTGTCTGAATTACTGCTTGATTTAGGGACAACCCATGCATCCAGAGGGGAACTTATTCATCTGCCTTTTGACAGGAAATTTTTTAAAAAGATCTCTAATCTGGTTGGCGAACATTAGGTGGGAATGTTCAATAATTAAATGTGTATTGATTAGTATGACCATGGTCACATTTGTTGCGCTCTGCTGTGCTATGGGTGGAGGTGGGAAAGCCTTCCCATTGTTCATCTGGACATCTTTCATTCCCTGGGAGAGAGCTCTGCCATCCTCTGCTACCTATTCATTGCTTGATAATTGAGATGGGCAAGCACTCACACATTGCAATGAATTTTGAGTCTTTTAGCAGATGCTGGAAAATCGGGATTAAAATGTCTGTCCAAATGTTGTTGTCTTTCCGCACATTTACATGAAGGGAAAGGAGAACAGACCTGCAGGTCTGGGTGTCACACAACAGGCAGTGACACAAAAATGAATGGAGCATGAAATTGAATTTTAGAGGTTGTACAGTGTTTTCTACCGCAGTGATAGTCAGGTAATGAAACTCCCCAGGTTCAAGGTATCAAATGATTTCTATAACCCCACATACTTCATCCTGGAGCTCAGCCAGGTAACGATTAAACCTGCCAAAAGAAGATTCAGGAGAATGTACTTAGATTAGACAAAGTAGTGAGGAGTTTGGAGACATTTCAAACCTTGAAATAGGTTGGAAACATCTGATCCCCAAGCAAAGGAGCTTCGTTCTTTTCCAAAGAGACAAGAAAACTACTTGCTGATCAGGTAAAACATGAACAGGGAGAAAAGGAAAGGGTACTCATTCCAAAGTTCACTCCGTAATATTGAAATTCTGGTTTGCATAAGACTGAACAAGGAGGGGGTTTTCTTTCATTTTGGAAAAATTACTTCTATAAACTTTTACTCAGCTCTCATCTTCATGCTCTTTTCTTTGTCCAGCCAGTAAGGATGGTTGCATATCACAAGCAGAAAGTTTTTAGCGTTTAAGTAGTCTCCCTTGAGAAGGTTCAATGAAGCTGGAACTTTTCTGTTTTATTCAGTTTCTGGTCAGGTAGTCTTCTGCAGGAAAAGCTTGCAGCTATGTGATCCAGTCACTTAGACATATTTCAGTGCACACACAGCTTTCACTCTCTCTTGAACTTCTAATTTATTTTGTTCACATTTTACTAATGATAACCAGAACCCTTTAATGCAACTTTATTAAACAAATTTTATGAGAAATGTGACAAATGTAAAAGGAAGAAGATATAGCAGAGCTGATCCAGGATAGCACATGGGTTTCTTGAAATAGCCATCTTGTTCATATAAAAGCTGCAGGCTTTATTTGTTCTTTTCATTTGGACCATCTTTTCCTCAAATAGTTGAAATGTTACTCCAGCAGATGATAAATCAGAGCATTTCTCTTGATTTTCTTGTCTGGTCAATCACATTCTTAGTCTGGTATTTATTCCTGCAACTATAGTGATTAAATGCATTCATTGCCCAGAATCACGAAACTGAAATTTCATCCTTGTTTGTCATTACTGAAAAAGGCAGCAATTAGAAGTAGACTTTAAAAACACTGACTTTTTTTCTTGCTGCAGTTTGTAAAGTGTATCCAGCAAGTTTGGGGTGATGTAAAGTGATGTACAAATAACTTTTGGGCTGGATTGTCTCATGCACTGTATTTACTGTCAGCAAGGGATTAGGTTCCAAAAAAACACCTTCGTGAAATTTGTAGCATTTCCACAGCACATAGCATGCATGTCCGTCAAACGAAATGCCAGTGAGCTCAGCAGCGACACACCCCAGCTGAAAATGCCTTCTGTGACATGCATCTTACTCCTCTGAAAGCTGTGCCAAATGTTATAAAATGCTGAAACTGTTTGGCCGCATGAAGCCACGCCATTCCTATCCAGCAGTGGTTTTGACACAGGACAGTGTGAAAAATCTAGACAAGATGCAGAAAGCTTTTTACTGTATGCGAGTGGCGAACTGTTGCCGCTTGTGTTTCTGTTGTGTCTTTCCCAACTTCTTTCGCAAGCTGAACATGTTGGAGCTGCCCTGGATCTGTGGATAGGTGTCATCCACATGCTGATCTGAAAAACTAAAATTTTACAAGGAAGGTCACAAAACTGCAAAATACTCCCAAGTGTCAGAGTTTGCATTTAGTCAAGAGCTAGTTGAAATAGGGGTTCAATGGCATCTGTCTCAGCAGCTCCTTATTAATACTAAGCTGACGAGTGAATCGTCTGAGTGGCACAAACTGCACTCACAAAATCTGGTCCCTTGATCAAGCAACGCTTTTTTCACTTATCTGGGTACACGTTCATGTGTGTGTTTCTGGCAGTTCTTCCCACCATGTACTCAGGAGGGGCTGCCCAGAAACCAAGCATGGACTTCAGAGTCTGTGTTCTTCAGAGGAGAACCGTGACTCCCCGACGGTTTGCAGCACAGTGTCTTTGGGTGAGAGCCTCCGACTGAAAGCATCAGGCTTCTGTAATAAAATTTTTAAAAAGCAATAAAAGAAAATTTACAGGGTTGGCGTGATTAAGGAGTGCGTTGGGAAGGGCGTCACTCTGCGTGCCAGGAAGCGCCGGCCAAATCTGTGCGGCACAGCACGGCGGCGAGGATAAGCCAGGAGAAAGGAAGGGCGGCATCTCCCAGGGGTGCTTTAAAACAAGATCCTCGGAGCTGCAGATTTGTTACGGGAAGAAGGAGGTTTTGATTGTATCACATCCAAGTCTGTTCACGGCTCAATCCCTCACTGTCAGGACCCTGTCTCCAGCCGCCCCTTCCTGGAGGAGGTGGTGTTCCTCGCCACCGCCGCGCCGCTCGATGAACAAGGGGTGGGATTCAGCCTCGCGCTGTAAATCACATCCCCGAGCAGCTCCCTTCACAGGCGTGCCTTGGGAGATAACAGTGTTCGGCAGCCGCCCCAACCCCGCTGAACGAGCTAGAGGCAATTAGCAGGGGAAGGGGTGGCCATGGCCGGGAGCGTCCAAGCGAAGGCTGACCGCAACTGTCGCGTCAGACTTTGCTGCAGGCTGGGAGCACTGCGCCGATGGCAGAGAGATCCCACGGGGGTAAGGGAGAGGGGATTTTGGTTCTTGGCAGTTGCAATAGCCTACCTACTCGGGACAGGCTCTTTCTTCCTCTCTGCTGCAAGTTTCGTGGCTGCTTTCCCTTTGCTTACTTACAGGGAACGTTTCCTCTTGTGGTGTTGCTTCAGACAGGAATTCCCTCATTTCGCCTTATCTGTCTAAACTACATGGAGGTGGCAGAAAGTGTCGGTCTGACATTTTTTCAACATGAGACCTCTTATTTTGGTGACCTGCTCATGTTCTCTGCAGATTCTTTGCCACCGGGACAATCATCTGTGCCGTGTACAGAACACGTCTCCTCTGTGGAGACCGGCGGGCTTCACAAGGGCTTCTGAATTAAACCTCCCGACACCCTTGCTAAGCACTGTTATCCTACGTCTCCAGAGGAACTTTAAAACAGAAAGAGATTAAATAACTTCTCCAAGGTCACATAGCAAGTGTGTGACAAAGCAGGGAAAAGAACATAAATTATTGCAACTCACCATCCTTTGTCTCTGTTAGCTTCCGTCTTTTGTTGTTATTGCTATTAATAAACACAGACAGCATGACAGCAGGCGCAGTTTCCAATAAGGAGCAGAGACCGTTGCTTCAAGCGCTGTAAAAATACAGATGAAAGGACGGCCTTTGTCTTGAAGAAGTTGAATTCCAAAAATAAGGTTTTCAGTCCCTCATTTTGCTAGGGTGATCCCGTCCAGCCTTCAAATTTTCACTGGCCAGTCACTCAACCTTTCACAAATGAAGATGTCTATATGAGAAAAACCCTGTAGCCCTCGTTTGTCAGGGAGGCAGGGTGCCAGGAACACGAGGGGCACTGGATTTCAGCTTACCCTTTTTTCCGTATTATATTGAATAGCACTCAAAGTAGATAGGATTTTTGCTCATTTCCTGCAAATGGAACTGAGAGGGAAAGTTACAGATAGCACTGACTGACCTACGAGAAGCGCAGGTACAGCCAGGCAGGCCCGTACTCAGAATTCAACTCGACAGCAAGCTCCATACCAGCTAACCCTGATCCAATGCCAATATTACAACATGCGGTGCTGCCAGATTCAGGCCTGGCTGCCTTTACAGATTGGTCACAGGTTTCTCTTCAGTTATGAAACAGCTTCCAAGCTTTAGACGCGAGCGCAACGTGCTGACTCACTGCCAGCTATGTCATGCATGGGACAATACTGTCCAGGAAGTGCAAGAATCTGGATTTATTTTTAAACTTATTTTTATTTAACACTTCTTAAACACAATAGCAGTAAATTTCTGCTTTTTCAGTTCCTCTTTTTTCCTCAGCTACAGACTAGGTGATCAGGCAATAAGTAACTCCAGGCACTGAATTTACAGGGAAATTGTTGCACTTTTCAGGTGGTTAAAGTCATTAACTCATACCTTATTACAGCAGCTGAGGCGTGCAATAATCAGCCCCAAAAGTACTGCTCTTTAGGTCTTAATGCTCAATTAATTTTCTGGAATCCACATCAAGAAACAAAGGAATGAAACCACAATAAGAAGAACCAGGGGAAAACTTACCGTGTTTCCTTTATTCTTTAATTTCAGTCTTCATTTATCAGAATTATGAATACTTCAACAAAAACCCACGCAGGTCAAGCCTTGCTGCCAGTCCAAATTGTTCTCCTCTTTCCGTTGACTCAGATAAGATTAATTGCAGAGGGCAGCCATGCGGTGCAGACCAAAAGTCCATCTACACCAGCCCAAGTCTCCAAAAGTGCCCAGCAGTGGATCCCCAGGAAACAACACACGCATGGGGCAAGCAGCAGGTTGTGCTTTCTCGGGATATCCCCAGTGTTCAGTGGCTCTGTGAATCAGAGATAGTGCCTTTCTATCTACTGTCCCTCCATGTATTTCTGTTCCATGAAATTGTGTTGCAGTGTATTCCATGAATTGTATTTCTACTCCGTCAAATTCTTTCTTGAACAGGTCTGTAATGTTATCGCCCCCAGCACTCTGTGACATGAAGACCTACAAATTAGCCTTGCAGGACACCAAGAGGTGAGTCCTTCCTTTTGTTCTGGACTTGTCAATGGCCCCTTTTCTTTGACGTCTTGACTTTCTTTTCAGCCATGTATTACTGGGGCATAGCTGAGAAAAACTATGCAGTAGTCATCCAGCCTTCCAAGATCAATGGTGTTCCTTTTTGAAGGGTAACAAATGTTGTTTTCAGTGGAAGAATGTTGTAAACACTTCTTTGCAAAAGAAAAAGGAATAAAACAAAGGACTAAATGCACTCATGCATTGTGTACAGGCCTACAGAAGAGGTTTTGTGTCTGAAACACTTCACAGAAAGCCTTTACCGACAAGCTACACTGCAAAGCAGTGCAGGCGTGCAAGTTTCTGGACAGGGCTCGGCCTCCTTTGCTAGAGCAGCTGCAGGGGAATGTTATCAATGCAAGCCTGGGAAACAAATATGCAGCTCTATATTCGTGATCCAAGTGCAGTACTCCTGACTTTTCTTGCTGCTTACAAGGCCAGAGAGTGCCTTTCTGTTTCTCCAGTCTGATCACGTGGCTATGAATCTTAAAGCAGTGCTTCTGTCATCAAGCCCACATTTTCTTTCAGAGATAGAAAATACTCATGCTAATTGGGAATTTAAGAACACTCTCTTGGGTGCCAAACATCCACAGTTGAGAGAGACAGATACAATGTTCTGCTTCATTTAAAAAAATATAATAACAACTTAGAAAGAAAATGTAATAAAGAAACTCACAAAATTATTAAAGCAAATGGAAAAGCAAGAAAACAGACAGCATCGAACATCATGGTAGAGTGGGAAGTGAATAAGGCAGGAAACAGGATACAAGATAAAATCTACCGCAAAAAAAGAAGAAGGACAAAACAAAATTTAAGTATAACAAAAATAAAAGAATTCCCAACAGTTGTTTCAGTACAAGAGGGCAGAAGTACTTAATAAATATCTCTGGCCTTGTGGTTGGGAAAAAGACAGATTTATATATAAGATAAAATATTTTGCATACCAGTTCTAACCATTTCTAAAGAGGATACTAAGTAGCACATTCCAAGTCCCCAAGCGGCGACCAGGTGCAGCACGCAGAGGGACAAGGGGGATCCTCAAACCCTCTCCTGGCAGAATCAGAGGGGTGTGGAGGTTTTGCACCTACAAAGGCCATTTAAAGGTAATTCATGATGCAAAATGCCTCTCTCAGAGTATCAGAGTTTGAGGCAGAAAAAAGGTCCATCTAGCACAGTACCAGGTCCAGGTATGCCCTTCCCAGGCTGGGCACACACTTCAATGCAGCTTTGTGAAGAGTATTGAGGGAAACCAATATGAAGACTATATTTGCAAATATGGTACCAGTTGCTCTAAGGTTTATTTATTGCTCCTTTGCTTATGGATTCTATATGTGCTTTGGGTGGTGAACATGTGACAATGTAGTTCCATCAGGGTTATGCTCTTTTACTAATTTAGTTTAACGTGTATTGTTTTATAGCTGCTCTTCGCACGTGGTTAACAAATACTGTATAAACCTATAAACTCTCCTTTTGACCAGCTGTGAGAACATACTATGGTTTGTGTATCCCACAGTGAAGAGAGAGAAAGACTATTTAACGAGATCCAGTCCAAGCAGTTTTTGAAAAATTAATTTAGCTGTTACATTTCCAAATAACTGCTGATTAGCACCTATTTCATGCAGTCTATGTGCATGAAATGTGCATAAACTGTGTTTACATTGCAAAATTGAAAACTTACTTTTCATTTTCTACCCACTACCAGATGACTAGTTTTAGCAAAGTAATGGCTTAATGTGTCTTAATACATTACTTTGCTTTATTTATTCAGTCCGTTGTTCATTGTTAGTTTTCTAATAAAACACAGTCTTTCAAGTCTGGTTTTAAATAAAACCTAATTTTTCTAAAGTATGAGAAGCCTGTAAGATTGGCAGTGAGGTAGCCCATGGATAAACCTTTACTGTTTCCCTTTTGTCAGAAAGATTCATTATCTTTACAAAATTATGACATAGAAGAGAAGGAAAATTAAACCTCATCTGGCCAGTGCTTGCTAAACAGGTCTGATTTCAGTGAACATTTGAATTGTCTAGATATCATTTAATGAATCAAATGCTTCTCCTCCTTGAGTGCCTGAACGTTTTCACATCGCTGTTACACAGTAGCCAGCATTTTCGCCGGTTTAAGACATGCAGAAAGGAAGTAAGTGCAGAGTCACCAAGAAACAGCCATCAGGGACCAGATTGGAGGTTTAAGACGCAAGGCGATGCAGCCTCCACCATCGATATCAATGGAGGAAGCCTCACCCTAAGAAAATGCTAGTCAATGAATCTATCAGCTGCTTCTGACACTCAGTTCCTCCCTCCATTTCCTGCTCGCTCCTGCTCCACTGACCTCTGAATTCCCTTGTTTCCTATCTTGCTGCCTTCTTTTTCAGCATCCTCATCACTGTTATCTGTAAGTGTTCTGTTGCTGGCCCTCTTTCCTTATTTTCTGTATCTCATTTCTAAGACACAATTTCTCAGCGAGAGCCTAATAACCATCATGTAAAGTAGGAGGCAGCAAAGGGTGAATGACTCACCACCCAGCAAAGGGTGAATGTGAGATATTAATAATAAAAAAGTCATTAAAAACATACATGTTGGACTGATTCCTGCAAATCCCCAAAGGTGAGAATATCTTCACAACAACTTAGAATGAACTTTGTGGGAACAGCATTTTAGCAAAGACTGAAGAAGTAAGCTGTGTTTAAAAATGCAGATGGTTGAATTAATTTCTTCAATTCTTTTAGTAGCTAAAACTGCCACTGAAAAAGTTCAGATTTTTGGCAGCTTTGATAAAGTCAGATCTTATTCCATGGATATTTTGAACGAGTAAAAAGGGAAATAGCTGAAATACTACGTATTTTAAAAATATGTTTTACCTTTGTGTTTTAAAATTTGATCTTTTTAAAGGACACCATTTAAAAGGCAGAAATAACTTAGAAAATAAATATCCAGTAAAATGTCCAGCAAATTTAAAACAAAGCTTAAGCTGGACACTGCTCAGCTACAAAACAAAATATGTCCAGTATATGCCTGGCACTAACTACAAACGTGCTCTGTGTTGCTGAAATACAAAAGAATTCTGCAGATTTAAAAAGGACACGATTTGAAATAGTTCCCTCTACTGCCATGGTAACTGTTACCTAAAACTAATATAAATGGAAGAGATCAGCTGAACTGTTTCATCCTTTTCTTTTGAACAGTCGCTCTCAGAGTTTCCCTCATTGCAATGACTTGATTGGGGTGGGATGTTTCCCATCTTTATGATTCTTTTACAAAGCAGCAGCACAGAGAGACACTGGAGAAAATGTGCTTACGAAGCCCAGAGATGTGCAGCCGGAGCGTGAAACGAAGGTAGCTTTGCAGTATTCTGGTACTGACATTGCGAGATAGAAATACCAGTTTATTTACCTATACTGGTTTGTTTACCTAGATGCATTTTGAGACCATTTTAACAGAGCAGTTTATCCCAAGCTCTGGATACTTCTTTATGAACTCCCGAAGATAAAAATGCATCCTGTATAACCCACTTCCATCCATCATCGGTGCCCACGTAGGAAAACCAGTCTTCCTCCAAACCTGGGTTACAAGCACCCAATCCTCCTGCGTACTCCTCCTTCCCCCCTGCCAAAGCCCAGGGAAAAGCTCTGCAGCGTGCCCGGGTTACAAATGTGGGCTCCAGCACAGTGCACAGCCCAGATGTGACGGACTGACAGGGAGAGCTTCCCTTCATCAGCCCCTCTGCTAGGGCATCCAGACAAATGTTGTGGCTGGGAAGAAGGAGAAGAAAAGCTGTCTCCTAGGCATACCAAAAGGTGTCTCCAACTTCTCTTGACCTTTCCTATAAATGGAAAGATAAAACCATTCGCGGCTGAAACTGTGGCTAGAGCAATGTCGTTGGTATGTGTTTTTCCGGTCTCATAGTATCTGTAAGTATTCAATCAAACCAATGCACCATTTTTTACCTTTTTTTCCCACGTATTTTTTTGGTTAAATGGCATAAACTCACTCTCAATTTTAGCAGATATCACCATGGGAAAATTAGACATGCCACCCTGGCACTGACCTGCAACCCTGCTAACCTGGGATCTAGTCTCTGCAGGGGAAAATAGCAAAAATCTGAGGGAGAAAAATGTAAGAACATTTTCTGTTTTTCCAAGACCCATTTTCTCTGAAAGACTAGCATTTTAAGTCTCTCTACTAATTTCCCCACTATTAAATTCTTCTAGTCCCATTTCTGTCCTCTTCACATCTGAGCGCTAACAGCATGCTGCAGCTGTGTCCACAAATTCATTCCCTGTCATCAGAAAAGGTGCAGCCTCTTCTCGGCTTTAAACTTCTTGCTGCCTCCTCATGAATTGTCCTAATTACCTTGCCTGGTGCAGTCAGTATTTCATAGGCAGCAGCCACATTCCCTCTCGTCTCCTTTCGGAGCTAAATATAGAAGAAGCTATTTCGCAGTGCTAAGGGCTGCACAGCTGCACAAGCGGCAGCTCCCTAGCCGCCCGCAGTGTCCGAGGCGGCTGCTGTGTTACTGAAGCATCTCTTCGAGAAGAGATGTCTTTCTAAAGTTTCTTCAAGATCCATTTTCTCAACAGGATCCAGTCCTTTGTGTGTATACATCAGCCAGAAAACAGCCAAGCAGGCCAGCAACAAGCAGGAGCTCAGTCTCTCCCCAGAAGAGAGGAAAAGGGAACCCTCCGTGGTGCGTGGGACCCTGGGCCAAGCCTCCGAAAGAGCCATCTCCAGGCTCTGAGTGCACCAACAGTGATTCTGGGTTCACACAGAATACTCCAGCAAGAAGCATCCGCTCACATTGAGAAAGGCATCTGATAAATGAGTATTTTCCAAAAGAAAATGTTTTGTCAAGAATGAACTGCTCATCTCTCTAAATTATACCAGTGTAATTTTAATCTGTTTGAACGCTGGACCACATCATGTGGGGTGTGAGGTGCAGGGATCACTAGCTATTTGTGGCTGAAAATCAGGAGGGTGTGAATTGTTAAAGGAATTTTTACAAGTTTTTTACCTTGGATTTAATTCGAACACCAAAAGTGTACCTCTGTAATCGATGGCATTGGTAGCTTGATTTGAATCTGTGCCATGAAGGCGTATAAAGTGAGGTTTTTTAAAACTGAATTAAAAAGACTTTAAAGAGAGTTTTACCTGACTTTCACTTCAATCTTGGAAAACACTACCAGAAAAAGTTGGTTTATTCTTGTCCCCCGGCCGACTCTGTCAATCATTCTCCTTATAAAAAGGAAGATAATTTCCAGAAATAAGGTATTTCTCAAGCCAGTGACAGTAGTAAGGAAGTGAAACAAGTTCAGCTATCTGGCACTGGCTGCCAGCTGTTTGCTATGCATGCGGACCAGTCACATTAACGTTGAGTATCAACCGTCAAAAGGTTTAAACCATTTGTGGACAAATCCAGGATTTTAAACTCCAGCTTAAATGTCCCCCCAAAGCCCAGTTTTGTAAATTTGAACAGGCACAAAATCATCCTTGAGGGGAGAGGTGGCAGGAAGAAGTATATATATTCACTTTTGCTTGCTTGTGTATTTTAACCTGTGATCTGTTTCTCTGAGTGTACTAGAAGGTGTCTAGCAGTACTTTAAATCAGGTTTGTGTAGAAAGGACGAGAATCACAATAAAAATGTTTGTATGTCCTTTGTTTGTCACAGAAAAATATTTTTTTTCGATGGCTCCAGAAAGAACTGTCTTCACAAATCCACCAGCTCCTACTTCTGGGTAACAGCTGTTACATAAGCATCAGTCATATGAATTACTACCAGCATTAAGCAAGTGTCCAGAGTTTTTCGTACTTTTGTCCCCAACTTTATGCCCAACTTGCCTCACGGGTTGAGATCTCCTGGATGCTACTCTCAGTCAGCAAGTCCTTGTAGAATTTGTCTCTCCTCACTGTGAGAAGAGTCTGAGGAACCACTATGCTAAGAATGCACTTAATATAACTCTCGGTTCTTGTGGCTGTAATTTAGTGGTTAGAAACAGCAAAGCGGAGCCTTTAACATATGACCAGCCAGATCTCCAGTGGCTATTGTCAAATGCTCTGGGAACCACAGCCTGGCAACCCTGTGACCCCCACTAAACCCCAGATTCACAGCTTTTCCAATAAGCCTCATTCCAGAGCACAGCAAGGAACTATAAGCGATTTAAAAATTATTATTTATATTTGTATACTTATTTATCATTTATGTTTATATAATCATTCAATATTATGGAACTGATGCTGTTTAGTAAGTAGCGTTGGCTGTGGCCGTCAATGGTTCTTAGTTGCTGAGGTCAAGGTAGTCAGTCCCTAGAGCTGTTCAGTAAGGGCCTGTCTACTTTTTCCCCTGTCTTCCATCATTTATCATCAATGTCTACTCTATTCTATTCTATTCTACCCTTAACTGCAGAGCTGAGAACATGCCTACCTGCAGTGTAGTCACAGCAGGTATAGGTTTGCCAGGAGTGCCCACACTTGTCCTAAGCCTACCTCATGTACCTTATAGGGGCTCCAGCCATCGTCTGGGGCTGGGGCAAGGCAGACAAATCAGCCAGATACATCTTCCTAACCCGGTCTCGGGTGTGCAGCAGTGCCCATGGGATGAGCCTCCTGCTTGATCTCCACTGCCCTGAGAATGGCGTGAGACTGCAGCTCCTGCGATGCTAGTGTCCTTGAGCTGGCAACGCAAGCCTAAGAAGTGTGGACTTCAAAAGAGTTTCCCTCAGCCAAGATGTCTAGCAAGCTATCTGCAGCGACCACAGGTGAAGGAGGCTTTAAGTTGTCATCCTGTCTCCTTAAATTTGGGAGTTTCTGTTCATTTGATGAAGACCTCAAGCAAAGCTTGAGAACTTTCTAGCAAAAACTGCCGGGTTCCTGATTCCCAAGTTTGCACACTGACCAGCCGGAAGGAATACTGATACAACAGTTGAAAGCAGAAAATCCAAAGTCTGAAATCTGAAAGCTGCAAGCACATAGGAGGATATTCTGGGGGATCAATATTACATGCTTACTCTTTATTTGTACTCTTCCCAAGCATATACTTTCAGCAGATACCAGAGAGACACGGATGAGAGGGCTATGTGGACCTTTGGTCCAGCATGATATGGCCACTTATTTGTCCCCAGGAGGGCATATCAGCTGCGGGAAGGTGTACTAGGCAGCCCTTGATGCTCCTTCTTCCTGGCTTTCACAGCAGGTCACCCTGCAGCTCCCTGTGCCACTTGCGCACTCATGTTTCATTTTAAGGCACCCTAGTTTTAGGGAAGCGTGGTGTACAGCCCCATCTCCTTCCAGCATGGAGCCAGGACACAGAGGCAGCCTCTCCAGGAGTGGGTCCATGAGGCACATCACAAAGAAACCATAGTGTAGGCACAGCCTGTGGGAGCTGCACAACTGATGTCAAGAAGAGAGAGATCAGACCCTGGTGCCGAAAATATCTTGCATTAAGTTAATGTCAAACACATTGCCAAAGCATCTTACACAATTTCAATTATGCACTGAAAGAATCTGCATTGTGGAGTTCAAATTTAATTATATTGTCATTTACTCCGAGGAATGCTTGTGGCTTAAACACTGTTTACATTTACTATCTTTTGGTTTACATTTTTTCCCAGATTAATAGATCATAAGATACCACTGCATCGAGATTTTGCATTAAGGCAAGATACTATTTTAACATTATGTGGTAATTCCTTAAAAACCAAACAATTGTCGACCTCGTCCCACTGAAATAACTCTTTGTTCCAAATTCACGTCCCTGGAAGCGCTGGAATGTCCTCATGGTGAGGTGGCCTGCCAAATCTCTGAGCGAGGGCCGGGGTCAGATTCCCTGCTGGTGTAACACTAATGACTCCGTGGAGCTGTGCCAACGGGGCTTTTGGCCCTCCATATAACCCTGCCTAGGATGTTCATAGTTCGATTCTATGGAACATGCACGTGCTGTGGACATGTAATGTCCTTTGAATAATCCATCCCGGCAAAGCGACTTCAGGAGAGTGTTTACTACACAGAAATAAAGAATTTGAACTCTTCGTTAACCTCACAAATATGGTTCCAAGTGGCTGCAGAACCCTTCAGTGTAACTGGAAATTTGCATCACAAACCAGCCATGTAATTACAGCCTAACCTCATAACTAATGTTCATCTCACAGCAGTTCAGTTGTGCTCCAGGTCCTGATCAAGCCGTCAGACACCAGGTGCCTTCCCAGACTATCCAAAGGTCAGTGCTGGCTTATAAATGTTGGCCTGGGTACGGAAGGCACTTGCATATGCTGGCACTTGTAGGAAGGTGCGTGGACAAGGGGTCAACAGCAGGAATTGGAAGGCCAGATAGGAGACTCCAGCATTATCAAAGAGAGACTTGGTTTATACAAGTCTATCGATAACATCTGTATCAATAACTTTCTTATAGTAACTGTAGAAAAGGACTGAACTGAAGGTATCATGTAAAAAAATGCATAGTCGCAACACTTCAGAAATTCCAGATGGTGATTAAATATTATAGAAGAGAGGAAGAGAATGAGCCCATTTCTTCCACTCTTTCCTACCTAGCTTTCTTCGGGAAAGACATTTGTCCACATTTCATTTCAAATTGCCACTTAGGTAGAACAAAACCTCCTCAAGATTCATTCAGACTATACAAACTCAGATTTGTCTTCAAGAGAAAGTGTGTCATTCAATGCAGTCTCAAGCAGAGAAGAAAAATGCTATGCAGTCAGGGAAGATATCTTATCATAAAATAATACATGTACTGTACCGGACTGGGATATACTATATAGTACAATAAAGATAAATGTGCGTATTTATTCATTAACACACATGAACACAAAACTACACATATGGGTCTGTTCTTATCCCTTCTCATACCAGAAAAAGTGGTATGAGAAACATGAAGTTTTCTTGAGGCTTAGTATACACTGTGCATTTGTGAGGACTGCAGAATCTGGTCAGATCAGAAAAGTAACAATGTCAGAGTTTGTCCACTTTCCTCAGGTAAGTTACTTACTAGAACAAAATACAAGAGCTGTCATCTGTACTAATACCTTACCCAATACACATGGCTTGATCAAATCTATATACTTAATTCATATTTCCTTTTTTAATTAAATGACAGATGTGCCCCACATAAACTGTGAATATGTGTGGAGACTGTTAAACTACTCATTACAAATGCAGACACTTCTGCAGTCAGTGAATCACTTGCAAATAAATTCTGATTTCATTCTAATGCATTCTGCGTACTCAAGGATCCACCAAATATTTTCTGTGGCAAACTTTAAGCTGATGGGTGCTACTCAACATTCACTGAGCACAGCTAGTAACCCACTGTGTAGTCCTCACCTTCACTGGATGAGAAGGAAGACTTTGTCAACAAGAAAATAAGGAAGAATGATTAATTCACTTCCCATCTGAATTTTAAGGCATTCAGAACCATTCATACAAAAATTCATGAGACTTTGGGGATTTATTCATACCAGGAAATTAATTTCAACTGATTTGTATAAAGACTGACTTAGTGGATTATAGACCAGTGACCAGCTCAATTCTTTCATGGGTTTTTTCATTCACCATTTGTTCCTGGATTTTTTTGCTTGTTTGTTTTCTGTATTTGATGAGATCTAAAATATTTCTTCATATGTATTTTTATATGTATAAATACAGGGAATACCATATGGTCAGGAAAATCATGGTGGGGGGCAGGAAACACCATGTTGGCCACTTCCTTGGAAATCTGGTCAGGGAGGGGGTGCTGTGACAAAGGCTGCTGTCTTTTCAGATGCTCTGGCCCCCCGAGCTTTCCTAAATGGAAAGCTGAACCTAGAGGAGAACGAATCAGACCAAACTTTTGCCATCCAAAATGTAGGCCCCAGTTAGGCTGGTCAGTTAGGCTGGATCCTTGGCACCCAGCACAGAGATGTCTTTTCCAAGGTGCAAGTCACCCCAGTAGTCCCAGAAGGAGACAAGCCACCAGTTGGAGATATTTATCTCCATCCACGGGGAGATGGGACTGTGGGGACTACTTAGGCAAATAGCTGAATGAGAAACTTCAGTTGTATGTAGTTCAACTTAAGTCAGGTGAATCTCACCCTTTTGTCTGAACTTGGGAGAATAACCAAGTAAAATAAGGAAGTCATAAGAGATTCAGTCTTTTTTTGTTACAGTCTACCAAACGCCATATAAATGCTGGCTAAGGCATTTCTGTATCTCGAATAACAACATGAACTGACATTGCTGGCTGCAGTTTTTTTCCCCCTTTCATTCTGAGGAGGCTGAACATGGAAAACAAGTCACTGTGAGGGAGGGAAGCGTGAAAAATGTGTCTCTGTCTGCAACTGGAACCTTTCGCTTATTAATTCTCGAAGGACTTAAGGCAGAATCCCATAGAAGTTTAAAATCTGACAAAGCTGAAGGAAAAAAAAAGACAAGTCCTAAAACTTTTAAGGTAATAAATCATAGATTTCAGATTGCCCATTTCTTAAAATGTCAGTTAAGATGAAAGAGCCTGAGAAGGAACAAAATACCTTATCTTCTTTAATTATTCTTCTTCCAAGTCATCACTCCTGTGTTTTCTCCATGTAACTTACAGTTAATTTGCTGAGGGTCAAACCTTTCCATAGCTTTTTGCAAAGAATGTAGAATAATCTCTGTGATGGACTGTCACGAAATAATATCCTAATGCACCATACTGAAATATTATCTTCACTTTATCTCCAGTTAGACAGCAGAAAGATGCATCGGATCACACGTCTATTACTCAAATCAGTCAGACAAAGTATCATTCTGTTACATATTCCCCTGAAATTGTAGAAGGAGACCACTGAATTTGCGAAGTACAGCATACAGATGTTAGAAAGTCCCAAAATTCAGGATGTATTAAGTGCAATGTTGCTGGGGCTTCATTACACATCGGTACCAAGCGCAATTTAATGTTTCCATGCTGTGCACAGAGCTAACTAGATGCGGCCAACAGAAATGCCACACATAGCAATGTTTCCTCTGCAGTTTACGCAATTAAGGCAAGACTGCACACAGATATTTTTGTCCACTTGAGATCTAAAATTTGGAGTTTATTCTAGACAGTAGGTACCTACCCGTGCATGCCAGGGGAGGAAGTTTCATCACTGTCACTTATGATGGGAAAACAATTGAATGGGCAAAGCACTTCATCAGGAGGAAATACGGAATTCATTAACTCTGTAACAGCATTTGAAGTGAATGTTGACCAGGAGACTCTGCTGACTACTGAGAGGGTCAGCTGGGAGTGGAGAGATAAAGTCGTACCCTCTTCTTTGGGAAAGCACACTGCGATGCTGAGCATAGAAGTGCCACCCCACCAAAGAGACAAGAAGTCAGAAGCACCAAAGGGCTCAGGTCCTTTGGGTAGGCCTGGCAGACTGGCCTCTCCAGGGAGTTAGGTGGCATTTAGGGACCTCTCCACTCACCTGTCTGGATCATGGTGTGAGAAACCAGACAGTGAAATCGTGGCCAGACAGTTGGTCTGTCCAACCCGCTGTCCTGCCTCCAGTAGCAAGGCACTAGCCATCAGCTGATGCCTGAGGAGGATTTGGAGAAGAGGGCAAGCCACACAGCCATGCTTCCCCGGCACCTGCCCCAGCCTGCGGCATGACTGCTTGTGTCTGATAGACCTTGATGGCTTTTCCTTCTGCGGACTCCCCCTCTGACATCATGAACAAATCCAGTCTCCTGCAATGACAGAGATATTTGTGCCCCCACTGGGACCTGCAGGTCCAGAGTAAGGGGCTGGCCAGCAGCAGCGGGGGACAGGCTTTCTGAGCGGCTCCCCAGCAGCCAGGTGCCTCGGCTCCACTCCAGCCTGCCAGAGGTGCTGAAAATAGCTAGACTCAGTCTGGCCTCGGGAGTTTAATGTTCCTTTTATTGCTGAAGCAATAGCATAAAACATCTGAACAACAGCTCCAGAATGTAATCTAACACATTGTTTTGTTTGCGTCTTTTTAAAATTAAATTACTAGGGTATAAAAGGCATTCTGTGAATTATGCTGGCTTTCATGTGTACTGGAATAGGATGTTTGAAGCCATTCAGAACAGGAGTCTGCTGTGGCAGATACCGTCTTCACACAGTAAATGTAGTGTTATCTTGTGAGCTGAGAGAGGACATTTCCAGGTAATCCTTAGCTTTCTTTTTCAATTAAGCTCCTTAACTCTGTGCTGTGGCATGGACATTACAGATACAGCAGGGATGTTCCTTCAGCCTGCTCTAGACATTGCCTGGAGGGCTCAGAAGAGCCCCTCATCAGCAGCCACCTTCACAGATCACTGTTGCCTCACTTGGTCCCCCTCATCGCCCTTCCAGGAGCTCAAAGCTGACTGCACAGCTAACCCAGGGAAAGGTCAATTTTTCAAGACTTCAGCGCCTACGAGCGGGGCCAGGTTTTTAAATCCACCCAGCATCTACCAGCTCCCATGAAAGCTGAGAGCATTTAAAGTTTCATCACTTCATTTAGCTGCCTATGTGGGAACTGGTGGGCGCTGAACCCTTCGGAGACGCCTGCCCTTTGAAACCAGCCTCCGAGCATTTTACATCACAGCTGACGGCATCGGTGTCGACTTCTACAAGTCGAGTAAGTAAGATCCTGACATAAGACACTATAATGACTCCCTGTGCAGCTCTTTAAGACTTTTATGGGAAGACACTCTTAGACGTCTTAATAGCTCAGAGTTGTTACTTTTCCTACTCATAGCTGTCTTACACATACAGGTTTATATATCGATTCATGTCAGTGTAACTGCTAGGTGAACATGTTCACTTCAGCCTTGGAATTTTTCTTGGAAAATGTACCAAAGCTTTCCCCCTCCCAGTAAAATAAATGACTTCCATTTGATGGGGCGCTTTCTCCAGTACTCAAAAAGGCCATTGCTACAAGACTTCACCAATTATCTGCCAAAAATTCTGTTGTAAAGGTATGCCTGTCTGTGTATCCGATAAGCTTAGTGTTTTTCAGTCTAGTAAATTAAAAACAAGTCTGTATTTAAGTCTCAGATTTTTAAATTAGTCATTCTTTGCTTTCAACTTTGGAGAGGTTTCTTCATCTAACCATTGAATTCCTCAAAAAAGGATTTTATGTCTGGAGCTCTACTGTAACAGCAGAATCAAACCTTTAGATTGCACATATACTTTAGACTACACAAGTACCTCACAAACACGCTCCATGTGGCTATGTTTAACAGTATGCAGTATATCGCAATGAATGTACATTTAAAAGTAATCATGCAAAGGACAGGGGAGATGTCTGGATTAATCAGTACAGCTTTTGGGTGGTCCAGGACACACTTGTAAAATTTTATGCTGGGCAAATTTAATATTGTGTAGAAAAATCACCTTTGCAGTATATTTCACCTCTGCATTCCTATGTCTGCCTTTCTCCCTAGCAGAGCCAACACGGGATCAGGCACGAACAGGGGCTCAGCCCCGGGGGGTGGAAATGCTGTGCAGAGCCTTCACGGTTGTAGGACCAACTGTGCAGGTACGTGTTTGTTGGTAGATGAAGGACCTTTCCATTTACACTTGCCAAACTGACAGAGCAGACCGACTCCTCTCCTTTCCGATGTATTCCTGATGCTGCCGAGACTTTGAGCAGGCCTGTGTATTAACGTGTTTGGCTTTATTTTTGGCAGAGCAGACTCTCTGAACTCAACTCAGGATGAATGTTTTTTTCCCCTTAGCCTCTAGCAATAAGTAAATAGGTGAAATCATCTCTTACATTTCAAAAATAATTTAAAAGCTAGAATATTATCTAGCTAAATCCACTTTTTCAGATCTGGCATTTATTGCTTTCTCTATTTATAAAAACTGGATCACGGTGTGTGTTTGTTTTAAAGAAAAAAGTTTCAATACACCTTTCAAGAACAAATTAATGTTAGCCAGTTATATCTTTCTGTGCATTCAAAAAAAAATATTTAAAATAATAAATTCAGCATGGAAGTAATGAAAAAAATTCTATCAGAAGAGAAAGACTATCATAATTTACTGACTAAAGTTTTAAAATTATCAGTTCCAGTAAGGTTAAAACCAGAGTGAGAAGCCTAGTAGCATCATTCAAAGGATAGATTTATTGGTTATGATTGTAATTATTACATCATTCGCAAACAGTAGTGTGTTTTTGTGACAAACATGGAGCTATTAAAGCAATAATAACCCAAAAACTGTCCAGCAAACAAAGAATAAATGAGTGGGAAAAAATAATGCTTTTCTATAGAACGATATGTTAATTGTCCTTGCTATAGACATCTGTCTGAAAACTATTCAAGCAAGAGAATAATCCAAAAGCAAAACTTGTCTACCATTGATATTAAATCTTCCAGGATCTTCATCAGCTGCAACAGCTAGAGAGGCAAAGAGCAGAAGAAGCCGAGGCTTTGGCCCTCTCCAGCGAATGGGCAGGGGAGGTTCCCAGAGGTCAGGAGCTCTATGTACAGCTCAGCCCTCTTCTCAAGCCAGCAGAAGGACAGTAGAAAAAACAATTATTTCCTCCAGATTATTATTTTTCCAGTAATGAGTCGGATCAGAGAGAAACCCTTGGTAGAGAGCAATGAAGAGAAGAACTTTGTTTCCCTTACAAAGCTGGATGGAGTTCTGGTTTCCCCCAGGGCCTGAGGAAGGGAAGCCGTGCTGATAGCCACCAGCAGAAGGGCAATGCAAAGTGCTCTCGTTGCCTTCAGGAAAATACGAGCTTATTCCCTGTTCAGCTGAGCCCTCCCGGCTGGATGCAACCACTGTGGTGGGCGGCAGGGACAGAACAAAGCGCAGGCACACCTCTCTGTTTACTGTGGTCTGCGGCTGGATACACACCGGCTCTCGGTAAACATTTGAAGCCAGGAGTGGCTGAAACAAGTGATCAGGTCTGGCACGTCTGCTGGTGGCCCTGCCAGAGCCAGCCTTCACCCGGGTGAGGGTCTGAAGCACACCAGTCCTCCAAGGGCCACGGCTGCAGGGAGGCCGGAGGTAAAAACGGGCCAAGAGACAGAGAGGGAAATTTGCACTGCTGCTTCCCACATTATCTCGACTGCTTGGATAAAAAGCTTGCCCTTACAAGCACTCCGCAATGTATTAAAGCCTCTTTCTCTCTCTCTAGCTTCTGTCCCATTTTTCTAACGACAAAAAAAAAGGTTTAGACTCATTCTTAGTGTTAAAACCCTCTTCATCGCTCTGGCTAAGGAAGGTAATGAAAGAGGATAGATGCTGAAAAAACCCGTTGCTAATGTGAGCGCAGAGGTAAACAGTCAGGTTTTCACACTGGTAGTTTGTTTTGAGAAAGATCTCCAGCATTCTCATTTTTCAGCTCGCATCCAACAGGCAGCAGGGCTAACGCCTCACCCTCCAGCCCACTGGCTGCAGAGGATGCCTCTGCCCGTATGCCCGCAGGCAGCCGCGGAGCAGTGTAAGTGCAGACAAAGCTGCTGTTCTGGGCCCCTATTGTTTAGAACTGGCAGCAGATATGAAGCAATGAAACTGTTAATAAACATTTTGAAATACCTACTCGGTCATAGCTAAACCAGACCTAAACCCAATCTTTTTTGGAAAGAGCGAAGAAACAGACACTTCATTTCTGTGCCTCAGCTACTCATGAGCACAGCCCTTGTTTGTAAACCTGGCAGGCTCAGGCACATGGACCTGTTACAGCAGCATTGTGTGCAGAAAGCTGTTTCCATTCATCCGTAGGAATACCTAATTTTGTATTTATTTTTTTTTGGCTTGGTCCGCAGTAGATTCAAAGAGCACTAATATGAAAATGCAAAATGCCTGGGACATGGATGGAGAGGTGAGAACCCAGAAGTCTTTTTCCCTCTGCCTGGAAGACTTTTTCATGAAGGTAAATTCTCTGGGAATTGCCAGAAGTTGGGACCTAATCCAGGTACAATTGGAGATTAAAGCACTTTCATCAAGTACAGGGTGAACAGGATCAGCCTTCGCTTAAGATGAGCTACATATATTTACTTGTGGCTTTGCCTCTCCTGAGCAATTTAGTCATCCCTGATAATCACTCCCCAAACAACCCAAGCTCTGCCGATTGAGGGACAGGGCACACAATAAAAAGACTGTCTAAAGGAGTTTAGTCTATCTGATGTACAGACAATCAGAGAATCAGCTGAATGCCAGCTGTATTTACTTAGCTGCTTTTTCTGTCTCAAATGTACACAATATGTGTAATTTCTTTAAAAATTAGTTGCATATTAGTTGACAGTTGACTTAATAAATAAAATCAGTAAAATATATTTGAAATTCATTCATTCACTGATTTCTTACACTGGTTATTTAAAATGCTAGCATATGATTAAAAATTGTTTTGGCTAAACCAAAATATCAGTTGTCCCAACCATTAAAATGTCCTGGCTGTGCTCCTAGGTGATGACAGTACTATATTTAGTCACTGAGTACCACCAGCTGTCTTGCTAACAGAAGTCTGGCATTTTCCTTAATTGAGAGATGCAGTATGTGTGAAATGATACCACTCACACTCACTCATGATAATACTAGCATGACCTAGTTGAAAGCTTTTGATTTTTTTTTGCTTCTTTGTTCAGAAGAATAACAGTTGGTTCAGTACAATGTTAAAAACTGAAACCTATCCAAGGGGTTTATGAGGAACTCTCTGCAGATTATGATGTAGAAACCTGATTTTTTCTGAGTCCCCTGGCAAGGAGGGGCAAGTGAGGGGGAAGAGATGGAAAATGTAGCCTTCAACATTTGACAACTACCTTCCCAGTCATCCATATCTTGCAAGTTTGGGTGATGTTTTTGTGTTTTTGCCTAACTGAACACTGGGCCAGAGATAGCTCAGGGTATTACATTCTGATGGACATTGCTGCTTTCTGTCAGTCTTCTACCTTAAAAACAATGGTGTAGTTAAAGGCAGATGATGACTTCTGTTGCTGAATAGTCTGGCCCAAAATTGTAGTTCTGGATGCAACAAAATTATTCGTGAATCCTAGTTTGAATCCCTAGAGTACAAATTTCAGAAAGGAGCCAACGGTCCCATTCCCCACTCTCACTCCAAGGCTGCATTGCCCCGTAGGTAGGACAAACTTTGGGTCGGAAACGTAAGAAAGTGCATCACTTCCCAGAAGACCTCTTTGGCACTGGGGTCTAAGCGATGGGTAATGTAACGTAGCTCATTTATTCTCTCCTGTTGACTTTCTTCCACTCATATTCACAAATAAACCTCCACTGAAGCACCAACTAAAAATCTGAAGTCCCTCTTGTCAAATGACCTAATCGTAGAGAGATGTATATTACTTTTTATTCAGTAGATATCTAAGTTTTCATTGTCAAGTGGCAGAGCCGTGACAGAAGAGCCATGAGAACCCCTCCTCACCACACACCACAGCTTAACACTTCTGATATTTTCTGAGTGGGGCAGCCTGGGGTTAACATTCCTGCTGTGGGCCAAACAAAGAGGGAACTGGACCCAAGGTTTACCATGCAAGATGTGAATGTCCTGTACTGGTATCTAGGGCACAAGAGGGAGGAGCAGCTTTAATACCAGCTTCACACGATTACCTCATTCCTCTTGTGAAGCTGGCCCTTGGGGTTTTATTTGCAATGCCCCAAAGTGAAACCAAATGAGTCAAGGTGAATTAAATTTTGCAAGCAGTCCAGAACTGCTTTGTCTTGATTCATTGAAAATGTTGAAAAGCCTTGGCTGGGGGAGCAGTCAGCCACAACGCAGTCAAAAAAAGTGGAAGAATGGTGGCTGAGCAGGAAACATCCTCATTCTCTATGCCTGCTCCTGAACAGGCAGCCGGATCTGACATCTGCAGCCAAACACCCTTACCGAGAGGGTGACAGCTTGTGAACAGAAAAAATAAATATTTAATAGTATCTATAGGCACTGTGGGCAGGTGAGGAGGCTGAACCTGAGCTTGCAATTCAGAGATGTGAATTCAGTTCCCAGCTGGGCTGCAGTGTTTCTGTGCAACCCTCAGGTGAGTTGTTTACTCCCTGGATGGGCAGATGCAAATTCTTCTAGCTCTGTGAGATGTTTCTCTCCTTCTGCGGACCAGCTAAACCAGCTGGCGATCTGGGCCCTGACACCTTGGTATAACAGAGTGGGTAATGCTATTGTAGATCTTGAGGACCTTGGACCATTGATAAAGTCACTATCTCTCATGGGTGCCTATTGTGATGAACTCATGAAGACCTAAAAAAACAGAACAAGTAAAAGAAATAACATGGGAACACCTTAAGCAGCAATTTATTGTATACTACATAGCAATTTGTTGTATACTACATGACACGGCCATCATGGACTTTTAAAATCTTTAAACACAGGATGTTTTCCTGTTCTCACACACTTGATGTTTCCTCCAAACGGGGAACTCCTGGGGTGTACGGCAGAGCAGCAGTTCGTGTATTCATTGTTCTGCGAAGTCACATTTTTCAGGAGTGAAGCTGTGACTTTATGCCGCAAAGGTGATTAAGAAGACAGCTGAACCAATACTACTTAGCAAAATAATGTAGCTGGTCAGAATTTCTTGCCATGTATGAACTGTGAAATGTACTTGAAAATTGAGATTTTAATTAAAAATCAGTGTTCTTACCTGACATCACTGGAGGGTCACTGAGCAGCACAAGAATGCAAATGAATTCTAGCCTGCTTCAGCAGTGGTTAATAAGCCAAGGGATTATAATGTCTCACAGAAAGCCCAAAGAGCTGAATAGGAAATTTACTGTGTTTCCCAGCCTGCCAGTAAGAAAGGATCATCAGATCTGTTTTTCTGCTTCTCTATTCCACACTTCTGTCTGCCATGGGGAAAAATCTGGAGGGGATGAGCGGACTCTCAGTCACTGTTTAAGTACCTTGATTTTCATAAAAGCATGAAGCAGAAGTATTTTGTTTTGCTTTGTGTTTGACAGCTTCTGCACATTAAATGACTTTCGATTCCTGCAGAGAGCTAAATCTGGTGTGCAGACTGCAGCAGGTAAACAAGGTATATCTTAATGAACTGCCAAGCAATAGTGTGAGGGAACTTTTTAAACACAGCTTTACTTTCATTACTCTTTCTAAACTCCATGACTGCTCCTATAGCCTCTAAGCCCTGAAAAAAATCTGTGCTTGTCCCTGTGAGTCCTGGTGTAACACAGCTCAGAGGCAGGGAGGCACAAACCTGACCCTGATTTAATGCAGTGGAGTCACAAGCCTTTGCAAAAAGACTGGGTTAATTATTTTTTAATAATTTTTTATTTTTTTCAGGGGAAAGAGAAAATGATGAAGACCTACATTTAATTAAAGAAGATGTTTGGTTTCAAGAATGTGCCCAGCAGGGTGGCATTTAGTAACAGTGTGATCTCTTCTGGCAGTAGCTTGTCAGACTAGGGGTGCCCAGTTCTACCTGCTGTTCAAACATGACCTGAGAAATAGGCCCTTGCTGGAGTATTCTAGGATCTCAAAATAAAATGTGACAAGTTGGTGCAAACAAACAAAGGGGGTTTGAAAGGGAGAAGAAGGGAAAAGGAAGGTCATGTGGCAGGAGAGCTTGGCTTAGTGTGACTTGGGCACATGCTCTTTTAAAAAGAGATGCAAGAGATCCTAAGAATATCAGTGGGCCCCTTCCATCAGTTGGCAGTATGGCATGGACATTGTGGTAGTAAAGGGTCTTGAAAACCAGCCTGAAGCAAAAGACAGAATCCCAGAACCATGGAATGGTTGAGGCTGGAAAGGACCTCTGGACATTGCCTGGTCCAATCCCCTTGCTCAGGCAGGGCCACCTGCAGCCAGATGCCCAGGACCACGTCCAGATGGCTTTCGAGTATCTCCAAAGCTAGAGACTCCACAGCCTCCCTGAGCAACCTGTGCCAGTGCTGGGTCACCCTCACAGTAAAAAAAGTGCTGCCTGACGTTCCGACAGAAGTTCCTGTGTTTCAGTTTGTGTCCATTGCCTCTGGTCCTGTCACTGAGCACCACTGAAAAGAGTCTGGCTCCTTTCAGTCGTGCCTGAGAGGCAACCAGGACTAAGTAGGATGTTCTTTAGGAAATGGTTTCCACTCATAGATTAGAAGACTCCAGATTTCCGTGTTCTCAAAGTGTGAGATGGATGACTTGAGAGAATTCTTACCAGCATTAAAGAAACAACAGGTCAGCTCCAGACATTGTAAAATGACGACCTTGTTTGAAAAGCAAACATGCAAAAACCGGAGATACTGTATCTGTTGTCTTACTTTGCAACAGACCAGGGGCTGCATGTTCCATTTGAAATTGCTTTGTTTCTTAGGGTTTCTAGCAGGATCACTTGTAACGCCACAGTGTAACTTCATGTTTCAAAATAACCCTTCTTCTTCCGAAATCAGTCACATATCCCTGCTCTAGAAATCTAAGCTTTCATTTCAAGTATTAAAACAATTAGCATAATTGACAGTAAAGGAAAATGTTAGGTAGCCAATATATGTTCTCTGATGTTGCAAACAGCATGCAAACAACAGCTTTGATATATGTGACCTGCTCTCGTTCATCTCAATGCAATATTAACAATGGAATGTTAATTACGAGCATAATGCTATTTTGTATGTCATTATTTTAATCTGTTTCACAGGTCACTTTTGTAAGCATCATCAGCCAATTGATGCAGTAGCAGATGTTATGGAAAGATGCAACAGGTAGCTTGCTGTTGTCACTGGTGTTGTGGGTCTCAAGTGTTCTTTGCCAAAGTATAAATTACTTACCAGAAGGAAAATATTCTCCAGGCTTTGTGCTGAAGGAATCAGCTGCCTTCTAGTCCCCTAAATCACAACCAGGTTACACATGTCTGTGTCCCTCAACCTTCTGGCTCTCCCAAGACCATTTCCACAGGGCACCCACAGTACAAAATTGAGTGACACCAGATCGACCAGCTGACCAACAACTGATTTAGCACTGATAATATTGTTCCAAGTGATGGCACGTAGTTCACTCCCATTCAGCTGATGTCACCTTGTGCTGACTCACAATGATCTATTTCTTAGCAGGCAATGTAAATGGCTGCTAGCAATGTATCAGTCAAGTAGGCCTACACAGCAAAACATCTGTATTACGGTCTTAACGCAGAAGCCAGATGTGTAATACTATATGCTAATGGAGAAAAGTGGGGTTGTGGGTTTTCTTCCCTTGTATGAAGACCTAATTTAAAACAATAAGCGTCTGGTGGATTTTGCAAAAGAGCTTTGGGGAGCTGGCAGGCTCTCACGGGTACTGCTTAGGCAACGCGAAGCCCACAGTGGTGTGTCTGCAGCATCTGAAGTTGCCTAAATGCCTTTAAAGACCCGAAAGCCTTTAAAGACCTCAATCTCAACACTGGAAGCTACGTTTCTGAAGGGTGTATTTCCTGAGATGACTGTCACCCTATTCAATGGGCCACAAAGTGCAAGAGATGAAATTTGATGCTCCCAAGCCGTAGGGAGCAGGGAGGGAGTGAGCAGAGGGCTGCAGGATGAAACAGCACCTAACCAGCTCCTTGTTGTTCTCCAGCTTCAGAAGCACCGCTGTGAAGAGCCTCTGATTAGGAAATCAGGCAGGAGCAGGAAGACTGGAAGCAAAAAAAAATTGCTTTTTAGCATAGTCCTCCATCACATCAGAAACTGGACAGTTGATTGGAATGAACGATGCCAGAAATCGCTTTGAGCCTGCATCTTTTCCAACCGCAGTGATTGTGCGAAGAGAACAGCCATGTTTTTGTGAGGTGTGGTCTTCTAGGGAGTCCGGTGACGTATCTGAATGACCAAGGCTGGCATCTGTGGTAGGGAAGCCAAGGTCTGTCAAGCTTAGAGGCTTTGTGTCAATCTGAGAACGTTAACCCCTCTCTAACAAAAACCCAGTCATGTTGCAGCTTTCACAAGTCGATTTCTCCCCTTTTCCATGTTCTGCCATGAGGGGAAAAAAGGCCAGTTCCAAGCTAAACATTTTTTCTGGCTTTTCTCTTTCTTAACTAAGATGAAAACAAATGAGTGAGGAGACCATGATAAATCACATGACAGATTATTCTCAACAACTGAAGTGGAAGCCATAAAAATAAACAAACAAATAAATAAATCTCAAAATGCAGAAGGATCCATTTATTAAAGCGTAAACCTCATTTGCGTCCTTCATTCCTTACTTCCATATGTATATTGCAGTGGGATGTCTGAAGTATTTTCCATGCCTATTTATCTTACAATGTTTTCATGGATCTAACCTTTTTTTTCCCCTCTGAGACATTTTTAGCATGGTGACTGGAAAGTCCAGCTGGGATACAGCTGTGTACTGTCCAGCTTTGATGAGTTATAAATGTTTTCTTTTGTGCTAACATTGTGACATTGCCCACTGCTTTGGTTTCTTGAATGCTGGTGGTTAAAATGCAGATCTGAAATCCGCAAAACTGCTCTTTTTAGTCAAGCATTGCTCTCCTTTGGTATCAGCAGTTTCTAATTAAACAATACCATACCAGAGGACCTCGAGATCATTAAAGGTGCACTTGGGGTGTCCAAGAACAGAAACACAATGCAGGTGTTGTTCCCTCAGTGCCTTTTCAAAATGGACCGGTCAGTCACCTCATTGATTAACAATTGCACTAAATGTCTTAAAAAGTCTGACCCTAACACTGCTAATACCTTTGGTCAGCCAAATAAATTCTTTCAAACTTTCACGGTGGAAAAAGCCTTCTATTTTATGATTTTATAACCCTGTCATTAGCAATCTTTGAAACTGCATTCCACCCCCAGGTTGCGTTCTGTGGTTATGAACTTCATTTGATCACTGCCCCATCAATTTGACATTAACTGCTACAATTTACAACTGCTCTGGCTTTCTACCTATTATAGTTGTACCTCTGCAAGTGCAAAAAACTGCTGCCCAGGGGAAGTCTGAAAGAATGCAATGTCTTGTTAAAACCTGAAAGGGCAATGGGGGTGGGAGGGAGAACCTCCTAGAAGAGAAAACTAAAGGTTTGATAACGAATAATGCTTCCTTCTCTGCTGTGAACACAGGTGACCTGGCATGTAGACCACAGCAAAGTAGTGAATAATTCACTGAAAGAGTCATAGACCTCCTGGTAGACCACAGCATTGCTTTGTCTCACAAATATGTTCTCCCACAGAACGGGGCTCGACAGGACGTTTCAGTCTACTAATGTTTAAACAAAAGGCGGGTGTGACGGGGTTTGCAAGGGGAGCACCGTGCATGGAGCTGACCAGCCCGCATTTTTCCATTTAGCAGTTGATTGATAATTCTATAGGCAATGCACATACAGGCAATGGAGAGAAGAATGGCTTTCGTGGAGCTGAGGCATATAGCTCATGCCCGGTTTCTAACCCAGACAAGAAACTCATTTCACCCTCAGACGGGGACACTTAACCAGCATTAATTGTCTGAGCTGAAGCCACAGGAGCATGGACATTTTGAGCAGCAGCTGGAATCCAGGCTGATTTCCTGACCTTTGTGCTCATAAAAAGGAAAGCATCCAAAGGAGCTATTGGGGCTGGAATATGGCCCCAGTTTCTATATGAGTTCCTTTGCTTTTGTGGGTTTCTCCGCCTGAGAGACAAATCTGAGGCCAGATTGTTTCAGTTTTAGTTTGCAAAAGGAAAAAGACTCTCAGGTCACTGAACACTATTCAGGCTCTACCTCCTTCCGTCTCTGAGCCCAGGTTTGTGAATACGGGCCTGGGTTCTGTGGGCTGTGCTGGGGACAGAAGAGCAGTACAAAATCCCCGAAATCCCAGCTCTGATCTGGGTTTCAGTTCTGTTGGGGAATAAAGCTAGCAGGCACTTTTTGTTCACTTGGATGTCAAACCACTTATAGAAGCTTTTTGCCATTTCTCTTTTGTTTTTCCATCTTTGTAGCCAGAATATTTTGAGACTAATCTCATGGTATATCTGAAGTTTAAATTGTTTGGTCTGATGGGGCTTCCGAGTAAGTCACTTCTATATCCAGATCCTCTCATGTTACCTTCCTCACACTAAAAATGATCTTTTGATTTCGTTGTGGTTATTTCCAGCATGTAAGATAGTTAATGTCTAGCCTGGGTCTGTCTGCTCTTATCCAGACGAGCTGAGCTGTTCTCAGGCTCTGAAAATTGCAGAAGAATCAAGCAATCATTCCTCAGTTCTTCCTTCCAAATATCCCCCCCTGTTGCACACATTTCTAGATCTGTTTTGCTAGCATACCAGGCAGTGCCTTGTCCTCTCCTGTGGTAAAGGACATGTCTGATCTGTCAGCTCACTTGCCAGGAATAAGATGCCTAAACGAGAAGAGTTTAGTTTGGGACCATGTCCTTTGAGCATGGGGCAATCAGGCAGAGGACATGAGCTCTGCCCATGACTTGCTTGACTGCTGTGTCTGGCTCAGGAGCTCACCAGGCAGAAGAAAGACTGCAGGTTGGCAGCGTGCATGGTCCTCAGTGCACGCAAAGGGGAGGCAGGGGCCAAGCACAGGGCTCCCATGGCGTGCATGGAGCCTCCAAGGGAAGGAAATCACATCTGTAGTGAGATATTGCCTTTCAGTCGCCTTCCTCCTTGGCACTGTTTCCTCAGCACTACCAGTACTGAGTGATGCTCAGTATGACTCAGTTCCACTCAGCATCACGCCACAGAGGAAAAGAGACACTGCTGTTGTGATTCTATGTCAAAAAGCTTTTTGGCTTTTCTATTTGAAGATCACTGATTGGTAAGAGTAGGACAATCTGTTTTGAAAATGGCTTTCCAGTCCATGCAGTTCTGCACATGCCTGCAGAAGTCTCTTTACTGAAATGCTCCCAGTAACCTGATTTTACAATTGACCAGAGAATTATTTCAGATGTTTTCCAAATGGATGTTTTTCTGATTTTCACTGTATACTGTAAATTCGTCTAAAATTTAATTTTAAAAATCGATCAATTTTGGTGTAAGTGACTGCAGAAAGGTGGCTATTCTCCCTTTTTATGGTGCTTTTAACTCTCAGATCAGACTGGTTCTTCCCCTGCTTAGTAAAGCCAGAAATGCTTTATAATATCTGATTTTTTTTCCAGATTCTCAGAACGATTTAGTCATCATTTCAACTGGTTAAAAGGGATTTTAGAAGCTACACCTAATATTTACAAGCTTCCACTGTAATCTTATTATTTTTCCAACCATCAAAGTCACATGGTCTCCTGCAAATTGGCTCATGGAACACTACTTTCTCAGTATCTTTTCTATTATTTCCATCTATTACATAGTACCCTCAAGCTGAGAGGAAAGTTTAAAAGCACACAACTAAAGAATCTTTGTTTATTTGGAAAACCTTGGATGTATTTCCTTTGGCTAGATTTTACTGACCATGGCTGAAGAGCTAAATGTCCCTGTTGTTTCTAGTAAATAACTTTTAAAATACAATTTTCTAACCCATAGCAGATAATAGCAGAGAACACTGCTATTGGTATCAAATGAGCCCTCATATTTTCCCAATCAACGGATGCCTGGCAACTTCTCTGAGAATTTTATCTTAGAACAGACCTACTTATTGTTCAGCTTCCAACAGCAGGACTCGCTGGCGGGATCCTGCCACTCGCCATTTCCCATTTTCCTGCTTTCTGGAGGGGTCTGGTTTGGCTCCCGCATCCCACAGAAATCCAGTGGAGCCAGGAGCACTCTCAGCCTCTCAGAAGTCCCTCAGGGCCTTCATGAGGCTGAGTCCACAGTTTTCAAGGACTATTTTGACAACCTGAACGCACCACCAGGGTGAGAGCGCAGCGATCCCATTTCAAGCGGAGATGTTCTGAAAGTCCCTGCACAACACCTCCTGCAGATTTTAATAGGTGTCCCACCTCCCTCAAGAGAGACCATTACCAGTGCTGTACAACTCCAGTGGTTACTATGCTGAAAAATTTAAATCTGCTTCTTTATCAAGGTGTTGCCTCTGCTGTGCAGGCATCACTCTCTGTCACTGACCTGTTAATGAGACTTTACTGGCAGTACAGATCAGGTTCTGTTCCCATGGTGCACACTGAGCAGTGCCTGCCTTCTGCGGTTACCCCTCAGAAACAAGACTGACAGAATCTAACCCTTTGCCCCAGAAAAACTGCATGTTGTTCTGAAAGTCAAAATGCAAATAATTCATGAATTTTGTAAACATCTCTAAGGGAAGAGAAAAATGGTAGACAGAGTTGGAGTCTGCTATTTTTACCCGTGTGCCTAGTTGATTACATGTCATTCTTCTCACACAGAACTAAATATCTTAAATGCAAATAGCCAGAGGTTGTTGTACATTTTTTGCCCTTTCCACAGCTGTTCATTACAGAGCTCAATAGCAGCTGACAGAAGGTGAATATGTGGATGATGGGCCACGGATATATTCTGTTAAATAGAATGAATAAACCATTAAATGATCTTATTTCTTGATATGCCTGAATGCAAGCTGCATCTACAAGCAAAGCAACATTAAATTCTGTATAGCAAATCCCTCTTGTATTTTGCAGCACATCAGTCATGCAAATTTTATGCTGTAATCTTTTAAGCAATTACAACCTCCATTTATTTTTAATGATATAGAGTATCCTTTTTCTTTTAGTTCTAGACAATTGAAATAAGGATGGATGAACCTGGAATATTAGACTACTTACACCTGGCTCATCTCGTAAACTATATTTGGTGTTTTGTATAACTTGTTTGACCTCGGTAGGAATGCGCAACAATGTATCTTCACTTTTTGAGAATTAGTATCTTTGAAATTCTCTAATACACTAGTTTAGCTGTATGTCTGTATGACATTGCTGTCATAGCATTTGAGAATGATTTGGAGAGTGCCTTTTCAGAGTGAATGCATATTGCATGCACGTAACACACATGCGTGGATACAACATAGACATAAATTGAAGATTTTAGGCAAAAGGAATTAAAAGATGAAAGAAATTATAAAATCAGTCTTAAAGCATCATCTCCAAAAAACAACCACAATATTTTGACCACTTTCCAATCTAGGAATCTGATTCTGGATTTGGAAGTGTCTCTCTTCAATTTAAAACTTTCTATTTCCTGTAGAAAGTATTACTTCAGATGCAGCTCTGCTCTCCCTGCTTGCTCAAAACCAGTAGCTCCTGGAATGCAGGACCTCCAGCTCTTCCCACGGCACACAGTCTCACCGGCATGACTCCCTGCCAGCCCAAAGGCTATTTGACCTGGTCTATGAGAGCGTGGGTTTTTGGAAGGCTAAGTGGATCAGGGCGTTCCACTGTATGAGGAAGAATTAAGAGGGAGAAACGTAGGACCAGGCTGGGTTAGTAGCTCCACCTGAGGGATGGTATCACTGCACAGGTATTGCTATAACTCCAAATGTGGGGCTGGAAAAAAAGTGACGAAAAAGCGTTAAAAACTTAATCACCCCTGTCTTCAGGGGCTCTTGTGCCTCATTGCTCACCCTCCCTCCTCCTCTTGCTTACACAGCAGAGTTTTTGTCTGGACTCCAAAGCCCGGGGAAAAGCCTCGCCACCTTCACAGAGACCAGCGTGGCATTACTCACTCTGGGAGCTGCAGGAGAAGACATCCGTCTTGTATTAGTAACGCCTGCCTCTGTGAGACTTGCACGAGTATTGTGAAAAACAGGATGAACTGCAAAAGTGAGCAATTCCAAAGGCATTAGAGGCCAGGCAGTGCAGAGGCCATTTGATATAATTGGGAGATTTCACATTCCTTCCTTGTGTGCAAGCAGAAAGCAGCGTGAATACTTTGTCCTTCAATTCAGTAAAGCTCAGATATAGCACGATTTCCTAAAACCAAAAATATAGGGCCTATGAATCACAAGCTCTAGTAAACCAGAGATATCTTATCCCACCGGCCCGGATGAAAGTCAGGCTCCAACTCTCCATAGCCTGCTGCTGTTATATTGTCTGTGGAATTAGGTTGCGTTGTACAGTTGGCCTAATGCTGTTTCTTTGCAGCCAACTGTGGACCAAGAGCAGGAGAGAGATTTAGTTAGTTTTAATCCTTTTTTTCTGCCAGCTTCTGGAAAGATGCTGTGTGCTATATATTTGGAGTTTTCTTTCTTTAGAAAATTCTTCTGTTACTAGCTTCCAGGGAGCTCTTTTTTCCAGCCACACTGCTGCAGTTTGGCCACCATTTTGACCTAATGTGCTTTAAAGGACAGTTGTGTCATTTCTTTTCAACAATTGAAATCCATGAAAGAGTTACCTGAGGAACCGTCACAGGTTTAAAGGCATGGGTTTTGCTGTTAGCAGAATTAAAGAAGCCTGGCAGCAGAAGCATTTAAAATACAGTGATAGCAAGACCTGAACAGAAAGGGCAAAAAGAAAAAGTAACGTAGTCTACAGAAACGTAAAGTAGATAAGATTTGTATATTAAAACATATTTTAGTAATGTACAGAGAAGTTGCATTCTGATGAAAAGCAGATACAAAACCTTCTAACTAAATACAACACTATAGAATTGTGCATCTAAGGACTATCATAAAAAATGAACATTGAACTAAACCCAGTTGAACAGACCAGAAAACAAAGAGCAACCCTGTCAGCATACCAAGTTTCAGTAAGATTAATCTAAGTTGCAAGTGTTGTTCCCAGTGTATCTCTCTGCACTTATCCATCATCTCCTTCCACGAAGCCAACATGAGCTTGTGGCCTTTCTGCCGCCTAAGGCAAACTGGTCTGTGTGCTTGTGTGTAAATACAGATTATTTGTCCAGTCCCCAAGCCAACAGCCCTCACCCAGTTAATAGCCAGAAGGACATTTTGCAGTTCCCTCACTGGAAATATCCAGGCCTTCTCCTGCTCTCATATTCACTCCAACTAACAACAGCTGTTAAAAAAGTGGTCATTTAGAGTCCCACGCTCAAATTGATGGGAAAAGCTGGGCACTTTCAAAGGAAGGAAGTATTTTAGACACCTCTTTTTAAAACTGTGGAAGAGTCTACGTTAACTACAGAGGAAGCCTAGATGTCTAGCTCAAGCTAGACACCAATTTGTACATGGTTAACTATAAGTAAGGGAATTGGGTGCTTAGAAAGGTACGTCCAAACCCTGCTGCACACATGAGTAGCTGCTACAGTTGACCAGAATCTGTCTGTGGCCCGAGCACTCGTTGGAGCAGAGCTTGTAAGCCACCTTAGGCTCACGAGCAATTTGTTCTTTCTCTCTGGCATGCACTGGCTGTGCTTTGAAATTAGCTTACATTAACTTGCTCTCTTCTTTTTCATAAGAACTGTAACTCACAGCGATACTTTTCCAAGCTCTTATATACAGCACCAGTCTCAGCTCCCGACTCCCCCTGTCCGTGTGGACAGAGCCCAGAGTATGCCCCACGTCCACCGCAGAGATGAGGGAGAAGTGGGAATTCTCAGACCCCTGTCCCTCCGTGGTGCCATCTTCTTCCTCACTCCCCAGATTTCCTCCGGTGTTATCTCTGATGTCATTATTGGCACAGAGCAGGGCTAACACATATCTCACAGGAATGTTGTGGGTGTTAATTAATAAATGCTCGTAAAATGCATGCAAACCTTCAGGCCAAAAAAAGTATAAAAACTTTCCTATAAATATTGTTCTTATTTTCTGTAACCAGATACTATGTCTCCAGAGGTCTCTGCAATTTTAAAGTAGGTCAAAATTCAGCTCTTAATAAGTCGAGTTGGGAACTCTGAAATTTTCCTTCAGACACAAATTTGTACTGCTTAAATTAAGACACACGAGTCCTGCTTCCCTGCACCTAAACACCTCTGTGCAACAGCTGAGGACAGCAATGAAGAGACCAGAAGATGGGCTCAGCATGCCCAGACAAGGTGCATTTCCAAGCCAAATGTTGACGTCAAAGTGTCAACCCACCCCACGCTAATGCACACCTCGGTTTCCATGGGCTTCTGTGGGTTTATCATTGGTCTCCCAAACAAAAGGCATCCATACAATATATCATTTATGTTAAACTCTTCCTTTTGGAGCAGCCATGATAAGTAAAGTGGATGCACACGTTTGATTCATGCCATCTAACCAAGTAGAACACGAGCTGTTAAAATTCCCCATACGTACCGCCAGGAATGGTATCGACCACTAAAAGAAATACATGGCATTACGCTTTTCATTTCCATTCTGTAGGAGCAGACACGGCTGAGAAGTAGGGTGTTTCCTGAGGTTAATGATAACCTGAGGTTAATGGTTTCTGGCTGAACTTTAGGCCCTCGGCTCCCCCTAACCTGTCATTAATCCCCAGGAAATGCCTGAAACCAAGTGTATTATTTAAATCTGGCAGCAATTAATTTATCTCTGGACCTTACAGATGCTCATATTAAATTAAAAAGAGGATGATTTATGGAGAGCGCAAATAATGTCCAGATCTAGGCAAAGATAGATGTTATCCTTAATATTTAAAATTCAGGTTTCCTTTTTCACTGAGTCATTCACTATCAGCTGTATTAAAGATTTCATTTAATTATTCTAGCAAATAGGATCTTTTCCTAATTATTCCTTTTAAAAGACACTTTATCTTGTATATCCTGCCAGCTGCATCAAGATTTTATCTTTTTTCCTCTCTAGGAGTGTTTCACAAACATTGATCACTGTTGCTTCTAAATCAGAAAATAAATGTATTTTTAGCAACTTAGTTTAAAAAGAAGCAATCAGAACAAACGCTGTGGCATGTGTAAGAAATAAGAATTGTCCTCTCACTCAGCAGTAGATCTACAAGTCTCAGACAAAATAACAGCTGTGATTTTATTCTGACATATTAAGAAGATAGACCAAAAACACAGTATAAAGTTGTCAGTTTCTGGAGAGCCAGAAGGTGAAGCTGTACATCGGTTTCTGTTCTTGGTTTATCTCTGGCTTTTAGGCTGGGGCTGCCAACAGTGTGCACGCTCTCTATAAAGGCTGCTGAAGCCTTACCAGAGCTCTCAGTGATGTGGTTTGGCAATAGGTACCACTAAATCAGAGACACAGGCATCAGTACAAGCGGCTTTGTAATTGCAAGCAACAGCCATAAATCCATTGAAACTAATCCATGTACCAACTGAAATAAAATCCTTAATCTTGCCTCCTTTTTGTTGTTCAGCTTTCACTTTCATGTTTTATCACAGCATAGTGCCATTAGCTCGACAGATAACATGGAGTCTTTCAGACTCCTTAAAATCTGAACTTCTGCTGTAAAAACAGCTTAAGAAAAATATTCCGGGCCTTCTGAGTTAAAGGTGAACTGCAAGGGGACAAAAATCAGAGCTGTGGATCTTTCCCCTTCTTTGCAGAGAATTCATCCGATAATATTTTTTCATGATAAGGCAGTTACTGAAAAAACGCATTTTATGCTTTAATATTTCTGTAAACTGATTAAACCAATTCCCTACAGAAAAATTACTGCCTGCATTGCAGTATGAGCTCTGCTGATACTCAGTATTACTCAACTCTGAGAATAACAGGAACAATCTCACATGTGTGTATGTGGTCACACATCTGGCTCCATGCAGCATTAGCACTCCCTTTCCTGAAATCAATATCTCCTGAAGGTTTTTTCCTTAGCAGCCTTATCTCACGTGCTGATGCTGCTGCCCCTCAGCAGTTTCTGGTATCAGCCACTCGTGGAGAAGCAGCCAGGGCAGGTGCAGTGGCTGTGCTATTCTGGTAAGGCTCCTCCTCATCAAGGTGGGTCTCAGCCCCAGTATTTGCCTGTTCTCATGGTGTTTCTACCATTGGTAACAGCGGTCTGTACATGTGGGGAGTGCACGTACGCTGCTGTATGCGTGTGTCCATGAATGCTGCAATGAAAATTTCCTGTCAGAACTGGAAGACAGACTTCAGCCTCCTCCACTGACACATGGCTCCTTCATGTTTGAAGAAATGGATCTTTCTCAAGATTCAGTTCACAAAGCTTTCAGAAAGGCTTTTTTCACCCCCTTCTTTTTTACAAGCTCAGTTTCATACAGTAGAACTTCAGCATCTCTTTTTGTTGCAATATTTTGCCTCCTTCATTATGAAAATGTCACTATATGTGTTACAGCCACTGGCGTTACCCTATTTAATAATAACTACTTAAAACGCATATTCTGCAAGATCATTTTCTAATTACTACAAATGAGCTACAGAAATATGGCTATAAAATGCCAGCCAGGGCAGTGTCTGCCACAGCTGTACCTTCCCCTTTCCCGCACAGTCGCATGCAGGGCACAGTTCTTCCAGGACGCGATCGAGCAGCGAACGAGCTTCATCGGTGCGATGGAACCTCCTGTTCCAGCAGATAGAAGCAGTTTGGGATTTTTTTTTCCCTTGGAGCAGTCAAAATGCTTTAAACATGACTGAATAACTGAAGTGCCTACAAATTTTAATGAGCTGGAGAAAACACATTTGTAGTGTTCCTCTAACCACCTAGGGCCCAATCTGTACCCTACATCGTTCAGGAAGGACTTCGCTATGCGCTTCGCTAATCCTTGGTGTGAAAGACACAGAATGTGCCTTCATGCATGTTTTGCAGACATATCTTTATGGCAAGGGTCAAACAACAATGTTTACATGCTGTTTGGTAAATGAATACTATTTCAAGGAAAAAGAAGCCAAATATCAAGCTACGGCTACATTTCTTATGGTTTCCTGATTTTCTGCCTTCTGGTATACCTAAACCCTCTAAATACGAGCTACTGAATCAGCATTTTGTATGCTCAGATGTGATTAAAGCTGTTCACAGGACAAGGATTCCATTTTGCTGTAAATTTCGAGGTTTCAGAATTTGTTTTCACTATTCAGAGGAATGAAAATAAAGCCTTCAAACATTTTTGCAAATGGAAATTGTTACAAAATGTTTGTTTCTGGATAGAAAATCTGATCTTTTCAGATCAAGTTCGTTCTCCTCTAGCCGTAAGTGACAAGGGAACCCCAGGCAAAACTTTCTCAAGAAATGTTTGTCAAAACTGATATGTTGATACAACATTTTGGCTTTGATGAAGTGACATATTTCATTTCACTGAAAATATTCTGACCAGCTCCAGACGTGATCACCTTCTTTAAGCTAAGAAAATGATTCATTGTGATAGTCTGAATAACCCAATAAAATAATAGAGTAATGCATGGGAGAGTCTGAATAAGCCAGTAAAGTAATCAAGTAATGCAATGTTCTTCAAATCAACATAACTGGATCTGAACTCCTGTCTTTATGTATGGGATAAATTCATAAAATATAAACAAATTCATATAATAGAAAGTATGTTTATGTCCATCCAATATAATCTCCTGGATAATATCAGCCATTTCCTTTAGAATCCTGATGTCACAGGAAAGTAACTTTCTCCTGTGCTGAAAAACTAATATACATAGAACACTTCTGAGAAAAATTTGTGTAACCTATTCTTATAGTTTCCTAACAGAGGAGAGTCTAAAACTTCCCCAAGTAGTTGTTCCTATACTATCAGGATATGCTGATCGTTGAAAATGTTTTCCTACTGCCTAACCTACACTCTCTTGATGAAACCTCAGCTAATTAGTTTAAGCCAAACTTTGCTTTAGAGGACAATTGATCATTGCCCTCAATTATACCAGTTCCAGGTGTATTTCAAATATAGTGAAACTTTTCAAGGTCCCCACTCATTATTCCTGTATCTTGACTAAATAAAGCATTTCCTGGAGCGTTTCCCAACTACCTGTGTTTTCTAAACCTGTCTTTTTGAAGAGAAGAGCAAATTAATTAATTTTATAGAATGATTTCTGAATCGTATTCATATTTCCTGGTTAGTCATTTCAATACTTACACAACCATAGATTCTAGTATTTGGATTGTGTTTTCCACATCAGCTTCAGCTACTACACCACCTTCAGTAAGGGGCCTCAACCTCCATTTCAATGAGAGGAAGGTAGTCAAATCGTCCTCCAGTTCATAATGATGTCTGATGTTGAGTGGAGCTCTGGCCACCAGCATATGTAATGCAAGCCTTGACACAGCCACCAGATGCAGAAAATGTAGAATGGCTAACTTCTCGTGAACTTCACACTTATCAGGGATTGGAAATCCCTGCCTGAACTAGAGCTTTGAGTATCAGCTGTGGAATTTCCCGAGCCATCTGACAAAGTGCAGGCATCACATCAATAGCTCCTGCCAAGCCATAGCAGTCATCTAAACAACATTTCCTTCTTAGTGTGTCGAGAAGATTAGTGTGTTATCAGCCCAAGCTAGAATTAAACCATAGAGATGCAGAGCAGAACTGCAACCATGAAAGAAACATGCTCAGGTTTCGCTGTGAACAGAAAAAAATTGTTTGGTTTGTTTTCAAAACCAGAAAAGACCAAGACTTGCCACATTGATTTTATCTCAAAATCTATCAACAGAAAATGTGTATAGGCCTTAACAAGGCTCTACTGCAGTCACTCAAAGAAGATAACTTTCACAATTAATATGGGCTGTTTGCCTAATTAATATAATTGCAGTATGTGTTTGATCCAGAATTGATGCAATTTGGCTGGGGTTTGAGCACCAACAGGAAATAAAGCCCAATTCCTAGCCACGTCTCTTGGGAACAGGCTGTCCAAGCCCACATAGATCAGAAGACCTGATTCTTACTGGTTTATCTTCAGGAAGACTCCTGGGGCCAAAGGAAACATATGAGGTTTCATATCAGGTCATTAAATTGTCATGCTTTGTCTTTTGATTTAATTAAAATCTTCTTAGTTATCCAGACTTCTGTGCTGCAAGCTGAAATATAAATGAATGATAAGATGAATGGTTTAATATAACTTCCACAGTTCTATATTTCTTCTTACCTGAGAAGCTAAAATTTGATAATGTATTTTTAACTCCGCACAACAACCACTTCTCAGTGTTCAGAATAACTGCTTGTTTCAGAAAACTAGAAAACACAATTTATAGTTTCTATACTACAAGTATTCCCTAAAAAATTCTCTTGTCTTTTTCTACCCACCAAATGTTGTTTAAAATGCTATGAAGTTTAAGGGACTGAACAACATCATACAGATCATTTTGATGTTTTCATATTTTGCCTAAATGAGCATGAAAGCCAATTGATATTGTTCATAATTTAATATCCTCCTTTTTTATTCCTTTGGTGACTAGAAAAACACTTAGTTCCATGGCTGTAATCTACTTTTTAATATACCACTAATGATTTATTATAGATCTCTCTCAGGAAGAAGAATAAGATTCTTCTGCGTTCTTCCTCTGCTGACTTCAGCAACATAATCAGACATTTTATTTGCACTGATACCACTAAGTTCTAAAATCTAAGAAAAACACGTGTATTCCTTGATACCACTGGAAACTAACATTCAACACAGATGTTTGCATTCTGCACATTTGCATTCTCCATATGTATTCTGTTTTAAAAATCTCTGCTTAGTATAGATGGCAACCTACTCAATTACTCTCAGACTATTTTGCTCTTCTAGACATAACATCTGCAATTCAATTAAACGTTTCATCTGTTTTCTTCCTATCATTCCAGGATACAAAACCTTGATTCTGTTAATCCAGTATTGATGCTTGTTTCATTGTGAAAATGACATTTAGAAATTCTTTAAAGCAATGCAATACTTGAGAAGTGAAAAGAAAACAGTGTATTTTGACTTAGGAAAAGCTACTATGGGATCAGATCAGTGATTGCTTCATAATCACAGCTTTTCCCTGGCAGGCAATTAGAGAAGATCATATATGTTGCATTTCTCTGAGGGCACTGAAATGCTTAGTTTCTGTTCCAGTTTTGAGTAAGAAAAAAATTAACAGTTCTACAGCTTACAATTCTGTGAACAGTCTCCGTTTTACATCTACTTTTTCTAACATTTTGCAATAATTTCTGCAAGAACAAGTCGTAGCTTTCAAACAGTGCATTTGCAGAAAGAGATCTCACATGAAGTGTTGTGGAGTAGCCCAACACTAGACAACCTGCAAAAATAGCCAATATTTCTACAGACAGGCGAAGAATTGCCTGCTTCTCCCACATAAATGTTTTTGAAGGCTCTTCTGCATTGCACTGGCTTTTATAAGACCTTGTCATTGTGGTATCTGAGCACATCCAGACATGAATTAAGTGACAGCATTCATGTCTGTCACATTTTCTTCCATTCTCTGTCATTCCTTCCTCGTAAGGACAGCACTGCACACCGTGGAGGCCATTTATCTCTCTAGGTTCCTTCATTTAATGTGTCCCCAGTGCTTGTATGAGTCCAGTTACTCTGGAAAGTCAATGGACCATCTCCAAGGAGGCCCCACTGCTCCAGGAGGTGGTACTCATATGTTGGACTGGGAAGTGCTGGAGAAGCGTGGCTGCTGCTCAGAGTCCTCCCTTGGGACATCCCTTGGAGGGAAACAGCCCCAGGCTGCTGAGTGCACTCAGTGCTTGCAGGAGCCAGGCAGCAAGTGCAGAGCAGAGCAGGAGTGGAGGTGGCAGCCCTGGGAGCTCTGTCCCAGTAGAGGTTTCCCAACACTTCTCTGGTCACCGGCTCTGTGTTGCTGCTTGCCACCTTCCCCTGGAGACCCTCTCCAGTCTCCTCTTTGAGGTATCTCAAAGGGTGGCTATAAAGCCTGGGCTCTGTCTCATATCAAGATAAAATTTTGGAACTCTCTACCTGTACAGCTGCCCAGACCCAGACTCCCTCTCCAAGATAACCTTGATCGTGGAGTGGTTTAGATACAAGTTCTGCACCCCAAAATTTCGTGTGTCCTTTGTCCGGAGTATGTGCTCCCTACCCAGCCTTATATTTTTTCTTCTCCGTGTTTGCATCGTGCTTTTAGCTTACTAGACCAATGCACTTTATGCTCAACTTGTACAGGACAAATTATTCAACCAAACAGCACACAGAGGAGACAGCTTGTGACAAAGCATCAAGTGTTGATACTGAGGGATTATTATTTTATGATAGAAGCTAGAACAAATTACTTTTTTGTGAAAGAAAGTCTGCTTGCTCAAATGCATAAAGTTTATATAATAGTCAGAAATTGGCCAGTTCAGCATATTTTATACATATAAATGTTATATGTAATATTTTATGTATAAATGTTCCAAGTTTACTCCAGTGTAAAGCTTTCCTTTAAAGAGTAATTCTCACCCCATAATTCACTTTTATGATTTTCTTAGGGCTTTAAGTGTAAAAGCTCAATCTGGTTTTGTTTTATTCTTTAAAAAAAAAAAAGGCACAGAGCAAGTTAATTTTTACATTGAATCTGCCAAAGGCATGTTGTCAGATCTGAAGTTAAACATGTCACTTTTGCAAACACATGCACACACACATGTGCACATCCAGATACACACCAGCTTTTTAAGGCTTAATGACAATAGAAATAGTTTCACGCAAGTGGAAGGGAGGCCCTGGCTGGAGCCGATGGCTGCAGCAGGCTGTGCTCATTCTTGGGCTCCTCTCCAACCCTCCCTCAGGCCCTCCTGTTTCACATCTAGCGTAAAGATGTTTCTCTCCCCCAGACAGTTTCTCACAAATCCGAAACTCATGCTTTCTGCCAGATGCTGGATCTTAGGCTGAGTCCTTTGCCTGACCGCGACCCTGTCGGTGTCCTGTCCCTTCCCTTCAGCCTGAGAGAGCTGCAACACGCAGCAACAGGCAGGTTGTTTGCTTGTTCTTCTTCTTCCTCTCCTGCCCTGTACATGCAGAGGAGAGTGCTGGCTCGTGCTCAGCCACATGCACACGTTCTCAGGTGTTTTAATACAACCGTGAAAGAAAGGATTTGATGAGGCTAAATGAGGATATTACACATTTTTGGGCTGGGATGTTATCAGACAACAACGCAAGTTTTGAGTCCTCCCTGGATCCATCAAGGCCAGGGACAGGGCTGCTTCTTTAGGGGAATGGTAAGAATGACTAGCAGGGGTGTCTGCTTCTTCAATCTCCCTCTTTCTTCAGTTGTTATACAACTTTCATACATATCATGCAACCAACCCCTTTTTGCCCCTCAATATTCTATATTAGACACTCCCAGTATTTTCTAGGATCTAAACTATACCTGCTCCCAGAATTGCAAAACCAAAGCCATATGAGGTTTGCATTACCAGAACTGACACCACTAGGATCTCAAGTCCTAATACATTTTCTCCCTGTGTAGACTATATTGTACTTGGGAGCTGGAAGGATTCCTCTCTCATTCCACTTTATATTTAAAAGTGTTTTAACTCATGTACTTACCGCAAAAGGGAAATGCTTTTATCATCAGGATGCCATATGAAAGTGCTTAAATCCCCTGCTCATCCACACAGGGGTTACTGCACAAATAATCGTGGCAGCCACTCCACTGTCACTCCCTCCCCAGTCACTACCATCTTATTGCTATGGCAATTTCATAGTGATGATGCTTAATAAAGTAGCATTTCAGGATCAGCCAGTAATGTGGTCCCAAGGTTCATGGTATTGCACAAATACAGAGCGGTTTATAGGATTCCTGCTGCTTTTGAGCAGCTTACAGTTTCTGGTGTGAATATTCCTCAGTTATTTTACCATTTTTTGTGACAACCACATTTGTAGAGGTGGATCTAGCTGTGTAAAAGCCAGTTTTAAGAAAACAGAGATTTTCCAGTCAAATGAGGTATGCCCAACCCTCTTAGACACACAATTATCCACACTGCTCATGTGTTGGTTCTCTTTTCAAGTGAAAAAAATGGTGCTTTCTAAGGCAAAAGCCAGTGCAGTTCTGGGGATGGTTTACTCCAAGAACTTCTACTTTGTGCGAGAGGTTTGGTTCCCAGCAAGCCATGTAGTACATGCTCATACCTAGGCATACAACTGGTACCCTCAGCATCATCTTATAAAAACATCAGTCTGAAATATTGCCTTCACATTTCAGGCATTTTACATTGAAAAATCATAAGTAAAAATATGTATTGATGTGTACGCACATACGCACACACAGGCCTCAGGCTCACAGAGGTGCCACCTGGTGCCTATATGCACATGGCACTTCTGCTGTAGAGAAAGTGCCCCAAAAGAGTGTGAGGGAGATCACTCTATCTATGCTGTTTAGGCACTGTTTTGTACCACCCTGCACTATTTTTCTTGTCCTGGAAGAGAGATCTTTCATTGGAGAATTTCAGTTGCTCAGTCCATGGTTGCTGCATATCTGCTAAATGAGGTGGGTGATCATGTAAAGAAAAACATATAAAGGGCACAACAAAGCAAATGACCTAAGATTGCACAAGCATCTTAACTTTGGTATTTTCTAGCTTATGAGTGACTTAAATGTAGATTTTGTATTTTATTTTATCGTGAAAATTACCTTCCTCATTGTAAATGTATTTCTCAGCTACAGCTCCAGAAAGTTTGATTTGAAGTGCTCCAAATTGGAGCACACCTTCCTTACATCTGTAATTGCTGCTGGATCCAAACCAGAATGACTGGATAGTTTAATGTGTCACCACAACAACAGCTGAACACTTTGGTTTAAGTATTTTTTCTCTACTCTTTTGTTCAAAGAACCAGTAGCTGAGTCATAGACTTAACTTTTTCTGAAACAGACTTAATCAGACCAAGACAACCATTTTAGTCTCTTTGTCCTTGGTACACAACGGACCACCAGGCAAACACTTCTTTGGTCCCAAGGGGTAAGCTCATCGAAGAAAACACTTTAAATGCATTATTATTATTATTATTGTGTGATCAGCAGCAATGCATGCTTCTGACAAAATGTTAGTAGCTTTTGATTCAGTTACCATTTTTTAAAGATTTCATTTCCATTCCTAGCAAATCTTAAATTAACATAAATAAATACATCTAAGCAAAGATTTCATATATCCATACTTTGAGGAGGATTTCTTCTTCTAGTGAACACACCCACACAGATGTTCAGATGAGCTTTAAAATCTTGGTTCCTTTACAAACAATTCCTTTACTGGAATCAAATACTGGAAAATGTTTGATAACATTTGCTAAAAAAGCTCATAGTATTTGTAGTAACAATCAGACACATTTCACCTCTGAATAATTTAAACCAAGGATAACAATGAAAAAAGTAGGATTCTTAGTCTTAAAATTGTTAAAATCGTGCTAAATCTCTTTGATAACCACAATTTATTCATGTAAAAAACGTAAAATTAATCATAAAACTGCATCTCGTATTCCCTCTTTGCATAACTCACATTCTGGGGTTGCAGTCAGCAGGCACAGAAACTTACGTGGAGACCAAGCTTCTACTTGCTTCTACAATTCAGGTACTGAACTATACAAATAGTGTTGAAACACAGTGAAGAAAAAATCTCAAAGATACATGATGCAATATAATTTGGAAGAGGTTTCCAGCTCTTTCAGATACATACATCAGGATTAATTTAATGAAGGAGGCCGTTCTGCCATAGTCTATGAATAGCTGTATGCGTCAGGAGGCTGGGATGCAAGACAGAACATTGGCCAATATCAAACAGAAGTGAATGTGTATCACGCCCTTGTTTATCACGCCACTCCTTTAGAGTGGCTGCATAACATGAAGAATTTTTAGTTTTCATGTGAGTGATGTCCCTGGTGATATAAAAAGCCAGCATAACATCCTGAGTGCTGGAATCTTAAAGCATTGGTTATGCCTTTGAAAGCTCTGTTGCTGCAGTCCAGCTATCAGGTGTAGATATCAGTCAGTGAACCTCTTAAAGACATTTTCTAGCATATTGTGAATGGATAAGACGTAGACCGTCTCAGCACAAATCCTCCTTTGGTCTCTCTAAAGATGAGACTACAGCTGAACACCTGTAGAAAAGATTATGTGCAGATGTCCTCAAAGATTCAAAGAAGAGCATTAAGGAAAACAAGGTGCTGTGAATTCAGGAAACTATATTTGAATCACTACAGTCACCAGAGCACTGCAAAAGTCAGACTAATTTGTCATCTAGAAAGCCACAAATCTAGATCTGTCAAATAAATGTGAACCTTCACCAGCCCTTATCCTGTTTCATGGTCGGAAATAACAATTGATTAAGTATCTGAGAAGATGGATTAATTAAAAAGTAATAAAATAGCTTGCAAGAATGTATCAGTGTTTTATCCCAAAACTGATTATGTAGATCTAGAAATGATTTACATAAACAGCCATCATTCACTGCCATCTTTCAAGGGTAAGATGCAAACTTTTAAACAGCACATGGCAACATATGTATTCACAAGCATTTTCCCAGAACAATTTGCTCAAAACTCTTGATTTTGAACAAGTAACTGGATCTCTAGAATACATTATGCTGTTCTGAGGCTGCCCCTAAATCCACTTTCACTCCCAGTGTTAGCTTGTGCCCACACTGTCCAGACTTACGTCCCTAGTTCATGCCAGTAGCATTCCTTTAATTTCCACACCTTGATATGATCATCTACTAATTGATCTACTAAGCTCAAAAGTTATCCTTCTGAAATATTTCTTGACTTAGTAGCAATTAATTTTAAAATATTTCATCTCAGACATGGTTGTCTTCTTAAAGTAGTTGAAGATTTAGGACAAGCTTGCCTGGCTGAGCCAAAGATTGAATCACCAGGGACATACTGAAGTATGCTCAACCAATCTTTAGAAATGTTGGTAAGATATCCGTGGAGTTAATAGATTCTTATCTTTTCTAGAAGAACTAGAAAAGATGAACCAATGGAGAGGAAAAGTGATCCAATTTCAAAGAAGAATGGTCCAGATAGTCTTCTCTGACAATCTAACTACAAATTCCTGCTCTGCATCTGACTTCTTATTGATATAATACAAGATATTATGAGGCTATTCACACTAAAAAGTATCAGTGACTTCAGTAGTACAATAACAGAGTGATGCAAACTCCTAAAATAAACAAAACATAAAAGATGGAGTCGGTGAACTCCATTCTTCCTCAGGAAACGCTTTCGAGGATGTCATGCAAAGACTTTCCATGGAACACACCAGCACATCTCCCAAATGTGACTGTAGGAGACCCATCGTATGGACTCAGTTTTACCAGTTTATGCTAGTAACTTCAACAGGACTAGAGTGAAATTCCTGCACATGGTCATCCATTCTGTTCATAGAGTCGTAGAATAGTTTGTGCTGGAAGGGACCTTTAAAGGCCATCTAGTCCAAACACCCTGCAATGAGCAGGGACATCTTCAACTAGGTCAGGTTGCTGTTTAGCTGTTAGCACGCTCCCTGTCATCTCTGCCCATCACAGCTCACACTCTTCTGACGTGCGTGGATGAAGGATTGTTCCTAATTGGTGACATGGGGGGAACCATCCTGTTTTGAGGGGAAGAACAGTATGGTATGAGCTGTGCCATGTTGTTTACCCTCAGAGTGCCCAGGGCCACTACTCAATGCCCTCAGAGGCCACGGTCCATTTTATTCACTAGAATAACCAATGGTCACAACCTCAGACCAATAGCCTTCCATAGCTGCTGAAACACAAATTCAGCATCTTCTTTTTTATTGTTGTTGGTTTTGGTGTTGTTAGTGTGAAGAGAAGCACAAGGCATAATAGGGAAGTTTTTCCTACTATGCCCTATTCCCATAACCTTCTTTGCATTTTCTTTAAATACCAGGCATGCATTTCTCTTCATTATGGAAAATGTATGTTTAATTTAAGACCCAAAACTGAAATGCTGCTTACAGTAATGCTTTCTTGAGTCTTATTAACTTATGAACTCTTGGTGGGTTGCCCAGCACTCAGAGCAGCTTTTCTGTTCTTTTCCAAGCTACATCAAAGTGTTTGTCTCAAGGGCCTGAGGTTTTTTTTTTGTAATTTGCAGTGAGCAAAAGCCTCAAGAATAATTTTCTAATGTTAGTCATGTGTGCTATAACTGCATTCTATCATTACGCTTAGCTTAGCAGTTCCCCCACACGTAACACGGGGGGGGAAACAGTACTCCAATCCTAGACACGAGTGATGTGCAGGTTATCTGCCATATTATTCCTTCTAGCAACCTTCGGTAGTCAGAAGAGAGCCTCAGCCATGCAGTGTGAATCTATAGACAAATCCGTTTCTCTTACAGTGACTCAGGGTATTACACACAGACCACAGCAGACTCCAGGTGAACTTCAAGGCAGCACAGCAAGTATGACATGAGCTTTTTCTTACAATAGCACCTATCATTCCCATAGAGAGTAGAACCACATCCATAAAGAGTATGTATAAATCCAAAGTTTACTCTCTAGTTGTCAGCATTTACACCTGAAGATGAATCATGAACACTATGGATTACTCAGGTTTGCACACTTGGAATAGTGGACCTTCCTTAATTTCTTATAAAATCAATTCGTACAACAAGCCTTTCTCCTCCCTAACTACATGAAGATACAGCTGCAGAGTAAAGACATTGCTGATGGGATTTGGCAGGCTTAGAGCAGCATATCTCACAGATTTCAGCCTCTACTTCAGTACATATTGGACAATATTTAGGTGATTAGTATCCATATGTTTCCTGAACCATGCAGGGTAAAACTCACATAACAGTCATTGGCCTGAAGAGAGACTCATAAGCTTCCAATGCTGCCTGAAGAAGCGGCTGCTTGAGTCAGGGATGCATGAGCACCAGAAAGCCCTTCTCACTGGATGTGGAAGAAATAGGACCAAAGCTGCGTGCTGCAGAGCAACACTATTGTCTGTTCTCAGACCCAGCTCCTGCTCACGCCCAGAGTTAGCAGCTAGCATATGTTTTGCCACTGTATTTTACCTCACCAGTTTCTGGAAAACTTGAGATCAGGTTAGAAAACTTTAATTCTTTCTACTATTTATCTGTGTCCTGGCTGGAAGCTAAACTCTTTTTTATTAACCTTTTCAGATGTATTGCATGGCTACTGATACAGTGAAGACTTCAAGCAGCAACACATAACAATATCAGCAGTTCTGAACACTTATGGCCTCAGCAGGAGACTGCAGATGAAATACATCAAACCAGCAGCTCTCCCTTAGGCAAACAAATGTCCTGCCTTCACTTCCCAAGGGATCAGAGCTTCTCGGCCTCTTGCCTTCGCTCCTTACAGAAGAAAACTACTTACATCTATAAGCCCCAGAGATCTGTTTGACTAGAAGTAGTCCTTAAAAGTAACCTGGGGTGGACCTAAGTCCACAGTGTGATTGCTTTGTGTTGCTATACAAGATACAGGAGTCACAGTGACCTTCTTATGCAGGTCTCCGATTAAGAGCAGATTTGTGCTACCAATAAGTGCTATGGACATGGATCTGCAAATATCAGCAGGGCTTGCTCCCTAATGCATACCACAAAATACGTAGAGACATACAAGAGAACAATTTTGTCATTTGTTGCTTGTTTTTTCCCTGTGGAGTAAGGGAGCACGGGGATTAATCAAAATGTGCGCATTATGGGTGATGAGAAGGCATCAGCTCCCATTGGACAGGAAGAGATCCAGCCGGAGCGTGCAGCCCCGTGCCTGGGGCAGCTGCCTGCCACTGCCCCGTGCTGCACAAGAAAATCCAGAGGTGTCATCCCATGGGCCTCCCTCGTGTACCAGGGGCTGTGCTGATAGTGGGAGGAGATGAGGTTGACTGTTCCTGATTCTCCCCCCAGGCTGAGCCTCCCGCACAACAGTCTGTAGGCAGCACAACACAGAATCAGTCCTTTCAGCACTGACATTACCCAGATTGGGTGAACTTTGAGTCTCAGGCTGAGCTTTGCAGCTTACAGTCAGCTCTTTTAGTATGTGCTGGGTGATTTTATGCTATGTGTGGTGTATTGTAATCCACTACGTATCCCCTTTCTTATTGCAGCTTCAAAGAAACACACTTCTTATTTGAAAGTAACTCAATCACTTGGGGCTACAGGCAACCTTAAGTGACCCCAAAGGCCGAGGCAGGTAACAAAGACAAGACCTAATCCTGAAGCATGTTAATGCTGAGTTTTGCTGGGAATTTTGTCTGAGCTGGGATGAGAGGTTCTGGCCACAAAGAGTTTGTGGAAGCACAACTTTCTCAGAAAATGTAACCTATTGAACTCTTCCCAATTAGTAATCAGGCTCCTTTCATTCTTCTGAATTACAAATACCAGCAAGAGAGGGAGGGAGAAATCCACACTGACGCTTTACACCAATTAATTCCAACAGAATGTCAGAGTTTACGTATTATTAAACCTGCTGTATAATTATAGCAAAACCTCTTTCAGTGCTTTGTTAGATATGTTAAGTAATCACTTTTTTCCTGTATCACTCCTTCATTTCTTTCACAATTTTATCTGTCATCAAATCGTTCTTTTCTTTTTTTAAATCCTCATGGGTTTTTGGTACTGATTAGACATCTTTTGTCACTACCGTTGCCCTAACATCAGTAGTAATACAGGACCAGACCATGGCCCCCTTACTCACAATACCTAAAAGTTGTGTGAACCTCTGCTGACTTCAGTGTAACCCATTGTGTGGGCATCTGTTCGCCAATGGAAGGTATCCACCATCTGACACGTGATGTTTTGTTGGTCTATAACACTGGGACTTCTGGTTTCAGGGAACTTTTGAAAAGATAGTGGCTTATTGCTCATCATGTCATTGATTGAAATCGTGACAGTCTTGTAAGTAAGCACAGGTAAAAGAAAAATATTTCTATTATTTGCCCCATGTTATTGATGAGAAAAGGCGGGCAGAGGGATAATGTGCCACTTCCAAACCTTGCTTCACAGGTATTTTCAGAATAAGATGGAAAGTGACTGAAACACTCAGTACTGCGGCTCACGGGCCATAAGGCAGATTGTCAGGAGACTACTGTCTGCAGCTCCTGGGTTCATGCCTTCTGAGGCCAGGATGAAATCCAGACCTAAGTTGTTCCTATCTGTTATTTGTGTATTTATAGGGTGTCAGTCGCTGAAGCACTGAAAGGCCAGACTAGCCCGAGGCCACAGACTCAGCATCCAAATGGAGTTCAGATCTCAGGAATTCCTCCATCCCATTCCCATGCTCCGTCCCCTCCTCTGTATGACATGAAAATAAAAATAAAGCTCAGCCTGTCACTATCTCTAGGATTTTTTGGTTTGATATAATAGATACAAGTATGCTATCACTGCTGCCAGTAAGTATTTACTCATTTTGTCCACTCTTCTAAATGAGTTTCACGATTCAAAAGAGCAGTGGCGTAATCATATAGATCAGGAGACTTATTTCAGGATCGCCATGATAAGCCAATTGCTTTCCCCTTGCTTGGTGTGGACAAGAAGCACTACGAGAAAAAGTGATGAGAGAAAATATACGTTAACATTCAGTCACATCTCCAACATCCAGTCTTCATTCTCCTGCTCTTTTTAGTCCTGTTGAAGACAATAAAAACTGCAGCTTTGGAGAAAAGTGAGGTAGTGGAAGCAGGGAACAGCTGGATTTTTTTTTTTTTTGGTACTGTTTTGTTGCCCTAAGTGATTATCTTTTTCTAGTGATAAAAATGACATTGTGAGCAGTGAAGGTGACCTTTTATACAAGTCTTGCAATGTAGGGATAGGACAAGGGTTAATGGCTTCAAGCCAAAAGAGGGTAGGTTTAGCTTAAAAAGAAGAAAGAAATTCTTCACCGTGAGGGTGGTGAGGCACTGGAACAGGTTGCCCAGAGAAGTTGTGGCTGCCCCTCCCTGGAAGTGTTCAAGGCCAGGTTGGATGGGGCTTCGAGCAATCTGGTCTAGCAGAAGGTGTCAAGACAAACCCCAATCTGAGTCACCATAGTTTCATCAGCTTTATCCTTACTGCTTCTGAATTATTAACAGTTTAGCACAAGGCATAAAGTGTATAACCCTTTATGTTATTTGCTTGAAATAAATATTGTAGCTTATCATTTCCCTTTTCTCTCTACACAGCTCCATCCTAAGGACCCCTTTCTTTAGGTATTGCTCAGCCACAATTTCTCTTTAACGAGTAAGAAACCAGGGCCAAAGACCTGCAGAGCTCACAGAGCTTCTCTGCCCTCCCGACTTTTAACTTCTCTCCATATTCTTCGCTCTCACCTAAGCTCTCATCACCATCTACAGCTTTTAGCAGCCGGCGGCCATGATAAAACAGGTCAGCTGCTGAAATTCTTCAGATAACTTTTGACAGTCGATTTGGATCAACAACAGCCTACACAATAGTGCTTTTCTGAAAGACACACTCAGTTTATACCCAGTGCAAAGGGCTAATGTTCAAATATGTCAAACAGCTCAGGATTAACTGTACTGGAAAGTATGAATTTAATTTCCTCTGTGTAAGAATTAGAAGAGAACCTTGTTTTCAAACTTCGCAGTTGCAGAATAGTAATTTCATTTTACTTTTTAGGGCGGTTTTCTGCGGGGTGAGGGGGTTGGTAGCATGTACAACATTAATTCAATAACACGCTTAAGCAAACACACAGTTTTAAGCAAATAAGTAGCCCTAATGAAGTGAAGAAATTAATATTGCACTATACTTCAGTAGGCAAGACGTGAAAGTCTGAAAAATCATTTCTATTTTTTTCCCCACAGAAAAAGCAATAGAAAAACACTTATTTTTTTAAAATCTATTCATGCAGTAACTAATGGCTTGACTTTGGACTGTGGCATTGTCTTGATAAACTTTCTTTCCGAGGCACTGCTTAGTTTACTCCGGAACAGGAAGAAAGCAAGCAAGCGAGAAAGATTGACACAAGGTTGTGTTTGAGGCCAGATTACCCAGAGGCAGAAAGTGGTGGGCAGCCTTCCTTGGGACCCTGTTCCAGTGACATAGTGTGTCTTTTCATTAGAGAAAAGCTGCTTTCAAAGGCATCATAGCAGCTCCTGAAGGACGCTCTGACTTTCCAAATGGGACAGAGAGTTACTGTTTAACACTGAAATACTATTTATTAGATAAACATTAAATTTAAATAGCAAGAAAACATATTAAACCATTGCAAAAGTTAATGTATTTTCTTTGCTGTAGCTTTGTCTTTCATGTTACTTTTCTTGAAGAAAGAGTTTCACAGAGGGGCAAAGGTTCAAAAAGCACCAGTAATATAAACCGCAATTTACTTGCTCAGTAATATTGTGTATTCTCCACACCGTTCCATCACTGATTTAAGTGTTTACTCCTCAATAATTGGTTTCTTTTTCACAGATCAAGGATCTTCTCATTGGTGCAGGAAGAAAGTAAAAACTTCTCTATGTGTGACATCAGTCAGCTGCCACGGCAGCGCGTGTCGTCTTACATGCAACCTTTGGGGCTAAATTCTGCTCTTAATTATGCTTGATTCATGCTGTTGGCAGAAATTCAAAGAGAGGAGAGATATCTGTTGTAAGACTATTATGGGTACAGCTCTGCTCTCATGCTAATCTTACTTCATTGGTTTCAACCAAGTTGCTCCTGATTTGTATTAGTTTACCAGAGATCAGGTTCAACACGAAAATTATCAGGAAGTAGTAGACCTTTATTCAAAATAAAAATATTTTTCCTCATTAATCAGGAAAGGCTATGGAAAAAGTAAAGAAGTAACTTTACATTTGCTGATATGTGGGAACATTTGCCCAAGTACGAAATCCCCCTTTAAAGAAAAATAACATGTGCTAAAGCTTTAAAAGGAGTCCAAACAGAGGATTAATTGAGGAGATTGATTTCACTTCTCCCCACCCTAGTTTAATAGGCTTTTTCCCAACTGGGTTTTGGGGAGTTTGGTCTTTTAAACCACTTGTTCTTAACAGCAGTAAGGAAGAAATCTGGGAATTGATTTATCATGAGGATTTTCCATTGTACTCAATGGACATTCTGTACTGCCTTTTTTTCGCACACTTTCTAGGTAATACGAATCTGTTAGATTTTATACTTTGCATCTACTAGTATCATATATCTTACTTAAACACAAAAGATCTGGAGCCTGTATTAAAAAAAGAACATTTCATGTCAACATTTTACTGCAACATATAGCTCTTATTTTCAGGTTGCTTGGGACTGTAAACTTGCTGATACACTACTACTATGCTTTAGAACTACCTTGTGTTGGGTGAGGAGCATAGAGTTAGATTGAATCTGAGAACTAAAAATCTTCCATAATAAATGTATCATTTGACCACCGACCAAATCCTGGCTTGGTTTTGGGTCATAAAGGTGTAAGTCCCTCATCAATCAAGTTCTTTTTGAACTGATCTAATTCCAGGACATTAATTCCTAAGAGCCCCAGGAGCCAAAACAGAGAGGAAATTACTCCTTTTAACAGAGGATGCTCTTGTAGCTGCAGCGCAGTGACCCAGCGACAGAGACAGCTGTGTCCCACGCTGCAGGAGCGGGAGCTCAGGGCAGCTCTGTGCAGGGAGCTACAGCTACCCTCGGTCACATCACAGGTGGGGACAACCAGTCGGAGGCAGCTATTTCTCCACGTTGCCCTAACCTCCTGCTATTTAAATCTCTGGCACAGAGCAGTCTGATCCGGCTTTACTGCAGCTCTGCTTGCAGATTTGGTCCCGCTCTACGCACGCCGGTGTGAGTCGGACCAGAGTCAGGCACGCCAGTCCAGATCCTTGGCTGCGTTCACAGACCACACACCCAGCAGGCTCAGCCTCACATCAGCCAGGAACAGCTAGAGCTGGTCAAAAACCAGAAGGGGAATACTCCTGTTTTTTTCTCTAACAGCATAATTGTTAATTGTGAAACTGTTCTTCCAGGTTTATTTAAGCCGCAAGAGATCAGAACAGCAGGCAGGGGATCAGCTCCCCAGAGGAGCATCCCAGGAACACCCCTTTCTCCCCAGGAACAGATATGCCCATGCTATGGCCAGAAACTGCTGACTCTGTGATGCAAAGCACATGATCTGGCCCCTACACTACATTTTCTGTCAAAGCTGTACCTAGAATTTATGAAACTCTGATGGTGATTTTTTTTCCCTCTGTTCTGTTTTAGATCAGGCTGAGAATTCATCTGAGCATTCAGAGATTTTTAATATCTTCTTCTGGCTAAACAGACATAATGTTTTATTATTTTCCCACATCGCAGACTTTCCAAAATGAACTGCTTTTATATGTATAATGTAAGAAGAGGGAGAGAAAATGGGCAATTATACCTCCTATCCTTTCTTATCAAAGCTGTGTGTTGGAAAAGAGGGAGAAATTGAGAAAAATTGAGAATGAAATTTATTGTAAACATTATTTCTCATCTCAGCTGAATGTCTTCCAACTAAGCTTCCTCTCCCAAACCCTGCAGTTTCAAAGACTGTTTGTTATACACCTTATACAGAAGGATTTTATTTTCTTTTGCAATGCAAGAAAATAATGCTTCCAGTCCAACTCAAATACCAGGGGAAAAAGCGTGTTCAGTGATATTCCCAGAACTACAGCTGTGTTACGATTGTACAGAGAATTTAAAACGCCTGACCTGCCTACAGAAACCAGCTGGGAAAAAAAAAAGAAAAACCCTATTCCTAGAGGAACCTGAAGGAAAGCACAATTAGTGGATGTTCTCACTTACTCTCCAAAAGCTACAGCATGTGCTCCTTTGCCCAGGACATATATTAGTGATCTCAAAGGAGCATTTGCCTGTCACATTGCACCCTGGAGCTTTGAATCAATATTTGCCTACTCCTGTTAACCTCCAGCACTTAAAAGTCATGACTCCTACCCCAGGCCAGCACGTGAGGAGCTCCCAAATCCTTAGATGCTTTTTTCTGGCTATTTATTTCATTTTTCATTACACAGTTTAGATGATTGTATTTTTAGATCATACCTTCCCTTGCCAGACACCCAGACAGTATCTACAGTGCTGCCAGGTCCGAAATATTGAGAATATTGAGAAATACTTTGGGAAGTTCTTTACAACCCCTTCACTTGGGAGCCCCACCTGTGGTCAGCTCACAGTGGCTTTCTTTCGGCGTTCTGTCTCCCTCAGTGTCACATCAATTCAGTGACATTCATCCCCATGTCTACACCTACACTTTGCAAGCGGCTCAGCCCAGAGAGCAAAAGCAAGCACACGCTCTCCAGCTACAGATCAGCCTCACATCTGTTTCTTGACCTAGCATCACCCCTGCTCTTTCTGCAGCGCTGGAGGCTCCACATCTGATGGGATCAGTCCAGGGAGGGTTCAGTCCTCTCCCCTCCTCCTTGCACTGAAGCGGGGTGGAGGCTCCGGCAGATGCCTTTTTCTGAGACAGCAAGATGAGAAGAGCAGGGATGGGGCAGCAAGGCCCACAGTTCCTCCAAACTGCTGGGTCTTTTCCTGGTCCTCTCTTCTTCCCTTGTGTGGGGTTAACCCTCTCCCACATTCCTACAGAAAACATCACCAGCTCATGCACGAGAGGGAAGGAGTCCTCTAGATTCTTCGTGGCTGCTGGGGACGTGGCAGAGCCAGGTAGCCAGGACTGCAAAGCATGCAAGGGCTGCCACCTCTTACCCTGCTGGGACCTCAGTGTCTGTTGGACAAGTTCTTACTACCAAAAACTCTTAAAATGGGGCGAAACTACTTCTTCCCACCTGTCTTGGGCAGCCCCAGTCAGGCTGCTCATATTCATTCACCCTTGCAGGAGACACGTTATGTCTGCAGTTGCTTTCCAGCGACTTTTTTTATCTCATCAACTAGAAATTCCCTGGCACTCCCTTTCATAAAATATCCACTTTATCACTGTTTCTCGATTACTTTTAGTGATCAAGCTGTACTTAAACGTGCAGCTATCAGGTACACTCACCATTCAATACTCAAGCAGTAAAACTGGCTAATCAGTCATTCACACGAAAGGCAAGCTTCAAATCTGGCCTCGGTTTCTGAGACAGTTTATTGTAGTACTTAGCATAAATTGTGGCTATACTACTCAGTTGTAACCAGCTACTGGAGTTCCCCCCGCACCAGTGAGAAAATAAGGAAACCTAAATGAAAACTTTGTATTTTTCACCCCTGCATTTAGGCATAGAGGATAGAGCAAATTCCTTGAATGAAAACTGTACAGGATGACATAGGTTTCACGAGTCAAGACAAACCCAGACGCTCATGCAAAAGGTCATGTAGCTCATGGAAATTCAGTTTTCAGGTGAATGTGTGCTTTGGGTTTAAACTTAACATGGGATAGACTTTTCACATTTGCCAATGCACCCAGCTTCTCTATGTCTATTTTGTGATAGTCTATTGGCTTTCTGATACTACAGCATTGCATAGGTAAGAAAGAGGAAAAATGGTTACCTGTTTCTGAGTGCAAATTCTACCTAGTCTACATTATGAAGCACAATGAATACTTCCACACGACAGTATCTTTAAAACTAGGTCCAGCTTATTGAGCGAAGCTGAAGAGGGAATAGCTGGGGGAGAGTGTTGCTGCATCCCAAGCTGCAGTTATGTGTCCTCTACTTGAGTATCTGTGAAATTACGAAGAACATCCAGGCAGTGCAGGTCCCCTTAAGATTCAGAGCAAAGAATATGGAAGTCCTACACAAAATCAGGATTAAACACCCAGGAGAGATAGGAAACCCAGCAATTTAGAGACAGCTGCCTGAAAAATGACAGGGAGAGAACACGGAGAAACAGGCTGTCTATGAAATAGGAGTAACAGTTAAGAAGTTTTCCGCTGTTGAGTGGAGCAGCAATAGGACAAGATAGGATGATGGTGAGAAACTCAGTAGGACCTGGTTACCCTTTTTATCTCGGTGCTTATCCTCGATATGTTTTCTTCAGTCACTTGGTCCTAGGGACTGTATCAGCAGCCTTACATCTGTCATTATTACTGTGCTTTTCAAAAAAATTGTACTTAAGTTATTTACATCTTTTCATCTCTGCAAGCCCTATTAAAGGACTTCTCTGTGACTTACACCTTGCACGCAGGGCATGAAGACTCACATGCATCCCAGAGATTCAGGAGCAGAGTTAAGGATAACAGAGCTCTCCACGATGTTGACGTGTAACAGGGAATCAGTCAAAGGAATCGAGTGAAGTGCAACTCCTCCAGCAGTATCCCACAACGGGATTGATTTTGATGATTGTTTCAACATTTCTCTCAATTGTTTTATCTCCCCCTCCTTGAATGTATTTACTGGCACACTGTCTTCTTGCCCTCCACCAGACCTTCTGCAAGCCCACTGCATCAAAGCAGCATCATTTTGCACACTGATAGTAACTCCGCATCCCAAAGCTACCTGTGCACAAGGTCAACATTTCCCATTCAAACTGGGGTGGGGGGGAGGGCAGATAAAGAAAGCAAGGCCAGCAAATTTCTAGCAGTGAAGAGAGTAGCATAGTTTCTACTAGATTCTGTTTTCCAGGCAAAATTCTGCTTCCGGAGTAACACAGCCAATTCTCACTGACCTCAGCAAGAGTGATGGGTGAGTATCTGAGGGCAGAGCTTGTCCCCTTGATTGTGTTGTGCATCAAGGAGAGAGAAACTGGTTGTTCCAGGATTGCCAGGTCCAAACTAATGCATCAAACATGCCCACTACTTCATATACATTTTGTACATACTCACTTACATATTACCTTGCACCTCGTATTTCACTGCTGTTTGTGGAAAAAAAAAAAAAAAAAGAGCATATTTATTTTTCATTCCATTTCTTTGAACAGTAAATCAGACTTCAGAGAGCTCATAATTTTTGCTCATAGGAGTCAGATTGATAAAAATCATTCTGTACACAGTGCTGCACCCCTCATTTTTTGATGCTCTCCTCGTGGAATGGAATCCTTTAAACAAGTGCCCTGGTTCCAGCGGCACCTCCTGACAGCGACACACACAGCAGCAGAGATGCTGAGCGAGCCCGCAGTACGGGGACTGCATGTCATCGGAGGGAACGTGATAGCAAATGTCATAGAATGAGGTAAAAATGAGATCCCACCTCTCTTCTAATCAGCTCCCCAATACACGCTTAAGCGATTTAATGAATGACAACCTGAAATCTCATCTGGATTTAGACACTTAAGTTATCCCTTTGGCTCTCAGTGGCTCACTCTTCATTATTTGAAAGATGTCCTGCAGTGATTATCCATTATTTACTTAATAGCTTCTTGTTTAAAGTACTTAAGTGCTGTCACTTTAAGTGACAGGCCTAGGATGAATTAATGTCTCTGAGTAGAGTAACAAGAGAATAAGGGAGAACAAAACTGTTTGCTGCTGTCAAAGCTGTGTTACCACCCAAGAAGGAGAGCGAGTCTGGAGGTACTGGGGAGAGCGAACACAAGCTACAGCGGGGCGGTGCTGCCCAGGGACACGGGCAGCTCCCAGCTGAGGGCAAGGCTTGGAGCCGCACCTCAGACTTCAGGATGCTCATACAGCAGGCATTAAACAGTCAACAGTAAAATAAGACACTGTGCTGGGAAGGCAGATAACCCCAGGTCTCCAGCTGTGTTTTCCTACACCTGTATTTCCTTACTCCTCCTCCATCCTGCTCCCTTTTACCCTCTCCCTGGCCAGACAAATGGCTACTTTCCTGCCCGGAACCCTGTGCTCTCTTTCTCCATCACAGTTTTCAGGTCATTCCTCTGCAAGGTAGAGATAAGAATTTTACCCCTTAAGCTGTGGAGGGAAGAGAGACAAGGTAGCCAGGCCTCAGGTTAGTGTTCTGGTGACCAGGCTGATGTACAAAAGACGGGAATCACGCTCTCCATCGTCAGCTATGTGGACGTGGGCCTGACCTTCTTCCAGCTGGCATGCAGCCCCTTGGTTTTCCAAGCCAAAACCAGCTTCTAGAAAGTACCAATGCAGATACAATTTTACTAACAGGAGCGGTCTCCTCACTGTCTTGGTAACATCTGCAAAGTCGTTGATCAAGTCTTAACTTCAAAACTATATAGATTAGAAAAGAAAATGCTTTCACTTAATGAATGTCATTGCTTCCCTCTTTTCCCCTTTTAAAATCTGTTTTCAATTCGTGTGTGTGTTAGCTAAGTTTGATAAATCATGAGCTAGGGGTCAGTGAGATACTGCAGCGGTTTGACATAGATTTGACAAGTACTGGCTAATCCTGACAAATTTCCCACTGATTACATTTCAAGATACAGTTTTGCCACTGGATGAAAGAATAAGGACTTCATAAGATATCTTTGTGGGTGAACAAATTTCTCAGATTAGTGCAATGAGGAGAATGAAAAAGATCCTAACTATCACAACCAGAAGAAAATATTGTTTTCTAGGTACGAAGGAAATGTGCTGAATTATTTTACAAAAGGTTGTGATTCTGTAATTTTTGTACCAAATTTTAAGTGTATTGGCTTAGGTGCTTTCCTTTGATGCGATTAAACAATGTACAGAATAAAATCATATTGTATTGCAGAGAATCTTGAAATAGTCTGAAGAGTAAAATCAGTCCTGAGAAATCATCTTCCCAATTAGCTTAAACTGGCCAAATAACTCTGTCGGTTTGCCAAATCCTGCTTGCTTGATTCCAGTGTTTTGACTTTCTGGAGTTTCCATTATATCAGGTTTAACTACATAAAATGCAAGCAAAGAAATATAAGGCATATTTAGCTGACAAATCAGGCGACTTGGCATATTTTCACGTCAGCCTTGACAGATAGATAGGCAGTGCCTGAGAAGATGACACTGCCAAAGGAACAAGGATGTCTTTTTACATCCCATACCCCAGCTTACTTCTTTGTTGACACTTCATGGAGGCAATTAATATACAATGAACCTTACAGGATGGAGAATGAAAAAGTACAAAAATTTGGCAACACTCCGCTCTAACTAGATCTAGAAAGAGACTTAATGTTAATGGGAGCTGTCAGGGCTGTGGCAACTTGTGTTGTGACACTCCATGGAAGAGAAGAAAAACGAAAAATAGATCAGTGCTTAATTATCAGCTATCTGGATTGCATCTTCGGTGAAGATACTTGATATCTGAATCTGGCAAATACTGGGGGAAAAAAGAAAAAGCATTCAAATTCTGTAAACATTTCTGATTTTCAGAAATGCTGCCCACTCATTATCCCCTTTTCCTTCTGCTGGATTTCTGGCTTTCTACCATCTCCAAAAAACATCCTTTGATTTATTTACTTGCGGCTTTTATGTTTCCGTGAACTCCCATGTTACCAAGTTTTACAACTCAAATGTTTTCTGAAAATGCATTTCAAAGTTGTTTCGAACTGCTCAAGGAAGCAGAGACTTCAATTTGCCCACACACGCACCAGCAGCATAGCACCTTTACCCTATGAGAAAACAGAAACAACGCCATGCAGCCTAATACATGGGAACATAAATGATTTGAATAATGAAAATTAAATACTGAAAATGTGATATGTATCTAAAACACAGAAAGCAAATTTGTTGCATGCTTTCAATAATACAAATCTGAGGGTTTTTTACTGTGTTTTGGGTCTGATTTCTTTACATTTGTTTTCCAAAATTACTTTCAAAAAATGTTGAAAATTATTCATTCTTTGACACTTTATTATAGAGACCCAATAAAATGTATTTTGTCTAGCAGAGAGGAGAGAAAATAAATAATTCTGGTGACATTACCATTTCTGCCTGACTTTAGAGGTCTAGCTGAAATGCCATTTAAAACTGATTGAATTCTGTTCCCCCTTTTCATTTTTCAAAACAATGGCTATTTAGGCGATGGAATAGATTTTTCCATGTGCGTGTATGTTACCTGCAAACTTTGCCTTTATGGCTTCAGAACTGATTCCATGTCACTGAGGCAAAAAGACCTAAAAAAAACATGAGACAACTCGTATCTAAATTATATCTTAATCATAACTGAAAGCGTATTCCCAGTACATGAATTTCAAATCTACCTAAATATTTGTACTCTGTGTATTACTGCACTCAGCCTATCAGCATCAAAACAATGTCATGTGAGATTATTATTTGCAACTAATAGCTGCATTCAGTTATATAGCTTGAATAGTGATTACTTCTGGAGAACTATTCATCCCCGGTGTTAAAAAAACCCACAACTTTATTAATCCTTCTGAAATATCTTTTGAATGTGAAAAAGAAACACAATTTGCTACATTAGTGACCTTCCAGATTACTTCTTCAGGTGGAAGACCATATTTTATTCCTTTCATCTTTAGCGTGATAGTCAAAAAATGCTGAAGATTTCAAGACAGCATTCACACATACTGGGGACTGCTGTCAAGATCAGACTTCACTTTTACCTGAGTCCAATTGCCTGAGAAATTGTTTAATTAACAGAGGTTTTGATGAAGACTAATACTGATGTTTTTATTGTTTCCTAGAGATACCTTATCTAGGTATGTCACATGACTGAAGACAAAAGGAGGTCTTCCATTGATTTAAATGTCCAGCAGGTCAGGTCCCGTTTTCATGGAAACAATGAATCAATTCATAAAGTCATAGGTCTATAAGATTTGCAAAACTAAATCCTTAAAGCAATATAAATTTATCCAGGTTCATTTTGAATCTAGATTCTGGGCGACACTTAGTATGAAAAACCACAAATTAGGCTAAGGATAAATCTAGCACAGGAATTAGATGTTTAATTCATTTTTAAGAATGTGGATTACTTTTTGTAACTGGTGCTTGGGTCACACAATAATGGAGGAGACTAAAATCTACATAACAGCATCCTTGCATTAGACAGGAGTAATGCACAGGGAGAAACAGGAAATATTTCAGGCAGCAAATGTCGCCTCTGTCCCCATACATGAATAGGCTCTAGCAGATTACACTTTTGTACAATCATTACTCAGTGCCTCAATCAGGCTACTCACATTTTAATTTCAATTTGATTTAATTGCAAGAATTGTAATTTCAAAAGAAATTATCAGTACAGAATCCAATAGTGTTTTATCTTAATTACAGCTTATTCTTCATGTCATCTATTCTTCTCTGAGGATGATGAATAATTGATTACATGATTTGTCACAATTATTTGATGAATAATCAATGGCATTCAATCAATTTGTTTAACGATTGTACTTTGCAATTTACATTTAAGTAAAAGATTACGATCTGCACAGTTAAATAACGAACTGTGTTTAAATAATGTTAAAGCCCTAACACAGTGAAACAAAAGCTAATCAAGTTAGGGTTGTGATTTACACTTGTGCCATTACAGAGAAGGAAAAGGACAAATGGTATGGAGTATTATCCTTAACTTCTAACACCCTGGCTTCTCAAAGTGTAATTTTTCAGTAAATCGAATTTAATAAGAAGAAAATATTCTTAAAATCATCACAGGTATTTATCCAAAATAATATTAATTGCCTTCCATCAGGTGCTTTCTATGTAGTAGTTATAAATCTGGGTTGATCTTATGAAACAGCTAATTGTCGAGCGCCTCAGTGGATGTGGGCTCAGACATACGCTCTTGAAGCTGTTCCATCGCTGAAAGCGAGGACAACATGAGGTTTCTCAATCTCGGTGTCTCTTGTTGATACAGAAATGCCTCCAGGCAATGGAATGCCCACATCCTGGGGAAAAAATGCTGTGAAAAATCTGTGGTAGCCTCATAGGGCTACAGGTAGGAGTCTAATGCCTTATGGGACTGGGAAATATATATGCAAAGGGCCACTGGGGTTCTGAGTGTTCTTCTGGAACTAGAGAAATGCAGGGAGTTTTGCGATTGTTTGTTGAATACAGCTCGATTCATCTGAGACCTCTCAGAAGGCAGAGTACAATCATCCATGGCTGGAATGGCTACAGAAACGCTGGGATGTTTTCCAAGAGTTGCTCCAAACGTCACTGCAGGACTGACTCCAGCTCCGGCGGGAGGGAGCACGAAGCACAACAGTGGATCCCAGAAACAGGACTGGGATTAATTACATGTATAGTAAACTAAATATTGTTCTTTTCATCCCAGTCAAGTTGTCCATTTCATTCTAGTTCACAGGAGATAACTAGGCTAGAAGAGCCAACAAAGAAGTCTGTGGCCAAAGGCAGGGCGCAAAGACTTTGTATAAGGATGACGTTTTGGCCCAGGTAAAGAGGACGTAGAGAGTTACCGGCGAAGATGCCTGAGGATGAAATGCGTAAGGGACCTTTTTAGCAGGCCATGCAGGGATTCAGCTGACTTTTAAACAGAGGTTAGGAAGGACTACGTAGATGAAAAAGTTATAGAGCTGAGGGGTAGGCCAAAACAAACAAAAAAAGGCAGGAGAGCTGTTATACAAAAATCAGGGATTATCACAAAAACAAATCAGAAAAGGAGACCCTGTAGCCTAGAACAACGCTTGAACTGTAAAACCTGAGAAGCCATCCTCTCTTCCAAAGGCAAGCATGCATTCCAGCTTTGTCCTGACTCTGTATCAGGATGCAATTCCCTCCCTCCATGCATGCTACACACAGGTCTACATGGGAGAAGAAGCAAAACCTGGATGCTGAGATGGGGTCACAGCACTCCTCAGTTCCATCCCTGATTCAAACGACTGGTGATCAGGTTTCCAACCACCCTGCAAAAACCATCCAGTACTCCAAGTAGGTTTGGTGTAGATTTTTGCGACTCCTGAGGGTACAGAGGAGGAAAGCAGCACTGCTGCTAAGGTAGCCGGGAAAGCAACCCTCTTAACCAATGCCACTTTGAAAACTTGCTCTTCAGACTGCTTTTTTTAAAGCCGAATCTGTAAAATTGATAAAGAACATCTTGCTGCTAACACACCAAAGAAAATTGCTGGGTTTGTAAGAATAAGCATTTGAAAATTTATGCCTAATGGCTTCTGGCAGTCCACATGACTTGATTCCAGTTGAAGTGGCCCAGAAACACCCAACGCAGAACTAGAACAAGGTGCTCTTGTTGATATTAATCATTGATGTGCTTCTATACATCTTGTCATCCGAAAAGCTCAAGGGCTGCACAAACATTAACTAAGACCTATATGGTGTATGACAGTTTTATTCTCTGCATGCAAAGAGAGAAACTGAGGCATTCCCACTGCTACTTAGAAGTAAAAATAGGAAAAGAATGGCCATTGTACCCATTGTGGGCTCCCTTCCTAAAGAAAGACTAAGAGATAAAAGGAGAAAGCATAAACCCAGCGCACAGTGTTGTAGAACATGAGCAGCAGAAGTTCAAGCATTGTTCCTCCCCAAAAATCCCCAAATGACCCCAGAAGGTGGCCTATGCTTCACACCACAGAGAAAAGCTAAAACAAAACACACCAGCCCAACTTGACCTTGCAAAAAATTCAAAACTCTAATCTAATGCAAATTTTGTTCTAAATACACAGTAAAAATACCAGGTGGATACCTGTGGGGTGGCCTAATGCCAGCATAAAGAAAACTATGCTTCACTCAAACTCTCTGTCTCCGTTTTCTATTCCCAAATCCTTACCTTAAACTGCTTTATTAATTAGACAGCACAGTCTGACCTGTATCTTCCGTGTTGGCTGAATTCAACAGCTCTAGATCACAGGGTCAGGGTTGGAAGGGACCTCTGGGGGCCCTCTGGTCCAGCCATCTCTTCCGAGTCAGGCTAGCCTCAAAGCTACATGAGTGCTAGATTATATTTTTGCTACCTAGCTCAGGACCTAATTTATTTGACCTACCTGCAGTCACAGTCACAACTCTGTATGCAAGTTTTACACAAAGCCAGTTTTATGCAACATCTTGCCTATAGTTATTTAGTTACATAGTTATAGCTAGTTAGTCCTTTCAATAGGAAAACATGGGATACTTTAAAGATTATAAGAAATATTTAAAGTATTCACTGGAAGAGGTAGGATTGGAAAAGTCTGATGAACTGCTCTAGGCTTTTCCTTCAAGGGTACCCATATGAATCTATAAGGATGCTTTCCCCCCTACTTCAAAATCACTCAAAAACTTTTCATATGTCACATTTTTGAATTTTAAGCTCCTGCAACATAGTCCAAAAAGTGCATTCCTCACATGAAATTCTTGATCGCTCTTAGCACTACTTTCTAGAGAAAAATACTAAATATAGAACATATTTTAGAATACTGTTTCCATACAATATGCAAGAGTCCCATGGAAGTTGGGGTTTTTATGATGTTAAAGTAACAAAGCTGGGACTCCAGCCACTTTTAAACTTGCTTATCAGTAGTGTACAGGTTTTCAGTTTCGTAAATATTTTTGAACTACTTAATAAAAATTTAACATATACAAATATATATTGTAACTCTGGGCCTTTTTCATGTGCAGGTTTTCCTTATACCCTCTCTCAACCCACTCCAGTGGCAAAGTAGACTCCATCCTCAAATTATCCAGACTTCAAGTGAATGAAAAGCGCATGCAACTAAAAACTGCAAACAGTACCTGAGGGTAGAATGCAACAAAATCACAGGAGAACCAAGCAGCTCCCACGGAAAGTGCACCAAAACTGATGGAGAATATTATAGCCCCTCCCCCAGTACTTGGATTTGTGGATTGAATTTTTTAATCTTATTTCCTGCTGTTTGCAGAGTCATGGGCATATTTTCTCCCTGTCACAAAGAAAATCCCATAGGTCCAAAGAGAAATCTGACTGCACCATTTCATCGGGACTACAGTTGGTAACTCGGACGTTCTTTATTTCCTCCCATGTTGTCAAAAACTGAGCAGGTTGTAACAGTATTAAAGCAGTTATGCTGGATTTGCATTGCAGACATGGCTGTAGCACGGGTAAATTACATTACTGTAGCAAACTTCCCAGGCTACCCATATGGTTAAGTAGAAACTAAGAGTTTATAGCCTAATTAGAGGCATTTGCAAGTGAGGATCAGATAAACAGATACACAACTTAAAAGAGTGCATTGGCCATAAATTCTTTCATTCCAGATTCAGATCTGGTAATATATGACTGTAAACACCTTTGACAAGGTTATTTAAAAGCCAAGCAATCTTATTTCCTATGCCTTTGGAACCTGAAGTGGGAAGTAAATGACGGAAATCATGCAGTGCTGCCAGCACCCTCTGAACGTATTTAGATCTTTGTGATAAGTGCTACAGAAATGCTTGACTGGGTGGCAGGGAGGAACACAGGACAAGGGACAAACAGCTCCGTAGCAGCAGATGGCTACAAGCAGCCCTTTTGCCATCTTTGCCATCCATTTCTTTCCCTTTAGAATGCATTCATTTTTTCACACTTCTACTTCATCCTTCTTGTTTTTTCTTCAATTGCAGGAGAAATCCACATTCGTTCTGACAGAAAGAGTGATAGCGGTTGCCTTCTCCTGAGGTTTCACCTGTCTGCACAAGTCTCTTTGCTCTCTCTCTGAAAACTTCCATGCAGATGCAGTCTGGAAGTGTTTACTTTCAGACTGGGTTAAGATTTAAAAGGCCGCGTTCAGCAAGGCGACGGTGGTACTACTGCAAGGACCGGCAGAGCCGAGCACCCCGGGGGTTAGAATTGCAGCTGAAACTTTTAAGGCGGTGAGCAGGTTTAACACTCTTGCCTGGAATAAAGTTGTAGCCTAGGGTTGTAGTCTCGAGTTGTTTCCTCTGAGTGCTACGTTTTTATTTTTTCGGGTACAGAAAGATGATTTTGACCAGATTGGATTCCAGATAACAAACTCGTTCTGCTAAAACAAGGAAACCAAATGTGCTTCAAAACACAGAAGAAAAATTGTCATTTCCTAACCTCAAGTCATTCCTTGTTTACAGAATTAAGAGAGACGCTGCCGGACAACAGACCAAATTTCAGCTTTATACTGAGTTTTGGCGGTTCCAAACACATTTGTTTCACCACGTGGGGAGAGTTTGCGATCACTCAGAAGCCACTCTGATGAAATTAACTCACCTTCTGATTTGCATCTACATGAAAAACATAGCACCAAGTTAAACATCTTCTTTGTTACTCCTCCTTCTCTTGATTTTTTTATAGAGGATTTAAACACCGCCAGACCACTGGACAACCAGGAGCTCAGTTCATGTTGCTCAAAGGGTGTGAGGTGCAAGCAACAGGCAAGGGCGGCGAGCTCCAGTGGCTCAAACAGACGCTGAAACCGCCGATAACAATACGAGGGCAGGCATTTCAGTGTACAGCTGGCTACTCCAGTGTCCCTTTAATGCCCACCACACCGGCTTTGCCATCTCATGGACGTTAACACCGGGGCTGCTTTGCTTTGGCAAGCGTCCGCCTCTGCCAGTCCTCTCAGGGAGCTCTTCCAAGCCTGCCGGCTGCCGGCTCCGCACATGCGGGAGGAGAGGGATGAGGACGATGGTGAGAGCTGATGGCGAGGGCCGAGGGCGAGGGCTGATGGCGAGGGCTGACGGCGAGGATGAGGGTGAGGATGAGGGCGGTGATGGCTGAGGAGGGCGATGGCCCCGCACCCCGTTCTCTCCAGCAGTGCTGGGTGCCACTGACAACACCGGGGGCCACAGCCACACCCCGAGCGGGCTCCATCACCCACCTCAGCACACATCAGCGGGACAAGTTTTCAATTAACTTTCCCTCTCCCGCCCCCTCCGTGACAGCCGGCGAGGAGGAGCGCAGCGGCCGGCCTCAGAGCTCCGTCTGACAAGGGGCAGCGGAGGGGGGAGCCTGCCCGTCCTGCGTCTGCTCCCGGCCTTCCCAAATCGGGCGGTAAAATGGGTTTTCGCAAGTTTCACCGCGCCCCCGCAAGCTTCACATGGCTGACCCCCGTCCTCGCACCGCCCGCCGGGCGGATGGGCGGGGCGGGGCCAGACC
>Ga0065711_1000164_pt1 | contig 87425 bp, 44 predicted proteins | sample Hoacrofraction12_FD_59098 | JGI IMG/M metagenome (GOLD analysis project Ga0065711, IMG submission 59098) | Hoatzin crop microbial communities from Cojedes, Venezuela - Epithelial fraction 12 v2 (version 2) | ecosystem: Host-associated > Birds > Digestive system > Esophagus > Crop | place... | reverse complement strand
AGGACCTCTCAAAGATGATGGAGAGTGGCTCAGCAATGACATCTGCCAGCTCCCTCAGCACTCGTGGGTGCATTCCATCGGGGCCCATGGATTTGTGGGTGTCCAGATTGCTTAAGTGATCCCTCACACAGTCCTCCTCGACCAAGGGAAAGTCATCCTCTCCGTAGGCTTCCTCTCTTACCTCCTGGGCCTGGGATTCCTGAGGGCCTGCCTTGGCACTGAAGACTGAAGCAAAGAAGGCATTTAGTAGCTCTGCCTTCTCTGCATCCTCCATCACCAGGACACCCACCTCATTCAGCAGCGGCCCCACATTGTCCCTAGTCTTCCTTTTGCTGCTGATGTAGTTGAAGAAGCCCTTCTTGTTGTTTCTGACATCCCTTGCCAGCTTCAATTCCAGGTGGGCCTTGGCCGTCCTCGTCACATCCCTGCATGCTCTCACCACGTTTCTGTACTCTTCCCAAGTGGCCTGCCCCTCTTTCCACATTCCATGGACGTTTCTCTTCCACCTGAGCTCCACTAGAAGCTCTTTGTTCAACCATGCAGGTCTCCTGCTTGATGCACCACTCCTGAGCGTGGAGGAAGTGATGTTTAAACAGCGACCAGCACTCTTGGACCCCCCTGCCTTCGAGAGCCCTGGCCCACGGGATTCTTCCCAGTAGCTCATTGAAGAAAGCAAAGCTAGCCCTCTTGAGGTCCAAGGTTTTGATCCTACTTATCGCCCTGCTTCCTCCACGCAGGATCCTGAACTCGACCATTTCATAGTTGCTGCAGCCAAGCCTACCTCCAACCTTCACATCCTCCACCAGTCCCTCCTTGTTTGTTAGTAGAAGGTCCAGCAGAGCACCTTTCCTTGTTGGTTCCTCCACCGCTTGCATCAGAAAGGTATCTTTGATGCTCTGCAGGAACCTCCTGGATTGCGAACGCCTAGCTGTGTGATCTTCCCAGCTGATGTCAGGGTGGTTGAAGTCTCCCATGAGAACCAGGGACTGTGATTGTGAGACTGCTTGCAGCTGCTTGTAGAAGGCCTCATCAACTTCCTCCTCCTGGTCAGATGGCCTGTAGTACACACCCACAATAACATCACCCATATGAGGCTGTCCCTTAATTCTAACCCATAAGCTCCCAACTCCTTCATCCGCCCCCAGGCAAAGCTCAGTGTATTCCAGTTGTTCCCTCACATATAGAGCAACTCCACCACCTCTCCTTGTTGGCCTGTCCTTCCTAAAGAGTCTGTAGCCATCCATGACAGCATGCCAGTCATGCGAGTTGTCCCACCGCGTTTCTGTGATGGTGACCAAGTCGTAGCCGTCCTGCTGTATAATGGCTTCCAGCTCCTCCTGTTTATTGCCCATGCTACCTGTGTTGGTGTAGATGCACTTGAGCTCGGCTGTCGATCTCCCTCCTGACCCTGGTATGCCATACCTGGGGTCATCCCTAGCAAGGTGGGTGATGTCCCCTTCCCCCTTCGAACCTAGTTTAAAGACCTCTCAATGAGCCCTGCCAGCTCGTGGCCAAGAATCCTTTTTCCTCTTTGAGACAGCTGGACTCTGTCTGTTGCCAGCAAGCGCAGTGCTGTGTACACCTCCCCATGATCAAAGAAGCCAATATTTGACCAATGGCACCAGTCCCTGAGTCTCCTGTTAATCAGGTGAGTTTTCCTGTCCCTTTCAGTGTTCTTCTCTGTCACTGATGGGATTAAGGAAAACACCACCTGCGCCCCTGATCCCTCAACCAGTCTCCCCAGTGCCCTGAAGTCCCTTTTGATGCCCTTAGGACTTCTCTCTGTGATCTCGCTCCCATATATTCCTGTTCTCAAGGTTACTTGCAGAGGAGCCCACCTGATTAACCATAACCATATAGAAATTAAACATTAAGTAGGAATTTTGCTATAAATAAAGTTAAACACATATTTTACGTAACTTTGGGTTTGTGAGATTATACAACCCATTAATATCCTTATAGAATACATTCATGTGAGAAATTTTAGCTCTAAATCTTCCTACTTCTGAATGATTGAATACAGACCTGGGATTTTGTTACATGGAATTTGTCAATCCAGTTTCAGAAATGAACCTTACTTTAAAACAAGTTTACATAACAATTTGTCCCTTGAATAACATAATAATTTCACAGGATTTACTCATAGACTACAATAATGTATTTCTTCTTATTAAAAATCTACAGGTATTTTAAATACACATATATCTTAACTACATACATATAAACGTAAAAACAATGGAATTGTCTCATTTTTTTTGAGAAATGTTTGGAAATTAAAGTCTAACATAACTGCTTTGTGTCTGTGGAATTCAAACAATGCTAAACTCAGACTCCGAATTTACTGACTCTGGACTGTAAACAAATATCATGAACGATTTTCCCTACTGCAGGACATAAACAGCTAAGACAATACATGATCTTTCTATCTTCAAATCAGAAAGGTTAATTGGGAATGAATATTCAAAAATGTTTCCTTTTTTTTGTCCTAATTTAAAAATAATACTGCTAGTGATTAGTGACGGTGCTTTACAGCATAACTGAGCCAATAAAGCTGAAATAGCTTTGTGTTTCAAATTTGTTACGCATGGCTACGAGGTAACAGAGTTGCTTGAAATTCAGAAATCCTACCTCAAGAGAAACTTGACATTTAACTTTTACATACTAGGAAGAAAAATTTGAAATGTTCCATGAGGGAATATTTGTAATAATGTTATTTGCAAATATCAACACATTTTGATCTAAAGAGCCTGACAAAAAAAAAATTGAAAGATTTTGTTAAAATTTGTTGCAACAATTAAAAATGCTAAATTTCCCTTTGCCATGTTGCATAAGGTGTTTGGACATCTGATTTCAGTTCTCTCTGCTGGTTCACATCCTCAGCGGTGCCTGTGTCTCCCATAACATACTCAATTGACCAGGCTATTATGCATCTGAAATAATGGAATAGAAGAATGTGTTCTATGACACTTTTTTTCTACCACTATGTGGGTCAAGAAATATAGATTTCTCACTGCTTCTTAATTAGTTGTGACTTCTGTGTTTTGCTGGAGGAAAAGAAACTACAGAAGATGGGTCAGAATCTGAAAAATGTCACAGTATTTTAAAGTGCATAGGATTACAATTTAGGTTTTTAGAAATTCATTTATAAAATTTAACACGATATAATTGAAGTGGTTGGATATTTTACCTTAATGTCTTATTCAGTTAAAACTTATATAACTGTATTTAACAACAGTGTTAATTAGGAAACAACATTTCCTGTAGACTAAGCACTATAAATCCATTGTAAAATAAAATTCCCTATATACTATCTTTGCCTTCAATGTTGACCTGAGGAAGTGACTCACAATCATCTCACATCTTACTGGTTGCTTTTCCTTTCTGCAGTGGAACAGATGCCCCACTCAAACTGATTTCTTTGGAGGAGTTCTATTTTATAAGCAGGGAACAATTTAAATTTCATGTAGCTACAATAAAGCCAAGAATGAGTCTCTGTCCCAGTTGCTAGGATAACCACTTTGGATATGGGAAAACATCTGGGTCATGCTCCAGTGATCCCTGCAACTTAGGTGAAACTATGAGTAAAACAAAATAAAATAAAAATAATAAAATTATAATGATAGTAACAAATATAATAATGATTATATCAATAATGATTATAATAATTGTAATAATAATAATTGTAATAATAATAATTGTAATAATAATAATAATAATAATAATAATAATAATAATAATAATAATAATAATAATAATAAATCAGAGCGAAATCCAAAACAAGAGCTGGTTTCCTTATATTCCCAATAGGTGTCCTGTTCACTTGCTTGTTTTCCTCTTCCTGACTTTAGAAATCTTACTGAGTAATAGCCTATGTTTAACAAAAGATGAAAAACTTACTCTGATATCATTGCAGTCTCTTCCACAACTGTTCACAGGACCATAGGACAAGTCAGGTTGGATCTGGGTCTGGAAAGGACCTCAGGAGGTCTCTAGACAAGCATCCTTCTCAAAGCAGGTTTAGTTAGTGAGTCAGACGAGATTACTCAGGGCTTTATCCCATTCACTGTGGCCTTTTTAGCCCAATCATCTAGCCAGTATTTTGTCCATCTGGTTACCACCCAGACTGTACATCTTCACTTGAATACAAAAGTACTGTGGGAGAGGGGTGAGAAAAGAGGGAAATAATATGTTTCTTTTATTCCCTGGGTAAGTTTCTCATGGTAGTACCATGAGTTGTCTGAATCAGCTTTGGAAACATCTTGTGGACTTTGATCCTTTCAGCAGGTTTCAAGGAAGGAGCATGTATCTCCTGCGCCTTGGCCATGCTCCGTCTGTGCCAGGCTCTATTCTGCTCTGTTTTGTCAGGTCTGGGATGTCCCTTGGTGTGCACAGGGACAGAGATGTCAGTGCCTGAGAAAGCAGTGCCAAAATGCTGGCCAGTGACAGCCTGAAGTGCCTTTGGATTTGTCAGTGTTTAAAGGGCTCATTTTGGCTTGTAAAATTAGATTCACACAACCAGATTCTGCCTGTGTCCCATTTTTGGCACCAAACTGCGAGGAGAGGGTTTGCTCTTTGTTCATCTAGCACTTTAGAATCCAAACAAACTACAGGTAAAAGGAGAACGTAATCAGAGGGCTGTCTACAGAATTAAGATTTTCAGACCATTTTAGTGGATGTGTTTTAATGGAAGAGTTGTAGCTAAATGCTTATCAAGATGTTTAACTTTGGGCATTGATATTTAAAATAAATCTTTCAGGCCCTTAGCTGTAATCAAACTCCGCTACACACAATATTATCTCTTCGCTGAAGTGTTGCAGTGCAAAAAGCGAAGGGTACTCTTCTGGTGGGAGAACTAGGCTGTAGTCCTGTCTCCTTGCAAAGGAGAGTTTTCCTACTAGGAAGGTTACGTTTAAGGAGTTTCTGTTGTGCAGCTGACCATTTGCAGCTATTTAGTATGAATTTTCCATGTGAAAATCTCAAAATTGGGCTCTAGTTCATACAGATTATGCATACATTTATTTTTCAAAAGCTCTTAAAATATTCAACAAAGAAATTATGCTTTGGCTTTACAACTGGAGAGATTATAAAAATGAAAGGCTTTCCTTTTCTGCATCTTACTCATAATGATATATATAAGTACGTATTACATCAGTTTATGCATACACTAAGTTTTATAAAAGAGGTCATTTGCATACTAAGCCTCATTACTTATTGAAATCCCACTTATTAGAAATGCTACCTTGATAGTATTTGGATGTCATATATTCATAGGATGGTTTGGGTTGGAAGGAATGTCATGTATTTATACTAGAAAACCCATCAGACTGTAACATACAATGGGTATATACTCACCTGGCAACTCTAATGCTTTACAGCAGCTGACAATCCAAGCTAATACTCAACATATGTGAAGTCCTTAGTGCACAGAGGATCAATAGCAAGATTTCTCATTGTTAGGTGATTTCACTGGTCTGAAGGCTGATATCACCAAAGAAATCTTCCTTCCCTTCCCGCCTGATTTCCTGGTGGATTCAAACTCTATTGATACAAACAGATTGATTTCAATTGGTCCCTGGATCAGGCTGTATAATACCTATTTTTCAGCTAATCCTTGACAATTTATTTATGAAGTAATATGAACGATTTTTTTCTTTTTGTTTAGAAGTGATTTGATTTGACTTTGCACTGTGTACATTTACTCAGTGCCACTCTTAATTACAAATTTCTGCTGGTTTGGTTGAGCTAGTATAATCTCCAAAATAAGACAATAATATATACTTTATTGTATTCCTTCAATGTTGAAGCTAACAAAATAATGGTAATATTTATACTACTTATACTAGTCATAGGAGCCTCAGAAAAATAATTAATACTCCCCTGTGCTGTGCAAAGTCAGGCAAAATCCTGTAACTGGGTAACGGATTTTACATTTGCCACAAACTCCCTATAAGGCTGTGTGCAAACCACATATAGATTTGACATCTCAGTTATCTGTTACAATAAAATGTTCTGGTTTTGGCTGCGGCCGGCAACAAAAGCGCACGCGGCCGGCCCTCCCCCCGCCGGGGTGCGGAGGAAAATGGAAAGAAAGAGGCAGAAACCGGTGGGTCGGGATAAGGGCAGTTTAACAGAAGAGCAAACAGAGGGAACAGGAACAACAACGATATAGAAAAGGGGAATATACAAAACAAACCCGCAGAACAGACCCGCCCTCTCGGACCGCGCCGCTGCTGAGCCCTCCCGAGCCGCGACTCAGTTCCCGCTGCGCCGCCCCCGCCCCCACCGTAACCCAGCGTGGCGGCACATGGTATGGAATACCCGGCTCTGTTTGGCCAGGTGGGGTCAGGCCACCTGGCTGTGCCCCTTCCTGGATTCCGGTGAAAGTTAACCCTGTCCTGGCCGAACCCAGGACAATGTTTTTCATCAATTTGTTGCTTGTCTTACTTCAAAGGAGTGCTCACCTTTATGAATGAAGATATTCTAATAATACTGTGACTACAGTCATTGGCAAACAAGCTGTTTATGTAACACCATCTTCACTTTCCACAGTTTTTCTGTCTCATTGAATTTTTTAATACTTCTAGATCTTTGTATTTCACTAAGGATTTAGAAGTGTCCAAAAGCTACTTGGTTTCAGAAGAACACAACCAGAATATTTTGCATTTTTCCATGATGAAAAATCTTGGGAACAATGTTTTGAGAATGACTAATAGATTTCATTGCCATAAAGTCAAAATGCCTGGTTTTTTTCACTAAAATGTTGGCTATTTTTAATGTTAATAACTTCTAGTGTGTAACATCCATTTCATTTCACCCCTTCTCTTAAAACTAACCCCCCCTTGACATTCGATTCAAAGAAACAGTTAAAAACATTTCATTCCTAAAATGTCAAAATGGATTTTTTCATCACAGTGGGTAGTAGTTGCTTGCTAATTTTTCCTTTAATTTGTCCAAATGTACAAGGGAAACTGGCTGAATTTCATGCAGCATTTCTGTTTCTATGGCACTGTATTTTCAAAGGAAGATTGATCCAGCCAGTGTCACTCTGAGAGGCTGTGTGTGCAGAGTACAACTCTTGGCTCCGGGCTGGTCCTCTCCGTTTGAACAATCATCTGGAATTTTGCTTGGGGTGAAAGCCAAGAAAAATTGGCATTATTGGCTTTTTCAGGCTTGCGTGCTATCAGTAGAACAGAATACTACTTGAAAGGTTGAGCTTGGTTAAGGACGATACTTGTGAAATCATAAAAAGTTTTTTCTCAAAAACAAACAGCCAAGTGATAAAGAGGCATGTCTCAAAGTCTAGAAAAATTTTGATTTACTGTCGTATTAGATCATAATCTGTGATAGGCATTAACAAAGCCTAAAAGGAGAGCTACTTTGATAGGTTAAAAGAAAAATTGGTTTCGGATGGAAGTGGAATTTCATTCTATCGAAAATGAAGCAAAATTTAGTGTCTTGCAATTCTCACTATTTTGTTTTGTTATATACAGGAATTGTGAGAAAGAATGAGTTGTACACTGATGGCTTTTGCTAGGAAATAGAGTTTGAGACAAAGATAAGATGATTTTCAGATGGACCTTTTGAAATTTAATAGACTTAAAATATTATGAGCTCCTTTAAGCAGTGGATAAATAAATTACAAGGAAAAGGTGGGGTCTTAAAGACTGAAGGGTAATATACCTTTGTAAGTTGTTCTGTCTGGTTTAGAAACATTGAATAACCTTATTAAAATTCTTTGTAAGATAGTTTAAGAGCAATTAAAAACACAAATTGCATTCTGAGATACATAAAATTCTTTATTTTGGCAGCTATCTAGTAACAGCTGCTCTACTTAGAGCTGTAGAACAGTTTCCATTAAAACTCCCTGTTTTCTCATCACTTTTCTAAAAATGTGACCTTTGCGGTTGAATCCTTGATGCTGACTAAAAGATTGTTTCTTCTGTATTAACCGTTTTTTATAGATCCAAATGTTTTCTCCATTTCCCTAAATGCCTAGAGCAGGATAAGACTGCAAGAATTTATAGAAGGATTACAATTATTTTCACTGAATATCATGGTAGCAAAAGAATGGGAAAAAGGCATTAATTAATTAATCTGCTGGTCTTCCTTTTCAGAATTCTGCAATATTTTATCATTCATCATTCTGTTGTTTTATTATTACCATAGTTTTCTGTATCTCTTTTCATATACATTCTTAAAATGTGGTTACTAAAAATGGACAACATGATATAGCAGTGCTAAGAATAACTAACCATGTCTTACTTTAACGATTATGCTAAGGATACATTAAATTAATTTTCTTTTTTTTTATAGTGGCATCGCAGTATAGGCCAATATGGGGCTTTTGATCTGCTATGGCCTTCAGATCTTTTTCTCAGATGGTGCTGAAGAATAATTTCTTCTCCATTTTTTATGTACTTTTTGACTTTCCAGTTGCAGTATCTTGCCTTTTTCTTATTTTTTATATTTTTTAGATTTCTCTAATCAGCTGAGATTTTCTGAAAACTAATATTGTCCAGGGAACTGCCTATGTCTCTCTCTTCTTTTATTCTATCTTTTAAATTGTTAATGAAAGTATTAATTAGACCCAGCTATTTGTCCATGCGGACCTCAACATGGCCTCTCTCGGACTATTATTTTGACAGGTTGCTTCTCTGTTCTTTGAAATCAAATCCGGTGTCCTGGAAGATAGTAATTAATAAAACTTGGATAGCGCTGGTTAGTTGTTTACAAATTCCAGAGTAAACTTTGTTTGACCTTACTGAATGATTATACCTAAAGGAAACACTTTTTTTCTTTTTTTTTCTTTCTTTATTCTTTTCCTACTGCTCCTTCATGTAAAGTGCACTCAGGTCACATTAGATGATATATAACATACTTTAGTAGTGTCTATTTAATCTGATGTTTATTAATAAATATACAGTGGGAGTCAAAGTATCTTATTTAGACAGTTTCTCAATAAAGTATCATGTGAGATATAAATGTATTTAAATTTCCTTCATAATCTTCTCTCACCATTGCATTTCTACAGTCTTTTCTCCGTACCATTTTTGTTCTTTGTCACTTGCAATCCCTTTTACTTCTAAATAATTCTGCTTTTATAAACATTTTCTGTGAACCATAGACTAATAATTACTCTGTCTCTATATTTTATTCCTCCTGATGATGTCTACTCCATTTTGATTTTTAGATTCTGGTGATATAACCACAATGATTTTTTTCTGTGAGACTTTGCCTATAGAGTATCTATAACTGCTCAAATAGATTTTATTATTCTATCATTTGGAGTTATGAATGTCATTGTTTACTTTCAACCAAATTACCTTCTTTCTTGAAATCCTCATCCAGGTCCTGTCTATTACTAGAACTGAGTTTAAAGTAGCTGTTCATAAAACCTTGAAAAAATATTGCGTAGATTCTTCCATTGCCTGTGTGAAGACTCCTACTTTTCGAGTGTGATGAAGTTTGGTGCGTCCAGTTCTGGGCTCCTCAACACAAGAGAGACCTGGACACACCAGAGAGAGGTCAGTAAAGGGCCATGAAGATGATCAAGTGGAGGCTCAGGGCAGATCTCATCAATGCACATAAACACCTGAACAGCGAGTGCAAAGAGGGTGGAGCCAGGCTCTTTACGGCTGGTGTCCAGTGACAGGACAAGAGGCAATGAGCACAGGCTGAAACACAGGACGTTCCCTCTGAACATCAGGAAACACTTCTTTCCTGTGACGGTGACTGTGCATGGGAACAGGTTGCCTAGGGAAGTTGTGGGGTTTCCATCCATTGAGATATCCAGAAGCCATCTGGACACAGTCCTGGACAACTGGCTCTAGGTGACCCTGCTTGAGCAGGTTGGCTGGACTAGATGACCTCCAGACATCCCTTCCAATCTCAATCATTTTCAGTTTAAAAAGCTCTATCTTAAAAGCAGAATTTGAACACTGGAAGTATGCTTAAGATCATACACCAGCAATAAGGCTAAAACAAAATGCTAAACGGGTTTTCATTTACTGAGGATTGTCAGTGCTGCACAGTAAATGGTCTCACATTTCTTAAGGAAAAATTAGAATGTGATAATGAAACTAAGGACTGCACTATAATGCACGTATAGTAAAAGGTTAACCAAAGGTTTCACAGACAGAAAATTCTGGCATTTCATTTTTATCAGTAATTGGCATTGCTACATTAATTTTTTTTAACCTGTTTTTAATATGTAGCAGAATTTATATTGAAAGAAAAGGTTAACAGGGGGACATCAAAGCCATTTGGACAGGAGAACAGGAAATAAAAGGGCACCACAGCTGAGGCACAGAAGAGTCAGAAAGTAAAGCCTTTGGGAGTAATTTCTTTGCCAAGGACCCATTAGTGCATGTAGTAAATTTCCAAGGTCAACAACAGAAGTTAGCACAAACAGTTTCAAGAAGGAGCTGGGCAACAACTTCCAGGGAGACAATAGTGTCATTTTTACTAGGAATGGCAGAGGACAGATGAGGATATTTTCTTCCGTTTAATAGTCCTGTTCACATCACATTCTTCTTTCTTTAACCTGCTGCTCTATAAATGGGCCTTTTCCAACAGTAATAAAAATCAATACAAAACCCATTTAAAATGCAGAATATAGAAGATTAATGAATTCGTAGCTACAGTATTTTATGTAGCAAAAATAGCTGTCCTATAAAGAGACACAGTAATTTTGTGTGAGGCCAGGTTGCTCTTCACATTTCTGTTAAAAGGAGGGGTACAAATTCCATCTCTCTCTTTTCTCTCATTACCATGAAACAGAAGGCATTAGTATGTGTTCACTGCCATTGCAAAGCTACAGGCCTCTAAAGGTAGGTGATTTTCTTCGTTCCGAGATCAGGGTTTACTCAGATTATTTTTTATTTGGGATATTGTTATCGATTATTGTTATTACAGTGTTATGTTGGAGCTGAGTTGTAGTTGCAATTGGAGCACTGTTGGGTATGCCCTTGTAAAACTCACAGTCAGAGACAATCTCTTTCTCCAAAAGCTTATAGTCTAAATAGAACAGAAAAAGGATGAAGTGACTTGCTCGAAGTTCTACATCAAGTAAGGCACAAAGTCGGAACAGGATTTTCTCCACTGGAGAAATCAAGATTTTTGTCTATCATTCGTCACTTTTGGGCCAGTGAATAAACTGCTAGACTATACTACTGCAGAGTTCAGTGTCAGAGATTTTCTCATTTTTAAACCTTATTTTCCTCCAAGCACAAGTGGTCAAAAGTCTATGCTAAAATGAGCTTTAAAATATCTCAGGCATGGAGAAAAAATTTGGAGAAGATATTATTTAACCAGAAAGGACTTAATTATATGCAGTGAATGGGGACATGAGCCACATTCAAAGTGAATATATTCTTCCCTGGATGTGTAGGTGTAACTCCCTTGTGTATATTAAAAATGATCACTTGCAAAACGATTTTAGATATATTAATGGACTTACTTCCAATCTGTTTCTGCTTGTCAGATGTGTCACCTCACATCCTTAGAGTACAAGAATGGAAACACTCTCTTTGCTTTTGACAAGTGAACTAAAATGGAAATCAAGGTATTTCTGTAGAGGCTTTTCAAAGGAATTTACTCTTTTAGCTGGAACTGATATTCAGAAAGGTCCCTGCCGAGCAGGAGACTATTCATATTGATAGATAAACACACAAGTTTTCTGATAAGGTCAAAAGCACTAAGTTATGCTTTAATTGGTGTTGACTTTTTTGGAGATGAAAATATTTTCTTTAGTTCTGTCAAAAGATTATAATGAAAAAACATAATTGTGTACAATATTATACACAGCAAAAGTCCTTTCCTCGGGTTGCTATTCTGTCCTGTCCTTATTTGCCTGGTTAAAATACTGCAATCAATCTTCCTGAAAGCCCACTCTATTCCTTATTCCACTGTTCTTTTTTCTTTTTCTAAAACTGGTAGAAAGATGTGGTTGTGACTTGGAGCTGTACCTAGCCCCGCAACAGGTGTTGCATTAGCCAGTGAAAGATTAATTCTTGCATGATTCAAAGTAGTAACCAAAGCACCCAAGGAAAGTGCCTGGCAGCCAGAGAGGATTTCCTCATTTGGTGACCATGATGCTGTTGCCTAGAATCTCACTGGGCTACTGCTTTTTAAACTTTTATGCTGATGTTGTCTTTATGCAAATGTTTTGATTACCATGTCATCCAATTGCTGATATTAGTCTTTGTTTATGGACATTTGAGTTCACTCTCTCTGTATATAAATGGTATGAAATAGTCTTTCTCTGGAACAGATGCATAACTCTCATGTCTCTAATGGATTTTATCACAGTTGAGTAGTACAGACTTTTATACTTTATCAGCAAAAATTTACAATCTGTGAATAAAGTCGTGCATGGAACAACACTTCAGAATGTGTTGAAAATGTGTATGTATGCTGCATGAATCTGCTTCAAATCAGATTTTCTTAATAACTATTTTTATGATATTATTTAACATTAGAGTAATTGTGCATAATCATAAAGGTAATACATAAAGCATGTCATTGTTTTAGATGATTTACATGTACATAGTAAGAGATAGCCCATGCTCAAAACCCCTAAATTTAAGCAAAACACAAGCACCCAGGAATATGTATTCCCACGTGCAAAATCTGTACAAAGGATTTTTTGTTTGTTTACAATTTCAAATCATGCTTAGTGACCCAAGCTTTACTAGACTGATGCCTGGCATGAGATCATATAGCTGTACTGTAACACAGTCAATGACTGAACTTTGATCTCCTGTGCTGTGGACAACTGTTATGACAACAAGATTTTCCCAGTTCAGAAGACTGAGAGGACTATGTGCAGTAAAGAGCAAAACACAATCTCTTCCTCTGCGTTATTTGTCTAAAAGGCAAAATGGTAACACATCATATCAGTGCATGGAATGCAATGTTAATATAGTTGCTTACTATTTTCTGAATGTTCAGAATGAATAAATAATACTCTTTTTAAAAATAGTACATCACAATGTTGGTGGCTGCAGAATGCACTAGAAGAGATTTAAGGTTACATCCAGAAGTCCAAAGAGTTTGTAACTATAACTGTCCAGCAAAAGAAAAGTCACCACAAATGTAGTTTTTAGAATCAAGAAAGAAGTCTCTCTTTTTGAGAAAAACCTTCTGCAGCAACATAAATATGGGTAAATTCTGCAAAGTTTCAGTCTATGCACAGCACTCAGTTCGCAGCAGATTTTACTAAGTACACATCCATTCATTTCATGGCTTCAATAATTCCAATTAGGCTGTCTTAATGTGACCCAGGATTTCAACTTAAAATTTAGTACTTCACGAACCTTCCTGTCACAGAAAATTCAAGTAAAGGAAAAGGTTGAAAAAAAAATCATAATTTTTGCAATTAATATAGAAAAATTGTTAACATTCCGTAAGTTATATTAATCACACATTCAGTTACATTCAGATACCGTATATAAAGTATATACTTACTGAGTTGAAGATTAAAGCTGTACTTATCATGGCTTTGCTTGGAGAAATAGTTAGAAGCTCAATGACTACTTCTTTCGGGAGATTTGTGCAGTACTTCTAGTAAAAACTTGTGTTTTTTTTGTTGTGAAGAATATATACATTTTTAAGATATTGCCCCTTTAAAACACAATATGTTTAACAAATGTGAATAATTTGCGTTTTTGGCAATTACTTATTTTACAAATTAGAGCACATGCTTCTGTTAGAAGATACTTGTCTATCTATAGATGGACTAGTTATTCTGCTGTTGGACTATACAGATAATAACCATCAGAGTCCAACCATTTGAGTTTAAAATTTAGATACCCCAGGTCTCCAGAGACTATGTGTATTCAACAAGTGATTTCTAATAGAAATTAAGAGAAACGATTAATGACTACAATGTGTTATCCAGACTTTTTTGGTGGAGGAAACAAGGTAAACAAATGATTTTCTGGTTTTGTTAAATCCTGGTAAGGCTGATCTGCCTTTTAAGTATGTTATTAATTCAGAGTACATGCAGCAACTTGAACTGTCAGCTTGCATAAATCAGTGAAGGGCATATTAGCTAATTCTCATAAAACCTTCAATTTTCTTTCATAACTATTAACAGTCATACATATCCAAAATCTTTATTTATTTAACAAAATTTTCCCACACCGTCTAATTTCTTGGAAATGAATTCGTGGAATTGAAATCAGTCACCTGTCCTTTTTTCAAATACTATATTTATAGCTCAGGGAAGAAACAACTGCTGGGACATACAGGTGTTTGTATTGATTAGCTAAATAATGCACTACTTCAATTTTTAGTGGGTTAAGGAATTAAGTTAACAAAGTTAAAACTTTGAAAGGAATTTGTGTTCATGAACAAAGGTTTAGTTTCACACTTTCTTTGCTAATGTTATTTAGAAATTACTATGATGTCTGAATAGCACCATTCATATTTCATGCGAATGTATGGATCTAACAAACATTACTGTAACTTTACATGTGTCCTAATTATCCCCTGCCACAATTAACACAGCAATACCTCTAATCATAAAGTATCTGTAGTTAAACATTATCTTTCTGATGAGTAGCCAGGAGTCAAGACAATTGAGATTAATCTGGCTGCAGAAAGAACCTTATACCTTCAGATAGGATGTTTTGGCACTTTCTCAAGTGCAGAAACAAGAATCAGAAAATAAAGGTCAATGGAGAAACCTTTGAAAAAGGCTGTTCCTTTACTTTCTAAATGGCAGTCTGGAGAGCTGTGGGCCATTTAACACTTCAATATTTTTTTTCTTTCTTCCTTCTTTTTTTTCTGTTAAACATAGTCTCCAAGTTTGGATTTGGCCAGTGTTAGAATGTAACAACCTTCTGAGCCAGAGACTTTTGTTTGATGGAGATGTGGAGCCAGAAAATTCACATGGAGCCATAACTCCAAAAGAAATGACCCTGGATTGACTCTGGTTTGAATTCGCTGCCTACATATAGCTACATACTGCCTCCAAGCTGCCGCAGATTTTTCACTGGTGCCTATAGGTGATGTACAGGAGAACCAAATAGGATGCAGGACACAAGTGTTGAGAGATCCACTGACCTTTTCCCATTTAAATTCTTTTTCCTCCTCTAATAAAGTGTGGTCTGTAAGTCACTTTTCAAAGATAAGCATGTATGAATCTGACAGTATAATTTTGCCCTTAATAAACAGAATTTATAGTGTAAGCTCTTTCAGAAGCTGCGATAAATGAGATAATTGGACATTATTCCATACTGTAACACAAACGGCCAAAATTATACCATTTAAGACACTTAAGAGAATCTGTTTGACTTCTTCAAAATATACTTTTACAATAATGAAATTCAAAGTATATACTTTTCTTCAATGACAAAAATATTTTGAGAAATCCATCAATTATTATTCTAAATGTGTCTTTGTAAGCCAGTTTATATTGACAAGAATACAGAAATATAATTCAAAACTTAATTTGACTTGTAATGTTATTGAGAATTCTCATGTAAAATAGAACACTGTTCTTCGCTTACCAACACTTTTATGTCGTGTGCATAAAAACCAATGTTCAATCATGTAATATTCAATATATCGTATATTTATTATTTTGTCAATATGCAGGGGAAAGGCATAAATGGAACATAAAATATTAAGAAAATCATTTGCAGATGCTTGTGAAATCTGACATGTGCATGTAGTGCAATAAAATGTACATTTATAAATAAAAGCACATAAACCACTATATTATGAGTCAAGATTAAGAAATATTCCCAGTTTTGCTATACTTCTACTTTCCTGGTATTTTAAAAGCCTGGTGATCTAAGAGCACACACATTTACTTATCTTTCTAAGACATAATCACACTGTCATCCATTTCAGTACCACAAAAGATGGATAGCATAACATGGACTTAAAATGGGTTCATTAATTATCAAAAAGATAAGTGTTTCATCAGGTATATACAGCAGATAATATTTATCTTTTCTCATAGAGAAAAAAGATTAAAGTAATTCTTATACACATACTGGAAAAGAAAAAGTCTGTACCACTGAAAGTTTCATAAAGTGACACTAGATAATACACTCTGCCACTAAAGACAACCTTACACAAACACAACTGCAGACGCCTTCCATCACATTCAACTTTGGCAGCTAAATACCAGAATGAAACCATATATTTCAACTTTAACTATTTCATAAACTTCCTTTTGTGTCTTAGCAAATGCACACACACACAGATACTGATTTTTGAAAGTTAGTGTTTCTGCTGCGGTATTTGATGACTACTTGATAGCTATAGAGTAAATAATTTCATTAACTGTATAACATAGTGATACATGAAAACAAATACCACGCCTGTGACAATCTCTGAAAGGAAATAGCAAGTCCATCTAGGTATTACTAGTGAAACTGCTACGTGAAGTAAAGAAATATTACCATAGCCCTGTCAGAAAAGAAACTCTGACAAAATTAAACAAAATTTGGATTATTCTGACTTGTATTTGTCAAAGGTCTTGTCTGAAACAAGATCAATAAGAAAAAAAAAAAACTCTGAGAAATAACTGATTAAAAAGTACTATCATGAACTGGAGAATGACAGTAAATTTTCAATTCTATTTTTTTAAAAGCAGTATTTAGTCTTAAAACTCTCCTCTGAACAATGTTCTCAAAGTTGAGACTCAGCAGCTGCAATTATCAGTAAATGAGAATAATCAATAAGTATGAGAAATCATTTCTCAGCTAGAAATCCCCAAAGACTATGCACTATGTTTGTAAAGAAGTTCTTTCACAAGTCATAATTTTTATTTTTGATGGAAACAGGTTTGGGAGAAATAGCCGGTTGTCTAGCTATAAAAAAATTAACATGTTTTGTAGTACAGAATTTATATGCAGGTAGCATCCATTTTGCTAAACATTTTTAGTCTGGTATAGATACAGATCTTAGAAGTTGTAGCTGTCACAATCTTCTTTTCAATTAGAAATTTGCAGCAAAAATAGAAATGTTGTTCTTATAATCATCCCAAGCCAAAAACTCAAAACAAGCCCTCTCTCCTTCCAACTAGAACAACAAATCTGGAGTGAGGAAGAAAAAGCAGTCCTTAGAAAGAATACCATATATGGCTTTCAGACCTCAGCTCAATCAAAAAGCAGTGAAATCAGCGGAGATTCCCGTTAGCTTTGCTGAATGCTGGATCATATTCTTAATATCAATCAGTAAGTCAGTTTACTGACAATATTACATATAATTTACTGCATATTGCAAGACCAAATTATTATCTAATTTTCATTAAAAAACTGAAAAATACATTTGATTTATATATTACTTACAATTACATGCTCTTTTGAATATTTGTTACAATCTGTCCCCACATATATGATTTACAGCTCTAACAGCTGTAGAAAAAAATTTAGCCAAGAAAACACTTTGAAAAATGTATTTTTAACAAACACAAATAACCCCCCCATGTTTTGCAGTTTGGCAAAGATTTAGTAATTCTGGGTAACGTGCCCTCCTATACATTTGACAAGATAATGCTTCGGGAGATCAGAACACAGAAAAGTATATTGTTAGCAAGGTACCTAAGAACATTTCATTAATTCAGGGGAAAATATGATTCATTACAATACTGAGAGGAAAACTGTTAAGAAGTTGTATCAATTTTGTATGTTGCTCTATTTAGCAGCACTTTTTCCATACAATTACATCTTGCTTTTCATCATTTTCATTTATTAATCCAAATACCTTATGGATATTGATAAGGAGACCTATTGAATCTTAATGGTGAAAATGCTAGGAATGGTATTGAAACTAGCACAGGTCAGTGATTTTTAGTCAGGGACTTCCTGGAAATGTTGTCCTGACAGTTTGCATTTCCATAGCTTAAAAAAAACATTTTAATAGCACGTAAACTCTTAAGGTCTTCTAAACATGTTAAGGAAAGGAAACACAGTTTATTTCAGGCCTATTGGTCACAAAGCTCAAGAAATTAGTTTATTTTAGGTTAAAACAACAAGACCATTCCTACTGAACCTTTAAAGAGATATATAACAATAAATAAAACACGTCCAAAGAGCACAAGATTATTTAAGTCTAAATTATAATATTATTGCCGTTAAAAGACTAAGTAATTAAAAATATGAAGAACTATGCATCATTTCTTAATTCCTGAGCAACTGAAAGAAATACTCAGTATTTAAATTAAAGTCTGTATACATTCCTTCAAATATGTGAAGTGCACAGAAAAAGGAGTTCAAAATGTAAAAATCTGATATTGACTAAATCCTGACCAAAAAAATATTACTGAAATTTGAATGGATGAAGAATGTACTGGTCTGATCATGGTGTGGCAAATATTTTAACCTTTTTTTTTCATTTGTTTAAAGTATGGATAACTGCTTTCTTTTTTGTTTAACTAAGGTTATATTCAAATCAGATGCAAAAACTGAAACGAAGCTTTCAGACTGAAATATTATTGTGTTTAAAATGACACATCTTTTTTATACCACACACATACATACTATAATCAAACAATATAACATTTCAATACTGTGAATACTTAATGAATCTGATGGCGCTATTTCGAGAAAACGCCAATGGCATTCTTACACACCGAATGTATCTTTGCAATCCAAACAGACACAACACATAAAAATCAGAAGTGGATTCAACAAGCATATACTATGAAGATGTTAGCTCAGGGACTGCAGAGTGAATGACAGCCTATTTTCTGCAGCTAACTCAAGATTAGAATTGGCACCTACCCTTATGCTAATGAACACCTAATTAGAGACACCTCCTATTCAATAAACTGCTCTTTTATCATCAGTTAGATTACCTGACAAGCCCTTTCACTCCAGTTCTGGCCCACCAAGAATCTTCATTCTTTTTCTTGTCTTCTTTTCTGCAAGAGAACTGATCCCGCTTAATCCCTGGAATAATGTAGCTTCTCTTGTGGAAGAGCTGGTTTCCCTCTTCCCCTTTTTACATCAAGCTAATGGAGCCAGTAGGTATTCTATTGATCTTTCTCTATGTGGTTTCCTCAAGGATTTGACAGACTTCCTTACAGGTTAAACATCCAGGCTTTCTGAAGTGGCTATAAAGCTTTGTTTTTGATTTTTCAAACTTTTTTCTCAAACCCTTGCTCATCCATAATCTTTAAAAGCTCAGTTGATGCCATGCAGAGTACAGGCTTATTTCTTTGCTGAACTAATCTAGACACTGTCTAGTGTTGAGTACAGTTGTCTGATTCAAATCTTCTGTTACAAAGCAGATGACATCCAGCTAGATGTCATGAGAAGAGACTAACAATGACAATTCACTTATCCCTTAGAAAGAATCAATTCTCCCACAATGCATCTGTCAGAGAACTCTCACTCAGTAAAAGCAATTTTTCTAGCTGTCTGACACTGTAATTGCTCTTAAATTTTCAATGAACGTTTTACAAGAACTCCCCTGAACCATGATGAAAAACTTAACTTTTTCTAAAAATGAGAGGCTGACAGGATGAAAGAGGTCTTTCTCTTTAAAGCTTTGCTTGCTTGAGTAGGAATTCTTTCATATCATCAACAAGCTGTTGAATAGAGGATAGATTACTTTCCATTTATTTCATCAATCAGATTAAAGGCTCTCCTTCACAATGCCCTTTAAACAAGAGCTGTTTATGATGTCCTCCCAGGTTCTACTTTAATGTAGTATTAAATCACCCTGAGCAGAGAGGCAGGCAAAGCATATAAATATGATGAATATCTGACAACATTTAAGCATTGCATACATTCAGGTCATTTCCCTATTTCTTGTCGCTCCACAAAAAATGTGAAATCCCTCGGTCCTCCAAAGTAGTTTTTAATGATAATGTGCCATTTTGATTTGCCCATTCTTAAAAAGAAAAAAAGAAAAAAGTTGATATATATATATAAAAAAATAATAGACACATATCATTGCTATATCTAACCTCTTCAGACAGAGAGGTAAGTGTGACACCAGCACACAGAACTGCATTTCCACACACTTGTTTAATTAAGATTTAGTCCGAAAGATGGATTCATTTGTAGGTGCAGCTCTGTTCTATTTTTGGCATACATAAATATTACACAGGAAAAAACTAAATGAACTGCTGCTTTTGTTTCGCACACAGTGGAACAGTTTTATTAGTATGAGAAATACATACAAGCTGCAGCTGATTGTTCAAGAAAAATCAATATGTCTTTTGGTGTTATTATTGACTACCACATTAATGGCACCGTTCCTTATTATCTGGATAATTCAACAGTTCAATAATACTAAGCAGGCTACAACATATCATTTTTCCTTTTTCACTGTGGAATTAGGACACACAATAATGAATTCTGAACCCTTTACACATCGTGATACGTTTTAACAAAGTGTTCAGACATTCTAAATGTCAGTTATTTGCTTTAGAAATAGGGAATTCTAATACAATCAATAAACACAAACTGTTAAATAAACTGTAAACAATCAACACATAAATAACAAGACCATACTGAGACTAAATTTAAGTGTTTGTGACAATTCTAGATTGTATTTTGGGTTGGGGGTGTTTTGGAATACTAACCCCATGACAATTCTAAAAGCAGATACATGAGCTATTACTGATATATATAGAATATGCAATAATAAAACATACATGCCTTAATACACAGAGAATCATAGAATGATTTGGATTGGAAGAGACTTTTAAAGATTACCCAGTCCAGCCCCCTTGCCATGGGCAGGGACACAGTTTTATTTCTAAAATAATGTACAAATCCAAAACTTAAAATGAGTATTATTTATTTATTTATTTGTTTGTTTATTTATTATAGTGAGAAGAAATGTACTTTTTCCTTCCAAAATATTTCCTTGTGAAATGTTCAGTATGCAAGATGAGAGTAACTATTAGCATATTTACTAATGTGGTAAATACATGTTTATATATACGGAGGCCTTCTGAATATGGACTTTTTATACACTGTGGGGTTGGAGCTGCTAGCAGGAAATATCCCTACAAAGCAGAGTTCATTTAGCTTGATGGAAACTATAAATTTCTTAACAAAAAGGGATTATAGTCCCCTTTATCCTTCCCTTTATGATGCTACAACTAAAATAAGAATGTATAAACATATATTCACCTCTCCAAAACCACAGTTTTACAATGTTTTTAATAAAAACATGCCTTCAATATTTGGACTTCTTTTACAAACACAAGATTTCTCTGTCCCATAGACACTAACGCTTTCCTTTCACCTTTAGCTCACGTGCCCAAGTACATTACACACACAGACTCCTCCTGAATTTGTCAGCATAAATGTTTCCATATTCCTCCTTTTTCCCTTGATTACACCCTCCCCATGACTGTTACATTAGTACTTTTTCTCCTTTTTCTGATTTCAAAGAAAAATTGCAAGAGCTGGCAGGTATTTTGTGGTCCTGTTGAAGTCAATGGTAAATCTATTTGTGTATGTAAGGACACTTAAACTGCTGTAGGGAATCTGTAAGTTGATTCACCATCACGTTGCAGAGCTACATCCGCACATCTAGCGTAAGTACTAACCTGTTTATACAGATGCCAAATTGAACAGTGAAACTTCTTTTCTAGGTAATAAAAAAAAAGGTAAAAAGAAAATCGATGGTCTGACTTCTTGGAAAGTTTTGTATTCTGAATGATCCTTATTAATCATAATATGCTGATCTCATATCACAGCAGTATCTGCTGAGCACAGATGTCAGGAAAAAAAAGTTTTATCAGTTTTGAACTGTCAAAAACATTGTGCATTAAAAAATTGCTAACTTTGACAAAATATCGTGAATTATATCTGGAAATAAAGAAAGTATTTCTCAGATGGAAGAAAGTATTTTTCTTCACAACCAAAGTGACAAGAACAGGGATGCTAGGTAGAATTTCAATTTGTCTAGTGGCTATTTGTCTAACTTAAGAAAGGATGAATGATAAAGTAGAAACTTGAATCACAATTTTGTAGAAGCCCTTGGTACAAGAAAACTCAACATTGTAGATGGATCTCTTTCTTCTAATTGAAATTGAAAAAGGAGGAATTATTAATTTCCTAGGAAGGAATGCTTCTTGCATCTCTGCGAGTTTTGCAGGATGAGGAGAATTTTTTCTCCCTAGATCTGTTGACTAAAATCACTAAAGAATTATCTAGAAATGCATCAGTTTAAAAAAAAAAATTGGCTCCTGCTTCTCTTATAACAGAATTTAGACAGCTATTAGGAAAAATAGAATTTAAATATTTTACAGAAAACATACAAGCTGCATTCTTATAAACATGTTTGTTTTCACTTCTTAACATGTTTATTCTATTATCTTTAGATATGTTTAAAAACACAATAGGTTTCTTGTATTAAAGTTCAGATGAGAATAACTTGCCTTCTTTCCTAAAGAGAGAGTTATAAATATCCATTTTGTTATCTACTCTAATTTTTTTGGAGAAAATAGGCAATATGGATGATCCTTTTCTGAGTGTCAATGGTATTTCCAACATGTACCACAGAAGAGGAGAATCCTGGGCATAAATCACTTTTTCTGCCCAGAAGCCTATTCTGCTTCACAAAAGAAAAGCAAACCCAGTAATTCCATCATTGCCAGTCAACCTTCTAAAGACTTATCTACAAGAAGTGCTATGGTTCTGCAAACATTTTCACTCTCTGCTTGTTTTAGAAAAAACAAGTACATTTATTTTCACTGTGGCACTCCCAGCTAATAAACCTGTTTCTGCTCTCCCCGAAATCAGTAGGGTTATTTCAACGGGAGCAAAGTTCAAGGAAGGGTCTATAGAGGTACCCATCTTTAAGAACACAAGAACGCTAATGCCCTCCGTTACCTTCAGTGGGAAAATTCGCTGACTTTGGGTTAGAGACATATTGAACTAAGGCCTGAAAATTATATATTTTATATATAAGACATACTGAGTAATCTCATAGTACGAACATGCAAGTAGGAGGAGATGATGACTGTTATTACTGAAATTCTTTCAAAATATTTCAGATCTAGACATTTTACAGATGAGAAAATTATGATCAAATGAAACAATTTGAAATTCAGAAAATGTTGTTATGCTGGATTCAGTGTAATTTCCTTCTAAGAGAAATACTTGCAATAAACTTTAACCACAAAAAAGTCAATTTAAAAATGCAGCAAGAAATAACTTCTTGTTTAATGGGTATGAAAGAGCGACAGGGAGTATGTGATCAAAGTGCTGAAGCTATTTATACACGGATTTTGAGAGGGATGCTGTTGGCGTGGGACTTTCCATCCCCGAAATCTCAAAGATCAGAAAATAACACAAAGGATGAACAATGAAGATGCTTCAGGGAGTCTTAAGCCATGTGGAAACAGCAAGCTATTTATCCAAGCAAGATTTTCTTTAATTGGAGCAGTGCAATGAGCACCTGACCTTTCGAATATTTGTCTGAACTCTGAACTTCCAGGGATTCCCTCATTAGTTGAGTTTTATAACTTTATTATTAATGCTTTGCTGAAACAGAAGCATTGGCCAGGCTTATCTTTCTGAGAAGGAAAACTACAACAAGTAATTTTGATACCTGAGTTGTTAAAATAAAAGGCTATACCTTACCAGAGTTAATTGATTTTACATCTGGTGCATCAACTGATTTTATGACAGTTGAATAGTGCCTTTGTCTTCACCTTAATACTAAGGCATACACAGAAAATTATTTCTTTAGATCATCCATTAAATCAATCAAAATGAAATGGAAACAGACACTTCTTTGAGCTAGTGGAACTCTGTATTAGCAAACTGCTTCAGAGACACTAACAATAAAAGCCTACTTAGAAGGCAGAGGCCAGGGAAAAAGTCAGGAGGAGAAAATATTTGTGAAGAAGAAAAAATACATTATATTTTTCAATCATATATATATAATCACTGTAAGATTTAGGGAAACAGAACTACTTATGCCATGTTCTAATTTAATTTCAGGATTGTAATTGTTTTCCTGGGAATCCCACAATCATGCACTGAAATGCAGAAAAAATTTCAATTTTCATTATATACTTTGCATCTCATTAGTTGAATCCATAAACAAATTTTCTCTGCTATTCCCAGCATTGTATTTAGTTCTGTTTCCAGAGAATAAAAATAACCATCACTAATGAGAAAATACCAGACTAGAACAGAAAATTTTACAGCATTGTGCATGTAGAAGCTATTCCTAGCACTTTAGTGACATGTGCTGTCTTGGAAGAATTCTCTTCCTTTACCCATGTTCTTAAATTTGACAAAATTTAAACCACTGTGATTATGCAATTTATATTTCAAATTTGCTTATGATTTTTCAGTTTGGATAAATACAATTTTTTTAAAACTTTGACCTGAATTCTTTGAAACTATTTTGATTCTGATAATGAACACCTGTACTTTAGAATTGCAATATATATTTTCAAAACGTTACTTTTGATGGTTTTTTTTGGTGCTTTCTCTTATTGCACATTTTCCTAGCATGTCAGTTGTAATTCTGAACTTCCGAAGAGTGCTTAAGCTGGTCTTGAAATAGGTGTCTAAGTTGGATGGGAAGAATTCACTGACTTTTGAGGGAGCCTCTTGACTTGATAAGACTGGGTACATTTAGAAAGCTTATGTTACGAGATAAGAATTCTATCCAAAGCGTACACTAAAAATTACATTAAGAGATTTCAAATATTATTTAGGTATATTCTGAAATATCACTAGAACTCATGCAAAGCATGTCAATGAAGTAATGCCAAAAATATTAAAAGTGAAAGGAATTACACTAATGGTGAGTGTTGAGGATTTTGACAGTAAGGCTTAGAAACAAAAATTGTGCAGGTAAATTACTCTGACAAATCCCCATAGCTTTTGTAGCCTTTTAAATGGCTAAAACATCCAAATTTTTTGTTATCAGTTGGCTATTTTCTGATTGCTGATCGCTCCAGGTTGGACAGCCACCAAATTCAGAGTCCAAAAGGTGGTCATGGGAAACCTGGCACTTGGAGAGGCTCTGGGGGAAGGTATTTATGAGCAGTTTAACTAACTCCCTTCTCACTACTCCTTCCCTACCTCTCTTGAACACAGGACCAGCACAAGCAAGAACTGAAAGTATTTGCACACCAGTGAGGTTACATTGGGACTTTGTTTAGTCTTTTCTTGTGGAAATGGAATAGGAAATTAATTTATAAAACTTGGTCGCTGCTTGTTATCTAGAAAGTTAACGTCTAGAAGGTATGAAGTTAAATCTCCTGTTTTAAGTGATTGCATACCAAGACAGATTTTGGGTTCATCCATTTCAAGGCATGTTGGTATAGATTTATTACGAATTTCCAACACAAACAGTTGCACAATTCTGACTGGCATGAAAATTGTCTCATAAGAGTGGAATGAAAAAATAAATGTATCTTACATGATTTTTCCCCAAAAAATGTATTTTATGATTTAAATTTAAATGAAATTTACCATATTATAAGCACCAATTTGAACTAAGAGGCATGTCCTACCTCCCCATACTCCTCTGCTTTCTCTCATCCCAACAAAAAATAAAAAAGAGAAAAAGAGAAGATTCCAGCAAAGTTACAAAATCCTGCTGTTGTAGCACTTTGTCAAGGTCACTTCTGAAAAATAGCTGTAGTAGTCTTCTGGGTACATATTGCTTTGCAGTACGTAAACTCACAGATGGATCAGGCCATGACAATCACATGCACATTTTAAAAATGTTTAGTAGGGAGTTATCTGAAAAAACACAAGTGTTCCTTTTAAACTTAGAATGGAGAGAAACAGTAAGGAAACGAACTTTCAGGGGCACATGTCCTCATGTTCTTGAAAACTTGGCCTTGACTCTCAACTACATTAGCTAATGTAGTTACAGGAAGAGGCCATGTCTTTATTTGCGTAAGGTTTTTTTTTTAATGGTAAGATCATCACAGCTATAGCCACTTTAATATTAAATCCATTTCTTGTAGGCGCTGTTACTGGAGTAGTTGTTAGCAAGCTACTGGACTAAAGAAAGGACTATAAAGATTATGCAGACTAGGTACTTAGTAATTAAAAAGTGATGTGGAGGAAAAAATAGGCAAGCAGGTAAATGAAGTTCTGAAGCTGGAATAACTGATAAATCGAAAGAGAAGATCAATTTCAAGGAAGTGGAAAGCCTATTACTACTCAAGCTATTATTTAAATAATATATAATTAGATATTCTTAAATTTTATATGTTTTGGAAGAGAGAAGAGAGATTCTAGTTAAAATATCCAACCAATATACCAAGAGTATATGTCCTAGGTTTGGCCAGGACAGGGTTAATTTTCACCAGAATCCAGGAAGGGGCACAGCTGGGTGGGCTGACCCAACCCCAACCTGGCCAAACAGAGCCGGGTATTCCATACCATGTGACGTCATGCTGGGTTCCGGTGGGGGGGTGGCGCGGGGGGAACTCACTCGCGGCTCGGGAGGGCTCAGCGGTGGTGCGGTCCGAGAGAGCGGGTCTGTTGTGCGGGTTCTGTTCTGCGGGTTTGTTCTGTGTAATCCCCTTTTCTGTATCATTGTTGTTGCTGTTCCCTCTGTTTGCTGTTCTGTCAAACTGCCCTTATCCCGACCCACCGGTTTCTGCCTCTTTCTTTCCATTCTCCTCCGCACCCCGGCGGGGGGAGGGGCAGCCACATGGCGCTTTTGTTGCTGGCCGCAGCCAAACCACAATAGTATACTACACTTATTTTCAAGGGTTAAAGTATACCTAAAAGGAGAAGGCCAAACTGAAGTATGTTTGATTTTTTAAGATACAAATGAGGGCCCTAATAGAAGACTTGACTATAGGAACAGCAAAATAAAGTATGCTTTAAAAAAAATAGTAAGATTTAAAGGACTGGATGAGTAGCGTGAAGAAGAGGGGGAAACTAAAGATGTGTTTTCAGCTAGGATCTTGAGTACTGGGGAGAGCAAGAGAAGAAAGATTGCTGGTAAAGATGGGGAATTTGAGAGCATGGGGGAAGACAGTTAATGGGAAGTGGATGCTGATAGAGAAAATCTTCCAAACTGAGATGTTTTGGTTATAGGTTCAGGATTAAATCAAATCCCCAGGATTGAATTCTCTCTAGTCTACAGTCAGAGAATAAGACTGCATTGTTCACTCAGCTGTGTTTTGTGCCTCATGGTGTACGACACAGGATCACACAGGCATTTAATGCAGCAAATTTCTTACTATTGAAGGGATATGAGATATTTTCTCTTCTTTTAAATGTTCTGATCTTTTGCTGTCATGCATTATGTATGGTGGCTTTTGTAATGACACATTTATCACTGGTTGTAAGAAAATGCTTTGCAAATCTTGGTGGTGCTAGGATAGACAGATGTCCGTTCTGTGGACTCTGCTGACCAAAACTGTTATCAACAAGTTTCCCACTATTACAGGAGATGGAAGTGTTCCTGTATGCAATAAAACTGTACGCAGTATAAGTCAGCAGTGAGAGACCTCACGATGGGGAAAATGAGCAATCTAAGAGGAAGGGAAAAGGCAGATACAGTGGTACCATTCACTGATGCATCAATCATCATCACGTACCATGAAAGTGGAAAAGAGGGAGGCAGACTCTGAAGAAATATCTGTGGGAGAAAGAGCTCCTGAACTAGTAGACGTGGAAGATTTTTCTGATATAAAGAGAACTTGGAAACAAAATGTCAAGGAGTTAAACTGAGACTTGTATGAAAGGACTGTGAAGAACACCCATGGAGAAATTAAGAAGAGAGAACATAGAATGGGTGCCCGAAGTCAGAGACTTCCTAATTAGAGTATTTCATTTAAATGTGGATTACTAGAAGATTAAAAGTGAGAAACTTCATCAGACAAGGAGTCAGGAGAAAGAACCATAAATCAAAAGCTAGAAACTGGGCAAGAGGAGAGCTGTAGTAGATAATGGTTTGTTTGTCATTAATCCTGAGTCTGAATGTTCTCACATGTTGAAGGAAATGCACCAAAAGAAACATTTGAAGAAGTGTAAGAACTTTAACAAAGGGATTGAACTGGGATAAAGTGAATCAGCAAGAAACAGACAGTGCAGTGAAGAGGATATTTGCCATAGGTGTACAAATGTGTACATCTTTGGCGTCAAAACTGATAACAAAGTAAATACAGAGTTAGTAAAGAAATCTCAGTATTACAGAAAAGTGGAGGTTTTATCTCAGTGTCACAGTGTCAGTTCATGTTACTTTTCAAGTACAGGAAGTTTTGGAATTTGGGCTTTTTTGTTTTTACTTTTTGAAAACAAATGTGTTTTGTCTTGTAGTCCTCCAAGATAAGTGGATTTTACACATGAAAATAGAAATTACGGCTTTTTCAGAACCACAGTTTAAGATTGCTGGTAAGTTATTTCACATTTACTGGCTTTTAAACTATCTACTTGTTTCAAAGTAATATGTTTCAAGTAGCTGTGAAGGTACTGAGAATCCAACGCTTCTGTGCTTCAACTGCTGTTAGTGGTCTGTGTCTAAATGTCCTGACATGGAAGAGAGAGTAAAATTGTAACATGATAAAATATTTCATAGTACAGTCTCATTAATGAAATATCTAGCCAGTACCTTTCAGAAGTAAGTTTTATATTTTTAAAGAAAGTAATGGCATTTTCAAGCAGCATACAGCTGCTGTTGTCTAGTAAGCGTAGATAGTGAGTCTTTGAACATATAATTCAACATTGCCCATTCCAGACTTTTGATTTGGTATAAACTCTCAGACAAAAGGAAGTACTAGGTATTTGGGTAAGGAAGGTACGGAAACAGTTGTACAGCTTTTTATTTTAGTGATCACTGAGTGAAAAACATGATATTTTGGAAAGAGCTTAAAGGTACTTTGGATCTTCAATCCCTTACATGAATGTCCCGTATCATCATTTGGATGTCTTTGTAGTTAAAAGTATGGATGTGAATGTACTGAGAAAAACATGGGACTGGACTGTGAGATACAAAAAAACTGTTCCCCAAAATCAGAAAAATTAAAAAAGATGTTTTATTTAGAATTCAGAGGAGAGACATCTCGGTGGTGTTGTATGAATTGTCATATTACTATATGAATGCAAATCTGTGTTTGTAATTTAACTATATAACAACCAATTAAACTCTACATTTGAGATCTTGGCTTTTTGCAAATGTACTTCATCCTTAGGACACCAGATGTACCTTTAAGTATCTGGGGACACAATCTTGTAAAGTCAGCAGAAGGCACTCAGATGATACAGGAAGGACATGCAGAGGTGAATGTGAGTGGAATAATCATTTACAGTGCTGAAACAAAGATAAGAAAAGGATCAGAAAAAACAGCGCAATACCACGAGGAAAAAAAGTCAACAACTTGACAGGCAAAATTCTTTTTGTTTTCAAGTGTACACCATATACTTTTCCTTTCTTTTTTCTGAATTTTGAAAGTACAGTCTGTATTAAAACACATTTTTATAGATCACTGACCTGAGCAAATTTCTTGCTGTCTCTTTCATGATCACCTGCAATAGGTATTATGCAGGTGCCATTTTGCGTCAGGGCAAAGCTAACCTAATGGCTAACTACTGACAAAAGACATGGTCTCAGTTTGATTCCCCAGCCACAGGGTCACTCCCTTCACATTGGCCTTAGCTATCACGTAACTAAAGGACAAATGGATTTTGATGGCTGACCCAATAGAAAACTATTCTTTCTTAAAAAAAAGGAAATTTTGTGTTAGATCAATCAGCTGAATCAACTCACCTCTTATCCACACAGATACCAGACCTGACAGAAGGAAATAGCAGGAAGGTGCAGCCAAAAGCAAGGTGAAAGGGAGTATCCCATTCTGGAAACAGCTTCTCAGATTACCGCAAAAAATGTGTCTTGGAGGACAAAGTGGTTCAGAATAAAATCAGTTATAGGAAAAAACAGGTAGAGAAATTCATAAGGAACAAAAATCTATTAGCAGGCAGTTTGACGCTGTAATTTAGGCTAAACCTCAGAGAAATGATTTGGCATATCTGTAGAATTCTGTTCATTTTAGTGGTACATTCAGGCATTTCTAGGTAGACACAGAGCTATGAGAATTTATGCTAAAACAACTTCACCATACACCTGCAGGTAGATTCATATATTTTGGTTTAGTATAGTTCAATTACCAGTCTCATTTATTACCCACCAAGATGTGAAACCACAAGGTGAGGTTAAAGTATCATCAAGGGTATCTTCATCACTTCAATATCATTGCCTTAAAAAGCACTGACCAGGAGAAGTAGATGACCTCATTTCAGAATTATTACAGTACAGAGAACTCAGTTTCAACATTATAATTCATTTTCCTACAGAATATTTCAAATTTATGATCAGTTTCCTGACATATAATAGCTAATCGTTAAGGATAGCCACTTTAACATAATATGAATACGCATTTCTCCATAGGTAATACAACAGTTCCTGCATTAGCATTATTGACTAAGGTGCATTTAACTTTTTCACTAATACTTAATGGAAGGTTAATGTATAAGTCAGAAGATTAAATGGCTTTTACTTAAAACAAGTATATTGATTAAAATAACTTAGTGTGGTTTTTAAAGATGATGATATAAAAGTAGTCACACTTTTAAATATTTTATTAAATATTATGAGCAAAATGAGAGCTTAACTGACCAAAATTACTGGAAGTTATTGTACTAATTGTACTTTGAGCTAATTATTGTTCACAGTGACAAATGAATATTTTATACTGAAAGGTAACAAGTCATTCCTGCTAAATTCAGCACTCAAAATTAGCTTCATCCCATCAGTCTAGGAACTGCCCTGCTACTGTGAGCAAAGTCCTTCACAAGCCACCTTCTCTTTCTTCTGCATGGCACTACTGAAGAACAGGGTAACCTTCCAAATACAGATCACCTGTTCATTGCCAATAAAGTGCACTTCTGTTTCCTTCTCATGTTAGTGTTGTTATTCAAATGTATGTGTTACGTACGATTGGTATCTCAAATTCCAACCTATAACCACAAAGCTGGGGCTAGACAAATTTTCTTGTTGATGTTTTTGATTTAAATTTGGGATTCTGCATATGTACAACACTTAGGAGCTGGTATCACAGTTGCATGAAATAAGATGCCTGGGGCCTTTTGCCTGTTCATTTGCTTTAGTTTCAGCCCAGTTACAAGCTAGTGCTGAGAATTTTAATGTAATGCTACATAGGGCTTCTCCTGGGGGCCCTTGCTCTGTACTCTCCTGAGTTTTTTCACTACTGAGGAATTGTTTTCATCAAAGGAAAAGGAGTAGTTTGGAATGAAAATACTGCAACAATTCTAAAGGACACAAGTAGGCAAACACTTTGGGTATTAATGACAGTGTATTAAGTTCCCTGATGTCATTGGTGATTATTGTGTGCTGCCAAGGTACAAATCCTAGGCCAAAAAAAGATGAGTCTGGTAAAGAATGGTTTGATTATGCCAGCTCTGGTGAACCAGAACAGCTCTAATCTTAGGTAGATGCTGAGGATGGACTAGTCATGTTTGACTGCTACTGTGATTCTGTTTGTTTGCAGAGAGTCAAAACACCTGCAAGCCATCTCTGTTTACATCTTTCAGAAACACAGCTGAACTGTCATGGCTTTCGCTTGAACTAGATTTTCAAACTGACCTAGATAACAGCAATAAGGGCACACTATGTAACAAAAAACACTGATTATAACAGCGTTCTTCAAACATGCTTTTGCTCACTGAGAAAAGAACAAAGATTGGCTGTAATGTTTCATGGCTCTAGCAGAAAATATTTTTCATTTCTCTTCCTTTTAAAATTTCACATATGCTTCTTTAGATGCGGTACATATTTACTAAAACTCAAGAACATGGAGTAATTTCTGTAGCAGAAAAGAGCTAAGATAAGATATCTTCATTCTAGAAAAGCAATGACCACAGAGAGATAAGATAGTCTAAAAAATTTTGAATGACACTGAGAAGACGGTAAAAATGAGGCTGCTCACTGTATCTCCCTAAGCAAGAACTAGCAGGTATCAAATAAAGGTATCAAACGCAACTATGACAGTGAGTGTTTGAAGACAGGAAATGTTTCTTCCTTTAACATACTCAAGATGTAAAACTTCTTGCAACAGAAGGCTGCAGGTGCTATCAGAGTACATGGACTGAAAAACCGACTGGACAAATCCAAGAAAGTAAAATCCATTATGGGATATCAAATTCAAAATTCTTCTTCTGGATCAGAAAGTACCAAGCAGGAGTCTGGAGGAGCATTCTGGAGAAACACCCTTGTGTTTGGTAAAGCCAGTCCAGAACTGCTACAACTGAGTGGTTTTAATCAGAAGACTGAAAGGGGACAGTTAGGAACAATTAGTATCATATCTGTGCCTGGGTGTAGAACATGTGAGAAAAATCTGGAAAAAATAATAGTCGCAAAGTTGCCCTTACCCTTTCTGTTTCTCTTCCAGTCTCAAGGGCGTTTTTCTCTCTTTCTGTTATATCTCAAGAAAAAATCTTCACTGACAGTGTGATTATTCCAAAAACCTTTCCACATCACAGTTCTTTCGCTCTGATATTATTTCAGCCGTGAGCTGGACACCCCCAGTGTTGTGCTAGTCATTTTCAGTTCCTGTTTTAAAGTCTCTGTGGGCTTGAGCAGGTAGCATCCTCACTACAGCAACGGGGTCAAGACTTTCTGGGTTAATTGTTATTGCATTCTTTATCCATTAAACCTTACAGTCATAGAATCATGGAATAGTATGGGTTGGAAAGGAACTTTAAAGGTCATCTAGTCCAGCCCCCTGCAGTAAGCAGGGACATCTTCAACTGAATCTGGTTGCTCAGAGCCCTGTCCAACCTGATCTGGAATACTTCCATGGATGAGGCATCTACCACTTTTCTGGGCAACATGTGCCAGTGTTTCACTGCCCGCATCATAAAAGTTTTCTTCATATACCTAGTCTAAATCTACCCTTTTTTAGCTTAAAACCGTTACACCTTGTCCCATCACAACAAGCCCTGCTGAAAGTTTGTCGCCAGCTTTTTTGTAAGCCCCTTTCAGGTACTGAAAGGCCACAATGATGTCTCCTCACAGCCTTCTCAAGGCTGAACAGCCTCAACTCTCTCAGCCTTTCTTCTTCAATCTTGAACCAGCAAAATGTGATGTTACTTTATAAGAAAACAAATCTAAAGAAAGTTGCTATACACAGGGCTTAAAGTACATTCAATGTCTGGTTGAGTGATTGTGAACTGATTCAGTTTAAATTAAATTATAGTAGGTTTGTAATGAGAGCTTGGGTTTCAAAAGAGTAAGCCTTAATAAACTGAGTGAACTCATTAGTAAAGTTGTTGGCTACACTGAGCTCTGAGATCTGAATGTGGAGGGGGTAAGTATTTGAAACAAATCTATCAAGATAGTGGTAGTGGCATAAGATTACAAAATAGGAGATGTAAGACTTGGTATGAAGGAGCAGGGGTGGAACAGAAGGGCGAAAGGAGATTAGTCTGATCTCAGTAGTATGGTACGCTTTAGCTTTTAAAGAGTTGAATAAAAAGGCATTGAGATAAAATAATAGAAAATGCAACACAGGTGTGTCAAAGGCAGATCATGCTGGACTAATCAGATATATTTTTTGGATAATGATTTTTTTTCTAAGCAAGAAAAATATAAACTAGATTTACTAAAGTATTTGATAAGGTGCTACATAGGAAATTACTACTTTAGCTAGAGAATGCAGGGATTAAGACAAGAATTGTAAGGTGGATAAAGAACAGTACAGGACAACAAAAGCTTACTGAAGAGGAACTACTGGGTTCTCTGGAGGTGATTTTGGGAGTTCAAGTATAAATCTTGGGACCCATCTGTTTATTTCTGTAAACAACATAAAAACCCCAGAATGTTCCTAAAAGGTGCATGAGTAGAACTTATTGATAACCAAAACTAAGTTATTGAAAGGTGTATGTAGATATCATCTAGGAATAACTGAGTGAACTTAAGAGCAAAAATATTGGAAATGAGGTGAAATATTGCAAAACGGAATTTCATTGATTTTGGGATTAGTAACAAACTCCTCTTATATGCAAGGATAACATCAGCTGAAAAGAAGTAAGAGAGATACAGACCTGGAGATTTTGATCATTCATAGGACGATTGAGCTATTAAGCTGATTGGAGAGAGTTAGACTGCTATCAATAGAGATTAAATGAGTATTTTCTTAACCCCTTACCACCAAGGAGAAAAAAACCTTTCAGGAATTTGCTCAGAGGAAATTATAATTTCTTTCAAAAATTTCACGAGTATTTTCTTCTAAGAAGCCAAATGAAGGCTGAAGAAAATATGTGAACTCTTCACTGTTAAAAGGTTTAAACAATAGAAAGACTCCACATTTATGATAGGTCTTGAAACAACAGTGAAGAAACAATGTCTTTTACAAGAGGCAACTGAACTCAGTGACCCAGAAAGTCTCTCCAGTCCTAGAAAGCAGAAGCAAGAACACAAGCAGTCTGATAGGGTAAAATGTCTGTATACACCCCGATAAAAGCTAAAATAATTTTTACGATGTGATGCTTCAGGTCCAAAGAACTTCAGTAATGTTCTAATTTCTAGTTTTGTTTTGTTTTTTTTTTTTTTTAATTAAACCAACTCTGACTGGGGTGATACAGTAATACACACACATTTTAAATAAACATTATGGTCCTGTATCTCCTTTACTTAAGAAAGTGAATATGCTTTTTACCAGGTATTTTAAAAGAGTGAAGTTTTCAAAGGGACAATAAGCACTGTGAATCAGTGGTAACAACCCATTTGAAAGGTCTGCTGTAGTCCCTGGGTTAGAAATAAAGTGAATTATTTGGGTCCAATACAAGGTGTCTTTCACCACTGGTAAGGAAAAAATCAAGAGGGGAATTTGGTGCTCCGGTGAACCGGATATCTTCCTCCATCTGCTCCAAACATAACTTTCTTCTACACTAAAGCAAATATGAGGAAGAGATAGAGGGTTTTTTTGTTTTGTTGAGGGCACTGCTTTCTGATGATGAAGTAAAGACACAGGCCTGACACCCACTGGCACAGGCTTCCTTGGGAAAAGCTACAGCCACCCCATGCGTTAGTCCACCCCAGAGCATGCTGCCAAGGGTGCTGCAGCAAATCCAACCCGCACGCTGCGCGTCCCCGCCTGTATGCAAGCAGACAGAATCTGTGAGAGCAGGCAAATTACTGGGGCTGCCAGGCTGACTGAGCTGCCCTGAATCCCTCTGGGGCTACTTGAGAGTGACCTGAGCCACTGAACTGTCTTTGACAGTAGTTATAACGGTTATAAACAATAATTATTAATACTTTCCTAACGACAGTCTAATCACTTGAAATATTCCTAACATACTGAAGTTCCTTTAGCTTAGATTTTACCTAGCTGATAAATTTTATGAATCTGTTGAAATGTTGTTGTCAGTTCAGTGTGCCTGAAAATGTAAAATTGGAGATGAAGACTTTCTTAAATCTGACTAGTATTAATTTACAGATAAGAAAATTAGTTTACTTTAAATAAATCTTGGGAAAACTGAGTCTATCATAAGGTCAGCTGCTGTAATTTCAGAGTGCTTAATGTTTTTACACTCTAGTTTTTTACACAGTGCAAAGAGTTGCCTGGTTTAGAAGAAAGCCTGGATTCCACCTGAAAGGAAATTCTTAACACCACTATGCGTGCACGGGAAGCGCCCATTGCCTTGTGCTCCAGTCTTCACAGGATTTGTTTAGATTTTAAAGGACTTAGAGAAAAACATACTAACCAGAGTCTAAGCTGGTATTCTGCCTAAATCAATACAAAGTTTTATATCACCTAAGAAACAGTCTCAATGTATGAAAATAAATATGCTTAAAACTGTAAGATTTGGATTTTTATTCCAAATACATTTTATGAATTTTTATGGATGAATATTATGAATATAATTTTGTTAATTTAATTTTCTGAAATCTTATATATTTTAAATTAATTAAATTATTATAGAGAGTTCTGAAGATCTCTTTCCAGTTGCTCAGAAACTCCACAGCTCTGTTTCCAGACTGGATTTGAAAGAAAGCTTCGATTTTTGTGCTAGAATGTCTGTTATTTTTAAGATCTCATTATCACCTCAGTCACAAATTTCAGTGAAACTCAAGTTCTTCCTGACTTCAGTGCATGCAGATAATGACCCAATCTCCTTTTAAATGGGTCAGGTTTGAGGTCCTAGTATTTATGCATGGAAACAAATCTTGGGAGAAGCCCATGCTGCACACTGCATCCGAGGTAAAGGACCACACTCTTTGCTAAGCATTCCTGAAAGTCCAGCTTTCAGCATCCTCTGGCTTTGAAAAATCAGACAGCAGTTCAGGGTGCTGGACAGCACAAATTCAGGTTTTTGGTCATTTGTGAACCAAATCCTCATTACATCTAGCATAAGAATCCATACACCTCCTGCCACAGACAGCTATCTGTTCTAAAGCAAATACAGAGAGGAGCTGTTGTGTGCGTGGAGGCAAGTGCACGTGGCATCCAGTACGAGAAATACGCACCATTGAGTCACTTCTCAGTGCCTGGCCATGACAACGAAAGTACAAATGTCAAAGCTGGACTCCCATACTTGTGATGCAGTTCATCAGAAGAGAGTAACAGTTTAAAATTATAATTTCATAAAAGTCAGCATGGAAAGGGAGCTGCTTTTGTATTAGAAAAGTAACAGCCAAAGGGGGTTCCTAAAATACATTACTCACAATAGCTTAAACATGTAAGTTAGGGATGCAGGTATTCACTTTCATTTCCCTAGCATGGTTACCATCCAACCTCAGCCATCATAGCTTACTTGTTAATGCATTTAGTTGTTCACAAAGCTGTGATTAATATTCAAATTCCTCAGCATGGTTGGACCCAAATCTCTTTTGTCTTCCACCAACATGCAGGGTAGTGTAGGAGGGCCCAGCTGTAACCCTTCACCTCCTCCTGGTGCAGTTGTAATGCAGCTGAAAAAGGGTTATGAAACAATCAGCTGACAAAAAAATAACAGGAGGAAAAAATGAAGAGTTGAACTGCAAGTACACTTATCCAAGAGGAGAGATTTAACTTCCATAGGATTGTTTCATTATTTTGAAGACTAAAACCTTTAAGAGTGGAGAACAGAGCCTAAAGCTTATTTGCAGTTTTGGAGCTATCTGCTGCAATCAGCCCCTCACTCCTGTTTATGCAAAGGCTCTGATTTGTTATGGCAAGCTATGATAACTGCCAAAGTGGCAGAAGCAAGACACAAAAACTGCCGGTAAATTTGGGGGTTAACCCTGAACTAAACTCCCTGTAAACTCCCTGTTGAGCCTTCATGTTACAATAAGAGAAACATATCAAACACATCTCAAAAAAAATGGTTTTAATTGCACTCTGAGCATATTGACTGCATCAGATTAATCACGGCAATTAGTGCTTTCTGGTTTTAGTTCTGGTTAATTTAAATAAGAAATAGAGGTATAAACAGGCGCCATTCTATACATGCCCAAAGTAGAACTGAAAACATTCTAAGAAATGCTGAAGAGGGTTTTAATGTTTATCGGGAAGGTAGTTCACAAGTTTCTAAGAGAGGAGGGTGAACTGCACTTTTTTTCTAGTATTAGAAGGCAGAACGCAGAAAACTTCGTCATATCCTGGATTTAGACACAGGTAATTATAACCTACCTACATTCTTGTTTCTTTTCACCCTTAGACACATAGTTACATCCTGCTAAATCAGCATGTCTTTATGAAATAAGAAGTTTTTGCAACAATGTGCACCTCTTCGAGATAGTTTTCTATGGGAAAGAAATATGAAGCTGTTTCCAAAACCAGAAAATCATGGTTAATTAGAGAAAGTTTATATACACAGACCCCAGGAAATCTTTGAATAAAAAAAATAGTTTTTAGACATTTCAGAATGATCAATAGTAGGCAATAAAGATATCAATAAAATCAGTAGTAAAAGACTTCAAATACAAGAAAATGCAATTCAGTTGCAATTTTGAAATTTTTCAGGAAAAAAATAAATATTAGCAGGTTTTAGACAGTTAATCAACGCTAAAATCCCTAGTACTGATAATATAAACAATCATAATGACTATACTGATCATGAGCATAAGTCTAATGATCAAGAGAAATTTAAAATTTCACCTTGTCCTCAGGTAAGCCCCTTTGGACAAAGATGGAGAGTCCTATGTACTTAGTATATAGCACAAAAGGAGCCTGATCATGCTTGAATGAGAGTGTTTCATTGACTTGAATAGGAGCAAGATTGCTCCATCAATCTAGATTTTCTTTCTTCTCCTTCTTTTGTTTCAGATTGGTAACTCTGGCTTGAGCTGTCAGTCAAAAACCTTGCTAGATGAGAATCAATGCCATATTCGTATTTTGAATGACATTAAGGATTTATACTATACATATATTTATGTTTCATTTACAGTTTAACAGCAATAGACCTTTGGCACCTAAGTGCTGAACAAACCTGATTGCTTCCTGATATTAGGCGTCCAACTTTGGCTTACATCTTTTACATAGAGAATGAATGTTTTTTAAACTGACGTAAATTTAACTTTTATCCTTACTGTATTCTGCGACCGGCTTACAAAGCTTTTGATTACATGGCTAATTCAGGGAAAAATTAGTACTGCTTACTTATTGTTTTGACTAGCTGCATTAATTGTTCTTGATTATGATAATTAACTCTAATCAACTACCTGCTCCTGCGAAGTATATGATCTTTTAGGTGCTTTTCATAATGCTTTCAGCCAGCAAGAAAAATAAGAGCTCGGTTTAGACAAAAGTTCGACTCTGAAGGCTTTAACTGAACAATCTCAGTGAGATATGTTTGTTTTGGATTCAATTCAATTTAATCCTGATGTAGAATTTAAAAGCATCTCCGTATTATTGATCTTGAACTTCCTAGAATCATGTAAAATCCTTCAAATCAGTATAGATTCTTTGTATTACTTCAGCATAATGCCTTGAATATTTCATTGTATTTATGAAAAACATTTTTGTCAATCTACCATTTCTCTTCTGGCCGAACTGTGCTCCTGGTGAGGTGAATTAATCTCTTTGCGACCAGTAATAACTAAACCCAGGGACAGTCTGTACTAGCATGTTTTCCAATAAATCAGATGTCTATAAGGCAGGCTGAGTTAAGGCATAGTTCTCCATTTATTCCACTCAAAAGGTTTTGTAGGGGAGTGATGTAACTGTTTTCAGTCTAATTGGTAAATACCTTTATTTAAGACTCTCCAGGCAAAAACATGTTTATTTAGACAGGTACTAAATAGTTATTTAAGCTGTTGACTGGTGCAATATCCTGTTAGTCTGCAAATTCAACTCTACCTGACTATATGATGACCTTACAAGTTATCAGACTGAACACAGGGCTGAAGATGTGCCATTGTGCAGATTGACTTTCACAAGTGGTATGAGCATACAATCTAACATTTTTTTCTGACTTTAAAATCCATGGTTGTACAAAATGGTTTCATCACAAATGATCTTTAATTTTCTGAAGAAATGCAGAAGTCTATAAAATGATATTTCCGTACTTTTCTTACACCACATACAGGATATTTTCTGTGTTTTTTAAAATATGCATTGAATGCATTTGGTATTATCAGTCTTGGCTCTTGAATACGATGGTCTTCTAAGCTGTCCCCTTAAGCAGTATCAGTATGTCCAAAACCTTACAGGCAATTTAATTTCAGCCTTGCTTTCATTGATATCTGTCGCCTTTCTTTTGTTCACTTCAGACTTCTGATTCTTCTGTGCTCTCATTTTGAAATTCTCTCTGTGGCATTTAATGTGATCACTGACTTTTTCCCACTGTCCTGCTCCTTTTATTCTCATTTTTGTTCTCATTCAGTCTTTCAGAACCATTACACTATACTCTAAATCACAATTTAGAATTATAATACTTTTTTTTAAGGTTCTAACTCTGCCTCTTTCTTGTTTTTTCCCTTTTGATATTCTCCACCTCTTAGAATTATTTCTCAATATACTTTTTTTTTCTTTTTTTGAACATTGGATCTATTGAACTGGGGTTTCTTTCTTCTCTTTCAAGCATGTTATTTTGTTCTCACTCAAGATAATCAGGAATTATTCTTTTTTGTAACAAATTAAGACATTTATTTCTTTTATTGGTACATTGTTTTCATTGTTTTGGGCAATAATTTTAAAGACACTAAATATGTGCACCTAAAATGCATCTCGAAATTGAAAGAAGAGTATAAAAACAATTATCAGGTAAATTACCTCTTTACATTATTAAGCTTTGCAAAGGTTGGTGTAGTTTAATATGCTACAAAGCACTTTGTAAAGTAGTCATGGTTTGAGTAAGATCCTTTGAATATTCTGTCTTTCCTCTCCTGTCTGACAGGGACTGTGTTCTTCTGGCTCTTCAATTTTGCACTGTTTTCTGAGTTTCAGAAGGAAGGCTGGAGGAACTTCATCATCATTCCAGTCTATCTTAACACCAAAATACAATTGTTAAAACTTTATTCTGAGAAACAGGAGATGAGAAGCTGTAGGTCCTGTAGGAAGCTGAGGAAGTTGCTAGATCAAGTCACTGCTTCCTGGATTAATATTTTCACTTAATTAAATTATTATATGCTTTATATACATTCTCCCATTTGTCCAGTCATGCACTAAGGAAATTTTTAGCTATTGGCAGTATTGCTATCAGACATTCGGTCTAGTCATTAGTCCAGCAAGCAGAACACTTCCGAAAGATCCTCCCCCAAACTTCTGTGGAAATCTCTCTCGTGCTTCTGTTAATCTACTATCTTGTTCCTACACTTCACGAAAACACTCTGCAAGCAGAGTCGGCAGAAAGATATAGCAAGGAGTAACCTACCAGGTGTCTGAGGGTCACACACGAATATCTGTGCTGCGTCCCTCAAAATACATAGCATCAAGGTGTGTTAATTTTGTAACTGACTCATTTTATACCTACCCAGCTACCTCTGTATTAATAGATAACGCAGACCCATTCTTCAGCCTCAGGCTGAAAGGTATGGCATAAATCACATCCATATACAGAAATACTTCTCTAGCTGGGTGTGTCATGCTAAAGTGGATGCCAACTATTAGGTCCCTTTAGTTTGTTCATGTGGATATATACATTGCAAAACTAGCAAGAAGAGAGACTGAAAGAGTGAAGTTGCAATGCAATTGAGTTGCAGGGAACTAGGATGCCCAAAGTCTTCTCCCAGGTAAGATCAGTGATGAGAACATTCTGAAAATAAACATATCCAGAGAAGTAGAAAATATAAACACCTTCGACTGAGGTTGACTCCTACCTTTTGTTGTGACACTTTTTAAAGTGTGTATAAACTTGTTCTGTGGCTTAGAATTTCCATCCCAGAGGTTGGGACTTTAGAACATATATTGTTGAGAAACTAAAGCCTGGGATCAGAGCTATCGAGGAATACCAGTGTTTCACTAAAACACTGTTCTCTTACTGAATTGAGAAAAAATTGGCAAGAGAGCCACACAAGACTGTTCTGGCTCTATATAATTATTAGATCATTCTTGCTGTGCAACAATTTACTGAGAGGAGCTGAGACATGCTTTACAGACAAATTATGGTAGAATAAGTTGTAGAAGTTGTATCTGATGATTTACTTATAAGTTCATACTACTTTCATGCACTGACTTTGCAATGGTATCAACAAACAGCAAAGACCTCATCTTTACTAATACATGCTATTGGATTTGCATGTATAAATGTGCCTCTTGTTCAGTATCTACTGCAGGAATTGTAGTTACGTTACCACAGGATAGCTCTCAGATGCTTAAAATTATAGTCACTTTTCTCTAATTGTCTTCAGTAGTCTATTGCTGTTAGAAAATACTTAGGAGTAGTTGATAACTTGTTAGCTGTTTCCATTCCTTTATGCTCCACAGTATAAATCTTAATATTTGTAGACAGCCAGCTTGTCTAACTATAATTCTAACCAAATATTTTGAAAGATAAATCCATCATTTCTTAGCTGTCCGTATGTACTTTGTCATTAAAAGAAGATCCAAGAGTTATCAATCAGCCATTTTGGTTGGCATCCCTCTGGAGGGTAATTCAGACTGGCGGATGAGTGCCACATGAGTCACTAGAAGCTACAGACTTTGCTGCCTCTTTCCAGCTTCAGTCTCCACTCAGTTCACTGAGCAGTCCACCTGGATTTCCCTCAGGAGAACAAGTTTGCACTTCTTGATACCACATCCCCGAACCTGTTTCATTGGTGACTAGGTGTGCATGGATGTGAAGCCTTGCTTTTGCTGCCAGAAGTAGCATCCTCCTCAAGAGCTCCTGCTTTGCCTCACTCATGTCTTCCTTTTTGTCCCTATGGGGTCTTAGGCTACGGTCTCTTCAGCATCCCTCCTGTTTACCTCACGTTTGTTACCTTTAGTCACTTCTGGATGCACTGAAACCTGTTCACCTCTTACTGTAATTCCTCACGTGCCACAACTATCAGTGCTCGCTTGTCACAGGGAAGGCTGCTGCCATCACTCCTCACCCTAGCCCAAGGCATTCTCTGTAGAACATGGCCTGCACCAAAGCATTCATCTTTGGGGGTTGTACAGTATCAGAAATGGCTGCATCAACCAGCATAGGACATGCTACATGACCTGATCTCCACTTCACATTGGGGCATCTCCTTTCCACCAGCAGCACCTCTGGGCCTCTGGGACCACTACGAACCCCTACATATCAGCAGTGCTCTAGCTGCCGTGTTTCTTTTCGCACACCCTGCTGGAAGTGCTGCTGAGTGTGGTGTTCCCCAGCTACCAGATAAACAGGAAATCTGAAGTCAGCCTGCTCCACCCATCTGTGAAGTTTCCCACTTTGCAAGGAAGCTTGCACACCATTTTGTAGTATTCCTATCATTTGCCTAGAATTGCTGTGTATGCTGTGCAGTGCTTTCTCTTACACCGTGTCACCAAAGAGTGGCCCAAGGAAGGGAACAAAGGCTATCCAGCAGTCCTCATCAACCCTCAGAAGGCAACAATGTGCTTCAATGGTGAAGCTAGGTTAAGTGAGGAAGGAGATTTTAAGTGAGATCTGAAGCCTGAGAAATGCTGAATGGGGCAGACTGTATAAAGCAAATGAGATTGTAGTAAAAACGCAGTGATAAAATAGAGAAAAAAATGGAGGAGGGATTGTTTGGAGCAGCTGAAACAAAAGGTGCAATGCAAGAGGAAATGGACAGAAAAAAACCCCAAACTATGCCCACTACAGATTGCTCTTTCAGAGCTTGAAATCAAGTCAACGCGCTAGAACCTGATCTTTATTCAGCTCTCTGGAAATAGAAATCTGCCTGAGAAAATAATTCTTTAGGCCTTAGCTTAACATCTGTATAATGGAAATAATAACCTTTCACCTGAGACATTAAGCCAGTAAAGTTTGATATACTTAAACTGATGACTGTTGGAGAAAGTCTGAGTTAGTAGGTCTGTCTTCAATGTAAGGGACAAGTTGTGCACTGGAAAAGAACAAGATGTCACATACCACGAGAAGAAATTAAAATTTCCATCTCTTGTACAAATAGGCAACTGGTTCAGAGAAGAAAAACAGCACAGCCTGAGCTCACCAATTGAAAACTGTATCCTAATGCAAATCCACAAACCTGGAACAAGGGAGACAATATAAACTTTATTTTTTGAATGGTTAATAACATTCTGTTAGCAGATACCTTTCGTACACAGTAAAAATGTGTTATCAAAGAACTATTTTTCTGAGGATTGCTGCTTTCTAGTAATCTTCAGAAGTTAATCACTCTCAAAATCCATTTCTTATCCTTCTCAACAGCAGAATACCTATTGCAGGTGTATAAATTAAACATCTCCCTCTTAATTTCCCTTCAGTTTGTCATACTGCCCTTAGTTTCCACATTCTCCCATTTTATTTAAGCCTTTTTCACAGCTATCCTATCTGTTACGTGGACTTGTCATGCCTCCAATGGCATGACAAAGTGAAACAGTACAGTCACCAGAACCTAACCTGGGCTGATTACTTTCTATCAGCAATTTCAGCTCCTGTATCAATCCCTCCTTCTTTTTCTTAAGCAAAGAAATCTGCTTGCAGCTTAACTACAGCCTCCTGTTCTTGGTTCATGAATCTAAATGTCGCTGGGTTGCTTGGTTCCTTTATCATCTACTTTAATCCCGGTTGATGCTTCTTGACTTGTTGGAACCTGTTAGTGTCAAACCACTCCATGACATCTCTCCCTGTGACATTTATCAGGAATTCTGTCTTTATTCCTTCCTGGCTTTTCCCTCCTGCGAAGATGGTTCAGTTGCAACGCTAGATAATAAACATTCACATGCTTGCAGTTTTTTGGTTTAGTTCTTTCAAATGAAAGGAATCTTGCACTGTTGATGATTTTTATTGGTCTTACTGTACTTAAAAAATATCCCAGAGAGATTTAAGGAAAAATCATTAGGTTTTTCTTTTCAGCTGAAAATACACAACTTACGCTTTGCAATTCTGCACTAAGTTGGTTATGGAAGGGAAAATTCTTGTTGTGATAATGCCCTTCTTTTCACCCTGTTAAAAGCTTTGATGCTTTTTCTAGACATCATGTTTTTTAATTTACACAGAACTTTTCAGTCTCTACTGCTTTTCTGTTCTTATGCCTGTATAATGTAACTAAAGCACACATAGTATGATACAAACAGTAATCATATTACACTAGTGGTATGTTGGGGGCTGCGTTCATGTTTATGGCTAACCTGATGCTAGTTGATGAAAATAGTTTGGAAAACAAAAGCTCATGCATTTTTATCAGCTTAGCTTGCATAGACCTTATACAATTTTTTTAAAACATACATTTAACATATTGAAAAGCACTAGTAAATCCAGTTTTTATATCTAATTCTGAAATCTGTGTTATGCATGAATAATTACAGTTTAACAAAATTATAGGTGCTAGGATAAATGGAAACCAATCCTTCATTCCAAACAGCAGAAGAGACCTAACAGATAACACAAAGAGATACCTTATGAGAATACATCCACTGAACATCCACTTAATTTGCAAGAGTTCAAAGGACATTCAATCCCAACAGAATGACATCAAAAAGGATTGTAAAAATATCTTGTCAAGCAGCATTGTTGTGCTGTCTAGCTTTTTAATCGTAGCATAATGTTAATGCTATTAGAGTTTCTATGAAGACACACAGAGGTCAAGGATGCAAGAGGGAAAAAAAAGAAAAGGGGAAAAAGAAGAAAAGATTGTATGTGCTAATTACATTTTCTGGAGCTTGGCATGATGGTGTGACCTTTATGCATTTTGGCCTGATGATATTATATTAAAACTATTCTTTCCATGTTAAGTAGTTCTAGAGTAGGGTTTAAAGTCTGTTATAGAAGATCAGGGTAAAATATGGGTTCCTTAAACAGTGAAAGCTGTTCCCCTCCAGTTCCATTTGTCCAAATTTACATTTAAATTCTTCCATACACAGGAAAATGAAGCAAACTGCATATTTACAGAGATATATGTTCATAACAGACCTTGTTCACTAAAACTCATTTCATACCCATATAAATCTGCAACAGCATGTGCTGAGAAGCATGTGGTTAATTTAAATTCTTATCTAACAACCATAGATATCAAATTGGTTGCCTTATTGTCAAATATATAGTAATGTCAACATGCTATTTTCACTTATTTTTACATATCTACATTTGACTTTGTTTCAGGTAAGGATGCCATTGAAAACATTGCTAAGTGCAAGAATTTTGTGGCTTTTGTACTGCCAGTGGGGGTGGGGAAATTCTCAGTTATTCTTGGTTATTTTTCACATTGTTATTCATATTTGTACAAGCTTCTAATACACTGCAACTTTGCTATTAAATATTGCCTCTGGTCTATAGTTAGCACAGTCTATTTAAATTTCAGTTGGAGAAAAAGACACCTTCTTTTTGTATTATGAGCTCAAAATTTTGAAGCTCTGTAATTTTCTTGCTGCTCATAGAAACAAAGCACCCAAGCTCACAGAGAAAGCGCTTTCTGCAAGCTATAAATATTTGCTATTTGTAAAACCTGAATGAGGGTTTAGTTATTAAAAAACTAAAGAAAGAAAATTACTAATAATGATTAGTTTGAGCTAATGAGGTGTTTTTATGCAAATATATGAACCTTAAATATGACCTGGAAACAAAAGACTGCTTAACGGTTACTATTAAGCTATACATTAGGAGATCAATTAAAGAGAACTTCTTTCTAATGATCAAGCTGTACAAGAGTTGCTATGGAAACCTGGAAAGCAAGAGATTCAGAATGAAGAATAGCTCCAGAAACAAAAAAAAATATTTGTAAACAAGTATCATAGAATGTGTATAATCACTTAAGAAATAAAAGGTTGATTGAATTCTTTTCCACCCCAATATATCTGGAAGGAGGGCACTTTTCCTTTTGCAGGTGCCAGTTCAGCCCAAATTTGTATCCCGTGAAGCAAGGTAATGCCAAGATAAATCTTTATGTAATCAACGACAGTTCCCTAAATTACAATATCTCATAGAAAGACGAGATTACACTAAAGGTCTCAAAGAATTGTACAGTCATGTCAATACAAATCACTGGCAATAATAAAATACATTTGTGGCAAAGAGAGTGCAAATACAGGTGGTTAAAAGCAACAGTAATTCTTTCCCCCATACCTTAAAATGAAGTGGTACTGATATCAGAAGCAGCTTAAAAATACTCAGTTTGTCTTGTGTGATGGCTGTTGGCTGCTTCATATTTTTTCATTCTGTTTTTTTGCACCAATGTCTTGAACAGTTCCTGAACATTCATGACATCCATATGAAAATACTGTTAAATAGCATTTTGGGTTAAACATTTATTTTCTGTCACTGATTAGGCCTTTTCAGCACATATTGCAGGAGGAATACACACAATCAAGTTTTCCAGTAGACAGAGTATATCTTACCAATATATACACAGAGAAACTTTCAAAGCAGGGCTGGTAACCGGGATGTTCCGTAAAGATCTAGAGACCTTCTTGCAGCAAATAACTGATATAATGGGCTAGATGCACTGCCTCGCCTCTTTGTTCTCCTGTTTGCAAATTAACCATGGCTGCAACGGTTCAGCTTCTTCAGCAGTGAGAAAGAACCAGAAAGTATCCAGATCTGGCAGGGAAAAACTGCAGCCAGCTCTTCTGATTCACACTGAGCACAAGGAACCCTGAGCCCTGCACCCAGACGAAACCAGTCCCAGAAACAGCTACCAACAGGTCCAACATCACTCAGGTTTGTATGCTATGGTGTGACGTTTTTTTCTGGGGTGCTTCAATATTTTTCAACTGGCAATATCTGTAACTCTAACATTGATGATACAATGCAAGCAAGTGAGCAGACTCCTAAAGTTACACATGGATTTTAGTGTTTTTTTAGACCATGCCTGTATATTTCTGACAGTCTTGAAAGCAAAGAAGGATCACCAAAATCGTGATTGTCAGTGAACAACTGGCATTTACAACAGAAAAAGGAAATCGGTACTTACAGTTTGTAGAAACCAAACAAGCAAAGGACAGCATACTCATCAAGTCCTGTTTTCTCTGGCAATTTGTCTCGTTCCTATATTTACCAACTTTCATCTCTACCTACTCTGAACAACACATTCATGTGGATGTTTCTGAAGGAGGCATTTAAATAAGCACATTTGGCAATGAATTCGAAAGACTCTTTCAATGTGGATCTTGAAAAAGTTTAATTAAACAAGTAACATAAAAACAACACAGGAAAACAAGATGAAAAATGAATTAAAACATTGCAGTTAGTACCACAGAGGTGGATGGGAGGGTATCTGATAGTCTTTTTCAGGGGTCAGTTCCAATCAATATGACTGGATTTTTTTCCAGGACTCATTTTATGTTATAACGCTGTTACAGTCATGTATGATGGGACTACCAAAACGACCTAATATTACATATACCAAACTCAATAATTAATTTCAGTGGAAACTGGCCAGTGCTAATAAGTATTTTCAAAACTCGTCTTTACACCTTTCCCTGTGTCTTACTTCGTGTGTGACATCAACTAGTAATACTTTCCTGCTGTATAAATTTTAGGTGAGACTTGTTTAAGCCATTTAACAAAATTTCCTTCTAGACTAAAATACATTTGAAGTATTTGGTTCAATGCACATTATTTCTCATTTCAAGTGATTTACAATCCAGAAATACTCCTTCCATATTTTTTTGAAAGTCTGACTGTAGAGATGTAGCTCTAACACTTCAGGGAAACAACACAAAAAGAAAAAAAATTTAAAAAAGGAATATTTACCCAACTTGAAGCAATACACAGTTATTAGGAAGAAAAGAGTATTATTTCTGAAAGAAAATCTTTCAGGCTTCCACTTCATGGGAAGGTCATTTTGGTTAGCTTCAGCGAGATAATAAAGAAATCCAATTAGCTCTGTATAGAATTTACAGATCTGTTCTCATCAAAGAACACACAGCCTGCAGCACAACCAAACAAAATACTATTAAATTACACCTACTGAAAAGAGATGTATTCTGCTAATGAGAGCAGACTTACAATAATTCATCTAGAAAGTAACTTGTCAGATCAATCCAAGTTCCTGATAATAACCCATGGCTCACTAAAAAAAGATGTTAAACAGTATGGTGTTTTACTGACTGATTTGTAAAATGTGCTACTGAGGTCTTAGATAAATATAACTAAGCTATGAAAAAATAAGTAAAATCTGATGTGAACGCAGTAATCTTTCACAATGGGAGCACAGACTCCATCCCACTCCTCAGAGGTTTCTTCAGACAGAAGGCAATAAATTTGTCTTGCAGAGTGACCTAGGGCCAGCTAACTTTTGGGATCAATGGAAGAATCAAGTTCCAAAGTCAAGGGCTCTCAGCAAATGCCACTCAGAATTTATTATATTTTTCAACAAGCCCTGAAATCAATTCAAATGTACTCATTTGCTGAACAAACTTCATGAGTTATTTGTACATAGAGTCTTATGAACATTCCTTATTCAGATGAAATTAGTGCAGTCCAGTGTCCACATCCATGTGTTACAGTCAAAAGTCTTGGCTGTCAGGACTTGACAAGCGCTTACTGTGGTATGTCTACATTCTTGCTTCAAATCACTACATAGGACAAATTCTCTTCAAAGTAAACTATTTTTTTAAGAAAAAAACTTTATAGAATTTCATTGTCCTATCTTCGTTTGATTACTTAATTTCAATGCACATTGAAACACCTGAGTTCAATTCTGGCAAGCTTTGGTAAGTGTTCAGGGAAGAAAACAAATACGACAAACTCATAGATCTGAATAAACAAACTGATTTCTGAGGCAATACTAACTGCAGAACTGTATTATTTAGTGATGAATTTACTCCAGATTCTGCTAACAGTAGTTGATCTCTTGTTTTTAAAATGAGATTTTCTTCCTTCTTTTTCTTTTAAGTCATCTGACCACTACTGTATGGAAATAAGCATTTCTGCTAATTACTTCACTGAGAAAAAAAGTATAGAGAAAATCAAGATGAATGAGGCACTGCGCTTTGCGCAAATCAGACAGACAAGCTGTCAGTGCTGCCTAACCCATCCTTAGAACAATTCCCTTTCCCCAAGGAAGTTGTCAGGAAAATGGAAGTCCTTGTCATTTCTCCACTTGCAATTTGGGACTTTCCTTTCACACCTAGTTTATTTCTAGAATCTTTTGACACTGTTCTTACAATTAAGTGACAAAATAGTGGTTTTTTTCTTATTCCGATCTTTAAGCTGGCATCTATACTTTTCTGGTGCTATATATATGGGGAAGGCATGGCTAATGAGCGTGTTTCTTATTATTTTCTTCAGTCTCTGAAGCGCATTCATTCCATAGAAACTCCAAGCAGGTAGCTCCGCGTCAGTTCCTCAAGTGGCTGGGCAAATTATCAGTGCTTGAAGAGCCCCAGGAGACTCATCAGTGCTGGAGTGCCCTTGAGAGCACGCAGGAGCGCACAGGGCGGTGGTGCGGGCGCTTGGTCCCTGCGGGCTCCTCGAGCAGACCCACTCGTCCAGCGTTTTCTGCACAGGCAGCTCTATGTTAGCACATACTTGAGGTGGAGCTGTTTGTGAACTATATTAGAACCTCAGACTCACTGGGACCATTTGGTACTGAAAAGATGTGTTACTAATTGGATATATATTTCAACAAGAAAGTTTTGGTTAATATATAACGAGATCTCATCAACAAACAGCTTGCTCAGATATTTACATCTGGAGTATGGGGACAAATATGAAAATTTTTACAACTGTGACTAATACTCATAATTTATTTTGCCCATTCTCTTTAAAGTATTTTTTTTCAAATGACCTTAAATTTCATCAAGCAGCAGCCTACATTTTCTCAGCTGTACTCATTAGATATATAGAAAAATTTGTGGACGTTTTTGAAGGGAGATCAATAACAGCATTACAAAAAAAGGAAAGGTTCACTATGTATTGAAAGAGAGGGTGAACATAGGATAAGAAATTTAATGAAAGATTCAGCATCTGTTAGTGTGTGGTAGTAAATTCTAGATTCAAGTTGCATTAATTTCTAATATCTGTTACATACAGACATACACACATATATGTGTAAGCATGTGAGAGACCGTGATGTACAACATTATGGGTATACTGACCACAGACATAAATATTGAAAGCTAGCAAGTGTTAAAGCAGAACTCTGTTTTAAAGTGAAAGTATTTTTTTTCCTTCTAACTAGATGTAGCAATATATACATTGCAGATTGGCAGAGCCTTATCAAAAGCATTTACAAAAACATTCCAAATTAACAATGTAACCTTTGTTTTTACACTAATCTAAAACCAGTAGAGACTGTATATCATGCTTGTTCAAGATAAAAGAGAAATACGGACACCTGGGTAATTTATGTAAGGAGCTCAACCTTAGAGAGTGACAAAGAAACTATCCACAGTTGAGAAGAGGAAATACAAAGACAGAACTTGGGAAAAAAAGCCCACCAAAAACCCCAGAACTGTATATCATTTAAGACTCTGTCTTGCTTAAGAGTTGTCTGTATAGAGACATTTGGAAAACATTAGTCTGAATTAAGAAAATAAGTGAAATCACATTAAAATTAATTAGTCAAACTGAAATAATATGTGTGCACACACTTAAGGTGGTAGTGGTTCAGTTAGGTTACTTCACCCCCTAAGGGATGTAAACTAAATCAGACTGAAGCCATGAAGGCTTCAGTTACCATATGTCAGCAGTCTGTACACATATATAGCAAATACAAGGTCAACTCAGGGCTTAGGTAAGAACTACAGGGTAAATTAACCATATAAAAAGTTACATTGTATCATCAATAAGTTATGCATGTGTCTATGGCAAATAATTCTCCACAAAAATGTTCGGAGGGATTCAGTGTTTTCTAACTAATTCAGTTGTGACATTTGCAAATTTTTTTGCAAGTTCTAAAATAAAAAGATACTAGCCAAGAGCAAGCTGCCTAGATTCACTTCACTAAAAAAAATTAAACTATTCAGAAATTACAAATGGATGAAAAATAGAATAATATCATTTGTTCTCTTAGGGAGCGTGGACCAAATTCAGAGGGACTACTCAGGGTGCTCATTGTTCTAAGTTTCAACACAACTCTCTGTTCCCCACCAAAATAATGCCATGTCCTAGCACCTAAAGTTCATCAGAGTAAAGGAAGATAGCACCCAAGTGAAACACCCAGCTTCCATGGAGTTGTCTGGAAAACACAGTTTTTCAAGGAAATCTAGTCCCTTCTGCGCCGCACGACTCAAAGCTGCTGCACAAAGGAGTAGGACAGCCTCTTGGATACAGAAGGTCTCATTTCTTACTGTGTGCACAGCAGGTAACACACTCAATATCTCTCCATCCTGAGAAAAGACTCCTACCTGGGAAGGATGTGAAGGCTGCAGAGCTTCCCTTCTTACTCAGTGACCCGAGCCCCGGACTAAAGACTCACCCCTAGCTTCCACTTCCCTATTGCCTCTCTGCCTTTTCTTCCAATCTGTGCAGGGCCTCATATTCAACAGGAGTCCATACGTGGTGAGTATGCCTTTTTTAATAGCCTTTATGTACGCTACAAACATGCTAAATGTAGATATGATATGATATGATATGATGATATGATATGATATGATATGATATGATATGATATGATATGATATGATATATTGGGTTTTTTTTGTATTCAGCATGAGTGCGCCACAAACTGAAATAGAAAAAAATGTAGGGTCTGGGAGTTGTGCAGAGGTGTGGGAACTGCAAAATTACCACATCAGCTTACTTTAAATCATCAGAATTTATATTCTTTTTCTTCCTTTTCTCAGGCAACAGTTCACCCCTCTGAGCTACAGAATGAAACTGTCTGCAGACTCAGGAAGACAGCAGTCTGTTATCTGGCTCAAGTGAGTAAGATTTAATTAGCAACGATAGGAACTAGCGCAGCTGAAAGCACAGGCTCTTCACTACTCTGCTACAAGCAGTTGATTCAGCAACCAGAATGTTTCTTTAGCTCGTGCCAGCTGCTAACCATCACCTGGAGCCATTATTGCAATCAGACATCTCAGGATACGTCAACCATGCTTGAGCTCCCCAGCCAAGCTCTTTTCCATTGGTGATAGTAATTGTGAGCGTAACAATATTCATTATTACCTTCCTCTGTAACGAGGACTCTTGTGCCACACAGAAATTACTGCACTGACTTTCCAGACCGATGTTCAAAGGCCTCAGATCAAAGATAATGAATGATCATATGGCACAGAAGAATATATGTTTTTTAATTTAGAAGAGCATTCTGTAAAATAAAAATATTTTTTCAAAAAACACGTATGCATTTCTGAAAAGACATGAATCTTCCTAGTCTCAGATGCCAGTAACATTTGCTAGACTATTGGATGTTCTTATACATATGGAAAAAAAATATTAAATACTGAATTTTAAGTCATGCAAATCAGTCATTTAGGTACTGAATACTATGGCGTGAGAAGGATGATGTAATGACATAGGCAGGAGAGAAGACTCTGAGGGGACTAACAGATCCTGCTGAATGCGAGACTCATGCTCATAACACTCCTCCAACACCTCTGGAAAAATCTGTCTTGTGAAGCAGGCAGCTCACAGTATTATCTATATTCTTTTTCATTTGTAGGAATCATTGCTTCACTACTCATGCAAAACTTCCTCCAGAATCATAAATCAAACCACTGAAATTTGGTAGGGAAGTGGACAGCATGAGATTGGCGCTGTAACTGAGGCTCGCTGGGACGCATGCCAGCCTGCCATCCACTGCATGCCAGAAAGGACCCCATCGTATTCACTGCACATGTAACATTTCGCTTCCCCAAATCTTTATTTAGATTAAATTCTCAGTGGCTGCAGGGCTGGCTGTATGGAAAACTGTAGATTTAGTGTACATAGTGTTTTTAGTTTAGTATCACTGAGGATTCTGACAGATATTAAGAAATGCCCCAATTCCCGAGACCTCCACAGCTGCTCAGAGTGTAGGAATAAGCAATGATTGTCTGAAATGTCCCTAGACAGTCTTTGGCATCATTCTTCTTCTGGGGATGTGACCCACACATTGGGGATTTGTAAACCTGTGCTTCAGTTTCAGATCTGATGGGGTGAATACCAGGAGAATTCATTGCTTTCTCTTCCTAATCTCATAGCCATAGGAAGAAGGCCAAAATCCTGTCTCAATTTTCAGCCTTAACTTTTTGTAAAACAGGTAAATAATAACTCCATGAACAGATTAGAAAATTGGGACATAGATAAGAACATATGATGTCAATGGCCAAGGTTCAGTCAAATATACTGAACAATATGGTTTCAAATTCAATAATGTGCCTCAGATTTTATGAAAAAGAAATTTTATCTGCAGCCTCAGACTTGACTGAAGTAGATATTTAGTTCACCTTTTGATTAAAGTAAAAAAAGACAGGGAAATAAAACATATTTCAAGCAACTTGGTTGTGTATTTATTTTTACTTAACTGTTGGACTGGAGACTATTTTACACTCAAAGCCACACATTCTTGGTAAATCTGGTAATAACAATAATATTTTCTTTGCCTATCACTGCATTTTCCTACTAATTTTCTGTGACAGACATGTTTACAGCACCACCTGCAGCACTGTAAAGCTAAAAAATTCTTGTCTAAATAAGGTAAATTGTTGTATCTACTCAACCTTTTGTATCTATGCACCTGCTCAACCCACGCAAGCAGCTCCAAAGTGTACAGACATGTTTCAAATCCGTTATCACAGTTTTGACAGTCCTCTCACCATACCAGATTTCTGCTTGTGAACTAACATACTGGGCCAGTATATTTCAGTATAACAGACCAGATCTCCAAGATCAGGCCTCACATTACTTTAGAATATTTAAATTATTTTCAAGAAATTCCTTGCAAGCCTGCAATGTATACATTACGTAATGTATGTTTAAAAATTGCAGGGTTTAAAGCAAAATGTATGTTAAATGTGACCGGGCTTCTTATTTAATATGTTAAATAAGGTATATAATATAGTGGTTTTTTTACTAAACATATAATGTTTGTATTATTTTATAACATATGAACCAGAATATACTTAAATTTGATTTTCAAATTATGAAGAATTTTAAAAATTAAACATTCTGATTTTACACAAATTTTTCAAAAGTTTTACAAGTATGCCTTTGCTTGAATGATTTTCTACTTTTTCTTGAAGACTGTATTTTGTGGAGTCAGTCTGGGGATTGTGGGAAAAGAATAATACATTCCTTAAGCAAGTAGAATAGTTTTAAAAAATCTCAATTTAAATGGATCTATCAGAACATTCAGCATAAGTATAATTGGACTATGCAATATATAATCCAAGCTAGAGAGCTGAATTATAGACAACTTTGAGCAATTAAACTACAGCATTAATCCACATTTTTTTCATATTCAAAAAATTGCTATTTAGATTCTCAATAATGATGGCATAAAAAACTCTTTGAATGAGACCAAATTGTTGAAAAATTTGGAAAAAAGTATTAATTATTTACTTTACTGGTACCTGTTCAAGATAATTCAAGAGCTAATAAGAACAATTTTATTTGCTCACGTATTCCTTGCATTTTATGTGTACCTGCTCTATTCTGTAGATTTATGAACAGCGTCAGAAAATTTCTTCTACTCCCAAACTTTCCTCAGGTGAATGTTCATATAAACATAATCTTACTATCAAGAAAAAAGCGTGTGTTGCTCCTGTGGTCTGAATGAAGAGCTGTGACTCACTTAAGAAAGAGGTTGCTGCAATCAGTGAACTCCAGTGCATTTCCAACAGGTTTAGATGGACCACCCAGCAACGCTGTCATCATGCAGATGTAGGTTTTACTGGCTATGAAATGTTCAGATGCTGTGGGGTTTCCAGTGCACAGCCTGCTTCCTGATACTTTCACTTGTGGCATGGCTTGGGACATCACAAAGCAGAAGAAAAATTTAGAAAACCAAACTGAAAGCTAGCAAAAAAAGTGTGGCAAGAAGCACTTCCAAGTACTGAAACTTGATCACTTCCCTGTTCAAACTGTTAAAATAATCCCCAGTTTGGTATTTTCTACATTAGTGTTTTAGTGTGGATGGGGAGCAAATTTTTGTAGTGACTTTTTGAATCATTCCCACCGACTGTACTCTGGTCTGTACTGTGAAGCTCTCTCAGTGCACACAAACTGGACTCTCTTCTGGCAAAAGCCAACCCTCAGAAGTGAACCTCACGCTCTCTGATCCCTGACTGGCATTGAAGTTCATGGGAACAGACCGGAAACAGTCTGCAGCAATGCAGGCATGCAGGGAGTGAGGACGTGGGACACTCAGTGTGACCAGTCACACCCCATGGATCTGCCTAATGCACTGCATGACCCCCTAACAGAGGCAGCGACTTTCTGGACCAGAAAAGCCTTCATTCTCCAGAACAATTTCCAGATGTGAGTCAGGTCTTAGTCTATGCACTGCTCCTGTTACGTTGTTTACATGTGGACAATGTGTTTTGGAGCAGCCTTATTATAATGCTCCTCTGTGCCAAATACCCTGAGGGACAGAATGGTATGAAGCATTTTCAAGGTACTGAAACTGAAGTGGCTTCAGGGTGATGTCTGGAAAGAGGTCCTGTTGGAGTCAACCCCTACTACAGGGCAATCCTTGCATGATATCACTGTTAAAGGTCTCCATGACTTACTTGAAAAACATGCAGGTTGAAGTCCTTCAAAAACCTATTTTTTGAAAAAGGGAAAGAACAACAAATCAAACAAGGTGCCAAATTCTGACAACTTTTTAGTAATGTAAACAAAACTGGATTTTACCTTTCCCAAGATGGCAACATAGAATTCGGTGATGTTACTACCAAAAAAACCCCAATCCACATAAGAGATGACATGGAGGATCAGAAGCTGCCATGACTGCTGTCAGCCAGAGGGTTGCATTTCCAAGGAACGGGCACAGCAAGGCAGACAGAGGGACATGAGCAAAGCATCCAGCTGCCACAGCCATTTTACCGTACACAGTTATCTTTCGCTCATAGCTTTGAAGAAAGCACACAAACCTCTGAAGCTGAGAACTACATCCAGCTCAGAACTCATACCCAGTCCACTGCAATTTTCCATATTGACCAAAAGCCAGATAGACTGTAAACTGATATATGAAGCACCCTGGAAATTTATGAAAAAACAAATAATTCACCAGCTTTATTCTTATTTTGTTTTGATATGCCATCATCACTTAGAGACTGAATACTATTTAATTTTTTAGTTTTCAATGTGCACTTACGGTTATTAATGACAAATTGGACTTTTTTTTTCAAGTGCTAGCCCTCTTTCTTTATAATTCTACCTAATTCTATGTTTGGATTCCTTCATTTGGCCTCTCCAGACTATGTTGATCCCTGAATTTTCAATTTTGTAGGTATTATCTCATGACAGCACATTTACAACTCCAGGATAAGAGTAATGTTTTTGTATGCATATATATCATGCCTGGCAATTCAATTACAGTTATGGATGATAAAAACTGCAGGATTGTAAGCTGAATATTTGAAAATATAACTACTTTTCTGTGCTATAACATTTGACCCTTAAATGTCTGAGTACAGCAAAATAACGAAGGAAAATGGCACAATAGGGCATAAAATATACTTCTCCATAGTATTCTAGCAGAAAGCAACAGAAAAAGTTTACTCTTAAGGTAAACAGTCTGAAAGATTCAGCTTTAGAACTCTACGAAAGTAAAAACTTCCAAAATAGCAGAGTTAATTGAGGAGAAGCCTGATATTTTGACACATCAAATGGTAGGGAAGGAGGAGAAACAGGTCAGAAGCCAAACATAAATTATGAGAGGGGCCATAAACATGAACCAGATTTCACAAATAGAAAGGGGAAAAGGCTTGAAGAGCCTTTAATGTTAACAACAAAATTTTGAGGTTGATTCTCGGCTTTAGAGGTAGCCAATGCTGTTGCCTGAGTAAAGGGTAATATGAGAGTGGCAGAAAGAGTAATAAATTAAACAAGAGGCAGAATTTTGAACAGATTGCAAGCAGAAGGCCAAAGGAATGGGAATACTACAAGAATTTCATTATTGTCAGAAATAACTCTGGTCTGATACAGAACTTTGGGTGAATAATTCTAATCAACTGTAAAATTAGACTATAAATAAGATAGTTATTATTCATCCCATAGTTACACGGAGCACACCTGCAAATTTTTCATCACTAAGATTGAGATATTTTGACAATGATTTTTAACTAAAAGTTCTTACTGCACATTGTTAGTGATCAGTCAACGGGAGCAGCCTTGTTTTTCATCAATGGAAAGAACAGAATAATTTGGGAATGAAGGTACTGGGAAAATGTGGTGCTTTGTGTATATCTGGTTTAAATGCCCATGTTTCAAGAACTTTTAGGTATCATTTATTGTATACTCATTTCTAAACTGTTTTTCTTCATGCTGCAGAGAGAAAGAATGATTAAAAAGGGCAAAACAAGCCTGAAGGGATTATCTAGCCCATCTCCTTTTACCTGAAATAGGATCATCTTACACCAATGTACTCAGATGATGAAGACCCCACAGTCTCCCCTATTTATCCTCATGCTTCATTATTCCTAGTATTTAAAAGCCTTTCTTCACATCCAACATTCTTTCTCACTGAAATGTAAACCTATTACTCTTTGTGCTCTATGTTACAGACATGGCAAACAGATTATTCCCTTCCTTTTCACAGTGGCGTTTGCATACTTGAAGACTGTTATCACACTTCCTTTCTGTCTTTCATTCTCTAGATTAAACAACTCCAGTTCTCAAACATGCAAGCAAGTACTGTTTACTTCAATGTAACAACCAGATAGGGACTCTCCCATGCTTTGAATTAAACTTTATTCACTGGTTGAAACAAAGTCCAGCTGAACATGCCGCGATCAGCAGGAAAGGAAATCAGGCTGGCAAAGCTTGTGGTGAGACCACTTATGTCTTCAGGTCAATGTCAAATGAGAAGTTATGAGAACAGGCCAGAGGAGATGAATTCTCAAAAATATCTAAAACATACAGTTAGCCCTGTCCTCCAATGTGGGCATAATTGAGTAGTAGAAGGCAGTCCAAAGGGCCAGATGCACAGGAAGACAAGAAGTTTGGGATGCCGCTCATCAAGGTGTGAGCTCTTGGGAGTCGGATTGTAAGGGTCTGTTGATGGCTTTGCATCTTCCCATCTCTTTCACAGAGATGGCAACATGAAGGTTACAACACATGGTTCTTCACCACTTTGTAAGTCATCTCTTATTTCTCTCCCTTTACCAGTTTCACTTAATTACAGAGACTCTGATCATAAAGGAAGAAGAGAAATCTTGAAATGCAACCTGAATACATAAAAAAAAACTGTGTCCCTTCCAGTAACTCATTCCCTGTTCTCAGTGTATGCATCCCTTTCTCTTGGTTTAGGAGGTCAGAATACCAAGAAACTGGGGTCATTCCTGACCTCTGCACGAAAAAGTTTTCGTCAGCAAAATGGTCAATTCTATCTTGTAAACATCATTTTTATGGCAAGGTCAAAGGCTGCCAGTACAAAAAAAAAACCCCAAACCCAACTCTACCTGATTTTAATAGAATACTAATAATAGTAGTAAAAATGTTAACCTGTCCTAATTGAATTTGGTGCATTGATGTTTTTAACGCAGTAAAAACCCATGTATTGGAAAGTTTTCATATTTTCTTTGACTGCACAGAAGTATGCAATAAAATTGAGTGAAAGCATGATTTCAAAAGCATAAAATTTAAGTTCAGAGTATACCAGAACATTTGTGACCCTAATAGTAACAGAGTTCCTACAATAGGCTTTCCACATTATCTCTAGTATGCGGTGAACGTACTTGTCAAACAGACAATGATCCTAAGTCCTAATAGAACCATCTTTCTTAAGCACATCACAGCTTTTATTTTTTACAACAAACAGTAGTCCTAAACAATAGCACTTACGTGAAATACAGTGTTTGCAAGGGCCTTGGGCGCTGCGTCTTGGGAACATGGACTAGTACAACAGCATCTCCTGTCAATCCTGTATGTATTGTTAGAGCTATAATAATAATCTCTCCTCCACCACGTGTAATACTTATGCAGAGCTTAAAACTATGAGGTCTTCTGTGCTATAGTTCAATCTTAGAGTGATTTGTACCATTTAACATGAAAACACCTGAAAAGTGTGGTCTATCATGGCGATGCTGACACAACCTTAACTCTAGTGGCACTAGCAGGTGTCATTTGATTACCGTATCTCCTGCTTATAACACTGCTATGGTAATTAAAGCATGTCAGAGCTGCAAAACAAGTGTAGTAAAGACACATTTTATGACAGAAACATTAACACAATTCTAAAAACATGATTTGCTATGGTATTAAAGATGGTAAATTGTGTTCCAAGTCATAATGATTTAGTGCTGAATTACAGAAATAGCTGAAATGAAAAATACTATTCTTAAGCACTACACACGCACAAAAGCGTTGTGACAAACACATTTAAATATCTTTAATGCTGCAAAACCTGAAAAGGCAATTAGAGGCAATAAAATTTGTATTGAATTTTGATAAATTTTAGACAATTAGCCTACTTCTAAATGTAATTTCTGGCCAAGAAATCCATAGGGACACATGACTTATCCACATTTATTACTCATTAGAGCAGAGTAATTCCTGTCATGGCTGAACATCAAGGGATTTATCATCATAAATTCAGATCAGCTAATGGACTGAGTAGTCCTTTTCTCCCAAGAACAAATCCCTAGGTAAAAGATATGAAATATAAATTGACCACAGCAAAAGGAGTGTGTAGCAGTAATATGCATAGTAGATGTATACAGTTCTTATGCACAATATGTAGATACATGCATTTATTATAAATTAATAACATATAGGGAAAGTAGATTTACTCACAGGCACTTCTGCATTTCAGATAGCACACATAAAGTCTGTGCATGCCCTCTTGTGAAAAAGTTCTCCTCCAAGTGTTTCAAGACTAATATGCTCATTTTACTGTAGATCAGCATGATCTCACTTGAACTGTCCCCCATTGGAACTGAACACAAACCTGAACACTTTTAGATGGAGAAAGAAAGAATAAATACAGCTGTTTAATCACTATTTCCCATCACCCACCTTCACATTCTTCTGCATTAACTTGAAGAAAAAAAAATAATCAAGAAATATCTGAGGCAGGCTTACTTTGGTGTCTTCCTGCTGTGATGAAGTCACTGGAATTTCTGTTTCCATTTTCTAGATGTTATGACTGAAGAACTTCACAGAACTTTAAAGCAGGGTTCATAATGTGATCTGAAATGACTTTGAGCTGTATCTTCTGGATTTATTTTAACCTAACTTCTTTTCAGACAGATAATTAGCAAATTCCATCTACTCTAAGATTGTTGGTTATACACACTTTATACCTACTTCTGTTTGTGTGAATATCCTTTTTTAAACTAAGTTGTTGCATTTATTTTCCTCTGTATTTAAAGGAAATAGATACAATCGTCTATATACGTAAGACAAATTATTTTAGTATTTTCTTTGTCAAGGAATGTACATTTGAAGTAGACCGATTGTCCCTGCTTATCATGTATTTGTTTGGCGCTTTTGTGGAGTGTGCGGAGTGAACGATTTTTAGGTAGAAAACAGATCCAAATATGTGCTCCTGCAAACACCTGTTGTTCTCTAACAGTAACGAACATTCAGCCCATAAGACCAGACTAGAGATAGCCCAAACTAAATTGCACTGAAGATCAACAGAGGCCACCAGGTCCTCGTGACCAGCCTTGCTGGTCTCCATTTCCACCCTTACTCGACTTCTCATCTTTTTAAAATACATATAGTCCTATTTGCTATTGTCTACACCTTCTTAAGTGCAATCACCTGTCTGAAAATGTGTAAGTCCTCAGGTTTCCTGTGACCATGCAACTAATTCCATCTGCATCACACTATTCATCATGTTATTTTTCCGATATAGTAGTCCAATTGAGTCCTGTATTGACGATGCACTGCAAAATTTCTGTCAGAAACCATCATTAGAAATACGGTTTTGCCCATGGCATTAAAGGAAATGTTTAATAAGGCTGGTCTCAAAATGGGTCATGAGGTTATTCGTGGCACTACTTTTCTCCAAGCTAGTAATTCCCTTTACAGCATAATCCATTATCACCTCCCACTTAGCTCTTCTTATCCACTTTAAAAATTCTTGTACTAGCCCCATATTATCAAATTCAGTTGGTAATTTCCCATGTGGCACCCTATCAAATGCTTTAGTGAAATCTAGACTGACTACAGAGAACACATTTTCTCTGTCAACTGCCATTTAAAACCCAGGATAGCAAGGTTAATCTGACATGATCTACCTTTGACAAAGATGTTTTGCATTTCATCCCATTTTCCATTTATCTCTCCCTATATTTATTTTTTTATTTTTTTTTTTCCTCTGAAAACTTTGCACATTATTGAGGTCAGGGTATTAAGCTTGTTGTTTCTTGAATTACTTTTCCTTCATAAATATAGTGTTTACACCTCTCTAGTAAAATAATACCATCGTGAAGTTATTGCACTTATTAAACACTTTGGCTTGCTGAATATGAAGTGCCAGATCTTTCACGATTTGACACAAAGATTGCTGCTACCGAAGGTAAAGTAAAATTCAAACACCCTTGAGATGAAACAATTTCTTTTTCCCAGACCTTTCTTAATCTTATCTCTACTTTCACTGAAAATTTAGTTCACGTATTTATTTAGTCTCAGGAATAATCTACGCCATCTTTAATCTGAGCCCCAGTCTCATGAATGTCCCTTGGTCTCTGGCAGTCCTAGGAACTCTATCTGAATTACTCATCACTCTGGAACTTTACCGCCAAAGTAGGCATAGTAGTCCAAATTAGGAGCTACAATACATGGCTGAAATAACACCACAGGCACCTAAAATTAGACATTATATTAATTGAACTGTATTTTCCAGTCGTAAACTCTTATATATTTATAATCATGACTATTAGTAGTATCTAATTAGTCTTTATGCCTTGTATAGGAGAAAGAATTTTTTATCTAGCTAATAGTTGGTTGAGAATGAGCAAGCAGTGCTAAGCAGTGGAAGGGAAATAAAAAACGAAAAGTCAGTGTTGACGTATTGGCTTCAGGTGATTAGGAGTTTGCCACACTTCTCTGTAGGCTGTTCCAGTAGCTAAATCTATTAAAACTGTATACTTTATTTTTAGCTTGAGTTTTTATAGTTTTACCTTTCAACAGCAGATGACACGTAACATACATTCATCTTTTCTTTTCTGCGGCTTTCCTGAACTCAAGTACTTTGAGGATACCTTGAAGCACTGAGCATTAAAAAGTGTAGAATGATCCTGATGATAAAAGCTGAGGAAGAATGTTTAATTTCAAAATAATTTTATAAGATAGTGTATTATTATGATAAATTGAATCTCATGCACTTACAGGAATTAAAAGCAGCTGGTTCAAATCAAGTTGCAGTGTGTATCAAAGACAGTTGCAGTATGTGTAAAATACAGCTTATTTGCATAACTAATCAAAATCTATTACTAATAGTAATAGCAATGACAGTAATAAAATGTCCTCATTTTGAGAGATGACTTTTCCAGGCCAAGAAGTTGTTCCAATACCAAGTAATGGATGACTGTGCCTGAGCAGGCCTATGGTAAAGCTGAGAAATTTAAGTCAAGCTCGAGGAAAAATTTTGCCTCCACTACTCAAGGTTTATAAATGCTTTAGATGTCTACTTGTCTGACTTTCAGCTTCACAAGGGACAGGCCAACCGATCAAAAAAAGGTATGCTTGGGGTAGTTCTGAGTAAGTGTTTAGGGTTACTATAAGCTGATTAATTGGTGTCGCTGAAGAGCTTCAGCTGGGCAGACGTACCCTTTCACATGAAAATTACCCTTAAGAAGACCTAGATACTGAATCCCAGGACACAGGCATTGAGTTCGTGGTGGTAGTAATGAGCCAGAATCACCAATCAAAAATATCAAAAAGAAACCTGATGAGTTTAACCGTTTCTGTGATTACACACAATGAGGTTTTTTTAGTTCGCAAGTTTTGGTTTGGATATTTTGTTTCTGCTTTAAAGGTCTGAGCCTTCCCTTGACCCAGCTTTAAAACCAAATCCACAGACGAAGCGAGGGCTTTGGCTCTGCTTGGTTTCGGTGTGATCTAGTCACCCAAAAGCTGTCAGGCTCCAAGGCAAAACTTTACTTCAGCTTGTGTGTGATGCTAGGTCTGGTTGCAAGTGTCAGAGCCTCAATACAGCCTGAGTGATCACACAGCAATTTGAGTCCGTCAGTCCTAAGCTTTTCAGTGAACATTGTACAAAGGGTCACAGTGAAAAAAGATTTATTATATAGCACACTCTTCTGATTTGGAACAGAAAACAATGAGTGTATGTGACTGCCTGATCTGGCTGAGATCTTAACACAGCTTATTTTTATTAAAGGATATCTGAAGTTTAAAGTGTAACTGGGAGTAATGTGTTGAAAACAGGTTAAGGACAGCTTGATATCTATTAATTAAAAATGAAGTCTGGGTTTAAAATGGAAAGTAGTTGCATCTGGGGGAGTAAGCTAGGAAGAAGTCACTGGAGTGGGTTATACCATTCACTTTTCTTTAACCTTCAAAGTATTTCTTTTATTGTAGAACAAAGTAATAGCTTCTCTCTGCCATGACTGGCTGGAAATCCATCTGTAATGGAAGGATATTTTTAAGGGGGTCATTCTTGTTTAAGACTCTTGCTCTTCTCAATAAATTTCTTAAATTACATGTGATTAGATAGTTGATATTCTGCAAATTGAATTTATTTTAAGTAATCTGTATACTTCATGTTAAAGACCAGTTACCTATTTAGTTAGTAATCACTAAGCAATCAAAAATCAGATGTCTAAAGATGATATATAATTTTAATGTTTCTGTAAAGTATTTATCAAGTCAGAGAAGTTCAAATAATTAAATAATAACAATTCTACTATTTCTTTAGTGATACAATAACATTGCTTACAACTGGAGAAACCAAGGCAAACACGGGCAATGCCCTACAGGTGATTTATTAAGGCTACGCAATTATAATGTAACAAGTCATTGAAAATATTTGATATCTATGGCCTTTAGTGCTCCTAGAAAAAGAGAGAATCCAAGACAGAGGAATCTGTTCACATACATTGATCGTGAAGACTCCTAGCAACACACACAAGGAATAATTTAAATGTCCTATTTATTTATGTATCAAATGAAAAAAATAGATGGACTCTTACAACCAGGAATGTGAAAATAATCAGAAATATCCAAAAACAATAGAAATTTAATACTGAGTAGAATTTTTCACTTAGTGGGTCCAGCTCATAAATTGCAGTGGGCATATCTTGAAAGAAAATTTGAATCAAAATTTAATCTAATATTTCAATGTACACTGTAGGTAGAAAGTCAACCACTTGACACTGAAGAACAACAAAAAGGGAGAAAGAAGTTTAATCACCAAGTCAAGCATGGAGATAGATGATCCTGTGTCTTTTTTTTTTTTTTTTCCCTTTAATTAGTGTCTTACCAAAGTTTTAGTATTTTCAGGGCTAATGAGGAATTCAATTGGTGTAATGTACTACCTGCACTCATAACAAAGTGCTGATATTTTCATACAGAGGATAAGATGTGATGAAGAAGTGAACTGTAACTGAACGAATGGTCTACCTCTAGGCACCATAAACTCGTTACTGTCAGCAGGCAGACTACATATCCACAGAGGCTGAAGCCCATGGGTTACCTTCACTGTTGATGATTTAGTTAGGAATAAGATGCTTTTTTCTTTAAAACACAACTTCTTGCAAAGATGTATAAATTGATTTACCTGACCTAGAAAGCAGGTATATAGTGGGAAAATAAGGTGTTTTCTCCTTGTTATGGAATTTATGCTGATGCATTCTAAAGGGACAAAAAGAAAGATGAAGTTACACCTAATTGGATTCGCTTTAGGTCACCATCTATCCATTTACTGGAAATGCTATGACACATGAAGACCAGTTCAAGACTTGAAACCATTGCTGCCTAAGAGAAATTTTACTTTCTTAAACAAAATAGTAAAACCCTCTGCAGTCATTCCCATAATAAAGTGACTAAACTTTTTGAAGTTCTTGTCATTAGTTTCTGCTGGATCTATGACAGGGTTACCTTCAGACATACTGAACTCAGTATACATACAGAGTGTTTGCTAAACATTTGACTTTAAAAATAACCAAATAATGTAAATGCAAGCAGACTTCTTCTGACTGAAATAAAAAGAAAGCAAATACATGCCCCTCAGAAGAACAAAGAGGCTCACAAGCTTCAGGAGTAGTCAATATAAAAGGGAGAATCTTATCAATGTATACAAAAAAACCTGAAGGGAGAGTGCAAAGAGGATTGAGCCAGTCTCTTTCTGATGGCATCCAGGGACAAGACAAGAGGCAATGGGCACAAACTGAAAACACAGGATGTTCCCTCTGAATAGCAGGAAACACTTTGCTGCAAGGCTGACTGAGTGCTGGAGCAGGTTACCCAGAGAGACAGTGGAAGCTCCATCCATGGAGATCTTCAAAAGCCACCTGGACATGGTCCTGGGCAACTGGGTCTAGGGGGCACTGCATGAGCAGGGAGGTCGGATCATATGATCTCTAGAGGTCCCTTCCAACCTCAACCTTCCTGCAATTCTGTGAATGTTTATGCCAGTCTTCACTCCCTGCTGAAATGAAGTGTCCTAGGGCCTGATCCAAGCAGTACCCACAGCCATTGTTCCTTTGGTCCTAAAAGAAATGTCACTAAGATATCAGGGTAGCACAAGACCTTGGCTGTTCCACTTATACACACATGATCTTCTATGTATGTTGTTGATCCAAGTAAGAAAGCATAAAAAAAGCCAATTTCTGCAGACTTCAAGGTTAATAAGGAAACTCACTGCTACAGAGCTCCTTCTCCTGAGTAACTAGTGTCTTCTCCCACAGAACTAGTGAAAGAATGAGAGGAAATGGCCTCAAGCTGCATCAGGGGAGGTCTGGATTATATATTAGGAAAGATTTCTTTACTGAAAGAATGGTCAAGCATTGGAACACGTTGCGCAGGGAAGTGGTGGAGGTACCATCCTGGAGGTGTTCAAAAAACATGTAGAAGTGGCAATTCGGGAATTGGTTCAGTAGGCACAGTGGGGATGGATTGACGGTTGGACTTGATAATCTTAGAGGTCTTTTCCAACCTTAATGATTTATGATTCTATAATTAATAAGTAGTTTTAGACTGAATTCATCTCTTCTGAACAACCTATGTAGATCCAAAGATCAGAAGTGAAACACGTGAGACTAGATGTCTAATTGAAGAGGGATGGCACTGAAACAATCCATATTAACTCACAGAACAGCAATATTAGCATAACAACTGTCACTTAGTTAGTGGAAATAAAGATGAACTTTGCACTTCACCTGCAAGTTTTAAAGTCATACCTAAATGCGTCCATATTCATCACTTTATCACAGCCAAGAAGAATATATAATCATAATTGGGGGGTGAAGAGAAATAGGTTGAGCAGGAATTCTCTTTTATTCCCTGCTATAAATTTTAAAAGATCACAGGAAAATTTTTTGGGGGTGGGGAATAGGAAAAAGTTTTAACTTTAATTAGAGCCAGGTTACCCATTGCTGTACAGTTTATTGCAATTGTATTTAACCCGGATAACCCTTGTTAAGGTTTACATCTAGTTTCCTAAGGAGTTCTAGGTAAAGGGGAAACAGTATAGTCAAGATTAGCATTTTGAACACAGACTTAGCAGTCATTTTATCTCATTTTTGTAAAGTTTATACTCAAGGAGAAAATGCATCACACTAATAAATTCCCAAATATCCTATAGAATTTAGTAACAGACAAAGATCCATTCATAAAGAGCAAGCATAAGCACAGATACACGCATACATACACACACACACTCTCCCTACAGCAATTCCTGTTTTAATGATTTAGTATATGGTCCCAAACACACTGAAATCCACAGCCTTCGACAGCGTGATTATCCTAAATTTCAAAAGTATATCACCATACTTCGTTTTCATGAAAAGAAGGCACAAGCTATAGACTATACATATTCCACTGTCCTCTGCTCTATGGAAAGGTCTCCCTATAGTCCTGCTGAATTAGCTGCAAAATGTGTAGACGGGTTTTCTGCCCTAGACTGACTCTCTTAACTGGTTTCTGCTCCTATTTTGTATATGTCAGTATGAAAGAAGTGAAGGAATATCATGTTTCCATAACTAAGGTTGCACCTTGCAGCAATCCACACTTGTCTTCCGTATGGTTCTCTGGTTACAGCTCCAGCTATAGTGTGCTCCCCGTTAATCAGCCCTTGAACTCCATTACATCAGGCATTTTAAATCTAAAAAGTAACTCTACAGAGTTCATACAGCTGTTAACCATTGTGTTTGTGAAGTGACAGGTTGCAGAAAAAAAAGCAAACTTCAAGTGAATCTGTGCCCAAAATGCACATCCTGCACGGGCGTTGCAGAGATTAGACTAATGACTATGGGATGACAACACCCAGGGTGGTTATTTCTTTCTCTTCTCAATGTTCACAAAGTTATCCATCACAGATAATTTACTTGGGTTTGTGCAGGAGTTGTGAAAACCACTTTTCAAGATATTTTTTCCTATGTCTGTCTTTAAAAATAAGCAACCTATATTGTGTAGCTGTTGGGTGTGTTTGTGTGATACGACCTTACCAAGTATGGAGTTGAGAGCCTTGTATAGAATAAACTTTATATTACTTCGCAATAGATAATGATGAAGCATCATCAGTCATTTTCCTGTGGTGACTCATGATAATTACTGTATTAAACTTTGATAACAGCATTTTTCCCTCCCCTCCCCTCTGTCTCATCTCCTTTTTCCCTGCACTACCCCCAGGCTCAGCAGTCTTTACCAGCCTTCTGGTAACATTCTGTTTTGCACAGTGCCGGTAATACTGTCTATCACGTCAGGCCTCTGCTTCCTGGAATCATTAATACTGTGCTTTGGAAATTATTTGAGACAGAAGACTCCACAATTGTACTTACTGGTTCAGCTTGGTTCCCTGAAAATAGGTTTAGCGCATTTTCAAAAGGAAAATTTTGCAGATAGGAGCCCAAATGGATTTTCAACTAGGTTTCAACCTTTTTGAAACCTAGGGATGTTGAATAGTCTTTTACTAGTTGCCATGCCAACTGATACCAGAGGAACACTCTTCTGTGTGTTCGTCCCCTAGAAAGCTTCACCAGATGTCTTCAACAAATTGCCATGAAAAGACTTGGTTCTGTCAGTCTGGTTAGGAGATAAAAATCAGACTGAAATGTCCCTGCCTCCACTTCTGATAAAACCAGCCCATAAAATATGTAGACCTGCATTGCGCTCAAAGTAACCCAGCAAAATGTCTTACCCCCATCGTAACTCCCCCTCACTTCCTGCGGCAGGATTTTTAAAATATTTATGTTCTTTTTTCTACATGAGGCACAAGGCCATTATGCTTTGCAGCTGACATCGTCTGGCAGTGCAAAGATAGAAGCATCTGGTTGGCAGTAGAGAAAGAGAACTAGTTGATAAATTATTGATTTACATAAATCAACACCCTTTAACTATCGGTCTTTTGAAGGAAAAAAAAAGTGTTTTTTATTTCAACTAGAAAAGTGTTAAGATGATAAACACTGTATCAGAGGCTTTGCGATGTTCTGTCCCTACCTCAGTCACCATATGCATCTATGCAATATACTGTTATTCTCTGGATTGGTAATATGGAAACACAAAAATGTTTTTTTTTATTTTTAACATGGTGGCTGTGCAAGAAGTAACACTGTATTCAAACACTTCAAAACAACCACTGAAAAAGAGATTTAAGAATTAATAATGTTTCAGAGATGTGTGCCCCGCAGGATGACCTGAAGGAATAAAACTATAACTCCAGTGGGAGCTGTGGGCACACAGCACCTTGGGAGAACCGTTTGTTGCTTTTACTACATACATACATATATATATATATATATACCTTTTCACAAACTGTAAGGCACTGGACACTTAGGATATTTAGTGAAACACAGCAAAGCATGATTTGTGAATAATCTACAGTGAATTTCTGGAAGAAGGAAAACAAAATAATAAAAAGAAGGAAAATAAAATAATGTATCACAAAATACTTTGTTCTGTTACTTCAATGCTTTTCACATTGTCCTCATAGGAGACTACAGAGTACTTAGCAGGTATGCTGTGGTTTAATATGCATAAATACCTAGTTCATATGTGTAATAATTTTTACATCAACAATAAAAATGGAATTTCATGTAATTCAGTTAGATTTTAAAAAGCAAAGTAATACTGAATTCCTATTTTATGTATTTGTTTTTCCCCAAGCGTTATTCTTTCATACCAGTCTGATACGCACACAAATTCTCATGGCACTAACTTTTAGTATTCTGCATTACATTATTTGTATATACCCAATACAAATAACAGTCATTCACAAACCTCTGCCTATCGTCCAACTACATTGTTCCACAAAAACGATACTTAGAAATGTTAGTGAATCCTGAAGCATCAAAACACAGTCTTATGTGCAAACTTCTCCTTTTGAAAATGCACTAAATATTCAAACTGTCCAGGGAACTAGGTTGAACCAGCAAGTACAATTATGGAGCCTTCTGTCTCATCTAGGTGTTCACAGAAAAGGAGTTATAAGAAAGCTGTTTCTTGACTGTTAATGAAGTGTGGAAGCTGCTATGTGAAACAGTTCCTTCTACTTCAATCCTTACACCACTTCTTCTTGTGGGAGGAGGAAACTTTCACACTATTGTCCTTCTAACATGGCATAATTCAAGTCAGATAGCATGACAAGAGGTGTCCAATCCAGCCTTCTACTGAGAACACCATTACTGAGAAGGCTGGACCCTGTGGCTCAGGACTTTCTCAAGCTTGGTCTTGACAGCCTCTGAGAATGCAAACCACGCAGCCTCTCTGGGCAACCTGCTCCTCTCTGAACTGCCTCCATGCGGAAAAAGGTTTCTCTTTATCTCCAGTCTGAACTTGTCTTGTTTTAATGTATGCCCACTGACTCTTGTGCTACCTTCAGGCTGTGGAGAGCCTGGCTCCGTGTTCCAGATGTGTCGGTCACATGTAGTAGAAGGTTGTTCTGAGGTGCCCCCAGAGCTTTGCTGGATAAAATGCTGTCTGGATGGCAGAGCCCAGAGAGTGATAGTGAATGGAGTTAAACCAGTTGGTGGCTGGTCATGAGTGGTGTTCCCCAGGGATCACTTCTGGGACCCATCTTGTTTAATATCTTTATCAATGATCTGGATGAGGAGATTGAGTGCTCCCTCGGTAAGTGTGCAGATGACACCAAGCTAGGTGGGAGTGTCAATCTGCTTGAGGGTAGGAAGGTTCTGCAGAGGGATCTGGACAGCCTGCATTGGTGGGCTGAGGCCAAATGTATGAGGTTCAGCAAGACAAAGGGCCAGGTCCTGCACTTCGGTCACAACAACCCCATGCAACAGGCTTGGGGAAGAGTGGCTGGAAAGCTACCTGCTGGAAAAGGACCTGGGGGTGCTAGTTGACAGTCAGCTGAACATAAGCCAGCAGTGTGCCCAGGTGGCCAAGAAGGCCAAAAGCATTCTGGCTTGTATCAGGAATAGTGTGGCCAGCAGAAGTAGGGAAATGATCATGCCCCTGTACTCCGCACTGGTGGGGCTGCACCTCAAGTACTGTGGTCAGTTTTGGACCCCTCACTACAGGAAGAAGATTGAATTGCTGGAGTATGTCCAGAGTAGGGCAACAAAGCTCGTGAAGGGTCTGGAGAGCAAGTCTTCTGAGGAGCAGCTGAGGGAACTGAGGTTGTTTAGCCTGGAGAAGAGGAGGCAGAGGGGAGAAGTTTTTGCTCTGTACAACTGCCTGAAAGGAGGTTGTAGTGAGGCAGGTGTCAGTCTCTTCTCGCAGGTAATTAGTGATAGGACAAGAGGAAATGGCCTCAAGTTGCATCAGGTGAGGTTTAGATTGGATTTTAGGAAAAAATTCCTTACTGGAAGAGTCGTCAGGCATTGGAACAGCCTGCCCAGGGAAGTGGTTGAGTCACCATCCCTGGAGGCGTTCAAAAAACTTGTAGATATGGCGCTTCAGGACATGGTTTAGTAGGCATGGTGGTGTTGGGTTGATGGTTGAACTTGATGATCTTAGAGATCTTTTCCAATCTTAATGATTCTATAATTCCATCATTTTAAGCCTTCCTTTCCCCAGGTAGAAGCAGCCCCATCACTCAGGATTCCCTCACAGGACAGGTGCTCCAGCCCCTGAACATTCTGACGGGCCTCTGCAGGTTTCGCACCAATTTGGCAATGTTTCTCCTGGACTAGGGAGCCTAAACCAGAAGATGCAGTATACAGGTGTGGTCTAAGATGTGCAGAGTCAAGGGAGATGTTCACATGCCTCCATCTTCTGGCTGTGCTTCTATTCCTGCAGTGCTGGATGCTGCTGACCTTTACTGCTGCCAGCCCCAAGTTGACTCCTGTGCAGCTTGCTGTCCTCAGAGCCCTGGCAACTTTCCTGCAGAGCTGCTGCCCAAACAGGCAGTGCCCAGGCTGGACTGTGGCCCAAACAGGCAGTGCCCAGGCTGGACTGTGCGAGGGACTTTGCCTCCCCAGGAGCAGGACTTGGTATTTCTCTGGGCTGAACTACACAAGGCCTGGTGCTCCAACATGCCTAGACCCCTCTAGATGTCAGCCCTGCTCTCCAGCATGTCAGCTGGCCCCGTTAGTTTGGTGTCACCTCCCAGCCTGAGAATCAAATGTTCCCTTACCTCCTCCCGGTTGTGGAAAAATTTGCTAAGTGGGATAGATCCGAGGATAGACCCATGGTTCTCCACTTGGTGATGGCTTCCAGGTAGAGCATGACCCATTAACCACTACCCTCTACATTTAATCCAGTGTTCACCAACCTAGCTGTTCACCAATAAAATTTCATCTAACATAGTTTTCCTGGCTTGTTGTTGACGAAATTTAAATATTCTGGATTTTATCTTCAAGAAACTGATAGTTTAGCTGTTTCAGAAGTCCGTGAAAATTCTTTATTCTGGAAAAAAAAGAAAAAAGAATTTAGTCATAGCACAAAACTTTCATTCCTCCAGAAAGACTGTATATCTAGAAGTAAAATTCAGAGAAATCAAACCCCAAAACTATGCCCTGACAGGCTTACTGCATAAAATGGAAACATTTCAGAAGCAGCACAAGTACCACTTTGATAGTTATAACTATTTTACTTGAAAGATATTCATATACTCTCAACAAATCTCAGGCACAAACCCCCAAAATAAGCACATGCAGTAGTCCAGATACTATCATCAGAAGAAATTAAAGCACATGACTTCCACGACCCTAGGTTTCTGCTTCTGAAAAAGGGCCCTCAGTAAATTGGTCTTTCACGACTCTTGAAGAAGAACAAAAAATCTTTTGGAAAGCTCCAACCTCCAAGCTTGCTTTTTAAAGCTTACAGCTCTGGAGAATGCATTGAGATATGTTATGGTCCTACCTGTAGTAGCACATTTAAACTGTCTATGTATAAAACTAGAAGTTTCCTATACTGTACTAATGAATGTATGTGCGGTAGTGTACTTTCTACATTAAGTGGTTTAGTTGTTGTGTTAATTTTATATTAATCTTCCAATCAATATGTTTCTACCAGCAGGCATAATGAAGTATATTAATACTTCAACCTCCTTGCAACTCCTGTCCTCAAGTTAATTTTTTTTTTGTTAACAGTAGTTATCTATGCCACAATTTAGAGACACTGTTTTGACATTCCTACACAGATCTGTGGCACTGTAATGAGAAATGGCTGTATCTGCAAGCTTCACAGTGCACTGCTGCAACCACTGACTGAACCACTGTGGAGAGAATCAAGTGTAGAACACAGCTTAACTGCCCTTCTTAAGCAGTATTGACAGAAGACTAGGATGTTAACATGAAGCTGTGACTTCTCTCCAGCATTATCTGTGACCAGAAATTGTTTGGGTTTTTTTAAAACAAAGCTTGACAATTTAATAATGAAAACACAACACAGAGCACAAAGGAAAGAAATTATTTTTTTTAGAAAAAAGGTTAACCGAAAGGGAAATCTGGCTTGATACAGGTAAATGGGCTTTAAGAAGTTGTATAAACATAACCTTAATCAAATGCAGATTAGCCACCAGAAGAAAAAGAGCTGTAGTCTCTCTTCTTCCATATTAGAGCCACCAGTGACAATAAATGCTAGTTCACAGATAGACTATGCCTTTGTCTGACTGTACTAATGTAGAGCAATATAAGTTCACAAAACAAAGTTGAGTAATAAGTAAATTCCTGTATCTTGAATCTTAACATCTTGCATGCGCCCCAGACAGACTTCTGTTCTTCACATTTAAAAAAATCAGTTAAAAATTTGTTAGTTTTGTAGAGACCTACAGATATGATAACTATCATCTCCACTATGCTCTGTCGATTAACTAGAGAAGGTAGTAAACAACCTCCCAAATAAATTTATGGGGTATTTTATTGTAAGATACTGTAGATTCACTACAGAAGTGATGATATTTTCAGTGCTGTAGCTATTGACATGCATCAAGGTTAGCATTCAAATAAAAAATAATATTTTAATCCATTTCCCTCTGCACAAGTATTTTACCAAACTCATGTGTAAACTGTGATACCTCTTGCTACAAGAAAATTCACTGATACAATTATGAGCAGCACATGAAAGACCTAATGTTGAGAAAAGACCTGAAATCCAGCCAATGGGCTGCAAAGAATCTAAAGGAGATGAGTGCATGAGTAACCATTGTTGAGGAATAAGGAAAAGAGCCATCAGGAAGACGTACTCGTATCAGTAAGAAAGGTGATAATATACTGACCTGCCGTTGCTTCAGAATGGTCTTTCTGCTTCAGTAAATCGAGATAAGGAAGCAGAGTGTTGGAAATAAATCATAATAAAAGACCAAATCTTCCAGTTCTCATGGAAGACGTCTGTACGTCTAAATCTTATAAACTCTTATGTTTAACCCCCTTCCACTCACAGAGTTCATTTGGGTGACCAAGGGGTGTGTTTGATGAATGCCTGTTTGCAGCAGAGAACAGCTTTTTCTGGCCTCTGTTTGATTTTTCAAGTGTAAGACAGTTGCTGCTGCTTGAACACGCATGTTTGGGAGGCATCCAGTTTGATATTCAAACACCTGCCATCTGTTTAGCAGAGAGTTTGTTCTGCAATCTGTGAAGACCTCTGATTGCTGGAGCACTTCACTAACTTTCTATCATCATTCCTTGTCAAACGTGACCATGACACAAATATCCTTGAATAGTTTGGAGGTCAGTCACTTGCAGCAAGAGAAAGATTGGTTGGATGGACAGGACGGCAACTTCTTCATACATGCAGAAGAGTGGAGGGAACCCCTAGAGTCAGTCTTTAAAGAAACAGAGGACTTAATCTCAGAAATAAAAAGCGAAGAGCTCTCAGACATGGTAATCAACCAATGACTGCATTTCTCAAGAAAAATCTCTCTTAAAATCGTGGCAGGCACACCGTCTTCTACATCAGACACTTAAAGATAGTGCATGACCTGTGGTGCATCTTCTAGAAATAAGGCAAGGAGAACTTTTGTTTTCTTATTGCATACTGGTTTATACACTGACACATGTGTTTGAAGAAAAGGTCATGTTTATCCATCTGTCAGAATTTTGCTGTGTTCTTCAAGAACTTCATTAAATCGAACTGAAATTGTGCTAGCTATTAGATCATAGAATCTAGAATGGTTTGGGTTGGAAGGCACTTTAAAGATCACCTAGTTCCAAACCCCCTGCCATCGGCAGGAACACCTTCCACCAGACCAGGTTGCTCAAAGCCACATTCAGCCTGGCCTTGAACACTGCCAGGGAGGGGGCAGCCACAGCTTCTCTGGGCAACCTGTGCCAGTGTCTCACTGCCCTCACAGTAATGAATTTCTTTATATACATTATCTAAATCTTTTCTTTTCTTGTTTAAAACCATTACCCCTTATTCTATCACTACATGCCTTTGTGAAAAGTCCCTCTACACCTTTCTTATGGACCCCCTTCAGGTACCATAAGGAAGCCTACTCTTCTCCAGGCTGAACAGCCCCAACTTTCTCAGCCTTTCCTCAGAGGAAAGCCTTTCATCACAGATATTTCAATAAAACAAGAAACTATACCATTAGAATTCGTATCTGGAAACATCTGTGGAAAGTTGGGTCGCAAAGGGTGGGCTCCTTTGGAATCAGAAATATCTAAAACTGTTCCATGTGTATCTGGTGTTATGCAAGATCATGATGAATTTCTGTTGCTGCTTTCTCGTATGTCGTACACTGGATGTGCAGACACAAAAAACACAGATATATTTCTGTGCCAAAGAGCTGTTCTTCTGTTAGAGCATTTTATCTAAAGAAAGGGCTATCCGAAGAAATTACTTTCAAGGGCAACAGCTTCCAACTGCATCTCAGGTGCAGGACGACTCTTCAGTGTTTTGCAGGGCCACAAGAAGGCCCAGGACTGGCTAGTGGGACAGAGCAGAAACCTGCTTCGCAGCAGTTTGCACAAGTAGGGTGTGAAGGGGCCAAGGTTTCTGAGAGAGGGAAACTTGAAGGCTGCCCTTCTGCAACAGTATCCAACTCTCGTATTTCCTCTCTGAAGTGTATCAGATGTATCAGGCTACTACTGAGGGTCCTTTCGCTTCAGAATTAAGGTGTCATGGATGACATAGTTGGTACCTCTTCTTAAAGTGACAGGACTGTTCTTTGCTGGTTAATCATGTAAATTTAACATTATCAGGAACCAAACCCACCGGAAACATGCATGCATAAGTGTAAGACTTGGTTTATAGATATAACGTGTTTCCATATTAGGAATAAATCTATAAATTCTCTGCAGCAACAGTGCACAGAGAGCATATGGTTAAGCAGACATCTAAGCCATACCAAATGCTGTAGTGCCTACCTGTCCACCTGGCCAACTGGGAGCCCTTACCAGAGTGCAAAGGCTCTTGCTTGCTTTTCTTCTAGCCCCACAACACCTGGTACTGCGGTACCTTGCTTTACAGTGCAGAGATAGAGGGAAAGAAAGGGAGATTTTTTTCTCTTTTAAATGCCTTCTGACCTGCTGAAGGAGCTTGAGCACCAAGACAGCACCTCTTGCACTGACCTCCCCACTTCCTTTCTGGGCATTCTGGGCTCCACCCTGTTATTTGCATCACCAGGTGCACTCAGAGAAGAAGGCTTCTTGTGCTGGATTCTGAGTGTATAGTTGGCATCTAATAGAACCTGCTAACTCTTCATACTGAACTGATGAGGATTAAACAACTCTCTGAAGGCATTTCAACTTTGTATGCGTTTAAGGAGAACTAAACAGTTGACAATATAACAGGTGCCAGGGAGGCAGCATTGCATCCTTCCGAGGAGAACTCCAAGCCCTGACCCTTGTTTCCCTTTTCCTTGTTACAAAGAAAGAAGAATCTTGTATAAAAATCATCCAATATTATTCTCTTTCTAGAAAAGTAATATGGCACAAAAAAAGAGGTTGTAGTGGTTTAACCCAGCAGCTGCAACTAAGCACTAGATAGCCATTCGTTCACCTCTCCCCTTCCCCACTCAGCAGGATGGGGAGGAGAAATGGACAAAAGGTAAGACTCATGGGTTTAGATAAAAGCAGTTTAATAAAGCAACAAGGTCTATATTAATAGTATTAATAATACTAATGATAAGAATAATGATCATAATGAATTTGCGAAACAAACTATATGAAACACAATTTTCTCACCACCCAGTGACTGATTCGCAGTCAGTCCCTGAGCAGCAATCGTGGAATGCCAAACTTGTAAATTCTCTGAATTCCGTGAAACTCCTGAAAGAGACTGAATGCCCGTAAATGTTCAAACACTCGGACCAGAGAGGATTCAAATTCACAGAAGCAAGAAAGAGAGATTCCTGCCCCCTCGCCAACCCCCATTCGTAAACTGAATGTGACATCCATGTTGTGGAATATTTCCATTGGCCAGATTGGGCCAGCTGTTTGGCTGTGCTCCCTCCTGGTTCGTGCACACCTGCTCGTTAGCTGAATATGAGAAACTGGAAAAAGTCCTTGATTTCATTACAATGACTAAAAACATCAGTGTTATCAACATTCTTCTTGTATTAAATCCAAAACACAGCAGCTATTGCGAGGAATATTAACTCTGTCCCACCCAAACCCAGGACAGAGGTATCTATAAAAAAAGCAGGATTTAATTTCTGTCAAATATGATTGTGACGAGGGAACATTTGGCAGTATCCTGGATGCAGTATTTTTGCTTGTTTGTGTTTAAAAAAGGCCTAGCTGCTGATGCTTCACATGCACGATAAGATATATCTTAACTTGCGTTTTCCTAATCATACTCAAGACATTATAAAGCACGACTATAGTCTGTATTTTCAGTCCAAGAAGCCATCTAAGCCAGTAGTCTTTGCCTAGGGATACACCAGAAAGAATGCAAGAGTGCAAATATAAGTGATATTTTGCCGAATTGTCTTTCAAACACAAGTGGCTTTTGGATAGGCTCAGGTGTTACAACTCTTCCACAGCTTTGTCTTCCATTGCTTGTCCATCACCCCTCCTACATTCTGAAACTATAGAGACTTTTAGCATTCACAACAGCTGCAAGTAAGGAGTCCTAATACACTGTGTCAAAAAACTGATCATTTGTCCCGAGCCTCCCTTCTGTGAAACTAATTGCGTACCCTTTACACCTCACACTGAAGACTGTTAGTCATTTGTCTTGTCATTCTATGGACCAAAATTTACGTTAAATTTAATTTGCCAAATTATTTTTTTCATTTGTTTTAGAGGAGTTTGTTGGCCAGTTCATAACAATGACACAGCTTTCTAAGTAGAAAACAAAAATTCATCTCTCCAGTAGGCACAGAAACACTTAGCATAAGTGGGCTGTTGTACACAGATACTTCTTTAAAAGTTGGAAGAACTGAAATTCTGCCTTTGACAGGTGAGAGCCTGAGGATGAGAGCCAAAGCATTCATCCAGAAAGAATAGGCAGTGATGCAGGCTACAGATCTGGCAGTCGTCACTGGTTTTAACTTTCAGTGTTCCCGTAAAAGTAAGATCAAACATTATCTTTCAGCTCGTTTGAAGAACAACATCATACAGCAAATTTTGCATCACTGGTGAAAATTGGCCTGTCCACATTTACATCCTTGTCTGCATAAAAAACTTAATTACAATATTATATGCATCTTGACAATAAACAAACAATATATGTATTTTATATTAACATATTAAAACCTATTTAAATATGAGGCTCCTTCTAGATAGAGACATCTTGAAGATCAAGTGCCTGCGAGCCTTGATGGTCAGCATCAGTAAGACCTACTGTGTTCATGTAAATGACTTGTTATGTATAAGTGAATTTAATTAGTGTCCACAGTAGCTTGCTGAAGAATTCAAACAGTAAAAAAAGTTTATGAGAAGATATGGTGCAGTTATTTTTCAAATACCTTTGATATTTAGTAGTTTCAATGTTGCTCTGTGATGCTGTATCTCCACAGAGCAACACAAAGTGATTTGACTCAAAACCCTTACGGTCTCTCCCTGTAGTCTTGAGTCTGATCTGTAGACACTGAAAAATCCTAAAACTCACTGAAATCAGTCTAAAAGCCTCTCCAAGTCCAGGGTAATTAGAACTTAATCAGTCAGATTTTCTCTTTTGCCACCTTAAAGAAATGCTTTTGAGTTCTCTATCTGTTTCATTTTACCACTTTTCACAGGAAAGAGATAGGCTGTCTGTAAACACGCCACAGGGAGAACTGTGCAGGCCCGGGAGAAACTACTTTCCTTCACAAATATTGCTAAACTAAAGCCTAATTCTGCAGTCACTGAGCATTTTGAGTGATCCCTAAATGCTTTAAAAAGTTCATGGTCAAATACAGGCTTGGGACAGTTTTCTGGTCTTGGGCCAGCTAAAGTGGTGTCACATGGCTATTACTCTCATCCACCCTCAGGGTGGGTTTTCCCAACCAATGGATTAACAACCTTGCCTACTTAAAGCACCCTGGAACATGCATTATTTATTTCTTTAAAAATCTGCTCAGTAGGGTAGGTTCAGGAGGTACACATCCTGTCTCCAAGAAGACCTCGGAGGACAGTAGCCTATACAGCTGTACCCTAGCACACTTGACTATAACACAAATATTACAATGCAGAACACTCATGCTGTGACTGAGGCCCATTTTCAATGTCCAGTTAAATTTACACTGAAAAGGAATTAAGCATTTTAAATTGGTGACATTCAGGAGCGTATCAGCATTTCTCTCCTATAGAGTGGACTAGACTGTAACCTGCAGTCACAGTGGTGAGCTGTGATTCTCTTTTATGGCTACAGAAAACCACTGTTCTCACAGCAATGGGTGCTTTCTGTGCAGTTCCTACACTATCTTTAAATGTAGTTCATATCCCTGGATGAAAAAAACTAATTGTAAAATGCAAAACCAGAGAACAGTTAGAGTATCAGTTCTTCCTGTCAGAAAGGAATTTTATGTGACCATTTTGGGATTTTATAAGATGTATGCAAGCTTGTTTCTGAAAATTAACTTCAAGGTACTTTTATGGTTAAATACTTGTGATTTCTTGATATTATTTTCTGTTTAAATGAGTCACAATAATCATTTCCATAGACTGTGACTGCAGTTTGAGGTGTATTTAAGTTTAGTTTAAGTTAAGTTTATTGAAGTTTAGTTTAATGGTAACTTTATGTAAAAGTTCAGGAGGGGGTTACAGTCTAATTTTTCTTATTAGTACAGTGGTAAATGATCCTTTAACAAGTACAAACTGGGAACTGCCTCAGGTGTCTAAATGGGTTAAGAGAACAAAATATTTGCAGATTTTAATTTATAGTCATCTTCCAGAGCTGACATGAAAAAAATTATGCAAGTGGAATGCTTGGTCCGCAGTCAGCAAACAGTCTTTCAAAAGAACAAAAACTACCAAAATAATATTTTTCACAAAAAATAATTTTTTCCCCTCATAAACATGAGATTTTTTCCCAGTCACAGTATTCTATGAAGTTACCAGGATAAGACTCACTAGGAGTTTCACTGTGAAGCATTAGAGCTCAGTAAATACCAATATTTTGGAAGAGATTTACCTCCTGAGGTGTGAGACTCTTTTGGCAGATGGTCACCAAAAGATTTCTTCGCTGTCAAGTATCACAATTATTTCTGAGTGCTTATTTAAAATAATGTTAACGTTAAAATAGCAAGCAAAATTTCATGGCTGGCTGGCAGTTGGCCACGTTAAAGCAGTAAGATGAAAAGCTTTATTGTGTGCTGTTGGCAGACAGTAAGCCTTGTTTCTCTGACTGATTCAGGGCTAAGGAGCAGGTACCCTTTTCTCGTATTCAGCAGAAAGTCAGCATGGTTGCAGATGCAGCTTTGTTCAGCAAACTTGAAGGTATATTTAGCAAACACGATTCTGTAATTCTTCTACACCACTTGCACATTATATGCAAACACTTCTAGTTTTCTCTCTGCAGTGCAGCTCCAGCCTAGAGTCTATCTCAGAAAAGCAACTTCTTTTCTTTTCCCTTGAAATACAGTATTCAGAAAAGAGAAGCAGCTACAGTGGTTAAAACTGGGGTTATATCCAGACTACTTACTTTGGTGGCTAGGATGACTGAAATTCCCAGGTGTAAGAAAATAACTTGTATGTCTCACTCTGTAGTGGAAATCTAGAAGAAAGCACCTAAAAATCCAGTAGTAAGCTTACCTAACAGCAGTACATTCTACTTGAAAAGAAAAAGTAGGGAATCTCAAATACAAGGAGTTACATTTGGGTCTTAAAGGTACATTACCTGAATCTGTTTCCTTGAATCACATTGCAACACTTTTTTTTCTTTTTTTTTAGACCTTGCAACACCTGAATTATAGATGTTTACAGTGGCACTCAGTTTCGCTGAATTTTGGTATGGGCACTTATCTCTGTTCATTTGGATGGAAAACATGTTGCTGCTACACTTTCTCGAGCAACTGGAACAACCATAGTATCTCCTCTTTATCAAGCCCGTATGTCCTCACTACAGAAGGAGGTTAGTGCCCTTCTGTAAAATATGGTTACAAATGTTTAAATAGGAGGCTGAAAGAGCACAAGAAGAGAGGCCTTTCCATGCAATACCCTTTCCTATTGCATTTACTACAGTGTAAGTTCTGCTTCATTCCACTTAAAAAAATAAATGAAATAAATTCATGAAATTCAACATGTCTACAGAGTTTCAGTGGTTTGAATTAGAAGAGTTTGGCTTTGGAGAGCAGGCATCGCACCTTCTTTTATTAAAGGCCTCATCATACTTGTGAAGAGATGTATTACAAGTGGAAAAGACTACCTGAAGAATAGGGATGAAGGTGAAAAAAAAGAAACAAACCATGAGTAGCTCCAGCTGCTGACAGTTAGTACAATAAATCGCTGGGAATGTCAAAATGCATGCAACAGGAAAATATTTCCTGGAGGTACACTGTCAATAAAAAAAGAAGGCAGACAATAATGAAAAATTAAACCACAAGAGTGTTAAATTAGATAAGCATAAACACATCTACATGTGACCTTCCAAGTAGGCAAAGATATTAATGAATAACATGCATTGATCAAAAAAATTGCATGGAATGTCCCACTGCAAAAAATGCAACGCAGATTCATGCAAAAGTGTTTGCAAGCACCTTGTCCTGTACTCTAAAATCCCATTTAAAGCATAGGTCAAAGTCTTAGGATTTACTTGATATTTGCCAGGTGAATCAGAGTGAATCAGAGTGAATTTTCTTCTAAGAGGAGAGGCTAAGCCAGGGCGTTTTCTCATTTCAGTGTGCACAAGAAACTGCAGCTCACTTCACTCTGCCTACCTCAGACCACCTCTCGCAGGCATGCTGAGGGTTGCGTAGTTCAGAGCAGCACGGAGTCAGTGCCCCGGTGAAATGCATCACAATAATGTCACGGCAGCATCAGAGCAACCTGGGGAGAACAAGGAGAGCCATGGTGAGCCCCTACTTCCTATATCTCCTCTCTGAGCTCCCTGTTAATGGCACAGTAACAGCAAGTGTGACTTGAGTACATTTGCTTGATGGTACATACCTCTCACCCCGCTGCTGGCATTACCCTTGCTCCCCTTTCTTTAGAGTCAGAAGGTATACGCTCCTACCTCACAAATATGCACAAAAACATGAAAGTATACACTTAACCTCAGATGTAGCGACAGAGAAACCAGCGTGACTAACCGCAGCAGCTGGACAGAAAAGGGCAAGATTTTTGAGCATCACTGCTTGTGCAGGAAGAGAGTTTATTGGATGAAACTGCCACATTTCTCTGGGAGTTCTAGATTTTACATCTTCATGTAACGAAGTGGCAAAGTATCAATCAACATAAACTCCTAAATCTTTGATCTGCTTGATTTAGTTACCAAAACTCCCGATTGCAATGGAAGAATACCATCTCCTTTGCTCCAGAATTCTCAGATAGAAAACACTTAATGTAAGGCTTATGTACAAATCAACAAGTATGAGGACAGCTCCCAGGCTACTGGGAGGCTGAAATTATAGCTGACGTCTCCTGTGCTGTTTTGTAGGCACTGTGGTGGTGTTCATCAGACATTAAAGTTCGCAAATGTGATTGAAACAGTGAGGGAGGTTTGCTAGACCACATTGGTACAGCTTCATCCACAGACTGTTCAGTCTGGCATTTCAGTCTAGCCCAAGATTTCATACAATATCTTTAACAAAGTTATTTTAATACTATTTTAGTACTATTTAATGCTATCTTAATAAAATATGACGTTATGAATGGCAGTTTCAAAATCCCTGAATGTAGTGTTTGTACTTTATAACAGTAGTCACTTTGTCCCAAAGTCTTTGTGGGATCTGAATGTAAACAGAGAACTTCAGAAGTTTCATTTTTTTGCTTTCCACTGCAACAAAAGAAAAAGAATGAATTTGTAATACAGATGTCATGGTAATAAGTTCCTAAATTGTTTTTCTCTTTATATTAATTATAAAGATGCAAATTCAAATAAAACAAACTCTTAAAGAGCAATTTAGACTTTATTGCCATTATTTCTGTAAAAGTGAATTATTTAACTCTTACTTAAGTTAAAGTAATGCTTAATGTATTGATCTAATTGATATATTAAAGCAGAACCTTACATTAAGACCATTTTCATGGCTATTATACAAATTCAGCCTACGTTATATTTGCTATTAAAGACAATTGTTTTCTCAAAAGTTATTGTCTAATGCAAATTATCTCTTTGTAAAAGTGGTATGATAAGGTCACTTTTGTAATTTTAGCATGACTAAAACATGAGACTGTCCATTCCTCTGGCTTAAATTATAATAATGTTTTCCTCAAATAAAGTATGGCTTACTCTTACAAAGTGATAATGTTATAAGGGAGGTCCCACAGAGAAAGTATGTCAATGATTAATGACGTAATTAAAAAGTATTGCAAATTTAGTCCTTTGCATAATGCTTTTTGTTTAGAAGCATTAAGCTGCAACATTTTAAGAAAAATTGCTATTTCGTATGAGTCAGGCTGCTTAAAAATGAAATCGTATTGCATACTCACAAGCACCGGAAACAAGCAGATAAGGCTTACAAGCTACAAAGAGGGTTTTTCACTGTTGCAGAGTTCTGGACCAGGTTAAAAAGAATCGTAAAAGTGTGTGAAACCACAAACATTTTTAGGAAGACAGAGATGAAGACTGTAGAGGAAAAGGCCTCTTTATATAGCCAACACATAAACACTTACTATTTGCATTGTTTCATTTGGATATACTATTTCTTTGACTTCTTAAAGATGAAACTTCAGATTAGGCTATTCTAACAACAAAGTCAAAGTTAATTAGTCTAACTAACAGCCAAGTTGTAAACTACTTGAGGTCAACTCCACCCTCAGGAAAATGAGCATTAGTGAGACATTTTAAAGCACTATCTGTTTTTATAAGCAGTGCAGGGAAAGGCTAAGCCAATAAAACATGATCATTTCATTCTATATTTTAATATTAGCCTCTAAAGGACAGAACACTCTCATGTGCTTTGATGACAAAGCCTTGCACCAAACTAATAACAACACATGAGTAAAGGAAATTACTGCCATTTTGGTTTGATTTTGGTCACTGAATGTAACAAGCAAACAGTGTAACCTCTCTCAAATGAACTGTGATGAGAGGTTCCTGCATGGCTTGGACAACAAAGAGATCCCCAGAGACTGGTGTGAGGCTTCCACTTTTTACCCTGAAGATAAATCATTGTGGTCTCAGTTGATTCTGGACTTTGGGGAGGGGGGGAAAAAAGAAAAAAAAAAATCTTCCAAGTTATTTAGAAATACTAGGCGTGAGCAGCTGTTGTTAATTACAACTTCATTTTCTCCTCCAGACTTCTTTGGTTGCATGCCATAACTGCATGGGGCATGGGGGTTTACGGCTTGAAAATAGCCTTGTCATTCGGTGAAGTCTAACAGAGCAAAGGGGGCTTGATAAATGATAAAAATGTTCCTTGGAAAGCTCCTTAGATCAGATTAGTTCTCAGTTGTTTGTTTTTAGAATCCCAATGGTCTTGAACAATTAAAAGGTAAATACATAAGGCCACACAATTCATGAACCATATAGAAAATATTTAACAGCTATTGAATTACTCTTGAAAGTAACTCTTCCACCCTTTATTTACATGGTCTGTTTATATACTCTGCTTAGAATGTTAAATAAATTGAGTTAATCACATAATTAAACTCCAATTTAACTTGTATTCTTCCTATACTTAACATCAGACAAATGTTTAAGTACCTTGATGAACTGGGGTCTTAGGGTGTGACTCTAAAAGGTACAAGGCAGTCTGGCCCTGAGCCAGCAGAGCTAACTTGCAAAGCTTTAAGTCTGTGGAAGACAAATATCATGTTCTGCAGCAAACTGTGGGATTTCCACCCTTCTTCCCCTGCCTCCTTCCCTTTACTGAATCATTAGAAGACACTTCAACATTTTATAGAGCTAGATCTTCAAAATAGTAACGAAAAAATCTCACACATTTGTTTCTGCATAGAGTTAAGTCAGAAGTTCATAAAAAAGGAGGTGGTCCAGATAATATAGTACTGTTAAAATTCATATGGGGGGTAGGGTTACGGGATTAAGAGGGTAATGATTAGTTTTATGGCTATTTTCACTACATATTTACATTGCTGTCTTTTGGAATGAAACAAGATTTACTGTAATAAAAGCTTCTTAACATTCAATTTATTTGTTCCATTTCCATGAATCCCCCTGTTTGTTCTTTCTATTGTCCTTGTCCTTTTCTAGAGAAAGTGATTACCCTTTAAATGGAATTATTGAAATTAAGAACAGTGAGACATTTTGACCCAGATCTCAGTTTATAGAAGAGTGATGCTGCACAGACTACAGTGAGGAAATGCATTAGGAAAATCCTTCTAATTTGCTGCTGTAAAGTGCAGCAGCAACAGGACACTTTCAGCTGGTGTTCAAAGTAATTGTGAGAATGATGGGACTCAAACTGTCCTCTATGTGAAATTTATCCTTCATCCAATCAGCAGAAACAACTAATGCACTGCAAGGTGTATTATATCCCATCTACTTCCCAATAAAGTCAGTGGTGTCCAATCAGACACCTATTGTTAGTAGAGAATCTGAAATTGATACAATCACCACATTGATCTACAGTTGTATCTGTCATTTGCTTGCCGCCACGTCCTCCTCCCCTTCCACCATGCAACTGTTTTAGAGCACGAGCACATGGTAGTGAGTTTCAGAACACTCTAATGGTCAGGTTTGTTGGTGAGATTGGGATAAATAACGCCAGTTTACTTAGCCCAGCTTTGAACAGGGGCTACTGGTAATGCCACATGGAAGGGTGGAGGGTACAATGCTGCACAGCTGCCCAAGATAACCAAGGAAACACTCACCCATTCTAAGCCCCACTGTCGCATCCGGCCTGGAAGCACAGAAGATCAGGTTGATTGTTTCATTTTATGCACAATTGTCTCCCAAACCTGCTGGAGAATCTCCTACTGATGGACTGCTAGTAAGATGTCTGGACTGAGAGAAAAAAGAAGGCCAAAAAAAAAAAAGCCTTGAAATATCCTCCTTGTACTTATGAACCCATGAGGATGCATAGATGGGAGACAGGATTTCTTTTGTTCGGTCCGACTACAAAGCCAGCTACATTACCTACCAGTCAGGTTCACTCTCCTCATTACTAGCCAGGCTGGCAATCGGTCGAGGGACACATATGACAATTTGTCACTTCTGCCACTAGAAACAAGTCACAGATTAGTTCCTTATAACATTAATTTGAAAGTTAATAGGCAAGGATCATTACATAGGTGATCTTTAAATGTTGGATTATTCTCAGTCTAAAATAAAATGTTAATCTTAAGAAAATTACTTAAAGTTTGAGATTATTTTAACACTTACACCTGCTAATGATAGCTACCACCATATTTTTTTTTCTTCAACCAGAAAAACATGAACTATAGGCATCTATTTTTGTAAGCATGATCTTTAAAAAGCTCTTCTTGTGGGAGGCTACTAACACCATTTTACTTATTGACTGCCCAAACCTCAAGCAGAGTTGACTCTTACACAAATACACAAGTAAGTGGTACTATCTCTGATCTCTTCACATGTTCTGAGTTAAGGTCAGATTATCACTATGAGTACTTGCATGTATGTCCCCCAGAGAAACTCCACACACTGCAATATTAACAATTCAGTAGGAACTGCTGCCTTCATTAGAGAGAAATTTGTCCTGGTGTAACAACCAAATGGCTCGACCTGTCTCTCTCTGAAGAGAGGAGAGGAGAGGAGAGGAGAGGAGAGGAGAGGAGAGGAAAGGAAAGGAAAGGAAAGGAAAGGAAAGGAAAG